>Ga0182738_1004875_pt1 | contig 14590 bp, 6 predicted proteins | sample eDN5th30CBELigMG_FD_128876 | JGI IMG/M metagenome (GOLD analysis project Ga0182738, IMG submission 128876) | Enriched Miracle-Growth compost microbial communities from Emeryville, California, USA - eDNA 5th pass 30_C BE-Lig MG (version 2)... ... | reverse complement strand
TATTGAGTATGAATTATCTCCAACCCTGAATTCAAAAATATAATACAACTCAAGAAAAGAATAACATCTAGCTCCCACAATGTCGTTAAGTTTGAAAGAAGAGAGAAATCGATTATCGTTTAATATTCGTGATCTTTCAATTTACATTTATGAGACTGAAGAAAGGTTCAACGCAATGATGGAAGGATTGAAAAAGATGGGAGAGGATCCCATTTTACACAACGATCCTTCAACATTAGGAAAGAGTCGAATTGAATTGTTTAAAATATACGCAGAGAAAAACAAGAGATTCCATGAACTATTTAATCTTACAGAGGGAAACTCCAATCCCCTCAAAGTGCATTTTGGGAATCAGCTGCCTACATCACTTAGTGTGTTTATGTTCCAACCTTATGTCCAACATCTGGGCACGGATGAGCAGTTAAAGAAGTGGATGCCTCGAATCATCAGTATGGAGGTGATTGGAGCTTATGCTCAAACAGAACTAGGTCATGGTTCTGATGTGAGGAGCCTGGAGACCACTGCTGCCTTTGATCCTCAAACTGACTCCTTCATTATTAATAGTCCCACTCTCACTTCGACAAAGTTTTGGCCTGGGGATCTTGCAATCGTCGCAAACCACGTCATCTGTTCTGCTCAACTGATTTTAAATGGTGAAAATAAGGGCGTTTATGGGTTTATTGTGCCCATTAGAGACACAGAGACGCACCGGGTGCTTCCAGGCATTGAACTAGGAGATCTTGGAGAGAAAGTGGGCTTTAACACAAAAGATAATGGCTATTGCAAATTTAATAACGTGAAGATCCCACGAGAAAATATGTTGATGAAATACGCTAAGGTGACAAAAAAGGGAGAGTTCCAAAGGACTGGAGATGAAAGAGTTGGTTTTGCTGTGATGATGCAAGTTCGAGATCTTCTGGGTTATGCTTCTTGGAGAGCACTAGCGCATGCTTTGATTATTGCTGTGAGGTACTCAGTAGTGAGAACACAATTCAAACTTGATGATGGATTGGCTGAAAGAAAAGTCATGGATTACCAATTACAGCAAGACAAATTAATCCCATTGTTGGCGGCAGAATTTGCTATGCATGCGGGAGCAAAGAAGGTTTCATTGATGACACAGGAAAATTTAAAGAATATCAATGAGAAACAAGACTTTTCAATGATGAAAGATTGTCATGCAACTTTGTGTGGAACCAAGGCTTTTTATTCCTATGAAGCCGACGCTGGCGTTAACAAGGCGAGACTGGCTTGTGGAGGCCATGGTTACCTCTCCTATTCTGGATTTACAAATATTTGGAGAGAATTTTCTCCTACAGTGACTTATGAGGGAGATAACACAATTATGGCTCTCCAAGTGGCTCGGTATCTGATTAATTGTTTACAAAAGTTGAAGAAAGGAACCAAGTTGCACGAGAATGTGAGCTACCTCATTCTTTTACAGGAAATTCTCTCGAAACAGCAATGCCAGGTGAAAAAGACAGATGAGCTCGATGTGGACTTGGTGCTCAAATTGTTGCAAATTAACTCGGCTTTTCTCACATACAGAGCAGCAAAGACCTTATTAGGAGGCGCTAAAGAGCATGGCTTTAAGGAAACATGGGACAAGAAGGCAGGAATCAAGTTAGTTGAGGCTGCCAGAGCCCATACAAGTGTTTATACTTATCATGCTTTTCTGCAGAGAATTGAGAGTGAGATCAAATGCCCAAATCTAAAAAAATTGATGCTGAATCTGTGCTTATTATATGGAATCCAAAAGTTGCTGGAGCAGCCCTTAGGTCTCTTGCAATCTGAGTACTTGACTGGAAAACAATCCATCCTTCTTCAAGACAAGAAGGAAGAGTTGCTTGAAAAAATTCGACCCGATGTGGTTGGGATAGTTGATGCCTTTGGGTATCCTGACAATACTCTAAGATCAGCTTTGGGAGTTTACGATGGCAATGTCTATGAAACTTTGATGAAAATGGTTACCGAGAATAATGAATTTAACAAAGTTGACTGGACAGAGACTTTTGAGAAATCTCTTAAACCTCTCCGATTCGTCAAAAGACCTCCACCAATCCCAAGGTTATAATCGAAAGAAATTTTTTAATGAAAGTCTTTTTATATTCTTTGATGTTGTTTGTAGTCCACTGCATAGTTGCATTTCAACTAAAAGATATCCAAGTTTTCATGAGATAATGATAGCTTTTTAATTTCCTTCTCTGAAAAAAACTCCCAAAAATCCCGAGCCTCATATTTTTATTACGAACTTGAAATTACTCTTGATCTCATCATACATCATAAAATAAAATGATAATTTTTTTAATTGAGGTGAGTTTCTTGCAAGGATTTTGAAAGAGAAAGAGCAACTTGAATTTCGAAGAATAATTGGAAAATTGATTCATTATATGAATGAAATACGGAGATTACATCATTGCTTACAGAATACGAAATATAAAAAATTCCATGAGAACACGTCAAAAAATTTTGGCAAAAAAATTTAAGGGATTTTTAATAGATTGCCGCTTTTTTAAATTCTGAAGAAGCTTACATCGAATAACCATTGGGGAAAAGGGTTTTATTTTGCATAAAATGAGTGAATATGTGACTTTGGGAACAAAGCATAACTGAAAGCTCGACTTTCTTCTGATAAGTTTGAGAAATTCATCTTTTCATATTCTCATTTCTTCCTGAAAAGGGAGGATCTATTGATATTGGAAAGAGATATTTAATAACCCTCAGAAAAGAGAGATGTTTCGAAGGATAAAAGAAAAGAATTAAGCAAAGGTGAAGATGAAGATCCAGCAGATTCAGATCTGATGGACGTGTTGAAAGAAGAGTGGATAATTAAAGATTTCTCAGAGATCCTCTACCAAGTTACAGTCTGTTTTAATTGTGATAATGAGAGGTGAGACAAGAAAGATATGAATTTTGAAACACCAGGAGCGCTTACGTCTGCAGGGTCTGAGTTATGACTTGCATTTTTGAGTCGCATTTTTTATTTTAGATAGGTTAGTGCGTCACTGACGCTATCCTAAGAGTTTTGGCTATAAAGGCTCGAAAATTTTTTCTCCAAATAAACGCGCTCAGAAATTACCTGTTATCACAATGTCCAAAAGTCTGGAACAAGAAAGACAAAATGTGTCCTTCAACATCAAAGATTTGTCAATTTATATCTATGACAATGAAGAACGTTATAACAAATTGATGGAAGCATTCCGTGTTTTGGGAGAAGACCCAGTGACCAAGAATGATTTTTCCGAACTTGGAAAAAGCAGAACTGAACTCTTCAAAATATTCGCCGAGAAGAACAAGAGATTCCATGAGCTTTTCAATCTGACCGAAGGCAATGTCCTTCCTTTACTGACTCATTTCAGTAACCAAATGCCTGGATCTTTGAGCACTTACATGTTTTTACCCTACATCAAGCATCTTGGAACAGACGAACAAATCAAGAAGTGGGTGGAACGTACTCTTCAAATGGAAGTTATCGGCACCTACGCTCAAACTGAGTTGGGCCACGGATCAGATGTCAGAAGTTTAGAGACTACCGCCACCTTTGACAAGGAAGCCGACGAGTTTATCATCAACAGTCCCACAATCACCTCAACCAAGTTTTGGCCTGGTGACTTGGGGCTTGTTGCGAACCACGTGATTTGTTTTGCTCAGCTCATCTTGAACGGAGAAAAGAAAGGAGTGCACGGGTTCATTGTTCCGATCAGAGACCTTGAGACAAACAAGACCCTCCCTGGTATTGAAGCTGGAGATATCGGTGACAAGATTGGGTTCAACATTAAAGATAATGGTTACTGCCGATTCAACAACGTGAGAATTCCTCGTGAGAATATGCTTATGAAGTACGTCAAAGTCAGCAAAAGTGGAGAATACAAAAGAAGGGGTGACGAAAGAATTGGTTATGCCGTTATGATGCAAGTTCGTGACATGTTGAGTCATACTGCCTGGAGAGCCCTCGCCCATGCCTTGATTATCTCTGTGAGATACTCTCTCGTGAGAACTCAGTTCCATATTGATGAAGACGACGGTGCAGAGAGAAAGGTTATGGATTATCAATTGCAGCAGGATAAACTGATTCCACTGTTGGCGGCAACCTTTGCTATGCACGCAGGAGCTAAAAAAGTCTCGGAGATGACCCAGCAAAATATCAGAAATATCACTGAGAAGGAAGACTTTTCAATGATGAAGGATCTTCATGCAACCTTGTGCGGAACCAAGGCTTTCTACTCATATGAAACTGATGCTGGTATTACCAAAGCAAGATTGTCCTGTGGTGGCCATGGTTTCTCTTCATACTCTGGATTCACCTCAATCTGGAGGGAATTTGCTCCAACTCCCACTTATGAAGGAGATAATACTATCATGGCCTTACAAACTGCAAGATACCTTGTGAATTGCTTGGACAAGCTTCGAAAGGGCAGCGCTTTACCCGAGAATGTTGATTATTTGAAAAACTTGAAGGAAATCTTATCGATCCAAAAATGCTCAGCCAGGAGAGCATCCGATTTTGATGTGGACGTGACTTTGTCAACTCTCCAAGCAAATGCCGCTTATGTGATTTACAGAGCTGCTAGATCCATCCTTGCCAGCGTAAAGGAGATTGGCTTCAAACAAGCTTGGGACAAGAAGGCTGGTATTAATTTAATCGAAGCCGCCAGAGCACACATGAGTGTCTATACCTACAGAGCTTTCCTTGACAAGATCAACAACCAAATTCAATCTCCTGCTCTCAAGACTGTCATGCTCAGATTATGTGTGCTGTACGGTGTTCAAAAGTTGCTTGAGAATCCTTTGGGATTGATGGAGTCTGAGTACTTGAGCTCAAAGCAAATTACCATGCTCCGCCAAAGAAAGGAAGCACTCTTGGAGGAGATTAGACCTGATGTTGTTGGACTGGTTGATGCATTTGCATATCCTGATAACACTCTGAGATCAGTTTTGGGTGTTTATGATGGAAATGTTTATGAAAATATGATGAAGTTGGTGAGAGAAAGCAACGAATTTAACAAGGTTGACTGGACTGAAACATGGGAGAAGCATATTAAGGGCCTTAGATATGTCAAAAGACCTGAACCAAAACTCTAATCTGGCTCAAGATTTTCGAAGTTCAGTGGAAAAAAAGCTTATAAGCTTTTACTAACAAGGTTGTTGTTTTGTAAGTAACTCACTAACGAAGAATTTAAATCAAAAGTCAATTGAATAAATATTATGTGTGTCGATAATATTATTAGATGAACTCTTTAGATAAATTACTTAAATGAAATCTATAGTAGATAATAGATTAATAAATAAATAGATACTATTTAAAACTTAACATAATAATAATTTTTAAACCCTTGAGAGATTCATTTATTGATTCATTTATTGAAAATAAGTCAAGCAAGCGAGTTTGTAATATAAAAAATTAATAATTTTGTGTTGATTTTGGAAAGATCTAAAAAATCGTTGCAAGATTTAGATTTTCCAGTTTCTTAATAAAAAGGAGCCTCTGGGGGTCTGATTTTGTTGATCGAAATTTTATTTTTCTTTGAATGAGAATTTTTTTCAAGAAATTTGTTTGGAAATTAATGTATTATACATTAACAGGCAGAAAATAAAATTTTTTTGGAAAGAGAAAGAAGAAAGGAGAAAAATCTTCTTTTCGACAAAAAAAATCCAAGAATTTTTCTTCTTTTCGAAAGAAATATTTTGTTTATGCTTTCAAAACTTTCGATTTCTCTTGAAAAAAACTTCAGCTTATTTTTGAATTCATTTTTCTCAAGCAACTCACCATTCCTCTAATCTCCACAAGAGTCAAATAAAAATTACGAAAATTCTTTCTCTCCCAGAAAATAATTTTTAAATCTCTCAAAACTGTTTGGGAGAAAGTGATGATCCGGAGGGTACATGAGATCAGGCAATAAAAAATTCAACCCATTTTTCTGAATCAATTCATTAAATTTACCGTAAGAATAAAGTTTGAGCGGGAAATAAAGGTAAAGTGTTTCCAATTTTTACTGGCTCTATTGAAAATGTTGAGCCAGAATAGTGTGACATCTTCCTGCTGTTCCAAGCACATGCAATAACAATGAGGAACACATTAGATAAAGCTCAAAATAATGCTTCTTAATTCTTTTTGTGATTTGCATAATTAAATGGAAAATTATCTCTGTAAGACAAGGAAGCTGGAGAAACAACACACTCTCTCTTCATGTTCATGATTACAGTGAACAATTGACAAGCAAGTTGTTGTCCCAGAGCATTCGATTTTCAAAGAATTTAAAGAATTTGATGAAAAAAATAAAAAAAGAAATATGCTACTTCGAAAAAGAGTTGAATCAGTAAAAAAAGAAGAAGAAGAAATAGCTCTATGGTTTTGCTAACATGAAAGCCGGTCAAGCAACATTCACCTTTTTTCTCCCCGGCTAAATATAATTTTCAAGACTTTTGATTTGTTCAATTCTCGAATTTGACTGGTGACGTTGATGTGCGCACTCCAAATTTTTAGTCAAAATCAACAAAAAAAGATTTCTCAACGTTACCCAAATGGTAATCTCCTCTTAGACGCTCACTTAGGCTCGGGATTGTTTGCTGTTTTTCATGACAACATATGTAAAGATAAAAAGAAACATAAAGTCGAGTTCAAAAGTACTATATCAAAAATAGAATTTTTAACAATTTTGTCGAATTTTATTTTGAGCACCACTTATTGTTACAATTCTTTCTTGAAGAAAAGGTGAAGCGGATTTAACTCCCTATCAACAAAGATAGAGTAGAAATTTCATCAGTAGGTGCAATATGAAGCTGGAAAAGAGTTTTTCAAAAGAATTTAATATATCTGCCATCTATTATTAAGCCTTTTCTGCGGAAGGAGAGGAAAATCACCTCTGGGAAAGATATAAGAGGTGTAAAAAAGCGAAAATGTATCCCTATATCTTAATTTTCTAGATCTAGAATGATTTATTCAGACAGACATTAAGATGATGATCATTTATTTTGAGGAGTTTTTAAATTTTTCCCCTCTGAAGATAAGGAATAATCTTTTCGCCCAAATTCAGTCCCTTGTTTTCTCGAAGAATACCAAGAGAGAAAGAGAGAGAGTTTATATTCTCTCTTTGTCAAAACAACGGAGAGAATGACGGAATTGAGCTCATAGTCCATTTTATTTGTCAGTCCAGTTTAAATTGATGCGTCGATGACGCGAGAGTTCGCATACAAATTCTATTTATTTGCGAGAAAAAACTATTACGTAATTAATTCTATTTCTACAACAAAAAATTAATCGACATGTCTCAAACTTTACAAGACGAAAGAAAGAAGGTTTCATTCGACCTTCGTGAGCTCGGTGTCTACATTTACGACAATGAAGAGAGATTCAAGTTGATGATGGATAGCTACAAGTTATTAGCTGAAGACCCCATTCTGCGCAATGATGTCTCTACTTTGGGAAAAAGTCGTGTGGAACTTTTTAAAATTTACGCTGAAAAAAGTATAAGACTGGACCAACTTTTCAACACCATGGAGTTTGACTGTACAGTCTTCTCCAACCATTTCGACAACCAGGTCCTGGGGTCAGTCAGCGTTTACATGTTCCTGCCCTACATCAGACATCTGGGTTCTGATAAGCAGGTTCAGAAGTGGATTCCGCGTATTTACAGAGGAGAAGTGATAGGAAGCTACGTCCAGACAGAACTCGGACACGGCTCTGATATTCGAAGCTTGGAGACCACAGCCACGCTCGATTTGGAAACTGATGAGTTTATCATCAACAGTCCAACTTTGACATCTACAAAGTTTTGGCCGGGAGATTTGGGTGTTACTGCAAATCACGTGGTATGCATGGCTCAACTGATTATCAAGGGTGAGAATAAAGGAGTTCACGGATTTATTGTACCAATCAGAGACCTTGAGACCCACAAACCTTTGCGCGGGATCGAGGTTGGAGATATTGGAGAGAAAGTTGGTTACAATACAAAGGATAATGGCTATTGCAGATTCGACAACGTGAGAATTCCAAGAGACAATATGCTGAATAAGTATATTAAAGTCAGCAAAACAGGAGAGTATAAAAGAAGAGGAGATGAGAAAATTGGCTATGCCATTATGATGCAAATTCGTGGCATGATTGGTAATCTGTCATGGAGAGCATTGAGTCAAGCCTGTCTCATCTCGACAAGGTATTCCTTGGTGCGTACTCAATTTGCAAATGATGAGGGCGTTGAGAGAAAGATTTTTGACTACCAAATTCAACAAGATAAAATAATTCCATTAATTGCTGCCACTTACGCAATGCATGCCGGCGCCAAAAAAGCAACCGCTCTGACGCAACAAAATTTAAGAAATATTCAAGATAGAGAGGACTTTTCTCTCATGAAGGATCTTCACGCCACTCTCTGTGCTGTCAAAGCGTTCTATTCCTATGAAGCTGATGCAGGTATTAATAGAGCAAGACTATCTTGCGGAGGTCACGGATTCTCCTCATTTTCTGGATTCACAACTCTCTGGAGAGAATTCTCCCCCAATGTGACTTATGAGGGTGAGAATACCGTGATGATTTTGCAGACAGCAAGATATTTGGTTTCTTGTTTGGAGAAGCTGAGAAAGGGAAGCCAGTTGCAAGATAATGTTGCCTACCTGAAAAATCTGCAAGAGATTCTTTCAATCAAAAAGTGTCCTGCCAAGAGAGCAAGTGATTTTGATATGAATGTATTATTGGAGACAATCCAAGCAAATGCAGCGATTGTGATTTACCGAGCAGGTAAAGCTTTGATGAAAGGTGCTCAAGAGGGAGGTTTCAAGGACTCATGGGACAAAAAGGCTGGTATCAGTCTGATTGAGGCTGCAAGAGGTCACACACATGTCTATACTTTTAGAGCTTTTGCTGAAAAGATTGATAGGGAAATAGCTTCTCCTCAGCTCAAGATTGTTCTCCAAAGACTGTGCATGCTGTATGGTATCGAGAAGCTCCTTGAGCATCCTCTTGGGTTAGTCGAAGCTGAATACCTGAGCAGCAAACAGTTTATTTGGCTCCGTCAGAGAAAAGAAGAGCTTCTTGAGGAAATTAGACCTGATGCAATTGGTTTGGTGGATGCCTTCGGATATCCCGACAACACAATTAGATCAGCTCTCGGTGTGTATGATGGAAATGTATATGAGACATTGATGAAAATGGTCAGAGAAAACAATGAGTTTAACAAACATGACTTGACAGAGACTATGCAGAAATATATTAAAGATTTAAGACAATTCAATAGACCTCTTCCCAAATTATAATCAGAATAAAGACTTGAGTAAAAACAACTTTTGTGATATTTAAACAATATATAAACGTAAGCAACTATTTAACTATTTAACTATGGAATTTACTTTTATGTTCAAAAATATTATCTAATCTGAGAGAAAAATTAAAAAGAAATTTATTGGTCACAGGGTTTGAAATTTTTGTTTTTATCGATAAATCTTCCATAACTTATTCAAGGAGAAAACCTGAGAGATGTGAAACTACACTTTTGCTATACCAGAAATAAGGTTCAAAAAGAGAAAGGGTGAGTTTATTAAAGAATAAAATTAAGTTTTCTCAAGGATAAAAAAATGTTTTTACACCGAGATATTAGAAATTTATAACGGTAAAAGTGAGAAAATTTTTTATGAATCTCATAGATGTGAGAAATTTATTTCCTGAGGAGGATTTAAAATCCAGAATGGAGCCAAAAGAATGAAAGATTATGGACAGACTTTTTCTCCAGAAAAGATTGAAAATTCGAATTATTGACTTGTTTAGAAATGAGACAAATGTGTAAATTTATACCTGGAAGTAGATAAATATCTTCATTTTGGTAGCTCCCAGACAACTATTTAGGGCTTAGAATAAGGAGTTGGACTCATTAAGAGGCGAAACATTTGGTTTTCATTGATTGACCTTGAAATATTTAATTATCGAACCTTGTAGTTCGAAAGATGAAAATGAAAAGTTTCCTTTCTGCTGATGATTGTTTTTGAAAATAATGGTTTTTTGTTTTGAAAAGAGTCGCAGGTAGAGGTGGAAAGAAAAAAAATTGATTTAGAAAGTCAAATTAAGTCAACAAAAATTTGAAGTCTGTTTCGATAAATTTATTTTCTTTGTTTTGTTTGGTTATCCTCAGAAGGAGGTTTTCTGATTGAGATTGAGAGAGGGATGTGTTAAAATAAGTAAGGCCCAATTCAATAATTAAAAAATTTGTATTCTTCTGCTTCGAGGTTTTGGCAAATAATATTCAAATATCCAAATGTCCAACATATAAATTTGACCCTGACCTCTAACAACCATTTTCTTTTTATAAAAAACCGAGGTTGGCTTGGAACTCTGGGTTTATATAGCGGTAAAATTCAAATTTGTATTCATAATCTTAACTTGAGATAAAAGTAATAGGAAACAGAAATTGAAAGAAATGTCTGTCCAAAGAGCTTTAAAGACGAAAGTCAAGACAAACTACTTCTCCTTCAAATGCGACCAACCCATATTCAAGTACAAGGTCGATACTGAACCTCAAATCCCTCCTAACCAAGTTGGACTCTTCTTCAGAATCCTTTCAAAGCTCAGAGAAAGTCTCACCGAAAAGATGAGTCCTTATCAGCCATCAAGCTTCTCCTTGTACTCCCCTGTCCATATTGAAGAAACCACCCTCAACGCCGAGTATGATAATGTCAATTACACTGTAAGAATCGTTCCTTCGGGCATGTTGGAGGTTTCTGGTGAGGATCGGGAATCGCTTGTATTTATGGGAAGATTCTTCAAGGTGCTCCAGAGTCAATTAAGGTTGAAGCAAGTTGGCAGAAAGTACTTTGATGACAAGTCTGTGAAGCCTTACGATAATTGGAAGCTCAAAGTATGGCCCGGCTTCCAGACAAGTTTGAATGCCTATCAAGATCGAATTTTGGTGAACATCGACACATGTTTTAAAGTGCTTAGAGAAACAACTATGCATGAGTTTATTGAGAATTTGATGCAAAGATTCCACGGAAACCAAGAAAGAGTGAAGGAAGAAGCTATTGGAATGACTGTAATGACCAGGTAATGAATTTACAATTTTTCCCCATCTCAACTTGAACGTTTTAGATATAATAATGTGATGTACAGAGTCGACGATATTGACTTCCAGTTGAACCCTCAATGCACTTTCAAGTTCCGCGAGACTGAAGAAATTTCGTACGCAGAGTATTATGAGAAGAAATACAATAAAAAGCTCAACTACCCAAATCAACCTTTACTCATCCACAAGAAGAAGAAGGATGGAAATATTATTCATTTGATGCCAGAATTATGTGTTTTAACCGGCCAATCCGATGAGATGCGTCAAAACTTCCAACTTCAAAAGGACTTGAATGAAACAATTAAGCCTAACCCTCAGAAACGTTTGGAAGGATCCCAAAAGTTGATTGACCTGATCAAGACTAATGACAAGACCAAGGAGTTGTTGGCAAAGTGGGCAATTACTCTTGATATGAATCCAGTCTCTGTGGACGCTGTGAAAGTCGATGCTGGAAATATTTTGATGGGAAGAAATAATACTTTCTCGCTTGAAAATACTCCCGATTTTGATCGTAAAATCCAGAGCGAAATGTTGGACCAAGTTCAGATGAGAAAGATCGGCGTCTTTTGCCCAAGCAGAGACAAGGAGGCCTGCAAGACTTTTGTGGACACTCTTCGTAAGTGCGTCGAGACTTTCAACTACCCAATGAGCCCTCCCAAAGAATTTTACATTGATGGAAGAAACTTTGAAGATTGGCAAGAAAAGTTCACCCAAGTGCTTGATCCCAGTGTGCAAGCTGTTATTTTATTGCTTCCAGGAAAGAAGAAGGCCGCTCCATTCTATGACGATTGCAAGAGATTCTTGTTGACCAAGTGCCCCATTCCCTCCCAAGTTGTTTTGATTTCTACAATTCAAGCAGGCAAAAACTTGAGATCAATTATTAACAAGATTCTCATTCAATTGTGCGCCAAAGTCGGAGGCACTCCTTGGTCCTTGACTGATTTCCCCTTGTTGGATGTGCCAACAATGGTTGTAGGCATTGATGTATACCACAAGACTGCGATGAAAAAGGACTCTCTTCTCGCTTTCTGCGGGACTGTGAACAAGCACCTTTCTCGCTATTGGTCAACAATTGATCTTCACCCTCCTGGCGAAGAAATCGGCAAAGGCATCCAGAATGCTGCCAGAAATTGTCTTTTGGCTTTCAAGGAGATCAATGGTCGATTCCCCGCTAGAATAATTGTTTATCGTGACGGTGTGTCTGACTCCCAAAGAAAGACTTTGGAGGAAATTGAAGTGAAAGCCTTTTTGAGAGCATTTGACTCTTTGGCAGAATCTAATCAACTTCAAACCAAGCCCGAATTTGTGTTTATCTGTGTGAACAAGAGGATGACTGCCAAGTTCTTCTCTGGCGATAACCTTCAAAGAGGAGGCCTGAGCAACCCCGACCAAGGAACTGTTGTTTCTGATGAGATTACAACCGGCAAGGACTTTTACTTGATCAGCCAAAAGACCACTCAAGGCAGTGCGACCCCCACTCACTATTTCGTTTTGAACCACTTTGTGAATGTTGACGGCAATTACGTTGATAGAGTTGATAGCATCCCCAATGACTTTATGCAAAGCCTCCAGATTTTCACCTACAAGTTGTGCTACATGTACTACAACTGGAGTGGATCAATCAAGGTTCCTTCTGCTATCCAATATGCTCACAAGTTGTCTAATTTGATCGGTGACAGATGGAGACCCAATAACCAAATGATCCCTCACAAAGCCTTTGAATCCTACAAGAGCTTATATTTCATCTAAACTTAATTCTATCTCTGCTTTTGAAAATGCTCTAACTGCGATATATGCTTTTGAATTATAACTAAATTTAAATGATAACTTGATAATAATATCTATATGAATATGACTAACGTATGATTTATTTCTAAAAGAAGCATTTAAAATCATACTCAGACTCGCTTTTGAATTCTTAATAGAGTCAGTTTGTATGAGAAAATTACAATTTTGATTGGAAAACTGAAATTGCAATTTAGACTCTCAATTTCAAATCTCAAAATTCTCGAAAAAACTTTTTTGTATATGTGAAACTCACCCCTTTTTTGTGATTTGATTTGATTGGATTGGATTGGATTAATCACATAATCTTCTTACAAAGGTTCCTTTTCGTCAATAAGAATGGTGAGAAATTGAAGAGTTTTGATGTGAAATGGCAAAAGAAAATGAGATCAGAAATTCGATAGGAACAAAAGAGAGAATTTCTCCCAAAGGAGAGTATTTTATGACTAATAAGGGGATTGTATTTTTCCTGCAAGGGCAAGTTAATAGGTGTAAATTTAATTTTTTTATCAAACAAAGCCGCAAATACTCGAATATTTTCATTTTGTCAAATGGATGCTGTCATTCAAGATAGAATGCATGCCTTATTGCACACTTATGATTTAGAGACCAAGGATTTTACGAAGGAGAAGCTGACTATTAATAATTTCAGTTTGATTTGTGTGATTGGGAAAGGATCTTATGCCAAAGTCGTTGTTGCTCGAAAACGAGACACGGGGAAAATCTATGCTTTAAAGATTGTGAAGAAGAGCAGAGTCGAGCAACGACATAACCAAGAATACATAAAAACAGAAAGGAGCATCCTGGCTGAAATTCAACATCCTTTTATTATAAAAATGTCTTATGCATTTCAAAGCGAAAACAAATTATACTTTGCTCTTGAATACTGCGCTGGAGGAGAGCTTTTCAATCTACTTCAGAAAAAGAGAAGGTTTACGGAGGAGCAAGCCAGGTTCTACACTGTTCAAGTCCTTCTTGCACTCGAGCATTTGCATAAGTTTGACATAATTTATCGAGACCTGAAACCCGAAAATATCATGATCGACACCGATGGCTACCTCAGGCTGATAGACTTTGGGCTATCGAAGAAGGGAGTCAAAACCAATCAGGGCGCAAAATCTGATTGTGGTACTCCAGAATATTTGGCTCCAGAAATACTGTTCCGCAAAGAGCACGGAAAATCAGTTGACTACTGGACGCTTGGTGCCTTTTTGTTTGAGATGTTGACAGGTCTCCCTCCTTTTTACAGTGCTGATCGAGAAGAATTATTTTACAATATTAAATTTAAGGTGTTAAAGTATCCTTATTTTCTTAGTTCCACTGTGAAGAGTTTGCTGGATGGCTTGTTGGAAAAAGACCCTGAGAAACGATTAGGAAGTGGGCCAAGTGGAACGAAGGAGGTCAAGGATCATCCTTGGTTCCAAAACGTGGACTGGGAAGCTTATCTCAAAAAAGAAGTAAAGGCGCCATTTATTCCAGTCGTCCAGAACGAATTGGATTTTTCGAATTTTGATCAAGAATTTACAGAGACCTCAATTGAATCATTTGGAGAAAATATTTTTGAAGAAGGAAAAAGTTATGCTGAATGGAGTTATACTGGTTCTGGAAGTTTTCAACGAAATTAAGTTTTCCCAATAGACGTAAAAAAAACACGATATATTATTTTTAGATTATGAATGAATATACACTTTTGAATGTTATCTAATTTAACTATTGATACTATTTACTAATTTACTATCACTACTATTATTATTATTATT
>Ga0182738_1004874_pt1 | contig 14590 bp, 14 predicted proteins | sample eDN5th30CBELigMG_FD_128876 | JGI IMG/M metagenome (GOLD analysis project Ga0182738, IMG submission 128876) | Enriched Miracle-Growth compost microbial communities from Emeryville, California, USA - eDNA 5th pass 30_C BE-Lig MG (version 2)... ... | reverse complement strand
TACATCACCGGGGAGACCATCGCCGTCACCGGCGGGGTCCCGTTCACCTGAGGATCAGAGCGCGAAATGGTCATCGGAGCGCGTAACAACGCGTACCGATGACCATTTCGCGCTCCGGAGTTCACGAGGACTGCATGTCGAGCAGCTCCGACACCGTCACGAAACGGTAGCCTTCGGCGCGCATGCGACGACGAGGGTTCTTCGGCCGGATGCCATTCGGATATGGTGCCTCATCCGGTGTCGATGGGTGGCGGACGCCCGGTTGCGCGGTTCCGGGACCGACGTCGGGTCTTGTACTGTTCGTAGCGACGTAGGGAACAACGGTGCGAATCCGTGGCTGTCCCGCAACTGTCACCGAGGAGTGATCCCCCAACAGCATGGTCACGGCCCATACGGGTTGGAAGGCCGGGGGCGAGCGTCGATCCGGGAGCCAGGACACCTGCGTCGCCGAAGCAGGACCCACGAGGATGGACATGAACAATTCGATATTCACCGCCCGTACGAGGCGGTATTCGGTGGTGCGCGTCGGCGTCGCATTGATGGCGGCGGCGCTGACCGTGTCGGGATGCTCGTCGAACGACGAACAATCGACTCCGCCCGAGCCGGACACAGCCGCGTCGGCGTACCCGCTCACCATCGAGAACTGCGGCAGGACGCTCACCGTCGACGCGCCACCACAGCGGGCGGTGTCCCTGAATCAGGGATCCACCGAGATCCTGCTGTCGCTCGGTCTCGCCGACCGCATGGTCGGCACCGCGACCTGGACCGATCCCGTTCGGGAGAACCTCGCCGACGAGAACGCGAAGGTTCCGCGTCTGGCCGACAACAAGCCGTCCTTCGAGGTCGTGCTCGACACGGAACCGGATTTCGTCTCGGCGTCCTTCGGCGGCACACTCGGCGCCGGTGGGGTCGCCGAACCTTCACAGTTCGAACAACTCGGGGTGCCTGCCTACCTCTCGCCCACCGATTGCGACGGCAAGGACGACAACAGCGTCAACGCCGACGGCAACCGCACCGAACCGCTGACCATGGGCGCGGTGTACAAGGAGATCCGAGACCTCGCCGCGATCTTCGACGTGCGTGAGCGCGGTGAGGAGTTCGTCGCCGAACTCGAACAGCGATACGAGAACGTGTCGGGGCAGGTGAACGCGGCCGGCGTGTCGCTCGCCTACTGGTTCGCCGACATCGAGACGCCCTATGTGGCGGGTTGCTGCGGGTCGTCGGGAATCATCACCGATTCGGTTGGAGCGAAGAACGTCTTCGACGACACCACCAACGAGTGGCCCCAGGTGAGCTGGGAATCGATTCTCGACCGCAACCCGACCGCACTCGTGCTGGCCGACCTGAGTCGCCGGAGCGTCACCGGGGACGCTCTGGACAGCAAGATCGAGTTCCTGGAATCGAATCCGGTCACCCAGCGCCTGAGCGCGGTGCAGAACCGGCGGTACATCGTGGTCAACGGCGCCGACCTGAATCCGTCCATCCGCACGGTCGACGGCATCGAGAAGGTCGCCGACGCCCTGCGCGAGTGGAATCTCGACAGCTGATGGTGACGTCCACTGCCCGGCGACCCTCGAAGGGGCGCCGGGCTCCGGTGGCCGGTGTCGTGGTGGTCGCGGGGCTGATCGTTCTCGCACTGTCGATCGCCGTGACCGTCACGATCGGCCCGGCGGAGTTGTCCGTCGTCGACGTGTACGCGGTGATCTTCGACCGTCTCGGCTTGGCCGACAGTTCCGTCACCGCGATTCGGGAAGGGATCGTGTGGGAACTGCGTCTCCCGCGCACCTTGCTCGCGGCGGTGTGTGGTGCCGGACTTGCGGTGTGTGGCGTGATCATGCAGTCGTTGTTACGTAATCCGCTGGCGGATCCCTTCGTGCTCGGCATCTCCTCGGGCGCCTCGACCGGCGCGGTGATGATCGCAGTGCTGGGCATCGGCGGGGGTGCCGTGTCGTTGTCGGGCGGAGCGTTTCTCGGGGCACTCGTCTCCTTCGCACTCGTGCTGCTGCTGGCGACCGGGGCAGGGGGCGGGACCTCCCGTGTGGTGCTGGCCGGAGTGGCAGGAACACAACTGTTCTCGGCGCTGACATCGTTCATCGTCATCTCCTCCGCCGACGCGGAACGCACTCGGGGAGTGCTGTTCTGGCTACTCGGTTCCCTGAGCGGAGCAACCTGGACCGACGTCGCGCTCTGCGGAGCGGTCTGCGCCGCCGGAATCGTGGTGTGCCTGGTGAAGGCGTCGTCGCTGGACGCCTTCACATTCGGTTCGTCGACCGCCGCGACCCTCGGGATCGCGGTCGGACGTACCCGTCTGCTGTTCCTCATGGTGACGGCGTTGATCACCGCCGTCCTGGTCAGTGCAGCAGGGGCGATCGGGTTCGTCGGGCTGGTGCTGCCCCATGCGGCCCGTTTCCTGGTGGGCCCGCGGCACAGTCGTCTCGTTCCGGTCACCGCCGTCGTCGGGGCGGTCTTCATGGTGTGGGTCGATGCGGTCGCCCGCACCGTCTTCGCACCGCAAGAGGTTCCCGTCGGTGTGGTGACCGCACTGATCGGCGTGCCGGCCTTCGCACTGATCCTCTTCCGTACGAGGAGTACTCCGTGACACTGTCCGCAAAGTCGCTGCGGTGGAGCCGCGGCGGACATCTCGTCGTCGACGACGTGACGATCGATCCTGTACCCGGAGAGACGATCGGGCTTCTCGGACCGAACGGCTCGGGCAAGTCGTCGTTGCTCCGCCTGCTGGCCGGAGTCGATCGTCCGGACTCGGGTGCGGTGACGCTCGATGGCACCGATATCCACAGCCTCGGCCGTCGAACACTGGCTTGCCGCGTCGCGATGGTCGGGCAGCACGCCCACACCGAGGTCGACATCCGGGTACGGGATGTCGTGCGGCTGGGAAGAATTCCGCACGCCGACGTTCTCGGCCGTGACGACGGCGGGGACGCCGCCATCGCACATGCGCTCGAGGTGACCGGAATGACCGAACACGCCGACCGGTTGTGGCGAGCGATGTCGGGTGGTGAACGTCAGCGCGCACAGATCGCCCGAGCTCTGGCGCAGGAACCCGAAGAACTGTTGCTCGACGAACCGACCAACCACCTCGACATCCAACACCAGCTCGACATCCTCGAACGGGTCGTAGCGTTGCCGGTGACGAGTTACGTTGCCCTGCACGATCTCAATCTCGCGGCGATGTTCTGCGACCGCGTGATCGTTCTCGAGAAGGGACGGGTCGTCGCTCACGGAGCTCCGGCCGAGGCGCTGACGGAACAGATGATCCAACAGGTATACGGAGTGCGTGCCGCGGTCTCCTACGAAGGGGGGACACCCGTCATCCGTTACCACCGGATTCGCGCCTCGTCCTACACGTAGCAGGATTGCCGTGCGACATGGTCACGAGTGACGGAAGCCCTTGCCGGTGCGGTCCCGCGGATCGGGTTCCAGCCCCAGAAACTCCGCGCGGATGCGGTCCCACGCCTCGAGGTGTTCCCAGACCGGTTCATCGGTCAGCTGCTGGGCGTTGGTGAGGAACGGGGTGGGCAGCATGATCGTGAGCATCTGCTCGTCCCGCCCGTTGAGCATGCGCAGACCCCAGGAGGTGACGGTGTCGTCCTTGCCGATCCTGCGATACAGCTCTGCTCGGCCACAGCGGCGGATCCGGCCCAGTTCGGGACCGCTCGCGGTGTGTTCGCCGATGCACAGATGGAAATGCCACCGGCCGAAATCGACGGTGACGTACCCGTCGTACATCCCGATCTTCCTCGGCGCGTTCGGAGCCGCGACCTCCAGTGCCGAGCCTTCGATGAGCAGGCCGAACCACATGTCGTCCCAGTAGTTTTCGAACAGCAACGTCACCAGCCGCAGCAGGTTGTCCTCGTCGGTGGGCAACGGCCAGCGCTGTTCACGCCCACCGTCCTCGGTGGTGATGATCTCGGGATCGAACACGACGGTCACGGAATCTCCTTCGGTATGTGTCGGGGTGGCGCGGGGAAGACGCAGTCGCTGCACACACCGCCGGACGGTGTCCGGTAGTACAAGCAACAACTGCGCCGGCGACCGGTGGATCGGTCGATGGTGTGAACGAGTCGCGGATCCTGCAGCAGTGCGTCGACGAGCGGCCGGGCTTCGTCGCCGATGACTCGTCGGGCACCGATCAGTGCGGAGGCGGTGTTGCCCCACAGAGCGCCCGGCGCCACAACATCACGCCACGCATCGATCAGCGGTTCGATCTGGGTGTCGAGAACTTCCGCTGCAGGGTCGCTTCCGAATTCGGGGGTGACGATGTGCAACTGCAGACCGGAATCGTCGCGCCACAGCAACTTGTCGGGGTCGAGCCGAACGCAGCGACCGGAGGTGGTGACGGTACCGACCGCGACCGACCACAGTCGCGCGACGAAACCGAAGAACAATGTGGACGCCGCGACCCGCGGCTCTGCGGTGTTCATGCGTTCCGACATCGCACGGACCAGCGCATCGCGAGTCGCGGCACCTCGTAGTTCGGAGGTCGGGCGCCAGCCCGCGTCCACCGGTCCGGTACCGACACGGAAGTACGGGCTCCACGCGGTGATTCGCTCGAGCACCCCGCGCGCGCCGGATACTGCTGGGTCAGACACTGCTGTCCTCCGGTTTCAGATCGAACACCATCGTGCGCGAATCGAACCGCATCCGCCCCCGATCGAATGCCGCCCCGATCCGTCCGGACTCGGCCAGCGCCGCCGGCGTATCGCACGTCAAGGTCCGGTCGGTGCCCAGCAGCCACATCCTGTCGGCTACGCGCAAGGCGAGTTCGAGTTCGTGCGTGGACATCACCACAGCCAGGTTCTGTTCACGAGCGAGACGGCCGAGGACGTCCACCAGTTCGACCCGCGACGGAACGTCGAGGAAGGAGGTGGGTTCGTCCAGGACGAGCAGCGACGGATCCTGAGCCAGGGCACGGGCGGTGAGAGAACGTTGCCGTTGCCCATCGGACAGTTCGGAGAACTGCCGGGATGCGAGGCGGGTCGCGCCGACCGCCTCGAGCGCCTGGTCCACCGCGGCCAGATCTTCGGGGGACAGCCGTGCACTGGCGGGCAGGTGCGGTGTGCGGCCGAGCGCGACCAGTTCGCGCACCGTGAACAGGCCGGGGTCGATGCGCTCGGTGAGCACCACCGAGATGCGGGTGGCGAGGTCGGCGGGCTTCACCGTCGCCACGTCCTCACCGTCGATGAGCACCCGACCGCGCAGCGCCGGTTGCAGGCCGCACAACGTCCGGAGCAACGTCGACTTTCCTGCACCGTTCGGCCCGACGAGGGCGGTGAGTTCGCCGCGTCGGGCCACTGCCGAGAGACCGGACGCCACCTCGGTGACCGTTCCGCGTCGCAGTGCCCGACGCCGGGTGTAACCGATCGTGAGGTCGTGCAGTTCCACACCCGGGGTCACAGTGCTACTCGGGATCACAGTGCTGCTCCCAGTGCTATTCGGGGTCACAGTGCTGCTCCCAGTGCTCCGCGTCGGCTGCGGATGAGAACGGCGATCACGACGGGAGCGCCGACGATGGCGGTGACGGCGTTGAGGGGGAACACCGTGTCGGTACCGGGCATCTGGCTCATGATCCCGCAGACGAGGGCGAGTACGGCTCCGAGCAACGCGACACCGGGAAGCAGTATGCGATGGTCCGAGGTGCCGAAGGCCATGCGGGCCAGATGCGGGACGATCAATCCGAGAAATCCGATCGGGCCGCAGAACGCGGTGGTGGCCCCGGCCAGGAGAGCGGCCGACACCACGGTGGTGAGGCGGACGACGCGAATATCGATGCCCATGGACCGGGCGTAGCCCTCACCGAGCAGCAGCGCATTGAGCGCGCGCACGGTGAGCAGTGCGACGGCGATCCCGCCGAGCACGACAGGGACGAGCAACTTCAGATCCGACCACGTCGTGGCCGTGAAGCTCCCGAGTCCCCACACCAGGAACTGCTGGCTGCGCTGCGGGTCCGAATACACCAGCAGTACCGAGACGACGGCTGTGGTCGCCGATCCGAGCATCACTCCGATGAGCAACAGGGTCACGGCCGACCGCACCCACCGCGACAGCAATACGATCAGCAGGAGAACCGCAGCCGCCCCCAGCGCCGCGGCGAGCACCACACCCGCACGCCCGAGACCCGCCAGGCCTGCGGTGAAGCCACTCGCTCCGCCGCCGCCGATCACCACGACGATCGCCACGCCGAGACTCGCGCCGGAACTGGCACCGAGGATGAACGGGTCCGCCAGAGCGTTCCGGAACAGCGTCTGCATCTGCAGACCCGCGATCCCCAGCGCCGCCCCGACCGCGATCGCGGTGATCGTTCGCGGTAGCCGCAGGTCACGAACCACCATGCTCCAGCGCGGATCCGATGCTTCCTGGCCGAACAGGACCCGGAGGGTCTCGCCGAGCGGCACCGTCACCGAACCCAGTGTCACCGACAGAATCGTTGCCGCCGCCAGTCCCACGATCAGCGCCGTGAACACGAGCGAGACCCGTCCGGTCCCCGGCGGCGAATCGGGCGCGGACTCGGTCGCGGCAGGGGACGCCCCGAGCACGGCGGTCATGCCGGTAGCTGCTGGTAGAACGTGAACTCGTGGTCGGGCAACAGGTCGGGATGCAGAATTGCCACGAGGTCCGAGAGGATCAGATCGGGTCGCAAAACGCCCCGCTCGTAGAAGTCGTTGCCCCCGTTGGGGCCGAGAGCCTTGTTCGCGTTCCATACCCGGCCGGTGCCGACAGCGGCCAGCGAGCGGTACCGTTCGTCGTCGGCGAGTGCGTCACCGATCGACGTCCAGTTGTTCACCACGAGCCAGGTCGGCGCATCGGATGCTTCGGCGACCACAGCCTCGAAGTCGAGGGGAAGCGAGCCGGCGGTGGTCACGTCCTGCCACGGCCACTGCGCACCGGCGTCGCTGAACAACCGGCCCATGAAGCTGCCGCCGGAGGACATGTACCACGTGCCCTGTGCCATCCCACCCAGCAGAACGGGAGCCGGTTCCACGTCGGAGGCTTTCGCCGCCACATCGAGATAACGGTTCCGGATATCGTCGTAGACCTGTGCCGCCTCTTTCTCCTTGCCGGTCAGCGCGGCCATCACTTTGATCCACTCTGCGCGTCCCAGCGGAGATGCCTCGAGCCACTCGGCATTGGCGACCACGCCGATTCCGGCCTCCCGCAGCTGGACGTAGGCGGGATCGTCGGAGCCGCCGGTCATGAGAACGTCGGGTGCAGCGAGCACCACGGCTTCGGTGTCGATGTTGCCGCCCGCGGCATACTCGGCGACGGCGCCCGATTCGATGCGTTCGATCACGGCCGGGTCGGAGACATAGGAGCCGTTCGAGACGCCGCTGAGGACGTCGAGCGCATCGAGTTCGGTCACCAGTGGCAGGTGGGTGGTCGAACCGGAATACAAGCTCGTGATCGGCACCTGAATCTGCTGGGCCGCGGCCAGCTCGCCCGACAGCTCCGGAGCAGGTGCACCGCACTTGACCAGCACGTACGACTCCGGCGGTGCCGCGGAGAACGGTTCGTTCACGGTGAGAACCTGGTAGCTCTTCTCGTAGGTGATCGAAAAGTTCTCGGCGTCGACGATCTCGGACTTGTCGGGGAAATAGTCGACCGAGGGGTCGAAGTCGGTGATACACCCGTCCGAGGCGTCGTTCTCGGTATCGGATGCGGTCGTCGAACACCCGGCGAGCAGAAGACTCGCCGAGGTCAGCGCGACCAGGAGCTTCGGGAAGGCTGCGCGTACACGCATGGCGATTACGCCCTCTCTCGGGGAAGTCCGCCCCGGGCAAGGAGGTACGGCGACGGGAGTATCTGGCTCCCGGAGATCGCTCTCCGGTCACAGTGGCGGGACCGCGCCGGAATCGCACCGGCTTCCTCTGGCGTCGTCGTAATGACGGTGCCGAAATTAGCACACGCCGTGATACCAGTTCACGGTCGAGTGCGTACCCATCGCCGCTCCCGGGTGTCGAAAGCGGCGAGACCGAGACGCTCGAACTCGTCGAGCCACCCCCGCATCGGCCACCAGCCCCAACGTTGGTGGAACAGCGCGGCGTTGGTGAGGATGTCGTCGAGATGCTCGACCGGTGGGTTCGATACCGGGTGGTACTGGTGGAAGGCGTGGGCGCCGCCGACCCAGGCCATCGGCACTCCGGCACGCGCGGCCTTCTGTCCGAAATCGGTGTCCTCGCCGCCGTATCCGCTGTAGGCGGTGCAGAACCCGCCGATGCGGTCCCACACGAGCGACCGGGACGCGAACGACAGCGACCAGAACAATTCGTGCCTGTCGTCCAGCACGATCTCACCCGAGGAGGGGAACGGACGGGCCGGATGCGGATCGATCGAGTCGCCGAGCCGGTCGAGGTCGTAGCCGCCGGCACCCGGTTCGGACAGATAGGTGACCGGACCGCTGAGCAGCGCAGCCGGGTGCCGGCCGGCCGCCTCGACATATCGTTCGATCAGGTCGGGAGCGGGGATGCAGTCGACGTCGAGGAAGACGAGCAGATCCGACGACGCCGTCCGCGCACCCAGATTCCGCGCCTCTCCGACCGGCAGTTTCGAGGAGTCGACGTCCATCTCCACCACCCGCGCCGACGATCCCGCAGCAGCGACGACCTCTGCGACCTGCGGATCACCCATCGCGACGACGATGTGCTCGTCGGGTGTCCGGGTGCTGCGTGCGAGGCCGTCGAGTTGCCGTCGCAGATGCGTGCTGCGACTCGCGGCGACGGTGACGACCGAGACCGTCACGATCTCTCCGCCAGCTCGTCCAGGATCGCCGCCGCACGTGCCGCGGCACCGTCGACCTGCCAGCGTTTCCATTCGACGGGGCCGAGGCCGCGTGCTCGCTCGATCAGTTCGGGCCAGCGGTTCGGGTCGGGCCACCCGTCGAGACCCACCGTCAGTCCGGCCTTCTCCAGAGCCGTTGCGGTGGAACGCTGTTCGTCGAACGGACGGGGTTCGGCGATCACGACCGCAGGTCGCGCGGCGGCCGCGATGTCGGCGACGGTGTTCTGGCCCGCATGCCCGATCACGACGTCGGCGCCGGTGAGGACGGGCCACGGATCGTCGATCCACGGGCCGCCCGCGACACCGAGACCCTCCCACTCGTACTGGGGGAAGCGCGACGAGAACCGGTGCAGATCGTCGACGGTGATCGACGATCCGCCGCTGCCGCTCATGACGAGGACCCTCGGCTTCTCACCGGCTGTGCGGGTGGGAGACGGGCGTCCGTCGAAACGGCTGATCCCGCCGACGTACGAGGTGGCGTACGAGCGCAGCCAGTGCGGATCGTAGACGTCCTGCGACCACGGTGCGATGAGATGGTCGGCGACGCGGTAGGCCAGCGTGTGGGCGGTATCGGTGCGCTCGCCCGGCATCGCGAGCACCACGACGGGGATCCCGTACAAGCGGGCGAGGAGCGTCACCTCCACCGACACGTCCACCACCAGCAGGCTCGGGCGGGTCGCGGCGATCCACGACACCAGTGCGTGCATGCGTTCGCGGAGACCGTCGTCGTGGGTGGGAACCCAGTGGAGGACGTCGTGGGCCGTCGGGTCCTGCGCGGTGTCGACGGCGAGGTCGTCGCGGGGGAGCAGCACGACGTCGTCGAAGGCGTCGGCGGCAGTGCCGAGCGGCGCCGACGACAATGCCGTCACCGGCGTCCGCAGATGCGCGCAGATGCTGCTCGCGCGGGTGCGGTGTCCGTGCCCGTGATGATGGATGTAGTAGCCGATCATGCCGCTCCCGCGAGTTCCCGATACAGCGAGACGTAGGCATCGACCATCGTGCGTTCCGAACAACGCTCCTCCGCGCGGGCTCGGGCGGAGGCACGGGACAGACGGACCGCGCGGGGTATCGCCGCGGCCAGGCCGTCGATGTCGTCCGGCGCGACCAGGCATCCGCTGCTCTCGTCGACGACCTCCGGGATGCCGCCGCGCGCGAAGGCCACCACGGGTGTCCCGCATGCGAGGGACTCGGCGACGACGAGACCGTACGGTTCGTCCCATTGCGGGGTGATGAGTGCTGCTGCCGAACGTCCCACCGCGGCAGCGAGATCCGGCTGGGAGAGATGACCGAGATAGATCACGTCGGGACCGAGGAACGGTTCGACGTGCTCCGCGAAGTACCTGCGGTTGCTGATCGGGCCCGCGATCCGCAGCCGGTAACCGGCCCGGCGCGCGGCCTCGATCGCGAGATGCGCGCCCTTCTCCGGCACGAGGCGGCCGAACCAGATCAGGTCCTCACCTCCCGAACCGACCGGCCACGCTCCGAGATCGACACCGTTGGGCACGACCGCCACCGGACCGGGCGTGGCGTGTTCCCAGGCCGTCGCGGTGTGCCGGCTGACCGCGACGAACGTGCCCGGGCACCCACCCGGAGTCGCCATCGCCGACTCGAGCCACGGCGTCGGCGGCGTGTGCAGCGTGCAGAGCAACGGGGTGCGCAACATGCGGGCCATCGCTATCGGCAGGTAGTGCAGGCTGTGGTTGTGCACGACGTCGAAAGCATCGGCGGACGGTCCGGCGAGATCGAGCATCAGCGACAGGTAGGCGTGGTGGTCGCCGAGGAAGCCGTTCGCCGGGGGCATCGACACGTCGCTGTGTGCGAGTTCGCTGACCTCGAAGGACGGCACCTCGAGGAACGAGGCCGGAAGTTCCGGATCGGATCCCGGTGCGGCGAAGAGCGTCACCTCGTGGCCGTCCTTGCCGAGCGCGTGGGCGAGATGCCACACGTGCGCTTCGAGTCCGCCGGCGAAGGGCTGGCGGATCGGATATCTGTTCGACGCGATGAGCGCGATGCGCAACGGCGTCATGATCCGCTCCGGCTGCTCATCGCGCGCAGGTATATGTCACGATGGGCGCGGGCCAGCGCGCGACGTTCGTCCATACGTTGCGACCAGTCGGCTCGCGGAAGATCTCTACTCTCGTACAGTTCTCGCACGCAACGATCGAGCGAGTCGGCGTCGAAGGTGTCCTCGTCGTAGGTGTACACACCGCACCGACGTTGCTCGCCGTAGAAGCCGCAACTCGGCGCGATCACGGCGGTGCCGAGGTCGAAACACGCCTCGAGCCAACCCGAATGGGTTCCGAAACGGTAGGGCAGCACCGACACCGACAGGTCCGAGAGGTACTGCCACAGTTCGTCGTCGGAGAAGTACGGATGCACGCGCACGTCCACCTGGGGTTGCTCGCCGTACTGGAGGATGCGGGAACCGGCTTCCGGGTTGTACCAGTACGCATTGTCGGGATCGAAGATCTCGTCGTGCACGTTGATCTGCAACACCGCATCGGGAAGCGAGCGCACGGTCTCGGCCAGCGTGTCGAGCACCGGGAACAGATCCATGTTCGCGCGCAGGCTCTTCGCGTGGACCCCCACGACGAACGGACTCTCGTCGCGACGCGGTCGCTCGAGCCAGTGCTGTTCGACGACGTGCGGATGCGGCAGGACCGTCGCCTCCCGGCCCCAGCGCAGACGGATCCGCTCGGCGGCGCCCGGCGTGAGGGTGATCAGTTCGTCCGCGGCCGGAATCAGCACGTCGAGTTGCTTGTGGTGCTCACCGGGGGGTGGGATGGTGCGGGTTCCGCAGGTCGTGCACCGTGTACACGAGAGGCTTGTCGTGCTCGGCGAGTTCGGCAACGACGTCCTGCAGCTGCTCCGCGCCGATCGCGTCGAATCCGAAATGGATGTGGAAGACGTCGAATTCCTCGTGGTGGTCGCTCACCCAGCCCGGTTCGAGCATCAACGGCGGCCACCAGCCCCCGGGAACCTTGCGGCCGTCGGCGGGAACCGGATCCGTCAACCGGATCACGTCGTCGCCCTCCGGGCAGGCGAGGTGCCGGACGTAGACGTGCGACGCAGGTACCGACGCGACTCGAATCACCACAACCGACCCCTCTTCTCCCTCGCGCGACATTCGCCGTACACACCGAAAGGCCGGGAACGCCGTCCCCGGCCATCGTCCGGTGCCCTGCGACTACCCCCGCGGGACGGCCTTCACACGTCCCTGCCCGACTCGTCCGGTCTTCACTAGGGTGGCGGTAGGCAACGATCATCGAGCGAAAGGATTCGGTATGGGTGTGAGCTTGGCCAAGGGCGGCAACGTTTCGCTGTCGAAGGAGGCTCCGAACCTGACGGCGGTGACGGTGGGTCTCGGCTGGGACGTGCGCGCGACGACCGGCGCGGACTTCGATCTCGACGCTAGCGCACTGCTGACGAGCGAGAACGGCAAGGTCCTGTCCGACCAGCATTTCGTCTTCTACAACAACCTGCGTTCGCCGGACGGCTCCGTCGAGCACACCGGCGACAACCTCACGGGTGAGGGCGAGGGCGACGACGAGAGCGTGAACGTCGACCTCGTCGCCGTTCCCGCGGAGGTCAAGTCGATCGTCTTCCCGGTGTCGATCCACGACGCCGACGCGCGGGGCCAGTCGTTCGGTCAGGTCCGCAACGCGTTCATCCGCGTCGTCGACCGCGCCGACGGCCGGGAACTCGCCCGCTACGACCTCACCGAGGATGCATCCACCGAGACCGCGATGGTCTTCGGTGAGCTGTACCGCCACGGTGGAGAGTGGAAGTTCCGCGCCATCGGCCAGGGCTACGCCTCCGGCCTGGCGGGCATCGCGCGGGACTACGGGGTCAACGTCGGCTGAAAACGGGTCTCAGCGGACGAGCTTCCACTTCTTGTCGTGCCGGTAGAAGGTCGACCGCTTGAGAGCCCGGGGGTTCGCGACCCCGTCGCGGGTGACGACCGCGGCGGGGGAACCCAATTGCATGGCCCGGCCCGTCAGCCACTTGTAGCCGCCGAACCAGCGCGGCCGGTCGATCGCGGCCCGCAGACCGGGCATCGCGGGTGTGGGTTCGACGCGGATGCCGGGCACCGTGCCGGAGAACAGGCGGGTGTCGTCGACGTAGGCCTCCCCGACGAGCGCGTCGCCGTTCTCCCCGCACAGCAGTGCACGGCCGACGAGGGCGATACCGGCGTCGTCGCGGATCAGCGGCAACGGCTTCGCGACCCCCTGGAGGGCGACGGTGGCGGCCTTCGACCCCGTCCGCAACCCGTACGCCTCGGTGGCGGGGGTGCGCTTCTCCGGGACGTACGCGACCTCCAGGTCGAGACGTTCGGTGCGCATCAGGCGGGTGACGGTCGCGGCGAAGGCGGCGTCGTCGCCCACGACGATCAGACGAGGGTCCTCCACCGACTCGAGATGCGCGAAGACGTCCTCGAAGTCGTCCTTCTCGGGGAGGGCAGGCGCAGACAGTGCGGTCACGGGGGTCAGCGCCAACGGCAATGGCACGTCACCGCATCTGAGCACTACCGGGGTCAACGGGTCTCCTCGAGGGGTCGGGTTCGTCGGGCTCTCGGCTGCGTCCACTGTAATGGGAAGCCGGTGGGGGAGGGCGGCGGCGACCCGGCACCGCGCCGCAGCTCCGGCGCTTCTGCAGTCCCGTCATTCGCGCTTGTCGGAGGGTGGACTACACTGTGGTCCCGGCTGCTGCCCGGTTGGGCAGGACCCTGCAGGCGAGACCGCCCGCACGTAGACACCTGCCTGAGGAGAGCGCGACATGCCGGCAATCGTCCTGATCGGAGCCCAGTGGGGCGACGAGGGCAAGGGCAAAGCTACCGATCTACTCGGCGGACGTCTGCAGTGGGTCGTGCGCTACCAGGGTGGTAACAACGCCGGTCACACGGTCGTGCTGCCCAACGGCGACAAGTTCGCCCTGCACCTGATCCCGTCGGGAATCCTGACGCCCGGCGTCAACAACGTCATCGGCAACGGTGTCGTGGTGGATCCGGGTGTGCTGCTCACCGAGCTCGAAGGTCTCGAGAAGCGCGACGTCGACACGTCCCGTCTGCTGCTCTCGGCCGATGCGCACCTGATCATGCCGTACCACGTGGCCATCGACAAGGTCACCGAACGCTTCCTCGGCAAGAAGAAGATCGGCACCACCGGACGCGGTATCGGTCCCTGCTACCAGGACAAGATCGCCCGCGTCGGCGTGCGGGTCGCCGATGTGCTCGACGAGAAGATCCTGACCCAGAAGGTCGAGGCCGCACTGGAATTCAAGAACCAGGTGCTCGTCAAGATCTACAACCGCAAGGCGCTCGACCCGCAGCAGGTGGTCGACGAGGTCCTCACCCAGGCCGAGGGTTTCAAGCACCGCATCACCGATACGCGCCTCGAACTGAACAAGGCGCTCGAGCGCGGCGACACGATCCTCCTCGAGGGTTCGCAGGGCACGTTGCTCGACGTCGACCACGGCACCTATCCGTACGTGACGTCGTCCAACCCCACCGCCGGCGGCGCCGCTGTCGGTTCCGGTATCGGCCCGGCGAAGATCTCGACGGTGCTGGGCATCCTCAAGGCCTACACCACCCGCGTCGGCTCCGGCCCGTTCCCGACCGAGCTGTTCGACGACCACGGCGCCTACCTGGCCAAGCAGGGTGGTGAGGTCGGTGTGACCACCGGTCGCGCCCGCCGTACGGGATGGTTCGACGCCGTCATCGCCCGCTACGCGACCCGCGTCAACGGCATCACCGACTACTTCCTCACCAAGCTCGACGTGCTGTCGGGCCTCGACACCG
>Ga0182738_1004873_pt1 | contig 14592 bp, 8 predicted proteins | sample eDN5th30CBELigMG_FD_128876 | JGI IMG/M metagenome (GOLD analysis project Ga0182738, IMG submission 128876) | Enriched Miracle-Growth compost microbial communities from Emeryville, California, USA - eDNA 5th pass 30_C BE-Lig MG (version 2)... ... | reverse complement strand
TGGGGCGGGGGAACGCGGTGACCCTGACGCCGCTGCATGCGGAGCTGACCACGCAGCAAGCGGCCGACCTGCTGAACGTCTCGCGCCCGCACCTGGTGAAGCTGCTCGACGAGGGGGTCATCCCGAGCCGGAAGGTGGGGAGTCATCGGCGTGTGTTGCTGGAAGACCTGCTCGCGTACAAGCAGGAGTTCCAGGCCCGGCGCCATGAGGCCCTCGATGAACTCCAGGCGCTGAGCCAGGACCTGGACATGGGCTACTGAGCCGTGGCCCGCATCGTCCTGTTTGATGCGTGCGTGCTGTACCCGGCCCCGGTTCGCGACCTGCTCATGCGGCTCGCGGTGACGGGACTGTTCCAGGCCCGTTGGACGGACCAAATCCACGAGGAGTGGATCCGGAACGTCCTGGCCAATCGGCCGGACCTGCCCCCCGGCAGCCTGGACCGGTGCCGACGGCTCATGGACGCGCATGTGCCCGATTGCTTCGTCACGGGGTACGAGCCGCTCATCTCCGGTCTGTCCCTGCCCGACCCGGACGACCGCCACGTGTTGGCCGCGGCGATCCACTCGGGGGCGGGCTCGATCGTGACGTTCAACCTGAACGACTTCCCGGCCTCGGTCCTGGGCCAGTACGACATGGAAGCGGTCCACCCCGATGCGTTCGTCGTCGGGCTCTGGGAGGAGTCGGCCTCGCTCGTGCTCGATGCGGTGCGCCGCCAGCGGGCGGGCCTGAAGAAGCCGCCGAAGACGGCTGCCGAATACCTGGCGACGCTCGAACAGTGCCGCCTCAGCGAGACGGTGGTCCGGCTCAAGCCGCACGCGGGGGAAATCTGACTGCTACGAGACGGTCACGTCTTCGTCCAGGCCCAGTTCTCTCAGGGCGGTCTTCACCTCTTCCGCCTTGGCCTTGGCGTGTTCCCCGTCAGTTGGGGCCGTGATCCTCACTTCGAGCGAGAGCCCCTGCGACGAAGCGAGCTTGGTGAGCACCTTGAGATAGAAATTCGACCACTTCTGATGGGGAATCGTCCCGCTCCAGCGGAGCGTCTTCTGCCCGTTCCCGGCCGTTTCGTCGTCGGTCGTCTCGTCGTCGGACTCTTCGGTCTTCTCGACGACCCGAACTTGGGCCTCGGCCTGCAAACCGTCGGTCTCCGCGGTCACCGTATAGAGGCCCGGTGCTTCTCCCGCGGTGAGCTGGCCGTCGTCGGTGACGCTGCAACCGGGGGCGGACCACGTCACGTCTTCGACGTCGAAGGGGTGCCCGTACTGGTCGATGCCCTTGGCCTTGAAGGTGACGTGCTCCTTGGGGCCGATTTCGGCCCGTTCGGGCGAGATTTGCAGGCGGTCAAGCCGGGGCGGTTCCTGGAGCTTCTGCGCGTCTTCCGCCTTCAGCAGGAAGACGTCGTCGGCGATCTCGATCTCCATTTCCATCATGGATTCGCCGAAGCGTTCGAGGACGAGGCGATCGCCCTCCTTCCGCGCGTAGCCGAAGAGGTTCGAGCTGACGCCGTCGGCGATCGTCCGCTTGATAGTATCGGGATCGAGCAGCCGGGGCAGGGCGGGGGAGGCGAAGAACGCATCCCGAATGGCCTTCGTTGACCACTCCTTGAGGGCCGGGGGCCAGACGCGGAGGAGTTTGTTCGCCCCGACGCTCTGGGTGATCTCGTCGTCCTTGAGGAGCGTGTTGATGATCAGCTCGGTCGGGGATCCGGCCATGCTGGACGTGATCTGGCCGAGGTCGACGTCCTTGAGCTTGTTGTCCTTGCCGAGGAGGTAGACGTGGCGATAGGCCCGGAAAATCGCCTCCTTCAGGTCGCTGCGGGCACGCTTCAGGCTATGGTCGAGCGACCGCTTCTGCGACTCTTCGAGCTGCCCCTTGGAGTCATCGTCCTGGTTGATGTCCTCCCAGGCCAGGACGTTCCTCGCCGCGTCGGCGATCGTCGTCCCGGCGTCGGGGACCGCGAAGAGGAGTCCCGACTTGTAGGTGCGGCCGCTCGTGCCCGATTCGCGGAGGATCGACTCCATCAGCGCCTCGGTCTTGAGGTCGCCCGAATGGCAATCGAGTCCCAGGACAACGAGGGTGAGTTGCGGCCGGTCGGGGACGTCGTTGCTCCGCTCGGGGAAATACCGGCGTTCGAGGCCCTTGTGCCCTTCCTTGAACAGGTCGGTGATGGTCTGCTTGACCCGCTCGTCGATGTCCTTCTGGGCGATGGCACCCCGGCGGGTGACGAGCATCTGGTTGAGATTCGGCCGGAGCCCGAAGCGGTAACGGTTCTTCTCCCAGTTCAGGTAGTAGCAGGTCCCGGACAGGCCTTCGAGGATCGTCTCCAGGTCGGCGAGGTTCACGTCCGGTCCGCCGATGGCGGCCCGAATCTCGGGGAGCGACGCCTCGGATTTGCTCTGGCTCTGGCCCCCGTTCGACTCCATGAAGATGATCGTGGCGACCTTCTGGTGGAGCCTGGCCTTGCGGATCGCCTCGGTCGATTCGCGGTCGAGCCGGACCGCGTGCGACTCCTTCTTGCCCGCGATGTCGGTGCCGACGGGCACGGACAACTGGTCGGAGCCGAGCTGCTCGAAGACGGCATCCCGGAAGACCTGATCGTCGAGCGGGGCGGTGCCGAGCGTGATGAGCGGCTCGCTCGACGCCTTGCGATGCTCCTCCTGGTAGGCGCGGGAGACCCAGAGCGCGAGCAGCCGGAGCACGCCGCGGGTGCGTTGGAACCGAGGGAGCCCCTGCCATTTCCGCTCGAAGACCGAGATGACCGACGGGTGGAACGGGTAGCAGGCCTTGAACAGCTCGACCGGGTTCTCTCCGCCCAGGTTCGCGACCTCCTGGGCGTGCTCTCGGGCCCATTCGGCGTAGGCAGCGACGGTTTTCTTCCCGTCGTCGGGGAGGCCGAGCCAGTCGAAGAGCCTGCGGCGGATGATCTCGTTGACCTCGGTGTCGGACGACATGCTGACGGCCTTGCCGATCCGGTCGAGGAGCTTCTTGTACGAGTCGTAGTCGCGCTGGTCCTCGGCGTTCATCTCCAGCTCGGAGGCCGGGATGGAGACGCAAAGGACCGTGTTGTCCCGCGCTCGGGCCTCTTCCGAGAGGTTCTGGATGAAGTCGTAGAGCTGGGCCGAGATGCCGCTCTTGCGGCCTCGGCTCACGTAGTTGAGCAGCTCATCCATCAGGATGAGGCAGGGGCCGGAGGGGAGCATCTTGCGGATGACGTCGCCTGCGGGGGCTGTGCCCGTCGCGTCGTGCTGCGAGACGATCTCGAAAGCGGAATGGCCGCCGAGCTGCCAGGCGATTTCGCCCCAGGGGGTCTTCCGGACCGGCTCGCCGTCCCCGCCGCGGCCGGTGATGACGTCGAACTCGGTGCCGACGAACACGGCGACATCGGCCTTGGGGATGGCCCGCACTTCCGCCTTCTGGAGGATGCCCTCGACACCCCGCCAGTGGCGGGCGGCCTCCCCTTCGCGGGCGAGGTGATAGAGCGCGGTCAGCGAGTGCGTCTTCCCGCCGCCGAACTGGGTGGCCATGTTGAAGACGGCGGAGGTCTCGACCTTGATGCCCGAGAGCCTGCGCATGACCTGCGAAGACAGGTCCAGCAGGCTCTTGGTCATGTAGGTCCGCTCGAAGAACCGTTGCGGTTTGACGTAGTCGTCGTGGGCGCGGTGCTCGCGGATGTGGTCGAGATGGACGGCGAACTCGGAGGCATCGAGGGGCCGGTTCTCTCGGAGATCTTCGCGAGGGGTGACGACTTGGTACCAGGGCTTGAGCTTTGCCATCGTCCGCTTCTCTCCTCAGTGGTTCGTCACTATAGCCCCAGTCCCTTCTTCCGCGCGAGCACTCCATCGACCCATCGCTTCTCCTCTAGCCCGGAGGGGTAGAGGGCCGAGAGCGACTGGGCGAGTTTCCAGAATCGGGCGTCTTTGCCGATGCCTTCCTCGACAAGGAATCGCTTGAGGGCCTCCCCGCGGCCCGCGGCGAAGAGGATCATCGCCTGGTGGACGCGGTCGAGCACGGTGGCTCCGGCTTGGGGAGGTTGCATGTCGCCGAAGCCGGAATCCTCGGTGGCCTCGGCTTCCGCTAGCTCGGCGAAGAGCGTCTGTTGCTGAGACTTCTTCTTACGGGGGGCCTTCTTCGACCCGCTATCTCCTTGAGCGTCTTTGCCGAAGAGATATTTGGTCCGCTCAACGACGGGGAGGAGCCTGGCTTTGTCCCCTTTCACCTCGATGATGGAGGCTGATTTCTCCAGATGGACGCCGAGCCCTTGGGCAATCTTCCGGGCGGCGTCGTATTCGAGAGTGAAACCGCTAGATGCCTCGACTTTGCCTCTCTCGTCCTCATCAGAGGAATCTTCGTCAAAATCCTCTGCTTCGCCGCTTCCATTCACCGGGGAACTATTCGCACCGACGGTCCAGAGCCACATTGCGGTGATCCGTGCATCAGGCTCTAGGCCTGCGGCATCGGCGTCCTTGAAGATCATCGAGAGAGCTTCGTTCGCAACGGCAGCCCAAACATGTTCGAGGTACTCTCTAAGCGGTACGACCTCGCCACTCGACTTCTCAACGCGGCTGTAACGGCTGAAGATCTCAAGAGCTGGACCGAGACAAGCGAAGATGGCGTCAGCACCGACAACACCCTCTTGAGCGAGCCTCGGAAGCCATTCCTGAATCCTACACGGAAGCTCAGCAAGGATATCTCGCCAGTCGCCGACATCGTCAAAGCGAACGTCACCTGAACGAGTCTCTCGTGGTCGGCAAATGACGTGAACTGACGAACCAAGGGCGGCGGATGCAATCGCTCTTTGTCGATTGGGGCGTTCGGTATCGATAGGCCAAGAGGCAGTGGCAATCCAGCCGCCGTCAATCATGCTCTGGAGAATCGCTTCCCATCCCTCGGTAGTCTTGTTTGCGAAGACGACAAGCCCGATGCCCGACGGCTTCGTCACGTCCCTCCAAACGTCGAGCGATTTCGTCATCTGCTCGGAGAAATAGCGGTTGTCTTTAACGACAGGGCCATCCCCGTGAGGGACATCATAAACAACGATCTCGTCTTTCTTCGGGGCTAGTTCTTGTGGCCCCACAGAAAGCGTTTCGGGCAGAGCCCGCTTTAACCAAACGAAGAAGAAGTCAGACAAATCCGAGTAAGGGAATGCATCATAATAAGGAGGATCGGTGACGAGTGCGTCGGCCGAGTCTGATGGAAGTAGGCTGTTCTGAGCCGCACCTTGGACCACATGGCCGGACGGGAGCGAACTACTGGAGATATGCTCGATGACCCGCGCTATCCAGTCGATTTGCCCAAGGCAGTTTCCGCCTCCTGTGCCGATGGGATTTGTCTCGGCAAAGTCCAGGAGAACCGGCATGCGGTTCTGACCACCGTTGGCCGAGGCGACGAACTCCCCCTTCGGTACCCATCGGCAGAGAGTCGACGAGAGGTCGCTCACTCTGCCAATCATCAAACCGATGAATGGACGAACATGTTCAGGAATCTCAAGGCCAGCGGAACCGTTAATTAGTTGGCATAGTGTCAACAGAGAATAAAGTTGTCTGCTTGTGTATATGTCGGAAAAGGTGTCCAGTCCGTATTTTCGTTGTGAAAATGCACGGCCTGCACCAGAGCCATCGCCGAGAGGTGTTGGCTCGTCAGGAAGCAATGCAGCCCCGGCGTTGGCTCTGACAAGGTTGTCGAGCCGCTTCGCCGCGTTTTCGCAAGCCTCCAAGTCAAGATCGGTCGGCGTTCGGTAGTTTCGCCCTTGCTGTCCGGGCTTTGTGGTCGCAACGGCAACTAGCCTCGCATCCTTCGACCCTCCTCGCCTCTTCTTTAGCTGATTTCGCACAGCGGCTATCGGCGTGCTATAGCCGCAGGCGGGGCAGGTGGCACTTCCGCGTTTCACGATGGGTTCCGAGACCTCAGACGCTCTGCCACCTTGCACAACTGCTATATCGATTTTCTGATTCTTACGATCGGCGGTGATTGCGAGGCCGATGGACCGAGTACCTCCTTTCGCGAGCCACGGCATTCCTATGAGCGGAAGTTCGATACCGCAAGCTGGCCCCTCGCAGCGGATGGTACGAGCCCAAAGATAGGCAATGGGAACACTTCCATCCGAGTCGCCAGGATAGAGGTCACGGAGTTTCTCTTCGGCTTGGCTCTTGATTCGGTGCCCCCACTGCCGCACCTCGCTGGCGAGGGTTTCTCCATGTTTGGGGATAAGCTCAAGCATCGACCGGTTGAGCAAGACCGCCAAGGGATTGAGGTCCGACGCAAAGGCCTCGGCACCGACACGAAGTGCCTCTAGAGGAATAGCCCCCCCTCCAGCAAATGGGTCCGCTACAAGTGGTCGCGTCCCAGGTTCGCCTCCTAATGACTCGTGGGCCGACTGAGTTAAGGCCCGGCTAGTTTCCAGGAAGAACGAGTTCGTCGAGAGGTCCCAGTTCGCGAACTCGGCGATGAAGTCGAGTAGGGCCTTTCGCAGTCCTGAAAGGTCGTTGCCGTCTTTCGGAAATTTCATCCGCGATACGGGCTCTGATGCCGCTCGCTGATCAGGCGAAATTCCACCTTCGGTGACCTGCTTTCGCAAGTTCTCCAGGATTCTGAAGGCATCCTCACGAAACTTCGGAGGACAAAGTTCGTCGGCCGGGTCGGGCCAAAGGGTCGCGCAGATGACGGCCCGACAGGCGGCCAGGGGACGCCTCGCCCACCAGATATGAAGTGTCGAGATGTGGCCGTGGCGGATCGACTTCTCTCGCCTCGCATGGGCCGAGATCCGGGCGATGGGGAGATCCACCTCGATCAGACGCTTCGGGTATCGGGGCAGACTCTCACCCGGCATCGTTTGCTCCTCGGATCACGTTCGGCTTGATTTTATAGTGCTCGACTTTGGTGACGGGTTGCCAATCGAACTGGGCCGGGTTCTGAATCGTGTTCAGTTCAGGGGTTGATCCGCAGTTGAACACGGCGTAGAGCCAGTAATCGCCCTTGAGCCGCACGGCCGCACGGTGCTCGTTTTCGCTCAGGAAAATCTCGCCCACTCCGGCCCGGCCTTTCACCTCGATGAAGCGGACCTCGGTATAGGTCTTGGGATCCTCGGGGTGCGGCTTCCGCGAGATCAGGTCGAAACCCCGGTTCTCCGACTCGACGCTCTCGACCACGAACCCGCGTGCCTCCTCGTGCTCGGTGGCGATCTTCACCGCGAGTTTCTCGACCTCGTCATCGCGGACCATCGGGGCCATCTGGGGCGTCTTTCGCTCGGGGTGCGGAAGCACCAGGGCGCGGCCGATGTGGGCGATATCGCCGATCGTGCAGTGGCGCTCCATCTCCAGCTCCCGCCGGCGGGAGTCGAGACGGTTGTTGAGTTCGTCCAGGTGCTGCTCGGTCTGGGCGATGAGCCCGTCCAGGCCGGGCACGGTCTGCCCCTCGATCTGGCGATTCAGGTACTCCGAGAGCTGGAACTGCTGGCGATTGATGAGTTCGTTGAGGCTGATCTCAACGTGCTTTGCGACACGGGCGACTTCCTGGATCCGCTCGCTGCTCGATCGATCAAGCCATGGCTTCAGCGCTCGCTCGAAGAGGAATCGCTCGGCCACAAGCCGCTCGGGGGTCGCGAACCCCTCTGGGGTAGGGGGCTTGCTGCCGTCCGATGCGGGGTTGATGTCGAGGAAGACGGTCGGCTGCCGTAGCCGCATCTCGCCCATGGCGTCGGTGTCGATGACGAAAAGCCGTCGGTGGAGCGTATTGCCGCGGCCGTCCTTGATGGAGGCGGCGAAGACGTCCAGGGTGCCGGGCTCCTCACGTTGGAGGTCGTAGAAAACGGCCCCCCGTTCCAGGTGTTCCTGAACCCGGTCCAAAACATCGTGCCGGACCACCTCGAAGAGGGGATGGCCCGGGGTGACCCATTCGAGCGTCGGGTCCTGCTTGAGCAACTCCTTGTCGAAGGCGATGCGGGTGTAGTCCTTGCCGAGCTTCCCGTAGAGGTTCTCGTTCTCGTTGCCGCGTGCGATGAGCGTCCGGGGCACTTTGCCGATGCGATAGATGGGCGTCTTCTCGCTGACCTTCTTCGGGTGGATGCTCGCCTCGGGGGCAGCTTCGACGAAGAAGTTCTCGATCGCCTCGGGGACGAGCCGTTGTTCTTTTGCCTCGACGGACTTCCCGACGATGGCCGAAAGGTTCAGCTCCTTCTTGGCCAACCCTTCGAGGGCCGATTCGGTGATCATCCGGAACCGCTCGGGGTCGGTTTCCTTGACGATCCGGTCGGTGATCTCGTGCTCGTTGGTCTTCCGGGCGTACATGTCGCGGAGCAGCTTCTCCAGCAAATTGGCCGGGAAGACCTCGCCCACGACGTCGAAGACCTGGTCGGTGCCCAGTTCTTTGCGGATCTCGCGGAGCCTGTCGAGCAGCTTCTGGAGCACGCGGCCTTCCCGCGTGTTCCTGGCGACGAAGTTGAAGATGAGGCAGTTCTTCTCCTGCCCGTAGCGATGGATGCGGCCGACGCGCTGTTCGAGCCGGACGGGATTCCAGGGGATGTCGTAGTTGATCATCTGCGAGCAGAACTGAAGGTTGATCCCTTCGCCTGCCGCCTCGGTGGCCACGAGGATCTGGGCCGTCTCGCGGAATTCGCGCTCGGCGTAGATGCGGCTGCCCGGCGTATCGCGGTCCCCGATCTTCATCCCGCCGTGAATCTGGGTGACGGTCAGGCCCCAGGCTCGCAGCTTGCCGAGGGGTCTGCCGTCCTTGCCGTCACCAGCCAGGAAGTCGAGCGAGTCTTTGTGCTCGGTGAAGATGAGGAGCTTCTTCTTCGGGTCCGAGAAAAACCCCTGCTCCTCCAGAACCCCCTTCAACCGGGCAAGCTTCGATTCGATCTCACGTTGTTCGAGGATCTTGGCCTGGTCGATGAGTTTCGCGAGGCATGCGATCTCCTCGCGGAGCGCCGCCGGGTCGACTGAGGCCACCACGTCTTCGAGCTGGTCGATGATCTCACTCTGCTCTTCTTCGGTGAGGTCGTCGAAGTCGTCGGGGATCCGGCGTTCGATCTGCTCACGACGATACGCCTCCGGGTCGTCGAGGATCCTCTGGCGGCGGTCTCGCATCCGCTCCAGGCTGCGGCGGACGGCGTAGATGGTCGAGGCCATGCGGCGCTGGAGCATGGCCATCGTGAAGCCGACCGCTCGGCCGCGCGCCGAGTCATCGAACGAGGCCCGCATCGACTGATCTTCGACGTACCGCGTCAGCTCGTCGTAGAAGTCGAGTTCTTCGCCGTCCAGGTCAAAGGCTGCCGTCTTCACGCGGCGTTTGGTGAAGAGCTTGCGGACCTCGCCGGTATTGGGGTCGGGGAAGGTGACGAGGGCCTCTTTCGTGCGGCGGAGGTAGAACGGGGCCTCGTTGCGACGCATCGCCTCTTCCAGGCTGCGGACGTTGCCGTAAGCGTCGCGGTCGAGCAGGGCGAGGAACCGGCAGAAGTTGTCCGGGTCGCCCTTGTGGGGCGTCGCGGTCATGAGCAAGAAGTGATCGGTCATCTCGGAGAGAGACTCGCCGAGACGGTAGGCGAGCGTCTTCTTGTCGCCCGCGTAGGCGCTCATCTTGTGGGCCTCATCGACGATGATGAGGTCCCAGCGGGAGCGGAACAGGCTGTCCCGGGCGTCTTCGATCCGCGAGACCCACGAAACCGACGTGACGACCTGGTCGCGGTCGAGCCAGGGATTGATCCCATAGTTGGCCCGGAGGACGTCGCTGCGGACGATCTGGAACGTCTCGCGGAACTTGTCCTTGAGTTCCCGCTGCCACTGGAATGTCAGATTGGCCGGGGTCACGATCAGCGTGCGTTTGACCAGTCCGCGAGCCTTGAGTTCCTTCAAGAGGAGCCCGGCCATGATAGTCTTGCCCGCGCCGGGATCGTCGGCCAGGAGGAAGCGAATCCGGGGGAGCTTCAGGAAATACTCGTAGACGGCTTCGAGTTGGTGGGGCAGGGGATCGACCCGGGCGATCGAGAGCGAGAAGAACGGGTCATACTCGTAGGCCAGTCCGAGGCGGTGGGCCTCAACGCCGATCCGGAAGAGCCGGGCCGAGCCGTCGAAGGCCTCGGTCTCGGCGGAAATGGTGATGCGATCGAGCTGCTCGGCGCTCAGCACCGGGTCATGGGTCAGCCCGGTCTTGGTGCCGCGGCCGATGACCTTGACCGAATCTCCAAGAGGGACGACGGCCAGGACCGCTACGGGCTCGGGGATGAACGGCCCGCTGATGGTAACCCCGGGCTTGATGCGGGCTTTTTGGCTATCGACTTCGCTCATCACTTCGTCCGGAGAGACGCGCAGGGCGATCCCCTCTCGACATCGAGAACTCTGTAGGGGTTATAGCTTACCTGGACCCGTCGACCCAAATTCGCCCGCGGTCGAGGCCGTTGTTGGAACGCCCTCGGTTGGAGTACGCTACAAGGTACCCCGTACGCCCTACGGCGTACATAGCCAACATTCTCCGTGCAAGCAGGATCCAATGCAAGACGGTACCCTTGGTGATACGATTCGAGAGGCGAGAATAGCCAGGAAGAGGAGCCTTCGGGATCTAGCGAAGGCGCTCGAGATCACCCCGTCGTATCTCAGCGACATCGAGAATGATCGTCGAATTCCTTCGGAAGACGTGCTTCGGAGCATCGCCGATCTGCTCGAACTGGAGTTCGATGACCTGATGGCCCTCGCGGGCCGCTTCGGAGAAGATGCTGAACGCTACATGCGCAGGCACCCGACCGCCGGGGCCCTGTTCCGGCGGATTTCCGAGGAAAAACTCAGCGAAGAGGCCCTCCAAAAACTCCTGAAACAGGCCGAGAGGCTTGGGAAGGACAAGGAAAAGCCCAAATGAGACGATCTTTTAGAGGGATCCTCTGCGGGTCAGAGGGGCTCGTAGTTATCGGCGACTGGGGAGGCAACCGGGTCAAGAGGCGGTTGTTTCGCGGAGTCTTCGACCTCGGCGAGAAGGGATTGAAGAGCTTCGATGGAACCTTTTAGGAACCTGGCCGCACACTCAAGGCAGTAATGCTCATTAGTGCGTCCCTCCGTCACCTTGAGCCGCCTGTCGCCCTGCCGAATGACGTGCGAGCGGTTGTGCTGGCACCTATGGCCCCTCCGGGCCTCATCGACCTTGAGCCTCTTATGCAGAACCCTCGCCTTGGCCATCGACTACCTCTTCGAGTGCACTGATTACGATATCATCGAACTGTTCCGAGATTTGATTGAGCTGGTCTAGGGTGAACTCGTGCCGTTCTCCCGACTTGTACCCAACCCGCTCGTTGACCGCATTGTCGATCGCTGCCTTGAGCACGACGAAGTTGGTCCGGCCTCGCCTCTGCCTATCGAGGTCTTTACCCTCATGACTCAAACCGTGGTCACGGAGAGCCTGCCCGACACGGACCCTGATCCGCTCATCGAGGGCGGCACGAGCGGCTCTCCGCTTTGCGAGGCGAGTCGTGGGGACTCGCCGGAGCTGTTCTTGAGCCTTCTGGTACTCGTCGACCGTCAGTCCTTGCTCGATCAGGTATTCAAGGGCCTCGCGTGCCTTCTCGTCATTCTCGATCAGTGGGATTTCTTCGAGTGAAACGCCGGCCTGGTGGCGGATATCGATCGACCTGTCTTCGGGCTCGTCCCGCTCGTGCGGCTCGATCTCAAGCTCCGACGCAGCTTCGAAGTGGAGGTCTTCAGTCGGAAGGAGCTGGTCGAAGAAGTCCTGATCCGCCTGGCTGAACTCCCGGAAATCGTCCCAGACCTTGGCGACGTTGCCGCCCGCATGGTAGACGACCGTCCCCTGGTTGAGCGGGCTTCGTGGGGCGTTCTTCTTGATAACCCGCATGATTCGCCCGGCGAATTGGGCGAATGGCGAGAGGTTCTTGAAGATGCTGAAGACGGCGGCGACGCTCAAATAGGGGTGATCGAATCCCTCGCCGAGCATCCTGACTTGGACGATGACATCAAGTTCGTGGTTTTCGAGCTGCTGCAAAACCCGCTTATTTGCCTGACCGCCCTCGTTGCTGTGGATGTAGTCGGCCCGCTGGTCTCTCTCGCGGTAAGCCTGGACGATTTGAATGCAATGCTGTTGATTCAATGCCGACGCGATGATCTTGTGCTTCCGGTCGCCTGTCCGGTCCCGAAGCCGCTCAAGCTCCCTGATTGAAGCGTCAACGATCGTCGAGAGCGTTTCCTTCGAACTGACAATGCTCCGGCGGAAGTCGGCGTCCACCTCGCCGAGACGCTTCACCTCCTCAAGATCTACCTCGATTTCCTTGCCGTCTTCGTTTCGAACGTATCGCAGAGTCTTCGGGTTCAGGACGACGGCTTTGATTCGCTTGACGTATCCCAGCTTGATCGCCTTGAAGATGGGGTAGGAATAGATGATTCGCCCCGCCATCAACTGCCCATCTGCACGGGTCGGGGTTGCGCTGAAGTTGATGATCCGAGCATCGGGGAATTTTTTCCGAAGGGCTTCCCAGCTCTCGGCGACGTTGTGATGAGCTTCGTCAAACAGGATTAGGTCGAAGAAGTCGGCCGGTAGGGCGTCTAGCCAACGATTGCTCTCGCCCTGAAGCTGTTGGATGTTCGTGATCACGACGTCCGCGTGCTCAAGATCGTCCCGATTCGTTTCGCGGCCTCGGATCTCGGCCAGCTCCGGGTAGGGCGGCTCTGTGATCACCTCGCACTTCTGATAGAACATCGACGAGTTCGAGGGATTGAAATCGTCGTAGAGCTGCTGAGCAATCCGAACGCCGGGGGCGACGACCAGAACCCTTGATGATTTGGTCGCGAACGGGGCCAAGGTAATCAACCCTGACTTGCCGCAGCCGACCGGCAAGACGATACCGACCTCGCGGTCAGCTCCGAGCGTTGCGAAGTGCTGGGCGATAGCCTCGTACCCATCAAGTTGGGGTATCCGAATCTCCGGGTTCTCGGAAATGTAAGGGTCGAGGGTCTGAAATCGCTTGTCGTTCATCGCTTGTCTCGGATCCGGTTGCGGCCGAATGGCTTGGCCGCTCCTGTGCTATCGTACACCTTGGCCCATCTCGTGTCTTGTTCGCTTGCTCTGGCTATTTATTGGGCTTTGGCCTTCCGGCCAGCTCTCCTCGGCTCAGTCCCCCCGAGATATCGGTAGAGCGTCGTTCGGCCGATCTTTAGCGTTCGGCAGATGTCGCTAATCGGGTTCGAGGGGACGGCATAGAGCGTCCGGCCCTGCTGCCTCTCCTACCTCGTGTCCTGGCGGCCGAGAGCCCCGTCCCTGTCCGCTCTTGAATCAGGTTACGCTCGAATTCAGCCAATGCGGCGAACATATTCGTAATCCGCTTCGCCTCATCGAGCGTGATCGAACCCGCTGCCCGGTCGTAGAGCTTCGTCTTGGGCGATTCCTAGCGAGCGGCTCGACTCGCATGGCTCTGGCACAAACCTTCTTGGCCTTCGGAATACTTCAGATCGGTACGTCGTGTGAAGCTCCTTCTTTCAGGCTGCGCCGCCTTTTGTCGTAGATCTGGGTCGTGGTCACGTGCCGATGGCCGAGCAGGTCCTTGACCTTGATGATGTCGACCCCGGCGTCCAGGAGCAGCGTCGCGGTGGTCGCTCGCAGCGAGTGGGGCGTGTAGACGCATCGCTTGACCCGCCGCACGGTCCCGTCGTCATCGACGATCTCCTCCTCACGCAGCGCTCCCGGCAGGCGGGAGAGATACCCCTGGATCAGAGTGTACATCGTGACCAGGCCGATCGGCCGGTCGCTCAGCTCCGGCCGTCGGGAGTTCCGCCGCGCCCGGAACAGCGGTCCCTTGGTCAGGTTGGCCTTGGCGATGTACTCGGCGATCGCCTCGGCCGCGGCGAAGTGCAGGCCGATGCGGCGGTGCCTATCGCCCTTCTCGCGGAGGGTCAGCGTCGCCTCGTCGCCGTCCTGGTGGAAGTCCTTGAGCTTGAGGCGGCAGGCGGTGCCGATGCGGATGCCCGAATAGAGGAAGGTCTTGAGGATGGCCCGGTCGCGGGCGTCGAGCACCGTGTCCTTGCTCGGCAGGCCCATGAGCTGCCGGGCCCGGGTCGCCGAGAGGGCCTTGGTCTCATCCCGCGGGTCGGAGGCGCCGCGGGGGATGAACTGGGCATGGGCCGGGTTGGGGACGGTGATCGGCAGGCGGAACTCGGCGGCGACGCCCTGGAGGTACTTGTAGAAGCTGGAGAGCGAGGCGATGCGGCGGTTGATGGTCTTGGGGGCCTTGTCGTCGGCGAGCATGAGGTCGCGGAAGGCCTGGACCTCGGCGACGGTGACGGTGAACAGCCGGGTCGATTCGTCGGGCCACGCGATCCCGAGGCATTCGACGAAGGCCATCACGTCGCGGCGGTAGGCCCGCTGCGTGTGCTGCGACGGTCGGCGGGTGACCCAGCGTTCGAAGATCTCGGCGACCGAGGCGTAGAAGCTGCGGACCTGGCGGTCGACGGCCGGGGTCGCCCGGCCGAGCAGGACCGGCGGCAGCCCCGCGCCCGGCTCCTCGACCGTGACCAGCTCCGTGCTTGTCGTCGCGTTGTCGTCCATGACTCGTCCCTCGAACTGCCGGACTTGGGCGGATTGCGCGGCTCCCCTGCCCTCTATCGGTCGCCTCTT
>Ga0182738_1004868_pt1 | contig 14604 bp, 13 predicted proteins | sample eDN5th30CBELigMG_FD_128876 | JGI IMG/M metagenome (GOLD analysis project Ga0182738, IMG submission 128876) | Enriched Miracle-Growth compost microbial communities from Emeryville, California, USA - eDNA 5th pass 30_C BE-Lig MG (version 2)... ... | reverse complement strand
TGTTTAATCAAATTTATTCCAAATAAATTAGATCCGAATAATGCCTTTTCTCGCATAGATTATTATAAATACATTTTTTCTATCTCTATGTCTCCCAGATGCAAGGTTTTGAATTGTTCAGATTTTGCGGATTTCCCTGTTTTTCCCTGAAATATTTTAAAAAGTGTTTTTTTTTTCCCTTGAATTTCTCAAAGCAAAACCTCGAAATTGATTTCGCAAACACGAAACTCTCAGAAAAATCTCTTTCCTCTTGAAGAATATCGAGAAAGAACACTTGTAGGATTTGTCCGAATTTTTGAGTCTGTAATTTCCAGATTTCGGTCCTGACTCTGCATCGACACAAATTCTGAACCCTGCTCAGATGAATCATTTTTGAAAAGGAAAAAAATTTAGAGAAAAATCTATTTTCTTGAAAAAGTTAATTTCTTATTGAACTTCGAACCTGCTTTCGATTGACAGGACTTTTGATAATAAAGAAAATTGAGCTTACTTTAGATAGCAGATATCTTACTGAGAAGTCTAAAGCGATCAATTCCTTCTTCCCTCCTTCTTTGTCCAGATTTATTCTTGAAGTAAGGAAACCTTCAACATTCTCACCCAGAACCATTAATCCATGATCAAAGGGAAACACTGGTTGAAGCTTAAATCTCATATCTCTCAAGATTTAAAACAACTGACGCCCCTCTTATAATTAATATGTCAAGAATATGAGGATAAAATTATAATAAAGTACCCCCAAGTGAGTTCATCTCAGACAAATTTTGGACTGAAAGACTCAAAGCGACAATTTTCATGATTGAAATCCTCGATAAATCGGCTAAAAAATAAAAAGAATTAATCCAACTTTTCTCACCAGGAAACTCTGAGCTCCAACATGAAGATGATAAAGACAAGAAAAGAACACTACTCAGACTCTCTAAATATCTTCGAAAAAAAATTTGTCAGAGAATATTGATAAGGAAGAAAAAAAATCCCAAAGTACTTAGTGATATCAAAGAACTGTATGAATGAAAACTGAGTGTGAGAAAAAAATTTTTTTTCTAAACTTTGTCAAGTTTTCAAAAAGGGGATTTTGCCCTTTGAATGACTTGAATCAGCTTAGCTTCCATCTCTCTTTCCTAAACAAAAAAATTTCAATAAGTCAAAATGTTGAGAAATAAGTACACTGATCAAACACTTGATCTCTAAGGTTGAAATAGAAAATTTTATCTAGATCCGGAATTCCAATTTTCAAGAGCAAGGGTTGGACCAGAATCCCGAAATTCATATCTGATGAACATTTCAAGTGAGAAAACGCGAAAATTACAGCAAACTTGGTTCGGCGGGCGAAACACGTACGTTCAACAAAAATTAATTTTCAAGAAATTTATTAAATTATTTTCAATCAAAAAAGAGCATTCAACTCAGGCAAGAAAAATGTTCCAATCTTTTGAAATGTTGACCGAGACCCTTCAAATCTTCTCTGAAAAAAAAAAAATCAACCCATCAACCCGTTTTTTCCGATTTTTAATTTTTATTAAGATTGAACTGTAACAGTTTTTTTTTTTTCAATCTGGTGGTGGTGGTGGCAAAAAAACATAATAGAACTATTTGTTCTCCTAACTGAGTTTGAGAATTTGGAATTGGATTCACTGATTTTGAGAAAAAAAATTGATTGAGTTACCTTTCCTTCTACTATTTTTGATAGAGTTTTAGGGCACAAGTGAGTGGTTAAAGATAAATTTACAAAAGGCTTATTATTAGTCAACAAAAAACATTTTAAGACTAAAGATAATTAATTTGATTAATCCTTTGTCGATACTCATTATATCATAATTTTAATTATCTTTTCCTCTCGTCAAAGCTGGAGTCAGAGTTAGTCAATAATTCTCCAAACAAGTTCGCCACCTCGTGCTACACAGCGAACTCTATGGAAGAAAGCGGCCCAAAGTTTGCCAACAGAGATACTAGAGCTTTCACTAAAGGTACCGAATCTGGCCAAATCACTGGCACCTCATCCGACAACTTTATGCAAATCACCCACGATCTCAAGGACAGTTTCCTCACTGAGAAAGACATCAGTATTATCCAGACCGACAAGAAAACAGTCACTGGTTTGAGAAGAGTAACTCACTCATTTAGAGAGGGTTCTTCTATGGGAACAGTGATTACCCTTGTCATGACTGCCGCTGTCGGGCCAGGTGTCCTCTCACTCTCATATGCCGTCGCCGCCTCAGGATGGGCCCTTTCATTAGCTCAAATGATCGCCTGCGCATTCATGTGTAATTTCTCCTTGGTTCTCATGACCAAGGTTGGAAAAGTAACTGGCAAGCATAGTTATGCAAATATTGCCGAATCCTTGTACCCAGGAAAGTTTTTCCCTTTCTTTGTCAGAATCACCTTCTTTGCCAACAATTGGGGAGCAGCAGTTGCAGATCTCATCCTCGTCAAGGATCTGATCATCAGATGCTTACTCAATCTCAACCTCACCATGCTTCCAGATTTCTTCACTGACTCTAGATCCAACTTCTGGCCAGTCTTCTTGGGTGCCTTTATTGGCTTCCCATTATGCCTCAAAAGAAGCTTCAAAGAACTCAGAGTGGTTATGATTACTGGATTTGTCTTGGTCGTCTACGTCATCTCAGTTATCTTCAAGGAGTACGTCCAATCTGACATCAAGAAAGAGTGGAGTGCTGCTACCGCTTTTGACCCCAAGGGTATCTTCACTACTCTCCCAATTATTTTCTTCTCTTTTGCTTGCCACCCCGTTGTTTTAGACGGCTATAAAGAACTTGAAGCCCCAACTGAGAGAAAATACCGTAGAGTCTTGTCAAAAACTATGCTTGTGCTCTTGATTTTCTACACAGCCATCGGGTTCTTTGGTTACCTTCGTTTCACCAGAGAAGACTTTAAGCTTGCTGAAGGAAATATTCTCCTCGCTTACAATCCTAATGATATTTCCATTGATCTTGCCATCCTCTTCTTTGCTTTAACTATGACATTCTCCTTGCCTTTGGGTCTTAAACCTGTCAAGGGCGTTCTTTCTGAACTCGTTGGCGTTCGCAATGAAGAAGAAGAGTCCCTTAAAAAGCACGTCTTCCTTACTGCTTTGACTGTCGGAAGTGTCATTGCTTGCAGCGTGCTCGTATCAAACATGACTTTGGTTGTCAATTTCTTGGGAGCAAGTTTTAATGCTCTCATTGTCTTTAATCTTCCATGCATGTATTACATGAGATTAGTAAATAAAAGAGGAAAGAAGAAGAGACTGACCTACTATGTGGCTTATATTATGAATATTTCTCTCTTTATATTCTCTGCTTTCAGTATTGGTTATTTAGTTTATTGCCAGATGAACGGTATCACTCCAGTTGGAGGTTAACAGGGATTCATTCGTAATACTTGCTTCTCTTATATTTGTATTCGTGATAACAAATCTTTATCTAAATAAAAATATCAATCGAGTCCATGTTGTTTAGAAAAGATCCATGCCCTTGCCTTGTTATCTTGCGTGAGTAAATTTGTTTTATTTATTAACTCAAACATTATAAATTAAATCTAATTTTTTTCAAACAATAATTTTCACAAAGGTCGCATATCCACGATTGATTACCGTAATTTAATCCAAATACAGTGCTCCATCCTTATCAGTATCATCACCAGAAATCAAGGAAAATTGAAGGATCTATTTTTATTATCCCTAGATATCTCGAGAATGATTATTGAATCAACTCTTTCAATTCAACTCATCTCATCGATCCACTCAGGAAAACAGCAAAATAAAAATTGATTAATCTGTTGCTTCACAATTTTTCTCAAATACAGTACACTGGATTAATTCCACTCACATGATTTATCCTTTCTCAAGGATTGAGAGAGCTAGAGTCACTGAATCCAGCCTACCCAACCAAAGATATTTTTTGAGTTTAGTAAAAATGATTTTTCTCTGGAATAAATTGCACAAAATTTAATTTTGATCAAATTAAACCTCATCAAGCTTAAAAACCTTAGATTTACTTGGTCCCTCAAAAATTAAAAGGAGAGCAAAAGTGTCAATGTGAATTCAATTTTTTCTCAATCTAATAAAAGATTGTTGAGGAAAACTTTCGATTTTATGCTCTTGGAAGAAATGGAAGAAAAAATATCTCGAAAACTTTTTTTCATAGTCTTGTGAAAGTGCGCAAAAAAAGCCAATGCTAATTTTGGAGATATTCTTTTCGGCCTGGATGCGTCGATCTGCTATCTTCATTCACGAGAATGAAATTTTATGCTTCAATCTGTTTCTTTTTGTCGTCTTCATGAAGCTGTGCTTTGAAAAATTTCTTCAGTTGGTACATTAGTCTTAGGTGTTAAAGTCATTCAGCCCTTTGGATTTTTGTTCTGACTGTGCCAGACACTTGATTGTGATTTGGTTCGAGATGTGACATTTGAGGTTGATTATATGATGATTTTCGAAAGAAATCTTTTTTGAATGAAAAAAGCTGGGGGAAAAAGGAAAACTTCAAAGAAATTCTCAAGGTCTTTTGGAATGTAGAGAATAAAGCCATCAAGATTTAGGCTTCTAGTCAGAATTTCATTTTTCAAATGTTTCTGAAAGAAAAATTGTTTTTTGGAGATTTTTCTTTGTTGGAAAAAAAATTCTTTTTGAAATTTTGTTGAACAGTGGAAAAAAAAGTTTGGGCCAAAATTTCAGCTTTCGATCGTATTTGACTAAACTTGAAGGACTTGGGAACAGTGATGGGAATTGAGGTTCCCCCAAAATGGCTTTCAAAAAAAAAGGCTTTGGAGGCTTTAGTGGCTTTAAAATTTTGAAGTCAGAGGCTTTGAAAAATGGCTTTTCTCCTCGTCGCTCTCTCCCTTAATTTTGCTCTTACAATGATCTGACGGCTCAACCTGTCTCAAATTCTTCATAATCAAGTCTTTACTACTCGAGTACTAGAAATGTTGAAGTTTTACAAGTGGTAAAAAAAAGTTGGGTTAGTTGTTGTTTCAAGTAAAATGTTGTTATATTTTTTTTTAAAGAAAAGGTCGAGACAAAGTGTTTGATCCACAAACATCAGGAATTACTGTTTTGAAAATAGTTTCATTTAACTTTTAAAAAAATAGAAAGCAAAATATGAAATTTTCACTCTTTGAGAATCCTTTGATTTTTTTCTTAAATTAGTTTTGTGGAGGAAAATGCCTGTCCTGAAAACAATCGCAAAGATGATTCTAACAACAAATTTTTACAGTTCATAAATTAGGAAGATGAAGTTGACGATTAAATTTGTAAAAAAAATTTTTATTTATTTTTTTTTTTTTTTTGCTTCAAAAAGAAGATTTGATTGGGAAACTCAAGAAAAATCAATAAAAATTGTTCTAAAAATGGCTTTACCCTCACAAAATGGTCCAAAATGGCTTTGAACTGGCAAAAAAGGGCTTGAAATCCCATCACTGCTTGGGAAAATTCCTGTTAACCCGTAAGTCAAGTTTACTCAATTCTAGATAATAACATGATTTTAAAATTGTTTTTCAAAAATAATGAAATCAATAATACTTTTTTAAGTGGAATAGAAAATTATACAATCTTTAGATATGACCATTTGACAATAAATAAATTACAATAGACCAAAAACTTTTTATTCTGAGGAAAATTTTCATAATTTAACAAAAAATGCATTTATTGAGGAGGAACTGGATTTTTAGATGATGATTTCATCTTATCTTCTTCCTCTTTAGGTTTTTTCTTTTCAAGATCATTCATTTCATTATTGACTTGTTTTAGCAAAGTGCTGACTTCTGTCAGACTTTCTCTTAATTGTTCCTTTTTGATTTCTTCTCTTGCACTTTTTTGCTGTCTCGGTGATAAATCTGCAAGAATCTTCTCTTGATTTCCTACTGTCGTCGGATCCAAACTTTTCTTTGCTTTACTCTTTGCAGCATGGGCATCAGTCGAAAGTGATTTTTTCTTGGTATCTTTTTCATTACCTAAATGAAATTAAATTAAAATCTCAGCCAAAATAATACTAGCATTCGGTATCATTAGATCTCTTGGTAGAATTCGTTGATTTTCTTTTCGGAGATTTTTTAGCTTGAGTTTCAATTCCACAAGATCACTTGGAATATCCATGAAAATCAATAAACCCTCAATGTAATCTAATTTGGGATGAAGTGATTCATGCTTGTCTTCATCGACACTCATTTCTTGCATTGTGGTATTTGATTTATTCTTTGTTTCTCTCATAATTTCTTTGATTTCTTCAGGGGTAATTTTGCGGATTCTTTCTTTGGCAACTTGAGCAATCTGGTTTAAAGCTCCATAGGCTTTGCATGAGATTCTCAGTAAACTCTGGACGAAATCGTCATGGTTCAATCCTAGTTCGCCTTGCTTCTCTCTGGTTATTGAGCGGAAAACAGCTTTTAATTGCTCAACAGAAATCAGAGATGAAGAAATCTGGAATTGACTGCCAAAAGACAAAAATTCGTTCAAAAGCATTGCTTGGCGCTCAGGATTCTCTTTATAATGCTGGAATATACATGCGATGGATTTACTGTGATTTCTAATAAAATCTTGGAACGGAGCAGACTGGTACATCTCGACAATCTCAGCTGTCAACTTCTTCTCCTTTTCCCTTATTAACTTATCTTTCTCAATCCTTGAATGTAATGTCTTTTTCATATTTTCCTCTTTCCTGTGAACCTCGACTTGTTTCATTTCCTTCACCTTTTCTTTTTCTTCTCTCTTCATTTTCTTTTCTTCCAACATTTTTTGCTAAAAGAATTATTTATAAATCCCATAAAACCGACTCCTACCATAGTTTCAGTTTTCTGTTTAACTTGGACATTGACTTCAGCCAGATGTCGAGCTTTTGCTGCTTGCTCTTCCTCTTTTTTAATTTGTTCTTCTTTTTGAATCCTTTCAAGGAGTTCAACTTTATAGATTTCAACAGCTTTTTTCTTCTTTTCAAGCTCCTTTTTCCTCATTTCATTTTTCCATTTGTCATGTTCTTCTTTTTCTTTCTCAGCTGCTCGCTGTTCTTCAATTCTTCTCAACTCAGCCTCTTGCTTTGCTCTCTTCACCTCCTCCATTTTTTCAAAGAGTTCAGCCTGTCTCTTGTATCTTTTCTTGTCCAGCTCCTCTTGCTTCTTTTTATCCTCTTCCATCTTTTTTATTTTCTGCAAAATAACTTGATTCACAATTTTTCCTTGAGGTTTCTCCTTTGGAATATCAAATGACATTCTCCTCTTTGAAACTTCTTTGACAGCTTTTTCTTGTGAAACCTCCCTTCCTCCAATCACAGTCAAATTCATTACTTGATCTGCTTCAGTTTCAACTTTCCTCTTGATTGGTTGCAACATGATCGGTTTAACAGCTCCTACAACTTTCATGTGCGTGGTTATTAAAGCTTTGGGCTCTATAATATGAGTCTGAAACATTCCTTCTAATATTTCATCCAGCAGCTCATAGACGATCTTGTATTTCTTTGGAATTGGTAGGCTGTGAGAGAGGTGATAGTCATATTGAACGGTATTCTCCAAAACCTTTTTCGATCCAGCAGGCAAGGTCATGTTTGGGTTCGCTTTAATCTCCTCATTCAGTTTGAAGAGCTCAGCTTTACTTACTCCTCCAGGTACATGACCTTCATCATCCAGAGAATTTTTTGGACTTCCTCGCTGCTTTGCGAAAGTGCTTATAACGTCCATAAATTTCTTTAAGCAGTCTGCATAAGAGAAAATCTCTTGGTCAAAAGGAGTTTTTGTATAAATGTAGATCGCCAGCTGTGTAATGAATTTTACAAAACCATCGAAATTCAAAGGTTGCAGCTCTTCATGTGAGAGGATCTTTGAGTTTACCAGACGATAGATGTGCACTACTTCCTCTTTTGTAATCACTGCAGAAAATTCAAAGTCTTTGATGAACTTGCAAATTGTCGCACTGTTCACTGTGTTGTATTGAAGTTTTAACTTGTCAAAGGAACTAGGCTTCTGATAAGCTCCTGCAACATGCGAATACTTGTTGTGTAAATAATGAAATTTCTTGATATTTTGCTTGATACATATAGAAATAGCCTCCTTCTGGAAATCCTCTTCCTCTTCAAAGTTTATGACATTTATACTTTCCAGGGTATATGGCACCTCCAACATCTTCAGTTTTAATTTCTGAGGAGAAATATCATCGTCTGTTTCAGTAATTAATGGATCACGAACTGGAGAACGGCCTCGAACACCAAGTTCTTTTTTCCTTTCTTCAAGTTTTCTCTTGAGAGTATTTTTTATCTTTTCTTCTCTATTCTTGTTATATTCCTCATTCATCATTTGAGTAAACTTCTCTTCGACTTTCTTACGTTTGAACTCCTGAAGCTCGTTTATAGCCTTTGCTGCTAGCAGTAAATCTCTTTCTGTTGGTGCAAGGGCCTTCTTCTTCGTTGGTTTAGGATTCTTCTGCTCAAAGTCCTCAAAAAGGAAGACCTCTTGTCCCCTTTCATTCCTGTAAGCCGCTTTACGTTGATAAGTGGATTCATTTCCTTGGGTAAGACTTCTATTATTCTTGGGGTTTGGAGGACTCTTTGAGATACTCGTTTCCCGATCTTCAACACTTAACTGATTGTTTGTCACAGCTTTAACATTTCGTGCTCTTCTTTGACCTTTCACGACGACTTCTGCGTTTGGAGCAGCACTCTCAACTGGCTGTGACGCAACTCTTGTCTTTGCCTCGACTGGCTCTCTTGGTGAAGCATTTGTTTCCATTGTTCCAGCCTTCTGTATTATGCTCTCATAAACAGCGCGAGAATCTTTTCTTGGAGTAATTTCGGTGTTTTTAGCAGCAGCATAGTTGTAAGAAGCCCTGATCGTCACTTCAGGCTCGATATTCGAAGTCATTGTCAAGGGATTTTGAGATGATTGGCGAACATTGGAATAATCAAGCTTGCGATAATCGATCATTTTTACCTGAGCAGGGTTCACAATATTTTCATAATCCCGAATTATTTGGTCAGCATTACCATACATTCCCAACAAAAACTTCATCCCATTATCATCTTTCTTTGTCACATTCTTGATTTGTGAGTTTGAATAAGCAATCAAAGTCTTGTATTGACCATTCACATTTCCTGCCTCAAGCTGGATAATGTCTCTCAGCATGTTTACAATGAGAGCTCTATGCTGCGAATGCAAAATCTGCAGCTCCATCTCCGGAGTGATGTGCTGAGGACCAATAAATAAATCATGTTTCATCTCATATGACTCAAACTGCTTCAGGAATCGATCTTTAGATTTTCTTCGACTCATGCTGTTGTAATATTTTGACAGCGACAATTTTCCAAACTCCAACAGATACTCTTGAACGGGTTCATCCTCTAGAAATCTGCTTGCTATTTTTATAAACGCACCTTCAGCTAAATGGGCAAAGCAAATCTGATCCAAATATATTCTGGCCAAAAGATCAAGTAGAACCACAGCTTGCTTTGTTTGCAGTTTTGTGTGGCTTGCAACGACATCGAAAAACTGGAAATCAGGCAGATTCAAAATATAAGTTGAGTTATAAGCGCTCTGAATCAACTTTGCAAGGGGATCTACGATCACTTCAAGAGGCATGCTTGAAAATCGTTCCAAAACATCACAGAAATTTATCAAAATATGCTCTCTCACAGAAATATCCTCATGATGTTCAACCAAAGAAAAAGTCAAAATTTTATAGATAATTGGAGCATAGTTATTCTTTTCTGCTGCAAATTTCGACAAAAGTCTAAATAAGTATGTCAGTGCAACCATCTTCAAGGATTTGTGTTGATCTCTAATCGCTTTCTTTATCAACAAAAGTATGTGATTTGCTAGTCCTTGCTGATTCTCAACAAAATTTGGATACAATTCCCATATATCACATAACAAGGCTATGGTTTTGAGTTAGTCTAGGTTTAAAAATTCCAACATTACACAAAGCTGAGGCTCTTAATTCTGGCGTTGTAGCTTTTCCGGAATCTGCACTCTTCAATGAAAATTTCACAAATAAATCAATTATAGAATCTGCTAAACGCTATTTTTCCAGTTAATTTACAAGGTCAAATCAAAAACTTTACCTGGTCTTTCGATAATTTCAATTCTGTGAGGGGATTAAGAATTTGTGAAACAGCTTTGAGATATTCGCCAGCTTTTTCAAAGACTTTTCTCATTTCTAAAGTAAACAGCTCGACCAAGTTATCCTTGCCAACTTGAATTAAAGCTGTCACAATATACAAAACAGAGTCCGGAAAATGCTCGAGACAAGCAAAAAAGGCAAAAATTCCTCCATTAACTGCAACGAACCACTCCCACGCTTCTTTTGATAACACATCGTCTGAAAGCTCAAAAGCTAACTTTGCAATCACTTTACATGCCCACTGAGCAACTTCCTCATTTTTACTATACAATCCAAGTTTCAAAATCTGCAGTATTTTTGTTGTAGATTCCAATTTTTGCTCTTCTGAAAGCAGTGCCAAAATATGTCTGATATGGACATAAAGCTCTTTCAACCATACAATCACCATTTCAAAATCTCCTTTTATTCCCTTTGACAACACATGAGAAAGGTATTTATTCTCGTTCTTAAGGAGGCTCATCGCCTTTTCAAAAAAAAAATTAGACCGAATCGAGAACCCACAATACTTGTTTTGGTGTTAAAGAAAAGCATTTTGATAAGGAAATAATAAGAAATTCCATCAGGGTTTCTGTTGTATCTAGAGGTCTTTCAATATCAAAATTCTCAACTCCAATATTTCTTGCAGCTAACAAAGAAAATACATCTCTTAGTCTCAAACAAATATATTACCTTTGAGTGCTTTAGCGTGTTTATATTGCTCCAAATATGATGCTGCCGCAGCCTGATTTGGAGGCTGGAAATTTTGACCGATTGCCGGAACTCGTCTTCGAAGGGGAGATTTAGAATTTGCGTTTTGACCAGAGCTGTCCTTCATGGAATTTCCACTTGCTGCTGATGCTGGCTTCTTTATTGGATTCTGAAATAAAGGGTAAGTTGGTTCGCTTAGACAATAAAATTTCTATACTTTTGCAAGGTCCATAATTAGGTTATAAACTTCTTTGAGAACTTCGAGAGCAGTCTCTTCATCACCTTTCACAATCAGATTTTTTATGTCATTATCAATAGGATGATGGAATTTGGCTAAACACTCAACAATGATATTCCAATTATACAGTCTGGTTGCAATTGTATTATTGTCTTTCATATTAAACAGATTTGGAGGGGTCTGAATTGGAGCAGGACTGGATATTTGCATATACCGTTTTAAAATTCTGATGAGACGAATAAAAATGGTCCCATTTTGTACTGTTGCTGAAGTCTCTTCATCCAGTTCGACTTTGCCTTCTGGACTTATCGCAGCTGTCGCATCATCACTAATGATCTTGTTATCATAAAGCCACTTAAATATCTCAGGTTCAAGCTGCATCTAAATTTTACTGAGCTTTTTTCTACTTCAAATATATTGAAATACTGTTGACCTTGAAGATTTTTACAAAATTAAAAAAACTGCTTTCTCAATCTCAATCACAATCAAAGTCTTTATAAAAATTTTCATCCCTCTCATGTGAGATGTTATTTTATTAGCCTTTCTTTCTTAATAATTAATAGGCCAACAGTCAATTGTGAGATCATGGCCTTTGGGATAAAGTTCATCATCATCGAATCAATTTTCCAGGGTTCGGAATGAGGAGGTAGGTCGAATCCGGAAAAAAAAAATCCGGAAATCCAGAAAAATTTAGCGAAAAAATCCGGATTCTCCGGATTTTGCTTATATCATCGGATCTTTCCATCAAACCTTCAGCTAATTCTATCCACATCTCTCTTTCCAACTTAAAGGTGATGATTTCTAATCTGATTGGAAATTTTAGGTCCAGGAAGATGATTTTTGGGGTTTTTTTGTTAAGCTATTAGCCATAAATTCTTCTATGATTTAAGTATCAAGAAAACATTTTTCATCAAGTGTTTTCTAAGATGCAATTGAATACCTCAAGGATATACCTATTTTCTCGAGTCCTTCTTGAAATAAGAAACATAAATAACAGCCCAAGCATAAACTTGTGGAATTTCAATGTCGTTCGTGAAACCACCAGAGTTTCAAAATAGCTTGGTTGGGAGATTTTAATTTTTGTAACGATTTTCCTCAAGAAATGAGAAAGAGAAAAAAAAATTTGTCAGAAAGAGATCTTCCGAAAATTTCCTCAAGAATCTGGGCGAAGAAAATTTTTTGGAAAAAAAAAAGTTAAAAAAATTTTGTTTTTTTTCTTCGCGTATCTTCTCATAAATTTTAGGAGTTTTATTGGGGAATTCAAAAAAATTTTGAAAAATCCGGAAAGACGGAAGAAATCCGGAGGTTCCAGAAAAATCAGGAAAATTCCGAACCCTGCAATTTTCAAACATTTAGGAAGAAAATTTTTTGAGAATTATTTTTTACTTCAGACAGAATTCTCTCTCTTCTCTTATTTTTTCATGAACAACTTCGGAACCAAGGTTTTGGGGGAAAACCGAGGATTTTAATTCAAGAAGGTAAAGTCTCAGTATTTAGATCTAAAAACTATGTATTTATTGGAATCTCTTTGAAATAAAAAATAAAATTATCTTCATTCAGATGGCTCGTCGTATCAAAGCTCTGCTGACGACAGTAAACAAGATTTTACTGGAACAGCCAACAGTATGGCTTGAAAAGGAAATTCCAAGCTCAAGGATCATCCATCCACAATTTCAGAAACATCGTATAGCACTTATGAATAGTTTTACAGAAGATCTATATATCGTTTATCATAATCCCAACAAAGTCAAAAGTTTTCTTCAGTTTATGAATACGAGACTTGCTGTGATGCACGCATTTAGAGAAAAGTATAATTTCAGACTTATCACCTATCCCATCATCGGTTTAACTATTGGTTGGGTTTTCGCTTATATCATTACCACTGTAATTTATTTTCTGAGAATAAACAATGACTTTTTCAATACAGATTCATGAAATTGAGAGAGGAGAATTTCCAAAAGGTTTGACTGATAAATCAGGATCAGGATTGAAATATGTTGTTTCGAAATTCGTATTCTTTAATGAGAGAATTGTCAATGAGACTGCCAAATTGATTCCCAATCTTGTGAATAGAGAGAGAATTCAATATATAACCATGCATGCTCTTTCCAGACTTTTAGATTTAAAACCTTTGATGAAAAGTATGCTGACAGAATAATATACTGATGGCTAATCAATCAAAATTATAGGCACTGACAAATTAACAAGAGATTATGTTCATAATAATGTGTTGCATGATGAGGCCATTCGAGAAAAACTAAAACAATTATTGATTCGACAATTGAGAGATGAGAATAGAAGGGCTGACTTGCATAGACTCTTGTTGAATTTCTTGAAAACTGAACAAGCTCGTGATCTCTTTACAGATAGTATTGCAGCCACTTTAAACCATCCAGAAGTCAGAAAACAAGCTGTCCAAGGTAGAAAGGAGGTCTAGAAAATATTCCTAATCATCTTTAGGTATGCTTGGATTTGTTTATGGTAAACTTGATGATCCAGAAACAAAGGCCAGTCTTAAAGCTATGCTCAGTACTTATCTCACAAGCTAAGACTTGACCTGTAAACTACTTATTTTCTTGAATTTTATACTATGTATATAATCATAATTAATCCATATTGTCAAAAATGAATAATGCAACGATTTTCATAAAAAGTGAGATTCTATCAGAATTTTTTGAGAAACACTGTGACTCCTTTTCTCCGAGTCAAGCCAAATCAAACAACTTTTTCTCATTTCCTCCTCCATTCTCAATCTCTATAGAGAGAATGGGAGTGGGAGTGAGAGTCAAAAAAGAAGTTTTAATTTTCCTTAAATTTATTCAAGAATTCATGGCATGATTTCACAAACACAATATAATTAATAAACCACTTTTTAAACCAAAGGGCAAATATTTTATGGAGACAGCAGCACAAACACAACAAATTGAATCTATTCTTGTCTTGACCTCGAGGATGGTACTTGAGAGAAAACAGACCTGTGTGGCATTCTTAGTATATTCTCTCCCTGGATTTCTCATCTCTTAATCTTTAAAGATCGAAGGCTTCTTCACTGCAGTTTTTCTCTTTATCTTGGAAAAATATCTCATCGTTCTCCAAATTCCGGTTATTATAGCATTCTTCTTGCTGTATTATCCACCATCCCTTGCCAAGGAGCTCTTATTGCAACAGAAATTTGGAATAGCGATCACTGCTTTTTGTATTATTAAATCCCTCTTTGTCATTATCAATATGGTGATTTATCTTGTTCACTTCTTCAAAGATAATGAAGACTTGCAAATCAACTATGACACTGTCTCCAATCAGATTTTCGTCTCTTATCTCCCAGATGTCTATCTTTTCCCTCAGTTGGCCCCCAATAATGTCCCAGGACTTTCTACATTTTTAGGAGCAATATTAGCTATTCTTTTTGGACTAATGACCATCTTTGAAACAATCTCCATCTATTCAGCTGTCTGGATGATCAAGAGAACTCTAATGTTAATGCAGAAAATTGAATATATTCAAATCCCAACCTCAAGTGAAAATGAAAATAATAACGGCTTGGAGAGTGTTGGCCAATTACAAGAACAACAAATTAATCAAGAACAAC
>Ga0182738_1004867_pt1 | contig 14604 bp, 13 predicted proteins | sample eDN5th30CBELigMG_FD_128876 | JGI IMG/M metagenome (GOLD analysis project Ga0182738, IMG submission 128876) | Enriched Miracle-Growth compost microbial communities from Emeryville, California, USA - eDNA 5th pass 30_C BE-Lig MG (version 2)... ... | reverse complement strand
TTGGATTTGACTCTTCCACACTCATCTCTTAAGGACTCCAACTCGTTCTTATATAAATTAATTTCTCCTTCTCTTTTGATCACCATTTCTTCCTTTTCCAAAACTCTTTCGTTAAGTTCAAGAAGCTCTGTATGATGAGCTAAATCGGGCTTTTTCTCACCAAACTCGTTAGAAAGTTGTCCAGATTGCATAAATCTCTCTTGAGTATTTTGCTTTCCTGGTGTAAAAGGCTTAACACCACTTTGTTGTAAATCTATTCATAAATTATTCTCTCAATTCAAATCTCAATATGTTACCAAAGCCTCCTCTTGCTTGTCCTTTTGGAGATGCGAAATTTCTTCCTCTATCCAATCTGATCGCATTTTGGTCAACCAAACTAACTGAAGTATCTTTATTAGCCAAACTGATTCCTGCATCCAGGCTCACTGGCTTCTCTCTTCCAATGCTGGCAGATCTACCTCCTTGATTTCTCATCTTATCAAATTCTGCACTAAAAACAAAGACATATGGGATGGGATCTTAGGTGATGATTAAATTCTTTATGAAATATCTCAAATCAAACCTCTTCCAAACGTAATTCGAGTCTGGTTATACAAGTATGCTTGACCTCCTTTTGGTACACGAGCTTCATTGACGAATATTCCGTTTAATGTGTTTAAATCGCGAACAATTGCTCCTTCACTCTCAGAAAATTCAATTGAACCATGTTCTTTTGAAACGCTTGGATGCTAATTCAAGTTTAGGGGAGTTATTTCAAGAGAGTACTGAAAAGACAATGTGACAGTTTGGAGCTCTACCAATTAAAGTAACTTTGTTTTGTAAAGGAATTGAGGTTTCCTCGAAAATCAAATATCCGTACACCACCATTTTTATTCCGTTTCTAAACTTTTATGAACTTTAAATCTAGTTATTTCACTAGAAAATTTTTGATAATATAATACACAGAATTACAAAGAAAATATTCAAAACAGTTTGTTATGCAGCGTTAATAAGCCAAGTCTCAGTCTTACTATAAACAACTCTCTTCTTCTTATTCATCAAATTTATCGTCATCTTATTTGTAAATTTCTAAAAAATTAGAATTAGCTCAACACCATTAAATATATATCTTACTCCAATAGACGCGAAATGTAATAAGAAGCTGATTTCAATTTGTTTATGAGCAGGAGTTATTGAATGATTTTGGATGATGCGGGAAACTTGATAGGTCGCATCATCTGGACTTCCATAATTATGATGGAATTTCACAACAGATTCTGCCTGCAAATCCAAAACCCCATTAAAATCTTTTGGTAGATGATTCACATGAATTCTAACGTCCATCACATAACTCAAAGATGCTTGAGTATTCTGAAAAAATTTATAAAAATTCTCCATCAATAAAAATCTTACAATTTCACGAGTCTTTTTATTGATATATTCATCTTGGTTCACTAGTTTTATTTTGAGATCCAATGGAGATTTAAAGTCGAGGAACTTTCTTGGGAATGTGATAATTTTGAAATTCAAGAAATCATTGATAATAGAGGCTCTCAAACTCTCCCAATCCTTTGTGTCAACGCCATTTTGATAAGCTGCCTTGAAATACTTCATAACTTCAACTTCGCCATCATGGAATGGTAAATAAGAGATCCATTTTCTCATTTTCTTTGAATTAGTTATGGGGATGAATTCAAACTAATATCTTTTACTTGGTTTATAAGGTCAAGTTTATTCTCGAGATTTCCTTGATTTATTAATTCAACAGGGTTTTCAACCAAAGCAACAAGAAACTCCAAACCATAAACCAAAATCTTGAGACTCACTCTTGAAAATTCATCGATAAAATATCGATCCTGTAATGATTTCAATCTATCAAAATTGTCTCAAAATTTTTTGAAATAAAAATTACTGTCCAAGGTAATTATAAATCTGCATTAATGGCTTTTCAACTGAGTTTTTATTGTAAAGAGCATGCTGGAGGGCTTGTAGAGCAGTATTCAGCAAATAGAAATGTCTCAAATATTGATAAGAGAAAGAATCCTCTGATTTTATCGATTTCATTGAATTCAAAATTTCTATAAACTTTTAGGAACTCAAACAAACTCTCAAATACTCAGGAGTTGAATGTTTTTAGATTGGTCAGTATTAGTTGAGCAGATGTTGCAAAGATTCTTGAGAATATCGATCCAAGTCAAAATCTTTTCAGATTTTACCAAAGGAGTGAATTCTTGAATAAACCATTTGCAAAGCATAAAATTGCTATTGATAAAGGATTTTTGAATCATCCAATATTGAAGTGGCTTTGAAAGAAGATTTTTGAGATTATTCTTCAAATACTCCACTACTGCCTTTTCATATCGATGTGGATTTATTGCTGTCTTGACCAAAATCTAATACAAGCTTAGATGAAATTTTCTATTTTCAAAGAAAAACCTTTCCAAGTTCTAAAATCGCTAGAAAAACTTTTTTAAAGCAAGGATCAAACCATTTGTTATCAATTGTCTTCAGTGAGTTCAAAATTGGCCAAATGTCATCTTGCAAAAGCAAATAAATATTCAAAAGAGGGTCTTCAACTGACTAGAAATTTTAGATCACCCCCAGTCGTATCTTACTTGTTGAGCATGCAGTTTTAATGATAATACAACAATCAATTCAATCTCAAGAAGATTCTGAAGCTCAATTTCGTTGATATTTTGATTTTTTATACCCTGAACGACCAAACCCTTTACCTCCCGGAGTAAAGAGAGAATGTCTTGTGTATCTAAAATTTTGAGAAGTTCAATCGTTGGGAGCTGCTTTTCAATCAAGCCCAAATCAAGTGCTTTGATTCTTCTTAAAAATAACTCCTTTAGTTCGCTCGATTTAAATTGAAAGATATTGCCGTGATGTTGGAGGTAACCAAATTTTAGTTCATCTGAAAGTTGTGCAAAGAAATCAGTTATTGAGCCCAAAGGAGCGTCAGAGCCAAGCATTGATACAATTTCCAAAAAGATCTTATTACTCATTACAGGGTTGAGACTGCTTGAGCTTGTTATTTTGCTTACCATTTGATTGAGTTCATTTGAGAGCAAAGATTGGAGAGGAGGAACAACCTTGAACAATTTTTTGAATAGATTTATTATCAGTCTGCATAGTGAATAAGGAGTCTCAGGAGCTGAACTCTTTATATTCTCTGTCACAATTTTATTGTCTGTCAAGAAAAAGAACACTCCAATCACCAATGGTGCGATTTCTGAGGTATGAGAAAAGCTGTATAACAGCAGATTTCCCATAAAGATGAGATCAGCATAAAGCATATCCAAATTATAGTTTCCTTGAAGAATCTTCTCGCAATCTACCTCCAGATTCATTTTGATATTCTCGACAAGTACAGACAAATTTTCTTGCTTTGTTATATTTCTGGCAGCTTTCTGAATCAAAACTACGAGCTTCTTGACAGGAACCACTGTTCGAAACTTTTCAAATATTCCTCGAAACTAAAGCACATGACCAATAAAATATTTTATCCCCAATACCAATACCTGTTGAAGAAAAGTGAAGGAAAAAGCTTCAGAGGCTTCGCATAATTCATTAAAAGATTTAAACATGTAGCGTATTTCCAATTGGCTCTTTGTACTCAATGCCACACTTGTCAACTAATAAAATTTTTTAATCATTTCTCTCCAAGATAAACTCGTACATTGTGAAGGACATCAACTCGATCTTCAATAAATTCTTTCATTAAAGTGATGAGTTGAGTAGAAATTATTCTGCAGATGTAGTCATTAGAAGTTAGCAATTTAGAAGTGATATCCAAGATTTCCTTCTTATTCTGGATGCCTTGATAAAAGGGTTTCAAAGTTTTAAAGAACTGGAAAAAAATTATTATCTCAATATCAAGATGCTTTACTTCAAGGTATTGGTATTTGTGGATATTCTTTGTAGTTTCAAAATTATTCACAATCTTAGATACAGCACTATTCAGCAAGAGTTTATTCTCAGTCGCATAAATGATTTTTTTCATTTCAGAAAGTGATTTTACAACTTGACCTAAATCATCAGACGTCAAGTTTTTCTCATAAGCAAAAAAAGCTTGCACAACGTCACTATTCGAACCAAACAGCCCAGGAGCTTGCACTCTTGGTCTCAGAAGGTCATTTGGGTGGATATTCATTTTATAATAAAGTGAAAGTTTGCAGAGAAAGATATATACACTTCAATATTTTTTAAATATCAAGCGAAGTAAAAACTACAAAGCTTAAGCTCAAAAAATTTTTTGGTCCTTGACTCTGACCTCTGAAAAAAGGTGAGCCATGAAGATTGAAATATCAAAAGATTTCAATGTATAGAAGCATCTAGTTACAATTTCAATGAGATTACAAAGAAAAAAAAGGGGGAAAATTTTCGAAAAGATCTCGGTCGGATAAGAGTTCTGTCAAAAAAAGAAAATTTGAGAATTTTTTTGAGACTCAAATCCAAAATTATATTTGATCATTTATTCGCATTTAATTTGAAATGGATTGGCAAGATTTTATTGAAAAGAAAGATGAAACCAAAACTTGGAAAGACTTCATCACCAACTTTATCCTTACTCCTTTCACCTATGGCTTTGCTTTTGGACTTGGACATTTCATTGCCTTTTTGATTTTAGAACAAAACATCTTTGTTAAACTCAGACCTTTTGCCAAAATCCTTCCCAATTACTAAGCTCCAGTCTTCAACCTGTAATGTAACAAGGAATAGAGTCGAATGATTGCTTCACAAGTTTTATAGATGTTTTCTTGCTCTTCCTGTAATCAAAGTATACAAACTATATAATTCACGTGTCATATGATGTTCGCTCCCATCAATCAATATTTTGTTTGATATTATATAGAGTTCTTATCAAAAGCAAGAGGTATAAATCATGATGTCAATTTTAAATATTTTTCTCTCCAAAAAATTTCTTGACTCTGTTTGAAGAAAAATAAATGGAAAAAATGTGGATCTTCTTGATTCAACAAATGAACGATCTTAGGGATTCAGAGAAGAAAAATTGAGCCAAAAAATGTGAATCAAGTGAAATATTGAATTTTTTGAAGTCTTTGAAGATGATGTTTTTACTATGACTGTTCTTATCAAATTTCGGGATGCTTCACATAAATCCAATATTTTTCATACTTTTAGATTGAAAAGTCTTTTATTCCGTCTTGAGAAAACTTTTCAGCTTTTTTTCGGAATCTGCTTTTAAAGAGAGATTATTTCTTCACCAAAGAATTTTTCAACTGAACTTCCACTCCTTTTGATTTCAACTTCCTTGTCAACCTCAAGAACTCTAAATATCCCAAGCTGCTTAAAACTAAAAACAGAAATCATCCCAAAAACATCTCAAAAACATCTCAAAAAGTCCTTCACAATATTCATATTGAAAAATTTTAATTCGCAAAGTCCTACGGCAAATTCTCTTTTAAGCCTTTAAACTATTTATTGGAGTGCAATCCGTAAAAAATCCTTGTATTGATATTGAAAATTTAAGTTCACGACTCGCCATGCTTCATAAATCGTCCTCACAACTAGGACTTCATCCTAAATCGACCTTTGCCAACAACGGGTCCAGTAAACATCCCTCTTCTGTTCTTCTCCTTAACATTCACCCTCTTTTCCTAGGTCCCCTTCAAGATTCTGTGAACTTCCAAAAATCTCCTTCACTTTCTCCTTCTCCGATCTCTTCTCATCATAATTTGCCGAAAAGCAAATCCACTGCTACCTTAAATCATCAAAGAAAACCACAGAGAACTGCAGAGGCAACTTTGAGTCATCAGAATTCCAGGAGGAGCCTGGGCGGCACTCCTCAAAGCTATAGCTTACTTATGGACTACATTAATGAATGCAAAGTCAATAATCAGAGTCACGACAATAGTTTTGAGCATAATGAGCATCTATTTAGCAGTCGACGTGCCATTACAGAAAATAGAGTTGTCGATACAGAAATCCTTCAATTAGTCATGAATGGAGAAACTGAAAAGATTTTCAAAGAGAATAGAAATAGTCTAAAGGAAAATTCTCCCCAAACCCCCAGTGTCCCCTTAATCCGCAAAAAGAGCAATGAGGTATAAATCTACTTCGTGAGTGTTGAAGTTTAATAATAATAGAGAGAATCAAGTAAACCAATTAATAGACTGGCAAATCGTGAAATTAGTCCTGTTCAAAAAAAAGCCAATAAATCAGCTTCAAAAAGACCCATGAGTTATAATGAAACTACTATGCGAGAACTGCTCAAACTGACTTCATGCTCTTCTCCTCAAAAAACCACCAAACAAGATTCCAAAACTAAGCTTTCAAATGACCCATCCAAAAAAGTCCCCATATTTTTCTTCAATATCCCTGAAGACCCAGCTGATGTCCAAAAGACTCTCACTACAGAAGATAACGCTGCCCCAACATTCAACCTTCGACAAAAATCTCCAGTCAACCAAAGTCCTAAAACAAAGAAAAAGGCATCTCCTGGCAAAAAGCGATCAGATCTGACTATTGTCTCTAATGCTATGAAACAATATGAAATGTTTATGGAAGGAGAATATACCATGTCCCTTGAGAGCAAGAGACGTTCCAGTCCCGCCAAATCTCAACATTCAGCCGAATCCAAGCTTCATTCTGTCGAAGTCTCGACAATCTCCAGAGAAGACAGTCTTAGAACTGGTGTCACAGAGCGTGATGAATTGAGACATAGCCCTGAAACTGGAGAACGTTTGCTTTCTGAGCTTATTACTGACTACTCTCCTGCTCTTCAGCTTTCACCCAATGATTTCCCCCGCAGAATTTCTAGCTTTAATCCTCAACATAGTCAAAATGATCCACGAAAATCTCCTCCTCAACCTAAAGTCATCACCAGAGTCAGCTCTCATTCCCAAATAAAAAACTCTGCTGAAAGAGTCAACTCTGCAGCTCGAACAAGAAATAGCGAATTCTCTTTTGAAATGACTTATTTCAAGCCTATTGAAGATTCCAAGCTTGATGAGTATATTCAGAGCGTTAATGGGTCAAGAGGCCAAACTACAACGACTTCTCAAGTCAATTCTCCCGAATCCTCTCCTCCAAAATACCAACCAGGCTCCATTGAAAACTACCAAGAACTCGAAAAAACTCTCAATTACTGGCAAAATCTATGCAAGGATCTCACGAAAACTCCATCAAAACAACCTCCAATAAAAATGAAGATGGGCCCTCAAAATCCTGTTATTGATCTCAGAGCCCCTAAACCTACAAGAAGCATCTCCAACCAAAAACCTAGACCTCCTGCTCCCACTATTAAATCTACAACCACAATGGCTAAAAATATGGTGAAACAGACCATAACTCACCAGCTCAACCTTTCTCCTTTGAGTAAAACTACCAGCAAAACAAGGCTCACTGAGAATAAATCTCCTCTTACCAGAAAAAACTCAAGAGATAGATCCACTTCGATTGAATCAAAAAAGGTTTACGAGAATAAATCTGTTGTTATAAACACACGCCCAAGCTCGAAATCAACCACCACTAGACCTTCAAATCTGAAAAGAGAGGAGGAACAGACTTATTTCAAACTGGATCAACTTTTACAAGTCATCAAAACAAATAACAATACAGGCACTACAAAGGATAATTCAAGAAGCAATAGCGAAACGACCTCAGAAATTGGCTTGTTCCAACAAAATACTTTCCGTTCAAAGGACATAGTGTACGTAAACTTGACTCCCTCAAAAAGAGTTTATGGCAAAAACCTCATTAGTAACGGCGGAACTAATCGATAAGAGTTTCGTGTTTTTTATCTAAATAAAAAAAAAACATTCATAAAATTTTTGCTTTCTTGATTGCAATTTTAAACCTTTGCTCTCAGGTTAAATTTCATCAAGTTTGCCATTTTTGTCTCATGGTTACTGTTATTTTATACCACCATTGTATTTTCTAAATTATTCTTGTGAGTTATCTCAAAAATTTGTTTTCCAAGTAACCGTATAAAAAGTAAAAATCAATTTCTTACAGATAGATCAGATAGATAAAAGTTATAAAATATTTTTTACACACACACACATAGTTTCAAATAAATATTTCAAATAAAAATAAAGATCATTCATTAAACAGTATCTTTTGAAGGTATATAAATTCTTTTTATTGGCAAAGTTTTGGTTCCAGGTTTAACATCATAACCATACGACGATTGCTTACTATCTAAGAGATTTGAAATTCGCATATGAGATCCCTTTGACGAACTCCAGCCTGGGACCTTCAAACTATTTCCAAAACTTTTACTTCGATATCGTGAGGGGAGTTCTTCAATTTTGCTATATTGAATATTTGCCTTTTCCTGCCTCATTGGACGACTTGAAACAGGCAATTCAGACTCTTGTTTTGATACTGTAGGAGTTACAGCAAAACTATTGTCACTGCTTGAAGCTAATAAACTGTCCAAAGCTTCATCTTCCATAGTCGCTTGATTTGTATAATGAGTGTAATGAGTATGAGTAGGCCCTGTATACATGTAGTTGGTTTTGACCTCAATCTCTGAAGAAGTCCTCATTCTTTCAATACTGTCAGCAGGAATTCCTGAATTAGAATTGTAAAATCTCGTGCTTTCGGTTGCTTTTCTTTCATGCTCCACTGTCGAGAATTTTCTCAAGTCGACTTGTGGAAGCACACTTGAATGTATCCCTCGGTATTTATAAACTCCAACATCAGGATAGTCTTGCGGATGATACAAAGGATTATCAAAACTTGCAGTCACGACATTAGTTGACTTTGATCTCAACATACTTCTCGCATAAGAATTCATTATTCGATTCGGGATTATCACTTCTCTGTTTGATAAAGCCACATTCTGCTGCTGCTGCTCGTTTGTTTCATTAATGATACGATGAAGATTGATCTGTGAAAAAGATGTTTTTGTAAGTTGCATATTTCTCGATGTTCCTGATGTTATTGGTCTTTGGGTAGAGGAAGCCTTTGTATCAGGCCTGGATTTATTCTCTACTATGCGAGGTGAAACTCTACAAAAGGTATTGCCAAGAGTCGAATTGAAGTTTGTCAACGTCTCATCTGGTATCGATGTTTTCCTTAAAATCTTTATTGCATGATCATGAAAAGTCTCTTCATTGAGCCTTCTGACTTTGTTAAACGAAATTATCGTTCTGGAATAAGACAAAGATCTCTGGGGAGAAAGCGACGTCCTTTGACTCACCCGAACTGGTGATTGTTTTGGTCTGACCTTCAAATTGTGGTTTTGATTGCTCACAAATGCTCCTTCGTCGATTTGAAATTTATTCCGATTGACGATAACAAAGCTCTTCTTGACCTTCTTTTTGTACTCAGCCTGGTTCGGGTTCTGTTTCTTTAATAAAATATTTGTCATTGTCCTTCCAATATTGTCAGTATTAACAAGTTTTTTTGGAAAGGCAGATTCTATTATTTTACTTTAGGACAACGTGATGTTTCTTCTTCTTACCGAAAGTAAATGATATAGGTTTCTTTTTTACATTTTGCAACATTTCATACAGAATTTGTGATATTGCTCAAGAATGAAAAAAAATTGAGCAATCAAGCTATTAAATAAATTTTTGGATAAAATTCAATTACTCCTTTTAAAGACAAATAAAAAGAGAGAGTTATGGAATTTTTCATCAAATTAAAGCTGAGTATTTTTAAACCTTTTTTTCACTGTTCAATTAAGAACAAGCTATATGTGGGCTCTTCCGATTTAAATTACTCAATCTATTGTTTTCTTGCCAATTCCCATCACTACACTTCCAAATCCCTCATTCTCTCGATCTAGCTTTCATCTTAGTCACGGGAAAGAAAAAAAGGTTCCAACATTATCATGAGAAAAACGTTTCTCTAAATTTTTTGACTAAATTCTGAAATTTCTGTGATACAATTAAATCTTAATAAATCAATATCATTATGGAACCAAATCTCAGCATGATCAGATGTCAATCTACTGGAGCAGAAGACACAACTACTCCAACATCAGCTTCAGGTGGAATTTCCAAAAACCCCAGGCTCGAAAAAATGCGATCCAAAGTTAAAGGTATCTCAGCTCTCAAATACATGATAGTGCTAATACGCATTTAGGCTCACTCTTTGAGAGTAAAACACAGACCTTCTCACCTGTTCACAATGATTTTGGTGATGATCTCAGCACTGGGGCCAGTCCTGCTCAGAAAATTCCCAGTGAGAAAAGTGACCAACTGACTCCAAATGGAAAAAACCCTAAGCTTGAAAGATTGAGAAATAAGATGAAAGGTAATGATTCCAAATCATTCAGAGAATAAACCTTTCTTCCTTAGGCTCTTTTGGGTTCACTAGCTATGCTCCTTATGGTCCATCAAACGATTTTTCTGCAATCCCCCTCGATGAGAATAGTGAAGTGGGTTTATCCAATACATCTCAAGGTAAACTATCTCTTTCTTTTGGAACTAAAACGCGAAGATGACTCAACCTGTAAGAGTCGACCAGAAAATACCCCTGGATTTGATGAAGCTAAACCATTAAATTTCACTCTTCAAGAAGATGATAATCATGAACAAATCGGTATAAAACTTTTTGGTTTTCAATTCCTTATTCCTCTCCAGAAGTGATTGAAGTTACGCCAACCCATGCTATTTTCTACAATAATCTTGAAAATGAAATTGAAAGCTTGAAAGAGGACTTGAATGTTGGAGAAGACCCTGACATTTATTTTATTAAAGCAAACTTTGGAGATTACTACGAAGAAGGCGAAGTTTTAGGCGAAGGAACTACTGCTACAGTCAAAAAATGTTTCAAGAAATCTACAAATGAAGCCTTTGCTGCCAAAATTATTCACTATAGAGACGACACTGAAATGTTGGTTTTGGTATGACTCTGATACCCCATTTAGCTTGGTTATTCACCCTTCAATAGATTGTCAAAGAGTTCAAAAACTATAAAAGACTCATCCACCCCCATATCATCAGAGTTTATGAACTGTATATTGATTACTGGCAGAAAAAGATCTATACAATTATGGAACTTGCTGAGTGTCGTGAAATGTTTGAAGTTTTGCAAGACCTTGGACACTATAGCGGTAAAAATCTTTTGTTGGTATTTCAGCTCACTCTTAATAGAGGCTGTTGCTTCATCAATCTTCAAGCAAATCTTGGCAGGAATTACCTATCTTCATATAAACGGAGTTTGTCATAGAGATCTTAAACCAAATAACATCCTGGTTTCTGAAGGTTAGTTTATTAAATGGAAAACTGAGAAACTTACTGATTAATTTTAGATGGAACAATTGTCAAGATTACTGATTTTAATGTCTCCAAATTCGCTGAAGATAAATCCAAAAAATATTCTGCTCTTTCAACTGAAAACAACAAAATGTGGACTCATACTGGCACTATCGCCTTCACTGCCCCTGAAGTTTTTACTGATAGTGAATATACGTAAGCAAAAAATTTCTTTCCTTCTCTTCAAACTTTTCAGTGAGTCTGTTGATATGTGGAGCGCCGGAGTTGTTCTTTACGTTATGCTTTCAGGCTACCAGCCTTTCCAAGCAGAATAGTATAAAAGAAATTGAGAAATTAAATAACCAAGTTTCCATAGTGTTCAAGACCTTATTGCTATAATTATTAAAGCTGAAGTGGATTATACATCTGATCCTTGGAATAAAATCTCAGATCGGGCCAAGGACCTCGTCAAAAGATGTCTTGATCCCAACCCTAAAACCAGATACCTACCTTCTGAAGCTTTGATGCATCCTTGGATTGCCAATGTAATGAAATATGTTATTAAACTTGCTTAAACTCTCCAAAGCTTGGAAATCTTTCGACTGAAAACATCTCAGAAACCCTTGATAACTTGAAATGTTACAAATGTAAAACAACGAAAAGAAAGGAGAGAAGAGCAATCACAAAAGCAGACGATCTGAACAACGTCAAATTCATCGCTGATTTGCGCTCTAAAAATAAAAGATTCGGTACTACTGTGGCTCACGCACAAGAGGAAACCGAATCTGAATCTGAAGATAAAGCTGATCCCAGAGAGCGTAAAACTAAATTCCTCTCCAGACTCAAGGAAAATCTTCCTGGACATGCACCCAGAGAGGTCCCCAAGAAATCAGCCTTTATTGCATGCAAAGATGAAATTGTTGAAAGTTTTGATGATGAAGGCAGCCCAGATTTGAAGGAGAAAGATCATAATGTTGAGGCTCTTTGGATAGGAAATAACCAAGAATTGGAAGAAGTTTGTGAGGACAGTAACAGCCAAGACTCGTCTGATTGCAAAAGTGGCAAAAGAGCTATAAGGAAATCATCGTCCTACGATCGAATCAATGATGATTTCTTCCATGGAAAATATCATGATGATGATCATGAAAGCAGTCGATAAAATTACAATAATATAAAGTTTACCTGTACTTTGAATTGCGAAGAAATTTTTTTGTCTTGTCTCAACTAAAAAAAGTGTTATCTTTATTGTCAGCAAAAATATCTATTCATAATTTTTTTACTAATTATTCAAAACAGAAAAAAAGTATATCTTTGTATAAAAATCTCCTTTCAAAATATTTTCAAAAAAAATGTTTCACAGACCTCCATCTATGAAATTTTTGATCCGAAAAACTCATGAGAAAGTTTAAAATGATTTTGATTTTTTATTAAAAAGGATTTTGTAAAATAAAACCATCAATAAGTTATTCACCCACATACACACATTACCAATTATGAAGAGAGTCAATACAAATTCACTACCAATCATCACTATGAAATCAGGAGGCACATCCTCCCTGAGAGCAGACATTTCTGCCATTAAAGGAAAAAGACCTCATGAAAAGGCACATGAAAAATTAACAGATTTTGTGGATGACCTTAATGATCACCTCAAATGGCTTTTAAATCGTAAACAATTTCTGCTTCAGGGTCGCCACTACCAGGTGCTTCAACAACTTGCTGAAACAAAAAAGGCATTGGCTGTCTATGAAAAAGGTATAAAAAACTTGGAAAGACAAATTGAAGAAGACCCCAAAATCAGAACCATGAAGAGTCATATCAAGTTTTATGAAGAATTTTCGAGTATATTGGTGACTTTATGTGCCGGAGTCGAGGAAGAAATTCATAATGAAAGACAAAGAATAGCAGAAGATAAAAAAATTCTTTCTGAAAAAAAGAAATCTCTTAGCACCAAAAACCATGAAAATATTCATCTTGCCTCTCAAATCACTAAACTTAGAGATATTCTTGATGGACTTGGTGGAGAGCGAAGCCAAGAAAAGCCTCTTCAAATCGAATATTCTAAGGACGACTCCCAAAAAATTTTCCCCACTGGCAAACACTTCCAACAATCTAGTCTTCTTTCAAACGATAATCAAGAAGTTTCCATCAGCAAAGAACAAAAATCCAACTTCCTCAACTTCTCCCATCAAAAAGAAGAACATCCCGAATCAAATCCAGAAATTGTTAATAGTGTCGAAAATAGAGAAAGATCTTCAGTCGGAGCCAATCCTTATCAGGATTACTTGATGTTAAGAAGAACTACAGAAGTTTTGGTGAGAAAGAATAATGCCCTAAAGAAAAATATCATCCTCAAAATCAGCAATTTCAATGAGGCTTATGAAATCTTCATGACAGCTTTCCATAAATACGAAGATATATTGTATAAATCTCAAATGGTTGTTCATAACCAAGGACTCAATGGGTCTTTAATCTTCCTGTTGTTAAATTCCAAAAAGAAATCTCTTGAGTCAATGAACCCTGTCACTCAAAAGGATGCCAGATTTGTCCTGGGTAAAAAGGCCAACTCAGTCAATCCTTTCAGAAAGCAACAAGACGGAGAAGTAATAGATGTTATTTATTCAACCTTCAAAAAGATGTTGAGCCAAGAAGAGAAAAAATCTGATAAAGTCAAAGATATGGTCAGCTCTGTTCAATATGACCAGCTTATGGCTTTCACTCCTATGCAAGTTATGGGTCTTATTTTGTTAAAACCAGAAGTTTTAAGAGATGTTATTGTTGAATTTGATGAAAAGAAGAAGAGGTTAATGACGATTTCTATCAGTCTGAAAAGTGTAAAAATCTCAGATATGAAATAACCATTTCTTTGTCCCCTTGTATCTATCCGACTGCAAACTCTGCATAATGAAATACTTTATAAATATTTATAAATGATCTATAGAGTTTTCTCCCAAACCCAAATATTTTTTATGTTGAATTGTCTTTATCTCTGCAAATTTTTTTAACTACATCGAACTCAAAGAAACAAAGAGTCCCTTTTTTATTGGATTAAATTGGATTGAAGAATTTCATGATGATAATTGTCAGAATCATGAGGAAATATGAGCTTTATATAAATGTATGATTACAAAAAAATGATTTGATTTATGCATAGCTTCTTCTTGATAAAATTCAAAACTAAAAGCTATTTATTCGAGTTTATTCGTGATCAGTTCCAAAATTTCTCATTGCAGTCTCCAACAAATTTATCATATTCTCATGTGTCTTTTCTCTATTTAAAAATTTAAGATACTCCTCTCCCAAATTCCACTCTACCTTTCAGTCTTTTCTTCGTCTAACAAGACTTTGACTTCTGTGACAGAATTTTTAACGGTATCAAAGATCTTCTTTTCAGAATTATCAGCATACTTCTTCAAATCATTCAAAGTGTCATCAATTCTTTTCA
>Ga0182738_1004866_pt1 | contig 14608 bp, 14 predicted proteins | sample eDN5th30CBELigMG_FD_128876 | JGI IMG/M metagenome (GOLD analysis project Ga0182738, IMG submission 128876) | Enriched Miracle-Growth compost microbial communities from Emeryville, California, USA - eDNA 5th pass 30_C BE-Lig MG (version 2)... ... | reverse complement strand
GAAGCGCAGGAACAGCGCCTCTGCTGCATCCATGTATTTCCGAGCCGTATCGGCCGCCTTCCCGGTGGTGGCTCGCGCTGAGCGCTTGAGGCGAGGCCTTAAGGTCATTTCCGTCATGGCAGCGGTCGTCATACGATCGTATGAATCCTTCATAACAGGCGGGATGATGTCGCAAACAGATAGGCAAGTCGACTCGTGTTCCGCGGCAGGTTGTGACGAACTCCCATCACATAGGCCGCGCCAGCCGAGGCGCTTCCCCGCTTGTCGCACGTATTTCGTCGACGCTGTCAAAGGGATGGCTGGGGCAGGGGAGCGCTGCTAGCCGGTTCCGATGAGCAAGGCTGCCAATGTCCACCCTGAATAACCACGTCAACTCCGAACGCCATCTCGTCGACCGCCAAATATTCAAAATCGCCGCTCGGGCCGCATTAGCCGAGTGGCAGTCTCTCATCGCCTGACGCAGGCGCGATCCTTGCCCTCGGCGCGTCGCTCGGAGACAAGTTGCCATCCGGCTGACAGCACCCGTTCCGACGACAAGGATGACGGCAATTTCATAATGGCGATTGCCTATTCGCTACCTGCGACCGGGTGCTTAACCTTGGCAGATCAGCGGTTCGCGATCAGGGCATCGTCGCGTTTGAGCTCTTTGTGCCGGTCTTCGCTGCTTCCGGCCTTCCAGTAGCTGGAAATGTACAGGCTCTCCCGGGTCAGGCCGCGTTCCTCAAGCAGATAGGCGCGTAGAGCGCGCATCGAACTGAACTCGCATGCGGACCAGGCGTAAACCTGGCTTTCCGGCCAACCTGCCAGGCGCAACTCGTCGACAAGCATGCCATCCTCCTCGCCCGAACGCGGGTTGACCAGCCAGCGGATGTCTACTCCCGCAGGGTGCTCGATCTCCTGGCGGTCATCGGCATGTTTGATTTCAATGATCGCAGTGCCCCGGGCATTTCGGTCCAGCTGCTCGAGGTTGACGCTGATCGCGGGCAGGGCAGTCATATCGCCGGCCAGGAAGTACCAGTCCGCGCTAGGCGGGAGCGGTTTGGCCGGGCCGGGGCCGCCGATCTCGATCCTGTCTCCCGGCTTGGCGGAGAATGCCCAATCGGTAGCCGGGCCGGCGGGGCCGTCGGTGATCCCGTGCAACACGAAATCGATGTCGATCCGATCCTCGTGCTGGTTGCGGATCGTATAGGTGCGAACAGCAGGCTTTTTCGTGCCGGGCGCGGGCGGAAGCACCAGCTTGATATAGCCGCCTTCCTTGCCGGCGGGAAAATCCGCCAGGCCCGGTCCGCCCAGCGATATGCGCAGCATGTTGGGCGTCACCAGACGGCGCTGGACGACTTCGAGAGTTCGGGAAGCGGGGCGAGGTTGCAAGTGTTTGTCTCTTTCAATGGCTTGGAGGCTCAGGCGAGGGCAGGCTTGAGGTATTGCGGAGGCGCCGGCTTCGATGGTCAGGTCTGGGTTTCGAGGATTTCGTTGGCTGCCCGATCGAGGATTCCGGCAATTCGCCTGGCTTCTTCGCGGGTGCAGCCGCGCTTGCTCATCAAGGCGTGCTTGAGGCCGCGATAGGCCTTGAAACGCTCCTGCGCATCAAGATCGGGATCTTCCGACCCATCGAACGCGGCCCTGACGCGGTCCATCTTTCGGCCGATATCCCTGAGCGATTCAAGGATGCCTTCGGCTCTTTCACGATTCGTCTCGAGCTGGGCCCGTCCAGCCGGGGCGATGCTGTAAAGCTTGCGCTTCCCTTCGGCCGCAAATTCGGCGAAGCCCGCCTCGTGCAAAGCTGCGAGCGCAGGGTAAATGACGCCGGGGCTGGGCGCGTAGAATCCGTCGGAGTTCTCTTCCAGCGCGCCGATCAGCTCATAGCCGTGGCCGGGCTTTTCTTCGAGGAAAAGGAGCAGGACGATCTGCAATTCCTCTGCCGCAAGCTTGCGGCCCATCGGATAACCGCCGCGCTGTTTCCAGAATCCACCGCCGCGGCGTGAATGGTGCTTTTCGCCGTGACGGGCAGATTTTGATTCGTAAGACATATCGTACGATATATCTAGCCTACCTCTATTTGCAAGGAGATTTGTGGGGGGTGCCATTGGGGCAAAGCCATGCAGGTGAGCCGGCGCACCTGGTTGCGCCGGCTCACCTGCAATTTCACGAAGCCTACGCGTCCCCGCCACTCATCGGTGACTTGCCGGATCCCGCAGCCCGTCGATGCTCCACATGCCCGGTCCCGCGAAGACGAGATAAAGGAATATGAAGCAATAGAGGACCGCGCCATCGCCGCTATTGAGGATCGGAAAGAAGCCGCCGCTGGGCACATGCATCGTCCAGTAGGCCACGGCCATTTCTCCCGACAGAATGAACGCCACCGGACGAGTGAGGAAGCCAATCAGGACGGCGAGGCCTCCTCCGATCTCGAGCACACCGCCGATCACCATGATCATGGGCAATCCGTCCGCTCCACCGGGCCCGTCGGGCATCGCCGGCATGGCGGGAAATCCGAGGAGTTTCATCGTGCCGTGCTCTATGAACAACAGCGCAGTGACTATTCGCAGCACGGCCAGGGCGAGTGGGGCGAAGCGTGTGAGGTTGACCAATATTCCTTCCTTTCCAATTGTTTATGTGACGGGGTGAGCCGGATCTCTCGCATATGCGCCAGCATCGTCCTGATCGTTCCGCACCAGGATCGTTGGGTCGATCAGGCGCGGGGCGGGCAGCAAGTTCGCGGCCGGCCCTTGCAGAATGGAGTGGCAGGCCATGTTCATTCGCGTGGGTTCCGGTGGGCTCCTCGCGAGGATAAACGCAGAGAAAAAAATGCCTACAAAAAAATAGTCTATAATGTAGGAGATGTGGAGCGTCTGCGGGGGCGGGCCATCTGTTTTGAAAGGGGAGACGGAAACATGCAGACCGAACCGGCTGCAACCCGGCCAAACACCGCGTTTAGAGCGCCGGCCTACCGGCTTTGGCAGATCAGCATGGCGACCGCTGTCGCGCTGCTCACCTGCGCAGTATCGGCCCAGGCCGAGCCCCCGATCGATAATGACATATCCGCAACCGAGGACAGCCGCTCGGTGCAGACCGAAGCGACCAGGGCCGTCGCGATGAACTTCCTGCACGTCCTTTACGTCGAGGGCGACATCCGCCGGGCGATCGACGAATTTACCGCGGAAAACATGATCCAGAACAATCCTGATATGTCGGATGGACAGGGTGGCCGGAGCGCCTATCTCGCGCAACTTGAACGACAGGGCGTTGCGAGCGCTGGCTGGGCGAACACCAACAATATGATCCTTGTCGACGAGGACCTGTTCGCGCTTCACCATCAGAGTTTCAACGCCTCCGGGGACCGCGGGCGGGTCATTGTCGACATCTGGCGCGTGGCAGGGGATGCCATCGCGGAACACTGGCAAGTGCTCCAGCCGATCCCCGCCGAGATGATGCACGGCAACGGTATGGGATGCAGCATGGGCGACGACTACGCCTCCGCCCTGAGCCTGCCCGACACGATCCGCGCCCCGGCCTGCGGCCTTCCAGCAATTTCCGTGGCGCGCGAAGACAGCATCGCGACGCTGGAGGCCTATTCGCAAAGTCTCCGCAGTGGTGAAGTCGAGGACGCGATCGAAACCTTCTTCAGCGATGACTACAAGCAGCACAGTCCACATATCGCCGATGGCAAGCAGGGCGCGCTGGTCTATCTGCTGAATGAATATGGAAAGGGCGAGGCGGAGATGCCCCGTCGAGGACCGGTAAGGACAATTGCGGAGGGCGACTTCATCCTCTCGCACAGGCTGAACACCTATGCGGATGGTTCGCACAAGGCGAATGTCGACGTTTTCCGCGTACGGAATGGCCAAATCAGCGAGCATTGGGATGTGAAGCAGGTAATCCCCAAAGTGCCCTCAGCGACGTGACGCGCTGCGCTAAATCGGGTGAGTTAAGATGATGAGCGAAGCTGCAACCGGCCGTGTGGCCGTAGTAACGGGCGCCGCGGGCGGTCTGGGCCAGGCCTATGCGAAACGGCTGGCGGCGGACGGCTTCCGGCTGGCGCTGGTGGATATCAAGCCGGCCGACGAGACGGCCCGGGCGATCACCGCGGCCGGCGGAACCGGGCGCAGCTATCAGTGCGATATCACCGATGAGGCGGCCGTGAGCGATCTGGCGGCGGCGGTCCAAGCCAAACTCGGACCTTGCGCTATTCTGGTCAACAATGCCGGCATTTATGAATTCAGCCCGCACGAAACGCTCGACTTGGCGCAATGGCGCCGGATGATGACGCTGAATGTCGATGCCATGATGCTGGTCACCCAGGCATTCATTCCGCAGATGAAGGCGATTGGCTGGGGCAGGATAATCAATATCGTTTCGAACAGCTGCTTTGTCCCTCCGGCAGGACTCACCGCTTATGTAGCGTCGAAGAGCGCCAGCATCGGGTTCGTAAGGTCACTTGCCGGCGAAGTCGGACGGCATGGCATAACGGTAAATGCCGTGGCTCCCGGTCCGACGATAACCGAGACGCTGCGGGCCGGCTTCGATGCGCTGGGCGACGGCGTGTTCGACAGCGCGATGCAGGGCTTCGTTGAAACCCAGGCGATCAAGCAAGTCGGCGATCCGGAGTTCTCCGCCGCCGCCGTCGCCTTCTTCGCAAGCGATGAGGCGCAGTTCATTTCCGGCCAGACTCTGGTGGTCGATGGCGGCGTCGCAAAGCATTGAAGAGCTTACGATAGCGATCGTTCGCTGTTCAAAACGCGCAGACCCTGGCGCCCCCGCGCCAGCGGGCCGGACATAGCTCGTCCGATCAATGTTTGACGCACTATGCCTGCGCGGGTCTGCCGCCATGACTTTGAATCGCCGTCCTCGACATAAGCAGGGCAACGAGCAGCGGCGGCACGGCGAATATTCCATATAGCCATGTCCGGTCGAGCCCCTCGCCAATGGCGAACCCGGCAAGCGCTGGACCGATCGTGGCACCGATCCGCCCCACACTGATCGCCATGCCCGTACCTGATGCGCGAAGATCAGCGGGGTAGAGAAGCGGCGCGAGCGCATAGAGGCTGGTCATCGCTCCAGACATCGCCAGACCCACCAGTGCCGAGAGTGCAAAGATCAGCGGGATGGATGGCGGAAGAAATCCGAAAATCGCGATGAAAGCCGCGAAGGCGAAGAAACAGCTTGATCCAACCGCCCGCCAGCCCAGCCGGTCCGCGAGCAAGCCATAGCCAAGCCCACCGGCCAGGCTCCCGATATTGAGTATGATGGTCGCGGTGACCCCGATTTCCGCTGAGAGCCCCAGCATCTCGACCAGCCTGGGGGTCCAGTTGAGGACGAAAAAGAAGCAGATCATGTGGAGAAAAAAGGCCAGACACAAAAAGGTCGTTGCGGGCCGGAACTTCGCCGAAAGCAGCGCCGAATAGGGGGTGGATCGTTTTCCGCCAGCGGCCTTTGTCCGGGATTCCGGCAAAAAGAACCAATTGAGCAGCAGGACGGCCACCGTTGCGATTCCGCCGATGAAGAAGACGGAACGCCAGCCCAGCGCGGCGATGCAGGCGACGGCTACCAGACCACCGAGCGTCGAACCAAGCGGATAGCCAATGGCGAGAATACTCATCGACATATTGCGCCGGTGAGGCGGCGCGACCTCGGCAACCACGGTATTCAGAGTGGAAAGTACGCCGCCGATACCGAGCCCGGTCACAAAGCGGAATGCCATAAGCACCATTGCGCTATCGGCAATGGCCGCCCCGAACATGCCGACGCTCATGGCCGCCATGCAGCCAAGTGCCACGGGCCTGCGCCCGATCCGGTCAGCGAGCGGTGAGATGAGTAAAGAGCCGAGCACCATCCCGGCGAGGCCCGCGCTGAACAGGAGCCCCAATGTCGCGGGTTCCAGCTGCCATTCCCGCATGATCGCGGAACTCGTAAATGCGATCGCAAGGACGTCGAAGCCATCGACCATGTTGGCAAGGGTGCAGATGGCGATGGTCAGCTTGGCGTTTTGCACGCGCCGTGATCCGCCTTCTCGCGCCACCGCCAATTCGTCGTCGAGGAAATTCATTGTGTTCGTGCTCCCCACACTGGCCCGGCGCTATGTTCGCTATTTTGCACAACGTTATCCGCCACGCGCTCCTAAACACCTCTCACAGCAGATAGCAAATACAAGCTAGTGAAAATGGATAAAATCCTGCATACCCATTTTCGAGAGTGAGTGCGATGGGCCAATTGGGGCCGAAAGGGACAAAAATGCGAGCAATGAAGCGTTTCGTCGCCACGATTTTCCTGGCGGGGTTGATTGGCGGAAATACGGCGGCGCAAGCGGTGGATAATTCTCCGTCCGCAGCCGTTGCTGACCGCAGTCACATGAGTGCGCGCGAAGTGGTCGAAGCGTTTCAGGCGCTGGCATTCGTGGAATACAAACCGGTCGAGGCCATCCTTGAATATGTCTCTCCCGACGTCATCGAGCATGATCCGACCATTCCCAGCACTCGGGAAGCGATCATCGAATATATGGAACAGCGCGACTGGACCACTGGCGGGCCGAAGAGCGACATAAAGCGCATCATCTCGGACGGGGAATACGTGGTTGTCCATCACCATCTCGTACGCGAGCCGGGCACACCGGGCTTTGCGGTGATCGACATGTTCCGGGTAGAGAACGGCTGGATTGTGGAACATTGGGACGTGCTTCAGCCGGTCCCCGAAGGCGGCCCTAACACCGTGGGGATGTTTTGATCGTTTGCCGGGGCGGTGACTGTCACCGGCCAAGGTGAGACGAGATCCCGTCAAGGCGGAAGATTAGAATTTGGAGCGGAGAGGATGAGAGTGACTCTTTCGGGTTTGCGCCGCGCGGCTGCGCTGTTGATAATCTGCGGTTTGGCCGCTTGCAGCGGCGGCGACGATGCTGCTCGCTATACGACCGGGGACATGCCCACGGCCCAGGACTGGCCTGCCAATGGGCGGGATGCGGGGCAAACGCGCTTCAGCCCGCTTGAGCAGATCAATGCCGGAAATGTCGGTCGACTCGGGCTGGCATGGGAGTTCGACGATTTCATCGTCCGGGGGCGCACTCATCACGGAATGGAGAGCAATCCGATTCTCCATGACGGCGCGCTCTATCTCTCGGGGCCGTGGGGCACGGCCTATGCCGTCGATGCAACGAGCGGCAAATTATTGTGGAAGTTCGATCCCGCGCTGGATCACCTCGACGGGCGAATGGCGTGCTGCGATGTCGTGAACCGGGGGCTGGCGATCGCCGGTGACAAGGTGTTCGTCGGCGCGTTCGACGGGATCTTGCATGCCCTCGATCTCAAGACAGGAAAGGAAGTGTGGCAGGCCGACACGTTCCCGGACCGCAGATGGAACCTGTCGATCACCAGCGCTCCGTTCATTGCCGGCAACAAGGTGATGATCGGCAATGCCGGATCCGACATGGGCGCTCGCGGCCATGTTTCCGCCTACGACATCGACACCGGCAAGCTTGCCTGGCGTTTCTGGGCTGTCCCGGGCGATCCCACTGCCGGACCGGACGAAAACCCAGATGTAACCAAAGCCCGCGAGACCTGGCCGGAAGACACGCGCTGGGAACTCGGGATGGGTGGAAACCCCTGGGACAATCTGGGCTATGATCCGGAAACCAACACGGCCTTTCTGGCGCTCGGAAATGGCGGGCCGCAGCCTGCCTGGCTTCGCAGCAAGTCCGGCGCGCTGACCGATCAGCTCTATCTGTCGTCGATTGTCGCGGTCGATGCCGATACCGGGCGAATGAAATGGTATTATCAGACGACCCCGCACGACAGCTGGGATTATGCCGCGACATCCCACATGATCCTGGCCGATCTCGAGATCGACGGAAAAGTTCGCAAGGTGCTGATGCAGGCGCCGAAGAATGGCGTTTTCTACGTGCTCGATCGCGAAACCGGAGAATTGCTGCGGGCGAATCCCTTCACCACGGTCAATTGGACAAGCGGAGTCGACCTCAAGACCGGGCGGCCGGTTTTCTCGCCCGATGCGATCTACAAGGACGAACCGCAGATCGTGTTTCCCAGCGCGGCGGGAGGGCACGCCTGGCAACCGATGTCCTACAGCCCGCGCACCCAACTGGTCTATTTTCCGGTCTACGATGCGCCGATGAAATACCAGGCCCTGCTGCCTGCCCGGTTTGTACGCGGCGCACGCAATGCCGCGGCAGGCGGAAAATTCCCGCCCTATGAATCTCGCAACGACAAGGATTCGCTTGCCCGCCAGGGCCTGACACCGGTGTTCGAGGCGCGGTTGAAGGCGTGGGATCCCAAAACCGGCAAGGCGGCCTGGCAATCCGACCCCTTGCCATTTGTCAGCGGTGGAACGCTCGTGTCGGGCGATCTCGTGTTTCAGGGAACCGGGGCCGGATATTTGACCGCCTATGACGCGGCGACGGGCAAGCGATTGCTCAATCTGTTCGTGGGGACCAACATCATGGCCGCGCCGATCACCTATAGCATTGACGGCGTGCAATATGTTGCCGTGACTGCCGGTGCGGGCGGGGCCCAGGCAGCCCGGTTCGTTCCGGGCACCGCGGCGGCCGATTACGAGAATTTCGAAAGGCTGCTGGTGTTCAAACTCGATGGCGCTTCGGTTCCCATACCGCCCAAGCGCATGCCTGCCGTCGATCAGCCGGTGCCCAAAGCCATCGCCGCCAGTTCTGCTACCACGGAACGCGGGAGGTCGCTGTTCGAATACAACTGCGCGCGTTGCCATGTGATGGGAGGCGCTACCGGGATTTATCCCGACCTCTGGAACATGCCGCCTGAAGCGATCGATGGATTCAAGGCGATCGTATATGACGGCGCCTATGCATCCGTCGGCATGGGGAAATTCAGCGACGTTCTCACTCAGGACGAGGTTGCGGCAATCAAGGCATTTGTCGTCAATGACACGATCAAGAAGAAGACTAAGGGAGCACAAGCGGCAGCCCATTCCGACCTGACTTCACACTGAGCGGGGCAGGCGCTTCCACCTAGCCGGTCGCTGCGGAAGGCGGTTCAGCGTTGCTTCGAGAAGGCAATCTGTGCGCGGCAGTTGCGCCTCCGCCAAGGATTGAATATCATATTGGTATACAGATGCGGCGCCACTTACCATACGCGCAAGCGATGGAGCGATGGCTGCGAAACAGACTAGGGTCTAATCATGTCGATCTATCTCGAAAACATCTGGTATGCGGCCTCATTTTCCGACGAGGTCGGCGAGGCCCCGCTCGCCCGAACCCTGCTCGATGTGGAATGTGTACTCTTCCGCAAGAGCGACAGCGAACCGGCGATGCTTCGTGATCGTTGCCCTCATCGTTTCGCCCCGTTGTCGATGGGGAAAATCGTCGAAGACAGTCTGCAGTGCCCCTATCACGGACTGCAATTCGATTGCACCGGCGCCTGCATACACAATCCGCACATGAAAGGCGGCGGCCCCTTGGCGGCGGCTTCGGTTCGTTCCTATCCGGTGATCGAGAAATACGGCATCATCTGGTTCTGGCCCGGCGATCCCGCGCTGGCCGATGAAACGCTTCTGCCGACGATCGCCTTTCTCGAAGCGCCCGATCGGTTTCGGATCGTGAAGGGATTGCTGCATGTGAAGGGCAATTATCAGCTGATCGTCGATAATCTACTCGATCTCAGCCACGCCTCTTTCATTCACCCCCAGTTCGCCGGATCAAACATCGATCCCGAAGTGGCACTGGCGGCAACCACCACCAAGCTGGAACGGGGCGAGCGCTCGATCCGGAATTACCGGATACGCAAGGGGCTTCCCGCGCCCAGGCCCAGCCAGGTCCTGTTCGGCTCAAGTCCCGATGCACCCGTGAACGCAAAAACCCATATGACCTGGCACCCCCCGGCGCTGCTGGATTTCGACGCCGGTACCTGGGAAGAAGGGACGCCGGAAGAGGAGGGCGCGCTGATCCCGCAGCTTCATTTCGCAACCCCGGAAACCCAGCTCACATCGCATTATTTCTTTATCAATGGCCGCAACCAGCGGCTTGACGATCCCGACGTCGATGAGGCTCTGCTGGCATTGTTCGATAAGGCCTTCCGGCAACAAGATGAGCCGATGATCGAAGCGGTGCAGCGCCGCATGGGCACGGTCAGCGACATCAACGATCTCGATCCGGTGCTGCTCAAGACGGATGCCGCTCCGGTATCCGCCAGGCGGATGCTCGCGAGCATGATCGCACAGGAAAGGGACCCTGCCGGCTGACCGCGTTCGGGCAGTTGATTTCGAGAAGACTGGCCTGTTCCCGAGGGACAGGGCACCGGCACGGCCATTTCCTTTATTGTTTTGGTATACAGGATCGCCTATCGATTTGATGGCTAACGAAGCATAAAGGGAAGAGGCAATGCTATCGATACTGTATCTGTTCGGCGTCCCGATCTTGATCGGTATCGTGAGCGCAATCGTAATTGCGCGGATCGATCGGGGTTCGCACAGCTGGGTTGAGCACGCGGCCACCGGATTGCGGATCTTTTTTGGTGCGCACCTAGTCTACTCGTCTTACCGCTATTTTTTCAGCCACCACATTTCCATCGATCACCCGCTTGCGGGACCATTTATCGATTCTATCGAGGCCATGGGCCTGTTTCCGGGGATCAAGGCGCTCGAGTTTGTGATCGGCGTGCTGCTGCTTTCAAACCGGTTCGTGCCGCTCGCGCTGGTGCTCGAAATGCCCACGACGATGACGATCTTCTTCTTGAACACCTTCATCACGCACACGCCCATTACGGTCGTCACCGGGCCGGTGGAACTCGCGGTCAACGGGTTGTTGCTTCTGGCATATTTCCAATGTTTCAAGCCGATGCTGGTGGCGCGTGCGAAATTTGGACCGCCTGGGTTCGAGGACAACAGGCCGCAGTCACCGCCGTCAAAAGCCTGATCGGCTCCGGTTCAATTTTTGCATTGCCAACCGGGGCCGACCGCGACCAGTACGCGGTCGGCCCCGGCTGGCAGAGGCCGCAGCCTGCCCGTCATCCCCGGTTGAGCAGGCTCGGCGCGGAAACGGGCGGGAATCGGTCGGCGGGAAACGCGTCTCCCGTCTGAAGACCGTCGACCTTGAGCGGCTCGTGGCCGCCCCCCGCACGATAGGTGGCATCGTCACCCAGCCAGCGCGTTGCATGGGCCCGGCGGCGAACGGCAATGGTCGTGTTCCCCCCGGCGCCGTGCATGGTCAGCCCATGATGGACCAGGCAATCACCCGGTTCCATGTCCCAGTTGAGAAATTCGTGCATGTCGCGTTCCGCCTCGATATCGGGCGTGACGTCCTCATCCCCGTCAAATCCAGGGATCGGGGGGACCGGGCCGGGTTTGAAGCGCTTGCCCCACAGATGGGAGCCGGCGACATATTCGAGCCCGCTCGAGGCCTTGGTGACCGGATCGAGCGCCAGCCAGATCGAACAGACCTGATTCCCGCTGACCGGCCAGAACGGCTGGTCGTGATGCCATGGGCTGGGCGCGGCGGTCTGCGGCTCTTTGACGAACAGCTGGTCGAAATAGAAGCGAACACTCCGTGATCGCATCATGGTTTTGGCGATTGCCGCCGCCGGTGAATCGAACACGAAGTCGCGGAAATCGCGGTCTTCCTGCCACATGAACAGGTCGGTAAATGACGCATGCGCGGCCTTTTTTGAAGGGCGGGAGCGGGCCAGCGCAATCCTGTTTTCCACGGCGCTGCGCAACCTGTCGATCCAGTACTCGTCGAACAGTCCGCGCAGGCAGACCGCGCCTTTCTGTTCGTATTCCGCGATTTCGGCTTCGTCGATTGCTGGGCCGGCTGCGGGTTTTTCAAGCGAAGTTTCCATGGCATTCCTCTCCGAACCAAGTGGTTTGGTTTTGACTCCTTCGCGGGGTCGAGTCAATAGGAAATGCTGGTATAGGGGGCCGCATGAACACGATAAATGGAACGGTGCGCGAACGGATTGTGGCAGCCGCGCGCGCCGAATTTGCGGAGCATGGCATGGCCGGGGCGCGGATCGGGAGAATCGCGGCGCGGGCAGCAACCAGCAAGGAACGGATCTACGCCTATTTTCGGACCAAGCAGGAATTGCTCGAGGAAATTTCCGCGACGCGTTATGCCCATCTCACCGCGATAGCCGCGATTGACGCGAATGACCTTCCGGGGTTCGTCGGAAGGCTATTCGATCATTACATCGCCAATCCGGACGAGCTCCGCTTGAACCGCTGGGCGGGGCTTGAGGACGTCAACGCCACGTTGCCGCCCGACAGCCCAAGAATTGCCATGATCGACGCGGGCGCCCGGGAAATCGCTCGCGGGCAGGCCCTCGGCCTAGTCGATCCAGGCTGGCGCCCGCTCGATCTCTTCAGCATGCTGGTGAGTCTCGCAATGGCATGGCCTTCCGCGCCGCCCGAGGTGCGCCAATCGAGCGATGCGTGGCACGGCGATGCAGGCGATATCACGATACACCGGGCCGCAGCGGTGGAGGCAGCGCGGCGCCTGACGACGCCTCGCTGACCGACCGCATTTCAGCCGCGGCGTTCCGCGGAAAAAGGCTATTTCCAGGGAAGTTTGTCCCGGTTCCAGCGGTCGATGCTGCGGCGGGCGATCAGCCATTCCCCGTCGACCTTGACGCACTCGGAGCGATAATATCCGAAGCTGCGCACGCTATATTCGACGGTTGCGGCATTGCCTTTCAGCAAAGACCAGTAATTGTAGACCGTGCAGGCATCGCCGTTCCCGTCGAATATGAAATGGCCATTGTGATGCTGCCAGTCGAGGTCACCGCGTTCGCTGCCGTAAAGGGTTCTGATCAGGTCCGCGATCCCGGCGCGGCCGCGGGCCGCCTCGGCGCCGAATGCATCGATTACCGCGTCTTCGGTAAAGGTCGCGGCTGCCTCTTCGGGATCGCTGCAGTCATAGGCCCATGAATAGCGGGCGTGGAGCTCGATAATGTCCAGCCGATCGTCGGCGCTCAATCGGTCGTTGTTGTTCACGGTGTTGGAATGTCCCTGTGCACTGGTGCCAATTGTCCCGGCAATCGCGGCTGTCGCAAGCGACAAGCGTCCCAGGCCCCGGCGTGATACGCCCGCTTTTCCGCTATTAGTATCAACCATTATCACTCTCCCTGCATTCTTGGTTTCATGTTTATCGGCGGCCAGATCGCGCAACATTCACAGGCTCGCCACAGCTTCGTGCCTCGGCAATTGACGCAACATCATTCGCAGGGAGAACGAGCATCCCAGCACTGCCAGCCCGATCACCAGGCAAAATCCCGCGCTCTCCGGCGTGTAAAGTCGGCCCGCCACCCACGAAAGCAGCGCTCCGAGGGCGAAGGTCGCCGAACCGAGCAGAGCGGCAGTCGAGCCAGAGCGCACCGGATCAACCGCCAGGGCGCATGCCATGGCGTTAACCTGCACCAGCGCGGCCATGCTCAACAGCGCAAACAGCAACGGCAAAAGCAGATAGAGGTGGCCGGCCAGCGGACCTGCGAGAAGCAGAAATGCGGCGCCCAATCCGGCCATCGTCAGCGAGACGATTGTCAAAACCTGTTCCGGAGCGTGGCGTTTCAGCCAATGGCGATTGAGCTGGCTGAACAGCACAAGTCCGAAGGAATTGGCAGTAATCGTGGCGGTAAAGGCAATCGGCGTGATCCCGAATCCTTCCATCAGCACCACTGGCGAATTGGCAAGATAGGAAAACATCGCGCCGCTGTTGAAGGACGCCGCCAGCAGGGTCCAGACCAGCACCGGGCGGGCGAGCAGGCTGCGATAGGCCCGCAGCGGGTTTTCGCTTCGGGATTGGGCCAGCGTCGCGTGCGAACGGCTTTCTGGCAAGGTGCCGGTCATCAGCAGCAGCATCAGGCTGCCGCCGACAACCATCGCGCCAAACATCGCCCGCCATCCGGCAAGCGCGAGCAGCGAATTGCCGATTGTCGGCGCGATGAGGGGGATGAAGCCGCCAATCAGCGCGAGCAGCGAAAACAATCTCGCCGCTTCGCGCGGGTCGAGCAGGTCGCGCACCGCCGCGCGGCTGCAGGTGGTCACCGAACAGGCGCCCAGTGCTTGCAGGATACGGGCAGCAAGCAGCAGTTCGAAGCTTTGCGCAAATGCGGCGGCGATCCCGCCCAGCACAAACAAGGTGAGGCCGCCGGAGATCATCGGTCGGCGCCCCAAACGATCAGATAGCGGGCCGGCAATCAACTGGCCCACGGCCATCCCGAAAAAGAAGATAGATATGCTGGTTCCCGCATTATTGGCGGTAACCGACAGATCGCGCGCCATGGCAGGTACGCCGGGCAGATACATGTCGATCGAAAGCGGCGCGATCGCGCCGAATGCGGCGAGAAGCACGATTTCGCGCCGCGAAACGCCGCGCGGAACGGCTTCAATCGGGCGAACGGATTCGCCCATCAGCCAAACCAGATTCTCTGTGCAGTGCTGCCGAAGGCGGCGCCAACCGCGTCGGGCCAGCGCTCGGCCAGATAGTTCCGCGACCAGGAAAGCGCGTTGGCATAGCCTTCGCGCGTTGCGACCGGCGGGAAATCGCTGCCCCACATCAGCCTGTCAGGCCCGAATGCAGCGATCACAGCTTCGATAATCGGCGCGACGGCGGACAGGTCCAACGGGCAATCTGCGGCATCGGGCG
>Ga0182738_1004865_pt1 | contig 14609 bp, 7 predicted proteins | sample eDN5th30CBELigMG_FD_128876 | JGI IMG/M metagenome (GOLD analysis project Ga0182738, IMG submission 128876) | Enriched Miracle-Growth compost microbial communities from Emeryville, California, USA - eDNA 5th pass 30_C BE-Lig MG (version 2)... ... | reverse complement strand
TAGATGCCCCATGATCAATACGATGACAATTGAGGCGATGATGATCTCTTCCTTGACGGTGTGGGAGACGGTATCGATCGCCTTGTGGATCAACGGGGTGCGGTCGTAGAAGGGGACGATGCGTACCCCCTCGGGAAGCCCCGCGCGGAGGGTTGAGATTTTCTCCTTCACTCGCCGCGTGACCTCAAGCGGGTTCTCGCCGAACCGCATCATCACCACGCCGCCGACGACCTCGCGGCCGTCCTTCTCCAGCACGCTCCGCTTGAAGCCCGGCCCCATCTGCACCGCGGCGATCGTCTTGAGCTGGATGGGAACCCCCGCGCGCTGGGCGACCACCGTTTCCTTCAGGTCGTCGAGGTTCTGAATCCAACCGACGGAGCGGATCAGGTACTCGGCGTTCCCCTTGTGGATGACCCGCCCGCCGACGGCCGAGTTCGACCGCTCGACGGCCGAATAGATCTCTCCCAGGCTGATGTTGTAGGAGCGGAGTTTCACGGGGTCGACGTCGATCTGGTACTCCTTGGGCGCGCCTCCCACCGAGGCGACCTCGGCCACGCCGGGGACGGCGTTGAGCTGATAGCGGACGTACCAATCCTGAATGGCCCGCAGCTCGCCCAGGTCGATGTTGTCTCCCTCGACCGTGTACCAAAAGATCTGGCCAACGGCCGTGGCGTCGGGCGCCATGTAGGGGATGACGCCCGCGGGCAAGTCGGCCGCGGCGGTTGAGAGCCGTTCGAGCACGCGCTCGCGTGCGAAGTAATAATCAACCGAGTCATCGAAGATGATGTTCACCATCGAGAAGTTGAATTCGCTCGAGGAGCGAACCACCTTCACCCCGGCGAGCCCCTGAAGCTTGGTGGTCAGGGGATACGTCACCTGGTCCTCGATCTCGCGCGGGCTGCGGCCCATCCAGTCGGTGAAGACGATCACCTGGTTTTCGGACTGGTCGGGAATGGCGTCGACCGGCACCGTCAAAAGCGCGTGGACCCCCGCGACCGCCATCCCCAGCGAGGCGAGGATGACGAGGAAGCGGTTGCGAATGGACCATTCGATCAGGTTTTCGATCATCGAAACGGCTCGTGTTCAATTCCGAATGGCTGGAGGAAGTGGGTCGATCCGGTTGTAGCCGGCCTCTATGAGGCCGGCGATCGGCATGGTTCTTCGGCTCACGCGCCGGGGTCACAGACCCCGGCTACAGGATTTGACGGTCTCGCCGGACTGTTCAGAGCAGCCCGCGGCTTAGCGCCGATGGCTCGACTCGACCGCGGCCGATCGGGGCGCGGGTTCGTGGGCCTGGTGATCGTGGTCGTCGTGGGCCGGATGCTCGTGCTCGTCGTGGGCGGGCTTGCCGGCCGCGGCGGGGTTGAGGCGGTTTTCGGCGTCGATGAGGAATGCGCCCTGATCGGCCACGGTCTCGCCGGCGGAAAGGCCGTCGAGCACCGGATAGCGGCCGTCAGAGATCGGCCCGAGGACGACCTCGCGCCCCTCGAAGACGCCGGGTTCGGCTTCGACGTAGACGATCTTTCTCGCGCCGGTGTCGATGACGGCGGTCTCGGGGACGCTGAGGACCTCGCCCTTGGGCGCGGGGGCGAGCTTGGCGAGGTACTTCGTCGGATCCTTCGCGAGCTTCGACTCGCAGCCGTCGCAGCAGATCCAGACCTTCCGGCCGACGACGTCGACCGGGATCGGGTCGCCCATCGCGCCGAGCTTCAGGGTTGTGACCGGGCAAATCTTCTGCGCCTCGACGGTGGGATTCGATCCGCCCCCGGCCGACGCGGCGATCTTCGCCTTGAAGGCCGGAACTTCGGCGATCGGCGCTTGCAGGGCGACGGTCGCGAACATGCCGGGTCGGAGCCGCAGGTCGGCGTTCTCCAGGTCGTAGCGAACGCCCACCGTGCGGGTTTCGGGGTCGAGAACCGGGTCGATGAAGGCGACCTTCCCCGCGAACCTCTCGCCGGGGAACGCCTGAACCGTGGCCTCGACCGTTTGCCCGACTCGCACCAGCGCCACCTGGTTCTCATAAACGCGCGCTTTGACCCAAACGCGCGAGAGGTCGGCGACCTCGAACATCGCCTCGCCCTCGGAGACGTACTTGCCCTCGACGATGTTTCGACGGATCACCACCCCGCCGATCGGCGAGAGGATCGGCAGTCGGAAATCAGCCTTCCCCGCCCGGAGGAACTCGTCGATCTGCTCGGGCGTGATTCCCCACAGTCGGAGCTTCTCCCGAGCCAGGGCGACCAGGTTGTCGTTCCCCAGCACCGAACGCCCGAGCGCCGTTTGAGGTTGGGGCCGCTGTTGGGCGGATCGCTGAGCCAGCAGCAGCTCCTGAACCGCCTGATACAGCTCGGGGTTGTACAACTCGGCCAGGGGCTCGCCGGCCTTCACCTCGGTTCCGGTGAAGTTGACGAAGAGCTTCTCGACTCGCGACAGGCCCTTGATCTTCGACGAGATCCGACTCAACCGGCGCTCGTCGACCTCGACCGTTCCCACGGCGACCACCGTTTCGGAGAGCGGGGCGTAATCCACGGCCACCGTCTTGATCCCCGCCTGCGCCACGCGATCCGAAGAGAGAAGAACGCGGGAGAGCACGCCCTCGGGAAGCGCCTCGACTTCACCCTTCTTTCGCTTCGAGAGCGGCATCCCGCAGATCGGGCACGAGCCCGGCTCCGACTGGATGACCGTTGGGTGCATCGGGCAGTAATATTCCACGTCCGCCGCGGCGGCGGTTTGATGCTCGCCCGGCGGTCGGGTCCACTTCTCGTAGTGGTTCCAGATCGAATCCCAATAGGCGAAGATCAGCCCCGTGACCGTCATCAGGGCGACGAAGCGGAGCCGCATCTCCAGGACCTTCACGACCATGCGGAACTTTTGCCAGCGAGTCAACGACGACTTCGAGCCGGCGGGGCCTTGAGCGGACATGATTCAATCTCCCCAGGAAGCCCGGAAGTTGAAACCCGGGCGACGTGTGCCTTGCGCTTTTGGAATATCGGTTCGGCGTCGAACCCGCGAAAGCGGTTCGCGATTGCTGTAGCCGGCCTTGGCGAAGCGTATGGATTTGGCGCGGCGAGCGATTCGGATATCAGCGGATTTTGGTTCTGGGATGTGAACCCACCGGGAGAACAGGCATTCTTGCCTGCCCGTCGCCGAGTCTGGACAGGCAAGAATGCCTGTCCTCCGAGTTGGGGATTCACGAACCGGAATCACGCTTTGGGTCGCCAAACCCACGCTCTGAGGCCGACAATCGGCGCGAGCTATCGACTCGCGCGAAGTCCCGAGCGCAAGGGGGGATCAAGTCAAGAGGCGGGACGTGCGGAGATAGAGGGGAACGTGGGGCGGGCGCTCGTTCGGGAGCGTCGAGCGGTCGATTCGCGGAGGCGGCCCCGTCGCGGGCGCGATGTCGGCCGGGAGGCCGAAGCCTTCGGCGTCAAGACGCTCGGCGGTCGTCCGGCTCTGATGCTCGGCGGGCGAGGCGGGCTCGCTCGCGCGGCACTCGCACGAGGACGAGGAGGCCGGGTCGAAAACAAGCGAGGCCGTGGAGCCGTCGATCGCGTCCGCGTGGGACTCCGCTCGCGCGGGGGCCGGCCGAGTCGGCTCGCAGCAGACACCGTGCTCGGGGGCCGGGGCGCTGGAGCAACAGGAGTGACGCGCCGCTTCGCCCTTCGTCCCGCAGGCCGAGGCGCTTCCAGCCGTCAACACCATCCCCGCGACCGCCAGAACGACGACCTGGAGAAAACGGAAGTGGAGACGGTTTCCGCGCATCATGATGTACATAGTATCGTCTCGAAGGCGGTCTGGGTCAAGCTTATCAGTCTTCCAAACGCCGACAGCCGACCGAACGCGATCCGGCGGCGCGATCGTCATGCTTTGGTAATTTGCCAAAGCCGGACCTTCGGTCTTGTCGATGTCAACCCCGTCTGGCCGGGCCGGTTTTGTCGGCCGCGCCGAATGCGCGAGGCGACGAATGAAGGGAATCCGATAATGCGTCGATGGTCCTGGTTGGCGATCGTGGTTTTCCCGCTTGGGGCGCTGGGTTGCGCCCAGGTGGCGCCGCGACCCGATTACCTTGAGGTCGAGCGGAACGTCCACGCCGCGTCGCATCACCCGGGCGCCGAGCCGATCGCCGCCGACGATCCCATGGCCGCGACGTTGGGCGAAGCGCCGGCGCCGGAGGGGCTCGACGGGCCTCGGCCGGTTGACGACTACATCCGTCGGGCGCTCGCCGAGAACCGGGGCGTTCAGGCGGCGCGGGCCAACGTCATGGCCATGCGCGAGCGGATCCCCCAGGTCACCGCCCTTGAGGATCCGGTCGCCCAGAACCTCATTTGGCCCTTCCCGATGAACGGGCCGCAATACTCGTTGATGGGTTATAACCCTTATGAGTTGTCGGTCTCCCAGCTCTTCCCCTGGTTCGGCACGCTCCGGCTCCGGGGCGAGGCGGCCGAGCAGGACGCCAAGGTCGCCCTGATGGAGCTCGCCTCGGCCCAGTTGGAGGTTGTGGCCGACGTAAAATTGGCCTACTACAACCTCTACTTCAACCAGCGGGCCGAGCGGATCTTGACCGAGAACCGCAAGCTCGCCTCCGACTTCGTCGAGATCGCCCGCGTCCGCTACCAGACCGGCGAGACCAGCCAGCAGGACGTTCTCCGGGCCGAGAACGCCGTCACCGACGTCGACGCCGAACTCGCGACGACCCGCCAGGGGGTCGCCGAGGCCCGCGCCGCGCTGGCTCGAAGGCTCCACGTCAGTCCCGAGATGGAACTGAGGGCGCTCGACGAGGTCTCCTTCGCCGATGTTCCCGCCCGAGTGGAAGGACTTTACAAGCTCGCCATCGCCGCTCGTCCCGAGTTGAAGGGGCAGCTCGCGGCGGTCTCCCGAGACGTTCGCGAAGTCGAGCTCGCCCGCAAGAGGTATTACCCAAACCTCGACCTTGGGGTGACCTACATGACCATGACGCAATCCGGCGCGATGTCGCCGATCGCCGACGGCCGGGACATGGTCGCCTTCAACATCGGCTTCAACTTGCCGATCTATCGAGCCAAGCTCGCCGCCGGGGTTCGCGAGGCCGAGGCCCGAGCCGTCGCCGACATGAAACGCTACGAGTACCTCCGCGATCAGACGCTTGAAGAGGTCAAGTCTCTGATGGCCGAGGCGAAGGCCCGGCGCGAGGTCGCCGACCTCTTCCGGTCGGGCTATCTCCCCCGGGGCCGCCAGGCGCTCGAAGTCGCCGCCAACGACTACCGAACCGGCAGCCGAGACTTCGTCACCCTCATCACCGCCTGGCGCGAGCTGCTCCAAATCGAGCTTCAACTCGCCCGGTTCGAGACCGAGCTTGGCCAGGCCCTCGCCCGATTGGAGCGGGTCGTCGGCGGCCAGCTCAACCAGCATCCACCCGCCCCCGACGCCTTCTCGATGCCGGTCCAGCCTCCATCTCCACCCCCCGCCGACGAGCCGGGGCCGTTTGAGCCCGCCGACAAGTTGCCGGACCCGGCCCCGATTCCGGAAGAGGCCAAGGCGGACGAAACGGCCGCTTCCGCCGACGGGGCCCGGTTCGGTGGGGGCGGCCCCCCGTGGCCGCCCTCATCGGATGGCGCGCTCCATGCCGGTCGCCGGAGGGCGGCCACGGGGGGCCGCCCCCACATGGTTCGGTTTCCTCCCGGACCCGGCGGGACGAAGCCGTTTCTCAATACATGGCGCTCATGCTGAAGTTGAAGTAGCGGATCGCGTCGCCCTCGGCGTGCATGACGGGGAAGGCCAGGTCGAAGCCCAGGGGGATCGGTCCCATCTGGGGAATCAGAAGTCGAAGCCCGGTGCCGACCGAGACGCGGATCTTGTTGAACCGGTAGTCCCCCTCGACGGTGCCGAAGTCGGAGAAGAAGACTTGTTGCACGGAGTCGGAGGCGTTCCAGGGGAACTGGTACTCGAGCGAGCCGACGGCCATCAAGACGCCGCCGACGGGCACGCCAAGCGCCTTGGGGCTGATCGTGCGGTACTGGAAGCCTCGAAGGCTGCCGAAGTTACCGGCGAAGAAACGCTCGTAAACCGGGGTCGACTGCGAGGCGATGCCGAAGTGCCCCCGGGCCGTGACGAATCGCTTGCCGGTGCCGTCGGGACGAGACCCGGTGGTGAAGTAGGCCCGGCCCTCGGCGTCGAACTTCGACCAGGTGAACGTGCCCCAGCCTTGCTCGTAGGAGAACTCGGCGTACTGGCCCTTGGTCGCCAGGAAGGGACTGTTGCGGTTGTCGAACCGGAGGCTCGGCCGCAGCGAGACCAGGGTCGATTGACCGGCCGCCGCGAGGTATTGCGCGGGGGCGGGAGATCGGTAGCCGTAGAAGTTGATGTCCTCGGCCCGAAGCGCGACGTCGGCGTAGGTCGCCGTGCCGAACTGTCGGCCCAGCGAGAACCGACCGCCGCCTCGTCGCTCGCTCCAGTCGGGATAGAAACGCGAGAAATAGTAGCCCGCCGCGCCGGCGCCGATGGGGAGGTCGAAGAGGTACGGGTCTCGGATGCTGACCTGCATCCGGTTGATCACGGTTCCCGGTTGCAGGTCGAGCCGGAACTCCTGGCCGCCTCCGCGGAAGGCCGTGCCGTTGAAGACGTCGTTGAACGACCGGGGGACGTTGAACAGGTCGAAGTTCTTCTCGTAGATGGTCAGGTTGCCGAAGAGGCCCTGGAAGCTGCTGGCCGCCACGCCGAGCATGAACCGGCCGGTCGGCGCCTCCTCAAGCGAGGTGACGATGTCGGCGAAGGCCCGGTTGGGGAACGGGTCCTGGCGGTCGGGGCCCACGTCGGTCATGTTCAGACCGGGAACGCTGGGGAAGGTTCCCGCCGGCTCGCCCGAGCCGACCGGCGGGGTCGACTCTCCACGCGCCGGGACGCCTCCGGCCAGGCCGGGAGGCCCACCGGGGCCGAGCGCCGGGGCGGGGACCGCGATCGGCGGCACGGTGTTGGGCGGGGGGCTGAACAGGTTGCTCGACCCGAACGGCGTCAGCCCAGGCGCGCCGGCGTCGAGCCCAAGTCCCCCCATGTCGGCGCCTTCGAGCGGCTCGGGAGCGGGGACGAGTTCCACGTCGGGGTCGCCCCCCTGCATCCGCGCCACCTCGCGATCGCCGCGAGGCGCGCGATCGGCGGCCGGCTCGACGCCGAGGCCGTCGCCCCCCTGCATCCGCGCCTGGCCGCCCAGTTCGCCGAGCATCGGCATCATCAGGTCGCCATAAGGCTTGTCGTGGGGCCTCTTGTTGACGATCTTGACCTCGATCGGCTTGCCCATCTCGGGGTTGGTCTGGAAGTAGCCGAGGGCCTCCAGCCGCTTTTGGAACGCTTCGATTCGGTTCTTGTCGAGCACCTCGCCCGGCAAGAGGCCGGCCGCCACCGCCTCGCGACGGATGACCTTGTCCTTGGTCCGCGTGTTGCCCCGGACGATCAACTCGCCCATGGTGAAGGGCTCGCTCTCCTCGATCTTGTAAACCAGGTCGACCACGCCGGGCTCATCGGTGAACCGGGGCTCGGTGAGGATCTGGGTCTCGATGCAGCCCAACTCGTTGTAACGGGTCAGCAAGAGGTTGCGGTCGGCGTCGCGAACGGCGTCGAGGAACGGCTTGCCCGAGTGAAGCTGGAGGCCCTCGCGCAGGTCCTTGTCCTGGATCCGCTGGTTCCCCTCGAAGATCAGGTCGCGGACCTGATAGCGGACGCCCTCGGAGATGACGAAGGTTAGATGAACGTCGCCCAGGCTCTCGCCGGGTCGGGTGACGGGCGCGACCTGGACCTCGAAGAAGCCCTGCGATTGGTAGTATTCCCGGAGCTTGCGGGCGTCCTCGTCGAGCATGTCGCGGTGGTACTTGCCCCCCAGCGAGCCGATGATCGGCCTTCGGCTGGTGATCTTGGTCCAAAGCTGGGCGTTGGTGGCGAACGTGTTCCCCTTGAAGTCGATGCTGGCGATCTGATACTTCGGCCCCTCGAAGATCTGGATGACGACCTTGGTGTCGCCGACGTTGCCCCCCTCCAGCAGCTTGACGGTCGCCAGCTCGTAGCCCTTCTCCTGGTACAGCCGCTCGATCTGGGCCAGGGCGAGCCGGGTGCGCGTGGGATCGGCCCGATTGCCGACCTTCAGCCCGGTGTTCTCCTCGATCTCCTTTTGCGAGATCTTCGACCGTCCCCGCAGCTCGACGACGCGAAGGATGGGCATCTCGCGGACCCGGAAGATCAAGATATACTTGCCGCTTTTGGGGGGAGACTCTTCGTAGAATGGAGAGACCTCCGAGAACCACTTGGTTCCCATCAGGCTCTTGAGGTCGGCCTCGACCTTCTGCTGGTCGAACGGCTGGTTGGCCTTGCTGAGCAGCTTGGCGCGGATCTTCTCGGTCGTGATGCTCTGGTTCCCCTCAATGCGGACCTCGGTGACGATCCCCTCGGGCAAGGCGTCGCCGGCTTGAGCCAGGGCGGCGACCGAGCCGAGGATCACCCAGGCGATCGACAGGGCCACGATCCCCAACCACGAGGCGACCACGCCCCACCGGTTGGGGTTCGCGATCGAGCGTTCGATTCTGACGGGAACATGCTCCACCGGATCCGTCCCTGGCGCCGGAAGGCCGTTGTAGTCGTTACAAATCATGAGCGATCGTTCCAGATCCGATTCGGGCCGAACAAGAGCCGCCCGGCGCGTCGCGGGCCGCCGAGTTCGGCGCGACCCGCGCTGCTTTCCCAACGTCGCGGAAAGGGCGCGGCGGCAATCAGGATTGGGCGATCAACCCAGGTCGAAACCGAGGGGCGACGGCCGCCCCTCCTTCAGAGAACAAGACCTCGCGACGCAATCCGCGGAGGCGTCGAACTGGGCCGTTTCGCGTCCATCCCGGTCGCGAACCGACCCACCTCCGCGCGTCGCTTTCAGAAAAGACATGACAGGCGGGGGAGTTTTACTCAAGTTCCGGGGGAGACGCAAGGGCGGAAGCTCCGAAACCACGGAAGACGCCCCGGCGGCGAAACTCGCGCCGGGATCGCGTTTTGTTGTAGCCGGCCTCTGTGAGGCCGGGACCGGCGTCGGTCCCCACAGCCGGCGTCCCGGGGTCGCGGACCCCGGCTACAAGGGCCGGTTCCGCGCCATCGCTCAGGACATGGCGTTGCGCGGTTTGGGATCCTTGAAATGGCGGCGGAGGGAGGGGTTGAGGCCGTAGCCGAGGGCCAGGAGCTTGATCGGGTGGAGGGTTCGCTTGGTGAGTCCCTGTTCCATCTGGATCCGGCAGGCGCCGCATTCGGTCGCGCCGATTTCGATGTCGTCGCCCTTGAGCCTTTTGCGAAGGTCGCGGCCGGCTCGGAGCGAGAATCGGAAGTGGTCCTTGCCCATGCCGTAGGTTCCGCCCATGCCCGAGCAGCCTCGGTTGATGAACTCGGCGTCGAGGCCGGGAATCTTGTGCAGCAGCTCGAAGCCGGGCAGGCCGATCCCCAGGGCGCGCAGGTGGCAGGGCTGGTGGTAGCCGACCTTCGCCCGCACCGGCTCGTGGGGGGCGGGAAGCTGCCCTCGGGCGTCCAGGCCCATCAGATATTGGCCCACGTCCATCGTGTTGCGGGCGACCAGCTCGGCGTCGAGGTCGTTGGTGAGCTTGACGTATTCCTGCTGGAGCATCAAGGCCGCGGTGGGATCGGAGCAAACCACCGTGTAGCCGTCGCGAACGGCGTCCCCAAGCGCCCGGAGGTTCCGCAGGGCGAGATCGCGGGCGTGGTCGATGTCGCCGACGGTCAGCGACGCCATCCCCGAGCCTCGCTGGGCCGTCGGCACGTAGACGTTGACCCCCGCCTGTTGGAGCACGCCGACGACCGACTCGGCCAGTTCCGGATCATAGTAATTGGCGTAGACGTCGACGAAGTAGGCCACCCGGGGGCCCGGTTGGGATGGTCGAGGACGGTGCAGACCGAGCCGAACCGCCCGACGGGTGAACGGCGTTCGCCTGACCGGCGGCAAGACTCGCCGGCGGGAGACGCCCAGAATGCGCTCCAAGAGCCACCTGGGCCCGCTCCGCGAGAGCGCGAAGTTGGAGACGAGGGGGAACCGGCTGGCGATCTTCGCCCACAATTCGAGCCGGGAGAAGATCCAGTCGTGGGGGGGCAGGCCGTGGTTTTCGACGAACGCCGCCTTCGCCTCCATGACCAGGCTCGACGTGTCGACGGCCGAGGGGCACTCGGTGTTGCACATCTTGCAGTGGATGCAGAGGTCGGCGATCGCCTTGAACTCGTTGGAGCCCCAGAGTCGGGGGTCGAGCTCGCCCGAGGCGACCTTGCGGAGCAGGTTGGCCTGCGACCGGGGAGACGACGCCTCGGTCCCACGCGCCCGGAAGGCCGGGCACATGCGGAGCGTCGGGTCGCCGCTTCGGCACGAGCCGCAGCCGTTGCAGGCCCAGGCCATGCTCAGCACGTCGATCTTGGGCCACCTTAGGGCCGGCTGAACGACCATCGGCGCGGCCTCGGCCGTCGACGTTTTCCCATTCTCTTCGCCGTTGGAGGACTGGAGGCGAGCCGGCGTTTCGGAGGAGGGAAATTCCGGGTGCCGCTTGAGATTCTCGGACATCGAGACCGTCGGAACGCCGGTCAGCTTGCCGGGGTTCAAGAGGTTGGCCGGGTCGAACACGTCCTTGATGTCGCGGAAGATCTGGAAGAGATCGCCGTACTGCCGGGGGAGGAACTGGGTCCGCGAGAGCCCCCGACCGGCCGCCGCCGAGATGGTGCCGCCGGCCCCGAGGATGATGTCGTAAAACTCCCCGGCCAGGTCTTCGATTCGGGCTCGGTGCTCCGGGTCGGCCATGTCCAGAAACGGCCGCATTCGGATCCGCCCCTCGGCCGCCCGAAGGTCCATCGTCCAGTTCAGGCCGAACCGCCTGGGCAAGTCCTGGAGGCTCCGGATCACCGGGCCGAGCCGCTCGACGGGGACCGCGGCGTCCTCGAAGATCGAGACGGGCACACAGCGCCCCCAGCCCCGCAGGAACAGCGGTTCGATCCGCCTTCGCAAGTCGGCGAGCCGTTGGCAGTCGTCCCGCCGGTTGACGGTCGCGGCCTCGGCGGCCAGCAGCCCGGTTCGTCTCGCCTTGTCGATCAGGAGCCGAAGCTGGTCGGCCGCCTCGGTTGGAGAGTCCTCCTCGAATTCCACCACCATGACCGATTCAACGGCCTCGCCCACGTGCTCGCGCAAGAGGGGCTCGGCTTCCCGGGCCAGGCTCACCGCGCGCCAGTCGTAGAGGTCGCACGCCGAAGCGCGGACGCCGCCGCCCATCAGGTGGGGGACGCACCCCGCGGCCTCGATCAGCCTGGAAAACGGCAGGATCGCCGCGGCGCGAGCGCCGGGAAGCGGCTGGGTGCGAAGCTTCGCCCGGAGCGTCAGGGCGAGCGTCCCCTCCGAGCCGCAGACCAGGCGGGCCAGGTCGATCCCCTCGTCGGTCGCCGCGGCGGCCAGCGCGTAGCCGGCCCGACTCCGAAGCATCGACGAGGCCAGGTGCTCCAATCGAGGCCGGTTTTGGCGGTGGATCGCCCTCAGCTTTTGGAGCACCAGACTCTTGAAGTCGGTCGGCTCGTCGTCGAACGAGGGCCAGGGCTCGAAGCCGAGGTCGGCCGTCTCCCCCCTCGCGAAGACGACCCGAAGCCGCTCGACGTGCCGGCTGATCGGGCCATAACGAACCGAACGCTCGCCGGCCGTATCCACCCCGATCATCCCGCCCAGCGTGGCCGCCTCGGGCCGGTGGGGCGTCGGCTCCAACCGTCTGCCAAGAGGCTCAAGCCGGGCGTTGAGGGCGTCGATCACCACCCCGGCCTCGGCCACCACGTAATCGTCGCCGATCTCCAAAATCCGGCGGAGGTGTCGGCTGAAGTCGATCACCAGCCCCGAACCGAGCGAGCCGTCGGCGAAGTCGGTCGCCGCGCCCCGGGCGTGCAGGGGGATGCCGTTCTCCGAGGCGTAGCGAACCACCGTCGCCACGTCCTCCTCCGTCCGGGGAACGACCGCTCCCAGCGGGTCGATCTCGTGGAGCCCAGCCCCCAGCGCGTAGCAGGCCCGTTCGAGGGAGCCGAAATGAAGCTCCCCCGCCACGGCGCCCCGCAGGTCATCGTAAATTCGGGCCCGTTGCTCGTCCACGAAAGCGTTTCAACCCCAGCCGAAGAAGAGGGAGAGCCGGGAGGGCGAGGCGCCCGCCGCGCCCCGGGCGGGACACCGGCTCGGCGGGCGCTTCGCCCTCCCATTGATTCGGAATTCCACGCCCGACATCAACCTTGATGGGTCACGAACCGCCCGCCCCGGACGGTCCCGGTCCCGGCTCCAGCTCCACCGCCGGCGAGCCGACCGACCCGCGCCGGCGAAGCTCCTCGGCCCGAAGCCGCTCCTGACGATAGCGCTCGCCAATCGCCAGGTCGAACGTCTCCAAGCGCCCGCCGGGGTTCGATCCCGGTCCCCGAAGCTGGCTCTGGCACCGGTAACAAATCGTCACGTCGGGAACCCGGAAGTACAAAGCCATGTCCGCCAGCGCCCACGCCAGAAGAACCAGAAGGGCCGCGGTCGGACGCTCATAATACCAGAGCGCCGTGCTGATGACGCAACCCGCGATCACGATCAAGAGACCCAAGCCCTGGGGGAAATCCTTCCGAACGTAAAGTTCGGCCGCCCCGCAGCAAGGGCAGCCCTCCAACTCTCCTCCGGGGCCGAACGCCCCCTCGCGAAGCTCGCGAGCCGTCCCGCATCGCCGGCACGGCGCGCGATCGGCCGACTCGACGCCCTCGACGTGGTCGACCCCTCCGCATCGCGGACATTGAAACGTCAACTCCATGATGTTGGGCCTCTCATGGGATCGGAACCCCCGGCCGCTGGGCGATCATGGACGTTAGCTCGCCCACCAGAAGCAGCGTGAAGCCGGCGTAAAGGATGCCCGTCGCCGATTGCGTGGACCGGATTCTGGCCGTCGCCCACGCCAGGGCGAGCGCGACGCCGGGCGCGGCCAGTCCCATTCCCCATCGCATCACGGGCAAGAGCTGAAAGTCGAAGGCCGCGGCCGAAGTCGTCCCCCGCCAGAGGAACGGCCCGGCCAAGGCCAGGACGGCCCGAAGGAGAAGACCCAGCCCCGCGAGCCTGATCCAGCGCTTCAGGGGCTCGATCGACATCGTCGGCGCCGTCAGGTAATGATGCCCCAAAAGCATCGCCCCAAGCGACGCCCCCAGAGTAAGGCCCGAGGCCCATCGGCTCGCCGCGTTGAACAGCCAAAGCCCCCCGTCCGGGTCGATCGAGACGCCAACCAGCCAGGCCGCCCCAATCAGCCCGATCAGGCCCAGCGCGCGACGCCCGAACCGGGCCAGGCTTAGCCCCCAGGCGATCGAGCCCGCGTAGGCCGCGACCGCCGCGGCGGCCAGCGCCCACGGCTCCCAGGTTCGGAACGCTCCCTCGGCTCGCGAGAGGGCCAGGACCGAGAGCGCCAGCAGCCCGAGAACGACCTGGCAATTGGTCTGGAAGAACCGCGAGGCCACGTCGCGCGACGCTGCGGCCGAGACCACCGCCAGGCCGAAGCTCAAACGAACCGCGAAATCGGCGAGGATTGGCGCGTTGGACATCTCGGCTCGGGTTCCATCGGGGCGCGAGGGGAGGGAAGGGGGAGAGGCCGCCGGATTACCGCTGATGGCCGAAGATCAACGACATGACCTCGGCCCGCGTGGCCGCCTTTTCCCGGAACGCGCCGCGCACGGCGCTGGTGACGAAGGAACTGTCGGCCTTGGCGACTCCTCGAATCGTCATGCAGCTATGGCTCGCCTCGATGACGACCGCCACGCCCCGGGCGTCGAGCTCGGTCATCAGCAGGTCGGCCACCTCTTCGGTCAGGCGCTCCTGCAACTGGGGACGCTTGGCCAAAACGTCGATCACCCGAGGGATCTTCGACAGCCCGACCACCTTGCCGTTGGGCAGGTAGGCCACGTGCGCGTGGCCGATCACCGGCAGAAGATGGTGCTCGCAGAAGCTGACGAGCCGGATGTCCCGAATCAAGACCATCTCGTCGTACTTCTGCGTGAAGCTCTTTTGGAGGTGGACGGTCGGATCCTGGTGGAGCCCTTGAAAGACCTCGGCGTACATCCGCGCGACGCGATCGGGAGTTTCCTCAAGCCCCTCGCGATCCGGATCCTCGCCGACGGCCAAAAGGATCTCGCGAACCGCCCGGCGAATCCGGGCCAGGTCGACCGGGGACGAAGGCGTGTCGTCAGCCATGAATCACTTTCTTTATGCGCGGCGAGACCACGACCCGCGCGAAGCCTCTTGGGAGGCCATCTGTTGTGGTGGGCGTCGCCCAATGCCGCGCGGGGGTGGCTTCCAGTGGCCCGGCCACGCCGCCGCGTTTGACGCAAGTCGAAACGACGTTTGATCTTCAGGCTAATATCCCATCATTGTAGATCCAGGCGTCCCAAAAATCAAGAACGCCGCCGCCTCTCGCCAAATTGGGTTCGTTCGGACATTTTTTCGCGAGAGGATTGGGCTCGCCTCTCCTCGATCCGCGGCCGGAGAACCCGAGTTTGCGGATGTAAAACATTACGATCGGACGTGTCGCAACGATCGCCTGCGGCGCGGTGATTGGGATCGTTCGGCCAAAATCGCGCGATTC
>Ga0182738_1004864_pt1 | contig 14610 bp, 16 predicted proteins | sample eDN5th30CBELigMG_FD_128876 | JGI IMG/M metagenome (GOLD analysis project Ga0182738, IMG submission 128876) | Enriched Miracle-Growth compost microbial communities from Emeryville, California, USA - eDNA 5th pass 30_C BE-Lig MG (version 2)... ... | reverse complement strand
TTTTTTATCGACAACCAATTGGAACAAGAGCGAGTCTACTTTATACAAAAATACATTTCCCTTTGTATCACTTGCAATAAAGTTGTTTCTGAGTTCTTTCCAAAATCTGATGACCAAAATGGAGGTTTTTTCAGTTGGAGGAATAGTTTTGAGGAGGTCACCCTTTAAAATATTCCACAACGTAATATGCCCTGTTTCGTACCCACAGACGAGACAATCGTCTTTGGAGGAAATGTCGATTGATGTGACTGTGCCATATTCTTGCTCTTTGGCAGTCCCAAATTTGATAAGTTTTGAGTGACTAAAGTCATAAACAAGGGCAATTGCATGGGAAGTTCCAACTGCAATATATTTTGGAGGAAGGACCTTTTGAAAATCAAAATACGTTTAAAAAGTAGAATATTATTACAGCTATACATTTTGGAGTCCCATAGTCTCCTGCAGAGGGATTGGTCTCCTCAGGGAAGCAGTGCTTGCTTATCAAATCTGAAACAGTGAGAGAAACGCTCGAAAATTTTTGATTGAAATTTGCAAGATAATTCATTAATAAAAACTTGCTATCTAAATCGGCTTGGCCTCCAAGTTTGGAAGTAATATCCCTCTCATGGTCTTCCATAGTTTTTAGTGGATGTTTCTGGAGTGGCTGGTTGATAATTTGATTTGAATTCAAGATTGCATTAGGATGATTGGTCATTTTGTTCGTTAAAAGATTATCGAATTCATTATCATTTTCATTTAATATGTCTTCAAGGTTGACATTATGATCATCTAAAGCTAGATCCTCAACTTCCTCAATAATCCTTTTTACATCAGAATCAAAATCATCCTTCGACGACATTTAACTTTGAAAATTCCGCTCAAGTAAATAAAGTTTCAAACTATAATTATATCTCTGCTGTATTTTGAGATTGAGAGAGCATAACTTTTTTCATGCATAATTTTGCTCTGACAACTTTGGAAAATTATTGAAAATGATGGGAAATAACGGAGGGAAGGAAGGGAATTCAATTCAAGAGGGAAAAACTTTTTTTCCATCTAAAGCATTTGAATGAATGAATAAACTTAGAACAAGACAAATAAGGCGCGGTAAAATTTCTGTTTATTCGGATAATTAATATTATAAAAACAAAAATTTATATCGAGAATGGACTCTTCTTACCCAAAATTCGAGCTTAAGCTTGATATCATTGACGAAACCATCAAACTTCCTGAAATTACAGTTCAAAAAGACCTTCCTCAACAACTTGATGATCTCATCGTTGTGGTTGATTGTTTCTCTAAAATTTCATTTCATAATGGCTTTTAGTTGACAACTGCTGATCTTGAGAACCTTCCTTCTTTTCTTCAATTTGTCAAGGAAAACTCTTACCTTGAAGAAGATCTTCGCAAAAAGAGTTCAGTATTCCTCTATGGAAGTATAAAAATGTCATGGGATGATTATTAATTCGGAAAAAGGAAGTGGAGATATTTTCAAGAGATGTTTTGTGAAGGTGTCCACATTTAGTGACTAGTTTGTTTCAAGAATAGATTTTAAAAATAACCGATGAAATAGTGTGACCACATTAACAGATGCAGGTGCATTTACTAGAACTCTTTTGGAAAGCAAGTTGAAAAATGTTTCTTTATATTTCAGCTCTGCTATCACTCGCGGTATTTTTTTTTTTTTGAGTTCCAAAATAATCAAGATAGAGCAAATCTCAAACTTTACAAAGGGCGTTTGTCTGACCAACTACAAATTTGAAAGAAAGGGCGATAGGTCAGCTGCTTTTACCAAAATAACCTCCATTACTATTTATCACTCCGAATCTCAACTTAATCGTAAACTTTTCTATGGCTTCACAAACATTAATCATTAGATGATGCTGTTAATTTTGCCAAATATCCCTTGTTCTGTAGAGAAGTGCTCAACACAAGAGCTCTTGAAGCTAATCCCACAGTTTAGAGATTATAATTTCCCATGTCCTAACCTCTTTAGACAATGATTGAGCTTTGTAAGGAAATTGCTGCAATTGACCCTAAGGTGCAAATTGAAACGATTGTTGGAAAAGAACTTGTTGAGAAAGGCCTTAACCTAATTTATGCTGTGGGAAGAGGAGGTCAAAATCCACCGGGTCTTGCCATCCTTAAATACGAAGGTAAGTTTTGATTTGGGAAAACATTAAAATTGGTTGGTCAATAGGAAACCCCGAGAATCCTCAAGATATTGTTGGTCTTATTGGTAAAGGTGTTTGCTTTGATGCTGGCGGTTTGAATATCAAGGGTACTGGAAACATTGAAACAATGTACATGGATAAAGGTGGTGCTTGTACTGTGTTGGCAGCCTTTAGAGCAATTGTTGAAACTAAAATGCCTGTGAATATTGTCACAGCAGTGGCATTTGTAGAAAACCTCGTGGGGCCTGATGCCGTCCATCCTTTGGATATTATCAAAAGTTACAAGGGATTGACTGTCGAAATCGGAAACACTGATGCAGAAGGACGTCTTATCCTGGCTGACGCTATGACATACACACAATTAAATTACAAGACTCGCACCTTGATTGAATTTAGTACCTTGACAGGAGCCGTTGGCGCCGCAATTGTAAGTTCTAAATTACATAAATGGCCATAAGTATCTTAGGGCAAAAACATGGGTGGGCTTTTTACTAACAGTGATAAATTCGCCAAAGAACTCAAGAGAGCAGGCAAAGAAGCTGGTGAACCTCTTTGGAAGCTTCCCTTACAAAATGAACACAGACAAAATATGAAAGCTACTCATGGTGATTTGAATAACAAATCCAAAAACCCGTACGTTTATTGTGTTGAAAAAAATAATTCTCACACTTTTTAGTGCTCCTGGAGCATCAAATGCTGCTGGTTTCCTCGAATATTTTGTTGAAAAGGGAGTCACTTGGGCGCACATTGACTTTGCATCGTACATATTAATTTTATTTGACAAAAAATCTAAAAATATTTTTAGTGCAAAATCAACAGACACTGAAAAGTATGTTTATTCAATTGGAGCAACTGGTTTCGGTGTTCAATTAATCATCAACTATTTAAATAATAGACAACCTCACACCTCTGTTGAAACCATGGCTGAAACTAAATAATAAACATGAAGGCGAAAAAACTTCATTCATACTTTAATTTACAGTAATTTGGAGAAAAAAATTTATGAATCTGCATATGTTGTGTATTCAGAGTAAAAATGAATTCAATAAGTGTTTCGAAGCCTGAAAAAAATTTCGAGTCCTTTCTTCTTGATGAATAGAGAAAACTAATTCGCTGCTTTGAATTTATTTCTTTTCTCGTAAAGAAATTTTTGTTCATTTTCATACTTTTCTCCCAAAAAGCTCAAAATAAAGATCTGTATGGTCTAAGGTGTTGGAAACTTTCAAGATTTGAAAGGATAGGCTCTCGATTATGTTTAGTGATTGATTGAGATATCATTGTAGTTTCTTTCAAAGGATGAATTTTTTATCTAAAGAAGCCTTCATGATGGTGAAGAATTATAGAGCATTCAACAGGCGAACAGGGAGCAGGTTTGTTCGAAGCATAAAGATGAGAAGCTGGGTATTTTTGAGATCACAAAAAGTGATATCATGACCTCAGAAAGGATAATTAATTTGAGCGTCTGATTAAAAATTTATCTTTGGCCCAATACTTTAAATACCTTGCAATTTCATAGATTAGCAATTTATAAAATAAATTAATTCAGAAGCAAATCTTTTGAAGAAATGCAGGACTCCAGTTGAAAGGTAATTTGATTTTCTTGAACCTGTCGAATCTCTCTATCTAATGATGATACTATTATTTCAAAGATCATTAATGATTGTTGTCATAGTTACACTGAAGAGTTTTCTTTTTCTTTTTTCTTTTGCCTTCAGAATCTAATCTGATGTTTAGGTGCCTGCCCATCTCAATTGATGAACGACTTGATTGATCTCCACTTTGATGCTTCTTTACCCATAATTAATTGTAAGCAATCTTTCTTTTCTTTCCCATTCGAATGATGACAATCATGACGGTCAACTGCTTGACTGATGACAAAACTCATTAAACCCTTTTGGCTGACTCTACTTCTTTTTCTCTCTCAATGATCTTTTATTTATCATTCTGATAGATTTCTCACATGAAAGTTTTCCAAAACTCCAAGAACAATTGAATATCCTGAACATTCATATTTTAATTTATCCACCAAACTATACAATATAATTCATACGTACATTATTATCTTTTTCCCCTCAAGCCAATCGGCTCACCCAAAATATAAGTCTCATCCCATCCCATCGATAGGTTATGAAAAAGAAGGGCAAAACAAAAATATTAAATTTTTTTCTATTCAACTTCAAAAATGAACTTAGGATATCTGAGAGTGAGAAAAAATTTGGAGAAACTTTGCAAGCAAGCAAAGAGTTTGTTTTCTGATTGGCAATAAAAGTGAGGAGAATTGTGAAACAATGATGAGAATTTATACAAACAAATACTCTTTATTTTTTACAAAGTAATAATAAATCAAGCTTAGATAAAAATAGAGATATAATGTGAAATAATTTATTTAGATTTCTTCATATTCGTAAACTTGAGAACCAATTTTTTTAAAGACTCTATTGGCACTCATTTCCATCTCGAGAATTGAATTCATCTCTAAAAATGTTTCTTCATTGGTGCCCATTTTATCAAAAGAGTCATCCTCAAGTTCAACAATTTCGTAATTTCCTGCATCACCCAACTTAAGGCTTCCTCCTTTAAAACTGTAATCTCCTCCATCCTCAAGCACCATACTTGTTGGACCACGATTTTCATTGTTGTTATTGTTGTCATTTCTATGATTTTGATTATTTTCGCCATCATCATCATCGTTGTCGGAAGCATGATCATCATTCTCATCATCGTCGTCTGATTCATCATCTTCTTCTTCTTCTGAAAAGCTCAGATTTTCTTGTTCAAAGCCTTCTTCAGAAACTTGATCTTGCATCTGGGGTTGAGTTTGATTTTGATGTTTTTCAATTTCCACTATACTCAGTTTAAAGTAATTACTTTTTCGAAAAATTACTTGGTTTAGTATATTGAACTGGCATTAACTGTTGCTGGTGCTGATATTGTTGCATTTTTGGAGGCTCATTAAAAGTGGGCACAGGGATTTCGTTTTTTTGATTAATGACATTTTCTTCAAGGTGTAAATGAAGATCAAAGAAAGGTTCTGTTGGAGATGGTTCTTCCAGAGTATTGGTTAATAAGAGGTTGGAGTACTTTTTCCTCTTTTTCTTAAGGTTTTCAGATCCGCAAAGCTCGCTATTTTATTGTTATAACTCAAAAGAATAACGAAAATTACGCTTGGATAAATTCAGGGGACCGTTCAGTTAAGAAATATCTTGAAATTAAATGAAATTTATCTGCAGAACCTAAAGGGAAAATGAGTGACGGTATTTATTTCTCGACTACCAAGCCATTGAACAGCTTTTTGAAGTTTAAGTTTTTCATCCTAAAGCGGAAATTAGTTTTTAAAGACCAGAACAGATTACTTCTCGAAGAGGTGCATATTGGAGGATTTTCCATCTTTTGATTTTATTATCAGGAGCTCGGCTACAAATAAGGTTTTTGTAGCGATTTTTGATTTCAGAGACTTTTTTCTCAGGGAGGAAATTTTGGATAATGAGTTCGTTTTTCCTTGCGAAATAGTTAACGAAAGAGATAAACCAGAGTTTGATACTTGGCGCCAAATTTCGTGAGACCAATAAGGAGTAGACTGTCATCAATATGGCTGAATTTAGTACGAGCTGATGCTTGGCCTATACTATGATCGTTTGTAACTGGAATCCAGTTCTTTTGGACAAGAGGTTCAAAATATAACAAAAGCTCTTTGATTTCTTGCTTGCTTTCGTACCTTCAAAGAGTGAATAAGGTTCTGAAAGAGGCCTAAATTACTTTTCTTTGATATCAATAAAGAGTTTGGTAAGATCAAGGATAGGGGACTGGAAGATGGACATTTGGGGTTTAAAAGGTAAAATGAGTGGGTATCTGTTTGAGAATTTATTCCTATGTTGCTCATTAACACTGTTGGGCATGGGGTCAAGTTTCTAAAAATTTTATAAATCAGTTTTTGGGAGAGGATCGTTACAAAGACTGACAAGGGAATGGCATAATTGGGCAGATGCTCCAAATAAGAAGCAATGAAAGCTTTTTTATTGTAAATTTTGTAGAGGAGTTCAAGACTTCTTGATTGAGCACTTTCAATATTGGCAAGCAAGTAATTCTAAGATGTACGATAAGAAGGTTATTCCCTTGCTGAGCAACTTACTTGTATCACTAATTGTGCTAAAATATCCATCTGAGCAAGAAGTTCAGTGATTTGAGCCTTGCCGAAAGGAAAGAGGACAGTTTTGAAATCCAAGTCCATATCCAACCTATGTGGGAGGATATTTCTGTATTTTGAGCCAAAATAACCCATGAGATCGTCAACAGAGACGTCTTTTCTGGGTAAGGGCATTTTTTGGAGATTGCGGGGATGGTTAAGATGGTCAAAGGTGATATAATTGTTCATAACGATATTGTTGGTAACCACCTGATTTTGATTCATGATGGCGCTGAGATTTTTATTTATTGTGCCCAAGAATTTAAAAATCTATATTCGAGAGAAAAATATAATTTATCCGGAAATTCTAATAATGAGTTCAAATCCCAAAAGAGCTGACAAAATAAAATATTATAAGCCCGAAACTGCCGAAGAAGAAGCTGGAGGAGATTTCTTCCAACTCTTGTCTTTCATTTCTGGATTCGTCAGTATTATGTTTAAAGTATAATTTCGAGTCTCTTGTTTTTGTATTTAAACATGAAATAGTACAAATGGGGAATATGGATTAGTTTGTTCTTGATGTTATCTTCCTTTTTCAATATGAAAAATAGAGGAGACTATAAGCAGATCATGCTCAACTTCATGTAAGATTTCTGGAATGCTTGTTGTTCTAATATCCTAGGATCATTCTGATGGGTTTGGTTTCATCCTATTTCTGGACCGTCGGGCCCAAAGTCCCCGAAGCCGCCCCTGAAGCCGCTGCTGAGATTCAATCCTAAACGATTTTCTCGTCCCTTTTCGAATTTTTCCTCGTCTATGTTTGTTGTTCAACACGTATGATTGAATAATTTAAAATTCGAAATCTATGATATATATGATATGGACTGTTTCATCCGTTCATTCGTTCATTTGTTCCAACAAGACTCCACTCAATCGAGAAGAAATTCTTAAACTTTGTCTCAGGTCCTGAAATACCTTTTAACGAGGAAATTGTTCAAGTTCAAAATGACTTTTTTGACCTTTAATTTTTTCCAGATACATATCATAGAGGATATAAAATCATAGATCATATTTCGATAAGAATTTCTTCATGATGACGAGAGAAATAAACTCTGCGGATGGAAGTCCACCAATCCAAAGTCATTAATTTTTTAATGAGGATGATATATGTACAAAAGAGACTAATCATTCTGCCTCCCCAAATTCCTTGGAGAGTGTATGGAGGTTTAAAGCCAATGACAATTGAGGTGGGGATTCCGATCAAGAAAGAGGAGGCGATGAGGCATTTCCAGATAATTTTTTTTTGACCAAGATTTCGGAAAATAATATTAAGGAGGTTAAAGCCAATTTCGCCCCAAAGAATGATTGGGTAGCATTGTATAAAGTGATTTAAGGCCATTTCAAACTCGACATGACTCCAAAGTAATTTTGGTAAATAAGTGCTTATAGGAAGGCTGAGTATGGTGTAAAAGATGCCAATAATAAAACAGAGAATGCAGCCTCTTAAGAGGGCATTGCGGGCTTTAGACTCGCTTCCCTCGTGAATTGCGGATTTTAAATGTTGGGAAGTCGTGGAAATCACTCCAAATGGAATTGATAGGAGGCATGAAGCATATGCAGCTAGGGAGCCCTGGACAATTAGATTGAGAGGCTGATGCTGGAATGCTGTAATGAGAGTAAGTACATCATAGGTTACACGATCCAGGTAGATAAAACTCCCTTTAACTGAGAGAACTTGGAGAAAGCGGCCAAGGTTTCTGAATATTTGAGGAGTCCAATTTTGAGTAAAAGCATTAATGAAAAATCTGTTTTCGTGGGCATACATATAAAAGAAAGCAGTAACAACAACTTCTGTGAAAATTTTGATGATGCCACTCCAGATGAGGTTGGGGCCAAACTTGGCAAAAAAGAAAGTATTGAAAACGATATTTAGAATAAGTTTTGCCATATTTAGAAATGCTGGAGTGGCCATATTCCCGTGACTCAAGTATAAGCTTTTCATCAAGCTGAAAAATATATGGAAAAAGTAGTATGGACATAGCAAAGCAAAATAGGCCTGAGCTGTTTGACTAAAATCTTCAGAGAATTTCAACCATCTCAGAGAGGCTCCAAAAAGGTTTAAGATTACCAAAGAAAGCATTGTCCAAATGTAGAGTACGATCGTCGTCTTTTTGAGGTAAATGTGAATCTTGTGATAATGATGGTGCCTTAAAGCTTCTTTCATGAGAGTTTGGAGGCTTGCAGTAAATGCAAGGATGACCTTATTGATCATGATGTTGGAACAAGCGAAGACCATGATCAATGCAGCATATTGGTCCAAAGCACAGTTCTGCCTAATGATACAGTTGTGCCCAATGAAGTAAAGCGTGAGAAGCTCATTTCCAGTAAAAGCAAAAAACATTGTTGATTGATCAAATGAATTTACAATTAACTTTGCAAAGCCCCTGAAATATTGTTTCTCAAATCTTCTTCGTTCGTAAAACTTTTCTTTTTCATCAAATGGGATATGGTTTGATCCATCAAGGTGGTGGAAAAGTTGCCCTGGCATAGTGAATAGTAAATTAATATCGGTTCTAGAAAATTGAAATTATAATTTTACATTGTTGAGAGGAACAGGAGAAATTGATAAAGAGATTTTTTTTTGAAATTATGATGATATTAAATATTGATTAAGTTTTTCAGAAAAGAAGGAGTGAAAAAACGGGAAAACAGAATTATATATTTTCCTCATTTGCAAGATTTGTTTCTGATGGAGTATTTGTGTTTTTGTCACTCTCTTCTTCTCCTTTTTGAGGCTCTTCGATCTTTTGGGCAGTTTTCGTCCAAGGATATTTCTTTTCAAGATAATTAAAGATCAACAAGACGCCAAATCCAGTAGCTCCAACTGAGTAAACGAATTTCTCGGAATCAGTTGACTTCACACTTTGAGGAAGTTAATAGAAATATGAATGATTTTCATACGCTGCGATATCTAAATGAGCCCAAGTGACGCCTTTTTCAACAAAATATTCCAGAAAAGCAGCTGCTGTTGATGTGCCCATTGAACTATTTTAAGAAAATAAGACGTTACTTAAAATTTCAAGAGTACGGCAATTTTGAATTATTATTGAGATCAGCATGCTCACTTTTCATGCTAGTGCGATGTTCATCCATTAAAGGCAATTTCCAGAAATTTTCTCCGACAGTTTTTCCAGCAGCTTCAATCTCTTTGGCAAACTTTTTATTGTTGGAAAAGAGTCCTGCAATATTTTTGCCCTTTATTTTTTTATGGGTGAAAGTTTTGAAAAAATTGTTTTACGAGTGCGCCAGAGACAGCGCCTGTCAAGGTACTGAATTCTAAGAGAGTATGAACCTTGTTATTGAGTTGAACATAACTCATTGTGTCAGCTAAAATCAAACGACCTTCTGCATCAGTATTCCCAATTTCAATTGTCAAGCCTTTGTAACTTTTGATGATATCCAATGGGTGATATGCATCAGGACTGTACAAATTTTCAACAAAGGCCATGCCGACGATCACATTGACTGGCAATTTAGCCTCAATAATTCCCTTGAAAGCTGCTAAAACAGTGCATGCTCCGCCTTTGAGGAAAATTAAAAAAAGCAAATCAATTCTGATACCTTTATCCATATACATCGTCTCAATTGCTCCAGTCTTTTTATAATTCAAGCCGCCAGCATCAAAGCAGACACCTTTACCAATAAGTGACAAGAAACCTTCTGAAACTGTTTCGGGATTTCCTAGATGAGTTTTAGTCTTAATGTCTCATGAAAATCAAACAAGGCACCTTCATATTTTAAAACGACTAAGCAAGGAGGATGCTGTCCGCCTCTGCCAACATTGTAGATAAGATTGAGGCCTTTGTCAAGCAATTCTTTTCCAACAATTGTTTCAATTTGAACTTGTGAATTCAACTGAGTAACTTGTTTACAGAGTTCAAGCATCGTCTAGGGCGAATTTAGTGTCTCAAAAAAGAAAAAAGAGAACTGTAGGGTTTGCTTCAAGAGCTCTTGAATTCAAGATTTCTCTACAGAATAAAGGATATTTTGCGCATCGGACGATATATTGAGCATCTGGAGCTATTTTCTCATTTGAGCAATGGAAAAAGGTTTTCTATTTACTATTGGCATCATATTCGGGGTGATATATGGTGATTTTCTGGATTTTTTTGAAAGAGCCTTTATCTCCTTTTCGATTAAACTTGTAGTTTGTCAAGCAAACTCCTTGTAAGAAAAGGGATATTTGCTCTAGCGAGAGGTGAGTAATTTCTATAATTATTTCATACCTGATGTGATTGAGGATGAGAAGTAGATAGGAACACTTGTGAGAGCTATACTCAACATACTCCTTGCGAGTGTGGCGGCATCAGATAATATCGAAACACTATCATCATTAGAATTATTTTGGCAAACTGATTTTACTTATCTTTGAAATTGGAAGTTTTGACAAAACATCGTTCAAATTTATCTCCCTTTCCTTTTAGGTTCACGAAGGTGACTCAATAAAAGTGTTACTTCCATAAATATAAAGTTGATTTTTAGTTTTGGCACTTTTTTCATAGAGAGTGTTTTCTTTAATCATTGCAAGAAAATCAGGAAGATTGTCCAAGTCTTCTGGTTTAAGCTAAAGATAGAGGAGATGTTTATCGAGTTCGATATGGATAAGAATTACCACAGCAGTAAGTTCTTTGAATTGCTCAGGTAATTGTTTTTCAACAACAATTTTTGGGAGCTTGATTGTTGTTTCAACTTCCTTCAAATCCATTACAGTTTTATCCTCAGCTTTGATGAATGTGTTCATTTCCTTTTGATACTTTTGATATAGAGATAAGAATTGCTAATATTATTAAGTTTTTATTAAATACTTGCTTGTTAAGAAAATAAATTTGCCGCCAGATTACATTATTATGAACAGAATAGCGCTTGCTTACTGCTTATTTTATTAACTTCAAGAGAAATTAACTATCTAGATTATTTTTAAATTTTCTTTCTTGATGGTAAGTTCAAGTTTTTTCTGATTTTTTTCGAAATGAGGCAAGCTCCCAAAAAAAAACTTTTTCATAGTGAGATTTTTTGAAAAAAGAGGCATTCAAATGACTTGTGCATCTATTATTTTTTTCTCCTGGAAATTCAACAAAAATTTTTTCAGAATATTTCTAAATCAAATTTTTCTTGTTCAAGTTGCTTTTGAATGAGATTCATTTTTTTCCAAAACTTTTGATTTTTTTTTTTAATCAAATCCCAATCTCAAAAATCTTTTTGGAATGAGAGGAAAGGTATCCTCAAAATGCTCTTTGCGGTTTTCTTCTCGAATTTTCAGAGGTCTGTTACGATTTATCTTATTAAAATGTCCAAATTTCCCCAATGAGTGTGAATCATAGACAATGAATCGAGGATAAATTCAAAGATTTTGGCAGAAAGTCCCAAAATGCTTTCGACAAATTTCACCCAAATTTGTCTCAAATTACAGAGGCTGAAGGCCTGGAAAACTCATAAATCCCTTTTTCTTCAATTTCAACTTTTTTCACAACTTGAGTGGCACCTCGAGAGGATTTGCAATTAATCTCCTAAAATAAAGCTTGTTGCAAATTTGAAAAAAGATGGAAGAAATATGAAACTTGACGAAAGGATTGAAAGATGACATTGAAATAGGACGAAAGAAATTGTGAAAGAGCATATTTTCCGATTATGAATTTAGATGAATGGATTTAAAAATAGTGAAGAGTTTCTATTCAAAAGATGCGTCTTGCTGGTGTAGGGGCTAACCTTGCGAAAGGTTGATGCAATTTTTTTTGAAAGCAGATGATTCTCTGACGTCATTGAAAATGGATAAACTAAAAACCAATTCTGATGGAAACTCTTTCTGTTATGAATATTTTATAAAGATGGTTTGATGATTTAGTTTTGAAGCATTTTGATTGTGATGATAGAGTTTTGATTATAAAAAAAGCGTAAGTCAATTTAAAGAAATTTAGCAATAAAAATAATCCGTCATTCATAAATCAAGTTATGTCAAACAAAAGTATTGACGAGCGAAATTTCCAACAAAAACCGTTTAATCATAAACAGAGTGGTTTCTTGATTTTTAATTAAAGCTACTACAATTGAAAAACCAAAGACCATACAGCCTGAAAGAGGAGAGGAAATAGAGATGGCATTTTGCGAAGGATTTTATCATATTAATTTAGTGAACTTCTCATATTAAATGGCCCAAAAGGTTAAATTTATACAAATAGTCGCAATGATTTATCTTTATGTTCAAAAATCTGGAGTTAATTCTGAAATGGGCAACAATTTAAATCCAGATCAATGAGCAAATTATAAAGAAATATTGAATCAGCAACTCAAAGATGATTGATATAAGAGTCCTCAAGAACAAAGCATTCAAAAAGGAACAGTTGAAAGTCTTTTTGATCACTGTAATCCTCTATTGCACCTGGCATGCTGCTAGGACAGCCTGGGCTTACAGCAAAAGCAGTGTGAAGAAGTCTGATCACTATCTGACTGATCAAAAGTTGGGAGTTCTTGACATGTGCTTTATGCTCGCCTATGCTTCAGGACTTTTCTTCAATGGTTGGCTTGGAGATAAGTCTGATCTCAAGAGCTTTATTATAATTGGATCGGTTATTTCCCTTTCTGGCTACTACACCTTTGCTCTCTTGGCCCGTAATGAGTTTTACAATACCTTGATCTTTGCTATTTGCTTTTTGCTTCATGGATTTGGTCAGTCTAGAGTAAGAGAGATATGATTTGAGAAAAAGTAATTTTTTTTAGGGTTTTCCAGGAAATATTGCTATTCTTGGGAACTGGGTTGAACCATCAAAGAGAGGATTTCTATTGGGACTATGGAATGCAAGCATCAATATTGGGAATATCATGGGACAACAAATCGGAAGACTCACAATTGAGACATTCGAAGGAAATTGGGTAATCGAATATTCGAGTTTTGCTCTGATTTGAATTCATCATAGACGACTGCTCTTTTTATTGCAGGAGGAACAATGATTGTGATGAGTTTTGTCTTATATTTCTACTTACAAGACAGCCCCAAAAAAGCCGGACTAGAAATAATACCAGAAGATCCCAGTCGCCAAGAAGTCTCAAGAGAAGTTGAGGTTATGGATGCAAGCGTGCTGAGCACTTCTCAATATAAGAGTAATCTCAAGTTTTCTGAAGTCTGGGAGACACCAGGCTTGATCAGATATTGTCTGGTCTTTGTTTGCATTAAAGGATCAACCTATGGCCTTTTATTCTGGCTCCCAGACTACCTTCAATCAGTCTTACACTTTGGTCAAGTAAATATTTTTGAGGTTGAAGTCCAAATTTTAACTTTCATAGAGTACATCAGTGATAACAGCTACTTATGAATTTGGGCAGTTTTTGGGAGCAATTGCTCTTGGATATTATTCTGATCATCTTGGGAAAAGGTAATTTTGAAATGTCAAGTTGATATTAATCATTTAGATCTACTGTGATTGTAGTGGCATTGTATATATCTGCTGCTCTTTTTAGTGTTTTGGCTTATCTTGGAGTAGACTGCACTGTTTACTCTTTTGGAATTATTATTTTCTTTGCTGGAATCTTCTTTGGAGGACCAGAAGCTATTGTTGGAGGTGTTGTTTCTTCAGATCTCGTAAATAACGAATTGAGAATATTCTGAAACTAATTTGAGAAATAGGGAGAAGGAGTAACGATGAATAAAGATGTGAGATCAATGTCCACAATGGCAGGAGTAATTGATGGTTCTGGATCAATTGGTGCAGCTGTAATTCAACTCATTATTCCTTATTTCAAGACTTCATCCTTCTACATTTATTTCAGTAAAAATTAATTCGACTATTGTTGATTAATATGCTAGTTTTGTGTTTGCTGGCTGCTTTTCTCCTCACTCCCTCTCTCATTGCTGATGTGAAGAAAAAACTCGCAGGGGAAAAGCTTGACTCAGACTACAGATCATCAAAGGATATCGAATTACAAGAAAAAGGTCGACATTAAAGAATGTTTGAATTGAAATAAATAAAATGTTTTTAAAAAAGTTTTGAGAGGGCTTGTTTCATAAAAACTCCTTTGGCTTCTAGTTTAGATTAAACTAGCAATAATTATCGCACAAAGGTTTTCCAAACCAAAACTCCTGAATAATTATTCGATGAAAAATCTCGAGAAATGACCGAAAGAAAAAAGAATAACTGAAGTAAAAACTCTCAAATATTCACCACAACCTTGCCAAGAAAAGTGAGAAACTAAGAATAATAATAATGTCGATTAAAGCTTTCTTTGTCATACTTATACTATTTTTCTTGTTCATGAATTGATATTTTTTACTCATATTTCTAA
>Ga0182738_1004863_pt1 | contig 14614 bp, 13 predicted proteins | sample eDN5th30CBELigMG_FD_128876 | JGI IMG/M metagenome (GOLD analysis project Ga0182738, IMG submission 128876) | Enriched Miracle-Growth compost microbial communities from Emeryville, California, USA - eDNA 5th pass 30_C BE-Lig MG (version 2)... ... | reverse complement strand
GTGGGCCTGTCGAGCTTCCTCATCGGCGGCTGGGTCTTGGCGCTGCGGCCCGGCGATACTGCCACGCGCCTGTTCGCGCTGGCGAGCTTCGGCATCCTGGGCTTCACCTTTTCCGCCGCGCTCTACAGTACGCGCGAACTCGCCATCGACGGCACCCTATTCCGCGCCCTTTCAGTCATGAACCACGGTGGCGCCCTGCTGTTCGGCGCGGCCATGATTGCGCTTCTGCTTCGCTATCCCAAATCACTGGTCCGCCACCGCTGGCTCTGGGCGCCTTTCGTGCTGTTTGGCGCGTGGTGGCTGGGTGACAGCCTGCAGTTGTTCGATGGCCCAGCCACCGGTTCCCACCTCCCGACGATGCTGGAGATGATCGGCATCCTGCTGGCGGCGGCGGTGCAATACTGGCGCTCAAGGGGTGACCCCGGCGCACGGGCGGTGGTGCGCTGGTTCGGACTGTCTGTTGCGGCAGGAGCCGGGGCCTTCGTGTTTACGGTCATCGCCCCGGCTCTTGTGGGGCTGACGCCGGGGTTGCCGCAAGGCTACGCTTTCGCGTTCTTCCTGCTGATCCACGCCGGAATCGCAATCGGGGTTGCCCGCTACCGGCTGTTCGATCTCGATCGCTGGGCGTTCCGCATCTTGTTCTACGTGACTGGCGCCGCGCTGCTCATCGGGATAGACGCAGCCCTGATCTCATGGATCGCGCTGGAGCGCGCGCCTGCTTTTGGCCTGGCGCTGGTGTTGGTCGCGTTCCTCTACCTGCCCTTGCGCGACACGATCGCCCGGAAGTTGTCGCGACGCCGGGGAGAGACCGAGACGGGCTTTGAGGACATGCTCGCCATCGCGCTGGCGCAGAGCGAGGATGACCGGAAGGACCGGTGGCGCGGCTTACTTGACCGGGTATTCCAGCCGCTCAGGATCGTAGCTGGTGATGATGTGGCAAAGCCTGTTCTGCTCGATGATGGTGCGGTTCTGGCAATTCCCGCCACGGGACCGCTGGCCCCGTTGCGCCTGGAGCACGCGATGCGTGGGCATCGGCTCTTCTCCTCGCGCGAGCAGGCGCGAGCCAGCGAACTGTGCGCGATGTTGTCCCAAGCCATCGCCAGCTGCCTTGCCTACGAACAAGGGGTAGCGGAAGAACGCAAGCGCATAACCAGCGACATGCACGACAACATCGGGGTCCAGCTGCTCGGCGCTCTGCACAGCCATGATCCCGTCCGCAAGGACGAGCTGATCCGCGACACGCTGACCGACCTTCGCGAAATCATCAACAACAGCTCCGGCGAACGGCTGACCCTGGCTGAACTGATGGCTGACCTCAGGGTGGAAATCGCCGACCTGCTGTCTTCTGCCGGGCTCTCGCTGGTCTGGAAGGTAGATACCGAAGCCGAACTACCGCCACAATCGGTTGCGGCTATGCGCGCGATCCTGCGCGAGGCGGTGGGCAATGCCCTGCGTCACGCTGAGGCATCGACCATCGGGGTACGTCTTGACGATGCGGCCGAAGGCCTTGTCCTGATGGTCGCGGATGACGGCAAGGGTTTCGATCCCGACACCGCGCGCGTTGGCAACGGCCTGCGCAACATGCGCTCGCGCGCCACCGCACTCCAGGGCACGATGACGGTTTCGCGCGGCGCTACCATGGGCATGCGAGGAACGCTGATCGAGGTACGTTTTCCGCTGGAAGGGGTGGCGGCATGAAATCCGTGCTGATCCTGGAGGACGTTTCGGAAACCCTGCACTGGCTGGGTGAGATCGCGGCCGAAGCCTTTCCCCGTTGCCACGTGACGGGGGTGTCCAGCGTCCGCGATGCGCTGGCCGCAATGGACCGGCAGTCATTTGATCTGGCGTTGATCGACCTGCGCCTGCCCGACGGCTCGGGGCTCGACGTGCTACGCCGCCTGCGCGCCACCTTTCCCGAGACCATCTGCATCGTCACAACCGCGATGGCCGATGACGGCTCGATCGTCGGTGCGCTTTCGGCGGGGGCATCAGGCTATCTGTTGAAGGAGCAGATGCGCGAAGGCATCATCCGCCAGCTGCAGCAGATCAGGGAAGGAGTGCCGGCCCTGTCCCCATCCATCGCGCGGCGGATCATGGAGCATTTTCGGCGTACCGGGCCTTCGGCTGGGGAAACCGGCAATCTGACTGCACGTGAACTGGAGGTGCTGACGCTGATTGGACGCGGCATTCGCAACGCCGAGGTCGCTGCCGAACTCAAGCTGAGCGAAAACACTGTCGCGGGCTATATCAAGGTGATCTACCGCAAGCTGGGTATTTCTAGCCGGGCCGAAGCGTCATGGCACGCTGCCCAGCTTGGCCTGTCCCATAAGGACAGGACGGCCAGATAAGAGCCCCAACCGTTGCTGGCTGTGCCAGATTGCAACACGACGCGCGAATTTTCCATCGGCTGCCCCCCTGAACAGGGGGTTCAGAGCCTGGCCCAGAGGCTTTATTCATCGAAAAGAGAAGAGAAACCGTGTGGGAAAGAATGATGCGGACCCGTAATCTTACTGCTGCTCTGTTGCTCGGAGTAGCTGGCCGAAGGGCATTGCGACCCAGCTCTTTGGCCGAGCGGCGGCATTGTGGGGGTGTCGCCGCTTTACCCCTTTAAGGCCCCACAACTTATGAACCGCTTGCTGGATCAACCGCAGCTGCCATCAAGCTGAGTCACGCAGTGAACGCCGACTTGGCCGTTCCACGAATGCAGCGCCGGCACGGCGGGCATCGCTTCAGAGTCCTAATGGCCAGATCGCGCGCCCGCCTGACCGCTTTTGATTTCGTTGCCAACACAAGTTGTCGCGCAAGGATGTTTTTCGGAAGAGTAACGTGGGGAAAATTAATACAATTAAAATGGCTGCTGCAGTGATCGGTGGGCTTCTGACGGTGAATCCGGCCTTGGCGACGACGGCAGTATATCAGAGCGCTTATCAGACCGTATCCATCGGATGGGGTGCTGACGCTGCGCAAACCGTGGGACAAACATTCGTAGCTCCGGGCGATGCACTGTTGTCATGGTCATTCACCACCAGCAGCAATACTACTGACGGATTGCGCTTCGTGGTGTTCGCGTGGGATCAAATCAACGGACGAACCATAGGATCTGAGCTATATAGTTCTGTGACCGCAGATGTCGTGTATGAGCGAAATGAGAATGCACTGGAGCTCTTCACGCATACATTTAAGGATATCAATCTCGGTCTGGCGACTGGCGATCGTTACGCTGCGTTTATTACATCATTTGGCGCACCCGCCCCGGATTCCTCTTATTATCTCGCGTTGGGCAGCACGCCAACCGATGCTGAAGGCCATCAGCTCACCGGTAATATCTGGTTCAGCCCAGACATAGCACCGGCGACAAATGTCAATTATAGCTGGTTGAATGGTAGGCAGGCTCACGTCACCGCAACCTTTGGTGCTGCGGCGGTCGCGGCAGTTCCAGAACCTGCAGGCTGGGCGATGATGCTTGGCGGATTTGGAGCTATCGGTTTCGCCATGCGCGATCGCCGGCGCAAACAAAGCGTGCGCTTCGTCTGAGACTTTTCGCAGCTTATCCGTGAAGCCCGCCGAAGCGATTCGGCGGGCTTTCTCTGTTCGATGTGTGGTTACAAGCGTAACCGCTGTTTCCGACCCACATTGTCTGCGTTGAGTTGATCGGCGAGTTCGGGTTTTTCCGCGATGCGGGCCTGGAGCCATGTCGATGTCATGTGATGATGCTGGCACTAGGCCAGTTCAGCGGCTGGAGATCTTCACCGGCGCGGGGCGACGGCTGGTCTGGGATGACGATGTTAAGGCGGCGATCGTCGCGGAGAGCTATTCCGGTCACGAGACTGTCTGCGCGGTAGCGCGGCGGCATGGGCTGAGCCATTCGCAACTGTTCACCTGGCGTCGCCAGATGCGCGAGAAGTCCGAAGCCGCCTCGAGATCGGTCGATCAGCCGATGTTTGTGCCGGCGGTGATCGAGCCTGTGGTCTCGCCGGTTACCGCGCCCCCGCAGCATCCACGTCGGCGGTCGCGACGTTCGTCCAGAGCTGCGGTCGAGCTGGAGATAGACGGCGTGACGGTGAAGATCGCGCAAGGCACCGATGCGGATACGATCTCAGCCGTGATCGCCGCGCTGAGGGCGACGCGGTGATCGGCCCGGGGACGGATGCGCGCATCCTGGTTGCGACGCGCCCTGTGGATTTCCGTAAAGGACCAGACTCCCTCGCCGCGCTGGTGAAGGCGGAGTACGGCGCCAACCCGTTTTCCGGGGTCGTCTATGTGTTCCGCGCCAAGCGATCGGACCGGGTGAAGCTGGTCTGGTGGGACGGTACGGGATTGTGCCTGATGGCGAAGCGGCTTGAGCAAGGAAGCTTCCGCTGGCCTGGCATCCGGGACGGCGTGATGCGGCTGACGGCCGCCCGACTCGGAGCTTTGCTGGAAGGGCTGGACTGGCGCCGGGTTCATGGCGGACGCCGTGCACAGGCGCCGCAACTGGCTGGTTGATAAGGCCGGTTGACGAGGGTCGCGGCGCCTGATTCAGTGCTACTCGATGCTGCTCGAGGCCGACCTTCCTGATGATCCGGACGCGTTGCGCGCGATGGTCATCGCGGCCCATCGCGAGATTGCAAAGCGCGAGGTGACGCTCGCCGAACACGAGGAGCGGATCGCCGGCCTCGAGACTGCTGGCGCCAGGGCCGAAGCCGAGATCGCACGGCTCAACGCGATCATCGCCGCATTCCAGCGCCACCGTTTCGGCGCGCGCTCCGAGCAGCTCGACGAGGATCAGTTGCAGCTCGCGTTCGAGGAACTCGACGCAGCGCTGAGCGGTGTAATGGCCAGTCTCGACGCCGTGAAGAAGGACAGCGGCACACCGGCTCCGCGCAAGAGCAACCGGGGATCGCTGCCCGCGCATCTCGAACGGATCGAACAAGTCGTCGATCTCGAGGATAAAGCCTGCGCGTGCTGCGGCGGTGATCTCCACATCATCGGGGAAGATGTTGCCGAGCGGCTCGATGTCGTGCCTGCCACGTTCCGCGTGCTCGTCACCCGGCGTCCGCGCTATGGCTGCCGCGCGTGCGAGGCCGCGCCGGTCCAGGCGCCGGCACCCGCGCGGATCGTCGACGCCGGGCTGCCGACCGAAGCGCTGATCGCGCAGGTGCTGGTCAGTAAATACGCCGATCACCTTCCGCTTTACCGGCAAGCGCAGATCTACGCTCGCCAGGGCGTGCTTCTCGATCGTTCGACGCTGTCGGACTGGGTAGGACGCGCAGCGTGGTGGCTAACGCCGCTACGCGATCATCTGCTCGCCGATCTCAAGCGGAGCGGCAAGCTGTTCGCCGACGAGACCACCGCGCCGGTGCTCGATCCAGGACGAGGACGGACCAAGACCGGCCAGCTCTGGGCTTACGCGTGTGATGATCGGCCCTGGGGCGGCAGTGATCCGCCGGCGGTCGCCTATTGCTATGCGCCCGATCGCAAGGCCGAACGCCCGATCGAGCATCTCGCCGGGTTCAAGGGCACGCTCCAGGTGGACGGCTATGGCGGCTACGGTGCGCTCGCGCGGCGGGGCGAGGTCGCGCTCGCTTTCTGCTGGGCGCACGTCCGCCGCCGTTTCTACGAGCTTGCCGCTGCCGGCGCTTCGCCGGTGGCATCCGACGTGCTCGCGCGCATCGCCAGGCTCTATGCCCTCGAGACCGATGTTCGCGGCCAGTCGCCCGATCAGCGCCGCGCAGCGCGTCAGGATCCGCACCCGCAGCACCGGGTCTATCCGTATCTGCTGAGCAAGCTGGCGATCGAACGGCCCAATCACGTGTGGTGCGCCGACGTGACGTACATCCCGATGCGCCGTGGCTTCCTCTATCTGGTGGCGATCATGGACTGGGCGACCCGCAAGGTGCTGGCCTGGCGGCTGTCGAACACGATGGATGCCGGCTTCTGTGTCGCGGCGCTGGAGGAGGCATTGGCCCGGTTCGGCAAGCCGGAAATCTTCGACACGGACCAGGGCAGCCAGTTCACCAGCTACGCCTTCACCAGCGTGCTGCGCGACGCCGAGGTCCGCATCAGCATGGATGGCCGGGGCCGGTGGATGGACAACGTCTTCATCGAACGCCTCTGGCGATCCCTGAAGTACGAGTGCGTCTATCTCCACGCCTTCGAGACCGGCTCGGAGCTGCGGGCTGGCCTTGGCCGGTGGATCACCTATTACAACACCCAGCGTCCGCACTCGGGACTGGCCGGGAGAACCCCGGTTGAGGCCTATCGGCGGATGGGGCAATCAGATCATGGGGGGCATGCCCCCCATGATCTGATGATCAAACAGGCGGCATGAACAACAACCGGGATTAGCTTAACTTAGCCGCCAAACTGTCCAAGAAGGCGGGACCACCTCAAAGGTCCTGCTCGACGTCGGCGGGATGGATGCAGTCCCGAACGGAGATGCGTCCTAAGGCTAAGCTGCAAAGCCGTGAGATGAGCTTGAACCGAAACTAACAGGTGAATCGATTAGCGTCCCATACCTCTTTGCGAAGCGAGAAACGCTGCCCTTCCACTCCCACCGCCGCCGCCACCAGCTATCTGCTGCATGACTTTGATAGCCTCAGATCGCAGCCCGTTGGGTGCCGGCATGGGTTTGATGAAGCGAATCTGGTCCAACCCTTCCTGAATTCGGCTGTCGCTCGTTTCCCGAGCAACAGCGAGCGCGCGCTGGATCGTGCTCGACAAAGGCCTCGACAAACGTGGGATAAGGTCCGGAATCTGGCGCGCGGCTTCAACCAAATCGACGTAGTCGCGCACGGTTGCGCGGTCGCCTCTATGGAAAAGCTTTTTCGCGATGATTTCGGCGGGATCGTCGATTTCGACGGTGAACCCCTCCCATTCCTCTATGGTCGGCTTAGCATCTGGCAGAATATCGGCCGCAGCCACAATATCGATGGACCCTTTGTCCGGACCGTAGATGAATTTCAGTGAGTTGCTGGCTTCGACGTAATCTGTTGTGCCCATGACGCCCATGATGTCGTCGTTCAGTCTGGGTGTCAGGTAGTTGATGATCTGCAAATCATGGGTGAACAGGTCCACATCCCGGCTGTAACGATGCCCCCAGAGCGCCGACAAAACGGTGCCGCCGCCAAGCCTGATCGCAGGAGTCATCGGTGCGGCGCGACTTCGCTCCCATGGTGGGCGGTCGTCCTCACCACTCCCGTAAATTTGCCGCTGAACATCGTCGATCACTTTGAGGCTGCGACGGAGAAGATTGCGCCACGTCTCGAGATCGGGATGAGTTTGCCTATCGAGGATCCCGCTCATGCGAATCTCGCCGACCATTGAACCAAGTCTGGCCGGCGGATGGCTCCATCCAGAGAAAGGCCCGACAAAATCTCGTGGAGCTCTAGACCGCTAAGGACTTGATCGACCAACAAATCCGCAACATTTGGAATTTCGGCTTCTTGGAGCGCCTGGGCGACAATCTTACGCCGTCCGGGCGTATCTGGCCGCGTCAGAGCGACGAGAAGCTCCGACGCCGGGGCCACGTTCCGGTGGCTGATCTGCGCCTGAATATGGAGATTGACCACGGAACGTGGCGTCTGTTCTGCAGCTGCGGTCGCCATGAACTTTGGCCTCCTTTCTGTCGACGATAAGATATATGAGCCCGAATGCTTTTCGTCACCCTCAAGTATCAAGCGAAGCAGGCGAACACGTCTGTCCGCCGTCAGCGCCCATGGCACAGATTTGAGGTTGTGATGTAAGGAGGATCTGGGCTTCGTCGTAGTGACGAAGGAACGAAGATGAAGCCCAGATCCTCCTATTCAAAATCGCCGAAGGCCCCTGCAGAGCAGGTGGTGAAGGACATTCGGCGGCAGACCCGTCGACACTTCTCGGCCGAGGACAAGATCCGCATCGTGCTCGAAGGCCTGCGCGGCGAGGACAGCATCGCCGAGCTGTGCCGCAAAGAGGGCATTGCGCAGAGCCTGTACTACACCTGGTCGAAGGAGTTCATGGAAGCGGGCAAGCGACGCTTGGCTGGCGACACCGCTCGGGCCGCGACCACCGGCGAAGTCCAGGATCTGCGCCGAGAGGCCCGTGCTCTGAAGGAATGCGTGGCCGACCTGACGCTGGAAAACCGGCTGCTCAAAAAAAGCATAATCGCGGATGGGGAAGGCGACGAATGAGGTATCCCGCGTCCGAAAAGCTCGAGATCATCAAGATCGTCGAGCAGTCACACCTGCCCGCCAAGCGTACGCTCGACCAACTCGGCATTGCCCGCCGGACGTTCTATCGGTGGTACGACCGCTACCTCGAAGGCGGACCGGAAGCGCTGGAAGACCGCCCTTCGGCGCCGAGCCGGGTGTGGAACCGCATCCCGACCGAGATCTACGACCAGATCATTGAGCTGGCGCTGGAACAGTCCGAGTTGAGCCCCCGGGAGCTGGCCGTGCGCTTCACCGACGAAAGGCGCTACTTCGTGTCGGAATCTACGGTTTACCGTCTGCTCAAAGCCCACGATCTGATCACCAGCCCGGCCTTCGTGGTGATCAAGGCCGCCGATCAGTTCCACACCAAGACCACTCGACCGAACGAGATGTGGCAGACCGACTTCACCTACTTCAAGATCATCGGGTGGGGCTGGATGTACCTGTCGACCGTGCTCGACGACTTTTCCCGGATTTGCGGGAGGCTTTGGGATGGGCCGTTTCGTTCAAGGGGAAGACCGCCGGCAGGATTTTTTGCTGCCTGCCTCGCTTGATGATTACGTGTCCGAGGACAACCCGGTCCGGGTGGTCGAGGCCTTTATCGACGAGCTCGATTTCCACGCCTTGGGTTTTGCCGGAGCGACGCCCGCCGAGACCGGGCGCCCGGCCTACCATCCTTCGACGATGCTCAAGATCTACCTTTACGGCTATCTGAACAGGATCCAGTCCAGCCGACGCCTGGAACGCGAGGCGCAGCGCAACATCGAGTTAATGTGGCTGACCGGCCGACTGGCGCCAGACTTCAAGACGATCGCCAACTTTCGACGGGATAATGGTGCCGCGATCCGGGCGGTCTGCAGTCAGTTTGTGATGCTGTGCCGGCAGTTGAGCCTTTTTGGACAGGCGACGTCGCGATCGACGGCAGCAAGTTCAAAGCGGTGAACAACCGAGATCGCAACTATACAGTACACAAAGCGACCAAGCGGATCGAACAGGTCGAGGCCAGCATCGAGCGCTACCTTGCTGCACTTGACCGTGCTGATCGTGAGACAAGCGACGTTCCGCAGGCACGGGTTGAGCAGATCCGGGACAAGATCGCTGGCTTGCGCGGGCAGATGCGTTTCCTGAAGGAGATGGCCGCACAAGTCGAAGCAGCGCCCGATCATCAGGTATCGCTGACCGATCCGGATGCCAGGTCCATGAACAGCAGCGGTCGAGGTACTGGAATCGTCGGCTACAATTTGCAGGCAGCGGTGGATGCCGAACACCACCTCATTGTCGCGCATGAGGTGGTGAACGAGGGCAACGACCGGGCTCAGCTCGCACCAATGAGCCGGCTAGCCAAGGCGGCCATCGCCGAACCTGAAATCACCGTCCTCGCGGATCGCGGCTATATGAACGGCGAACAGGTGTTGGAATGCGAAGGCACGGGCATTTTACCATGCGTGCCCAGAACCGACACATCCGGCAAAGCCCAGCGCGGCTTATTCACCAAGGCGGACTTCGTGTACGATGCCGACCAAGATCATTATACCTGCCCGGCAGGGGAGCATCTGACCAAGGCGCGTGCGCGGTCGGATCATCATGGCGACATTGACCACTACCGCAACCTGAGCGCCTGCCAGAACTGCGTTCTGCGACCGCGCTGTACCACTGAAAAAGTGAAGCGCGTCAAACGGTGGAAGCATGAGGCGGTCATCGATGCCATGCAAAAGCGGCTCGACCTGTTACCCAATGCGATGGGCATCCGTCGCCGGACCGTCGAGCATGTCTTCGGCACTCTCAAATCCTGGATGGGCAGCACGCATTTCCTGACCAAGACGCTCAAAAACGTCAGAACCGAGATGAGCTTGTGCGTGCTGGCCTACAATATGAAGCGGATGATACAGATCATGGGCGTCCAGCCCCTCATCGCAGCGATCCGCACCTGACGGGTATGCGCGGAGGCCGCACATCGGGCGCCGCCGCCCCAAAGATCCATCTCCCGCGCAATTCACCTCGGAAGCGTTTCTACACAGCCTCGGTCGATAGGCGACAGGCAGCTAACGGGCTGCAAACCTTGGAAAGCGGACAATGGTTTGAAGTGCTGGGAACGTCGCGGGACCTAGGAGCAAGTCGTGCACTGGACACGCCGCCGACTTTCCCCGACGATGGTGAGATGGACACCACTGCGACCTCTCAAACCCGACTCCCCGCGCCACTGATCACCCAGCTGGACACCCGCGACGCGGCGCTATGGCTCGCCGGCTCGGGCGATGGTGTGGATCCGGTCGCCGCCACCCGCCTTTGCCGCCTGCCATGGAGCGTGGTCCTAACTGAGCGGTCGGACGAGCCGTTCCTGTCGGAACTTGAGACCGCCGAACCCATCGATGATCCGCTGGTGCAGCGTCGCGGTCTCGTCCAACTTGTCGATTCCGACCCGTCGGACGTAATCCTCCCGCCGCGACATCTCGCCATCCTGCTCATGAATGGCAGAGGAGCCCAGCGACGCACAGGCCTCGCCGCCCTGACCCGGCGGCTGACCATGCTGCAAGACCTCCGACGCCGCGCCCCTCGGCAGCTGGTCGTGGCGGTGGACGGCGCATTCGCAATCCCAGGGGATCTCGAGGAGCTCTGGGCAGACGGGTACCGCACGACGCTCCTGTTCGTATCCGACGATCCTGACGCCTCGGCTCTCATCGAGGAGTGGCGCCAGCGCGCCTCCGCGCCGCTGGTGGCTCTGCTGCCGCTCTCGCCCACGCAGTTCGGCGAGGAACTCTCGCGCGAGTACCTTAGGGGGCGCGATGGCTCGCTCGTCGTACGCATGCGCGACGAGAGGGGAGGGTCGCGGAACGTCCAGGCGAATGGCCTCGATGATCCGGAGCGACCCATCCTTGGCGGGTACGACCTGCTGAGCGCCGACGTTCTGGTCCCGCTACTGCCCTCAGACCTATCCGTCGAGGAAGTCGAGGGATTCTTCGCCGATCCAGCTTCCTCCTGGCGGCCCTACGCAGCCGGTATGGTCTGGCAACGGGAGGCGGGAGGCTGGGACGTGCTGCGGTCTCGGCTACGCTCTCTGGACCGGCGGGGAGCCGAGGAAAACAGGATCCTCTACGTCACGGCGGAGCCAGGAGCCGGCGCGACCGCCTTTCTGCGTGATCTCGCCTGGCGCGCGTCCGCCGAGGGCTACCCGACCCTTGTCGCCGGCAGGGGCACGATCCCCTCCAACGGCTTGGAGATGTCCAGCTTCCTTACGCGTCTGGTGAACGTCGGACGGGAACAGAACGACGGTGCGCGCCTGTACGAGACGCCCTGCGTTCTGGTCTTCGACCAGAACCATTGGGCCGGGCGTGAACCCGAATTGCTCGGCTTCGCAAGCGAGATCGAGCGCAGCGGGCGCAGGGTTTGCATCTTGGTGGCGTTCGGCCCCTTGGTCGGACTGAACGTCATGACCGAACGCCGGTTCGTCGAACTCGCCTCGCTCACGCATCGGGTCAGCTTGTCGCAGGCACTGGAGCTCGGCTCGCATCTCAATAGGTTCCTCGTCCCGCACGGGACTGGCCGTAGCGAGCAGGAGTGGCGCGACTTCTCCGCCGCGTCCACAGTGGGCGCTGGCCAGCAGATCGCGGCCTTCTGGATCGTCCTATCCTTCTGGCTACAGAGGCAGGTGGACCTCGGCGAGACGGTGCAGTCTAGGATTTATCGTCAGTTCGCCAGCGAGGTGAAGGACGAGGCGATGCGCGTCGCGCTGCTGCGCATCGCCGCCTTTAGCACCGTGCGCGAGCCCCTGCCCGACGAGCTGCTGCCCCCCTCCACATCATGGCCGGTGTCCGATCTGATCGAGGACAAGCGGCGGGAGCTGGGCGTGCTCGGGCTGGTGCGCGTCCGCGGCGAGGTCGAGCGCTACTGGGCAATGGCCCACAACCTGCTCGGGCGCTACCTCATCAACGGGCTTTTCTACGACTACTCGGCGCGCCAGGAGCTCGGTTATGGCACCGCCGCTAACCCCGAGCACCTCCGCTTCCAAGTGCTCCGGGAGATCGCCGCCCTGCCGGCCATGCAGAGCGCTTCGCTCCGCGAGGTGGCGAATGCCTTTGCGGTCTCCATTTTCAAGGTCGACCCGGACCACGGCCACGCGACGCTCACGCCGCTTTGGCGCGAAGTGCTGGAGGCGCTCGACGAGATGCCCCGTTCCGTCCGAACGACCAGCCGGACGTTCTTGCACCACTCCGCGATCTCCAGGAGGCGGATCGCGTCGGATCCCGACACCTTCGTGATTTCGGACGAAGAACGGGTCGACCTCCTGCGTCGGGCAGTCGACGACCTAAGCGCGGCCCTCCGGCTCGAAGCCGGGGCCGGGGGAGAGAGCGACATCAACTTGTTTAACTCGCTCGCCCACGCGCTCCACGATCTCGCCGAGGCAGAGGCGGCCGCCGGGTTGGATGCCGAAGTCGTCGACGCCTCCCGAGCGGCGGCGCAGGAGGCTACCAGGCGCGCCTACGCCCTCAACCCTGACAATTCTTTCGTCGTCGAGACGCACGCGCGGGCGCTACTCGCCGAGGGCGCGTCGACCCCAGCGCTCGCGGTGCAGCGCTCGCTCGAGGTGCTCAATTTGGCCTACGGGCTCTTGGAGAGACCCGCGTCGGAACCGAGGCGGAATGCACTCTCACGACTCGCCGAACGGGCCTTCGAGTTGCTTCTGGCGGGCGGCGGCACCGCGGCCGCCGACGACGAGAGCGAGGCCGGGGCCATTGCGATGGGGCTCGCGGCCCTCGGGGCCGGAGTCGCCCGGTTCCAGGGTCTGACCCTCGCGGACCTTCCCCAGGCGAACCGCGTGGCGGCCGCCGAGCTGCTGGCGAGACCGGTGCTCGCGGGGAACGTGCAAGCCGTGAAGCTGAGGTATATGCTCGCGGTGATCGACGCTCCGATGGCATTCGACGTACAGATCGAGCTGCTCCAATCGCTGCACGGGAGCGGACCGGCTTTTACACCACAGATGGAGCTCGAACTCGCTGTCCTGCTGTTCCAGCAGGGCCGTTCCCACGAGGCGGACCAGGCGTTCAGGCGTCTGCGTTCGCTGTGGCGACGCGGCGAGCACTATGTGGAGGTCCCTCCCCGTCTACACTGGCTTCTGAACGCGGCCGGGTCAGATCGCCGGCAGGTGCGGGGGAGAGTCGTCTCCAACGCTGAAGGGCGCGCCTTTGCCCGCGTGGCCGAGTTCCAGAACGTGGAGGTGCCATTCCGACCCGCCGAGTTCGGGCAGTCCAGGCCGGTGCCCGGTGCGGCTGTGGCGGCATTTGTCTCTTTCGGGCACAACGGCCCGCTGCTGCGACCGCTGACGGCGCCGCGACGGTGACCGGCCTCGTTGAGCAGTTCGCCGCCCAGGCGGGCTGGGCGATCGCACGCACCAACGTCGTCGTCGAAGGAACCTCGGACGTGGCGTTCCTCAACCGCGCCTCGGAACTGCACGCAGAGGCACGTGGTCGGCCGGTCCTCGATAGCGACTTCGCCGTGGTCGCGGCTGGTCGCGGAGACGATGGCGGGGTAGAGGGAGTAAACCGCCGGGTTCAACTCATGCGACAGCTCGCAGACGTTGATCGGGATGCGGCGGGGGCACTGCGCCATCGTTTCGTCGGTTTGCTCGATGGCGACGCGGCCGGGCGGAGTGCGTTGGTCGTCGCGTGTAAGTTTGACCGGCGGATTGAGGCCTATGTTGACCTCTTCCTGCTCCGCCCGGTGATGCCTGCCTTTGCGCCAGGAGCAGATCGCTCGATCGCGGTGACGACGGCGAACCTGCCCATCGGGCAATTTGATTGGGAAATCGAGGACCTTTGCTCGGAGGAAATGCTGTCTCGTTTCGAGAGGGAGAACCCGGGCGCCGTCGTTTCGAAGATCCAACGTGGCGAGTTCGTCCACCGCGAGTTCCAAAGGGCCGCCAAGCCGAAGCTACGTGAGATGTTTGTTAGCAGCGCCACCCTGGCAGACGCGAAAGGCATGCTCGCTCTACTCAAGACTATGCGAGCATATCTCGGGCTGGAACACGAGTTCATCGGGTCTTAAGGGCCAGTGCCATGGAAGCGCCTATTTAGGACGGACCTTCGCTACTTGATAATCCAACACAATTTCTGAGTCTATCGCTTGAACTGGTAAGCGAACTGCAGCTTCAAATTACGCCGAACTCGGCCTAACGTCCGCAATTGAAGCGCGTTGCTGCCGCGCAGCTTCCCGCCAGCTAAGCGGCAGGTATTGGCAGAAGCGGCCTTTGCAGGAGTAATTGGCGAGCGTCGCAATCTGGTCGGGAGCCGCAAACAGCTGTCATTCACTTATGTGACGAGATTGGATCCGTGCGCGCTGTCTCTTTGCCGGACCTGCACAGACATGCCGCCGCCGCGTCGCACCTCGAAGCCACCTGCTTGCTCGATCAGCGTCGTCAGCTTGGCGCAACCGTATGTGCGCGGATCGAACTC
>Ga0182738_1004861_pt1 | contig 14617 bp, 9 predicted proteins | sample eDN5th30CBELigMG_FD_128876 | JGI IMG/M metagenome (GOLD analysis project Ga0182738, IMG submission 128876) | Enriched Miracle-Growth compost microbial communities from Emeryville, California, USA - eDNA 5th pass 30_C BE-Lig MG (version 2)... ... | reverse complement strand
CGGTTCGATGAGCGGGGTGTGGAACCGGAGCATGGCCGGATATTGAGACACCGGCATATCGAAAGAGCCGGAAACAGATTTATGCCGTGCCTTCGCCACCGCGCCACACCTCGACTCTACTGACTTTTGCACAACTTGCGTCCATGCGTGAGTGGTGAGTGGGGCTTTGCGCGGTAGTGAGTGTGGCAAAGGTGGGTATGTGATACTCAAGGGCCGTCGGGAACTGGTCCCCTCGGTCGGACCATACCTGAAGGGTTTCTTCTCATGACGAGTGATCCTCGAGCGGGCTCCGTCTTGAATTGCCCCGACGTGTTGGGTTCCGCACCTTGCATACTGGCAGTTAATGGGGGGTCGTCCAGTATCAAGTTCGCGCTATTCCGTTCCGGTGAGTTACCGACGAGGCTGCTCTCGGGCACGGTGGAACGGATCGGTTTGCCCGGCACCTTTCTCAGAGTGGCCGTTCCGAACGGAGTCGAGGAGAGGCAACCGGTTTCCTCCGATCTGGGTCAGACGGTGGCGGAGTTGATCGCCTGGTTGGACACGAGGGGCTTCCTCCGTCATGTGGCGGCGGTTGGACACCGCGTCGTCCACGGTGGACCGCTTCATTTCGAGCCGTGCCTTGTCACGTCCGAGCTCGTCCATGACCTACGTCTCGCCGGTCCTCTCGATCCCAACCACCTGCCCGGTGTCATTACATTGATTGATGTGTTTGACCGCCAACTGCCAGGTGTGCCGCAGGTTGCGTGTTTCGATACGGCATTCCATCGCGATTTGCCTTTAAGGGCTCGAACTTTACCGATTCCCCGGCGATACCAGGCCAAAGGCCTCCGACGTTTTGGTTTCCACGGCCTGTCTTACGCTTACCTGATGGCAGAACTCGAACGCCTGGGAGGGCCTGAAGCCGCCCAAGGGCGGGTGATTCTCGCCCATCTGGGATCCGGAGCCAGCATGGCGGCTGTTCTCGACGGTCGATGCATGGACACGACAATGGGGCTGACTCCGGCTGGCGGCCTGGTCATGGGAACCCGTTCCGGTGACCTTGATCCCGGCGTTCTGCTCTATCTTTTGCGAACGGAGGGACTGACGATTGATCAACTCGATGAACTCGTCAATCATCAGTCCGGTTTGATCGGCCTCTCGGAGACGACCTCCGACATGCGAGATCTCCTTGAGCGGGAAGATAAGGATGTACGGGCGGCCGAGGCCTTGGAATTGTTCTGTTACCAGGCCAGGAAGTGGATTGGTGCTCTCGCCGCGGCAATCGGAGGGCTCGATACCCTCGTTTTCGCCGGTGGCGTGGGTGAGAACGCCCCAGCCGTGCGAGCGCGGATCTGCGACGGCCTGGAGTTTCTCGGCGTCCACCTTGACTCCGCGCGGAATGCCGCCAACGCCGATTGCATCTCACGTGATGCCTCGAGACCCTGGGTCCGCGTGATCCCGGTGGACGAAGAGGTGATGATTGCTCGATCTGTGCGCCAGATCCTGGATCTTGGTTAGACTTCGCCCGCAATCACCATCCACTCCCCACTGCCTTGATGGAGAGAATCCATGACTGAGCAGCAGACCGATGCAGCACCGAGGCCGCTCTCGGATGACCAGCTTCGAAAGATCGACGCATACTGGAGAGCGGCGAATTACCTCTCGGTCGGCCAGATCTACCTGTTTGCCAATCCGCTGCTCCGGGAACCGCTCCGACACGATCACATCAAGCCTCGGCTCCTCGGCCACTGGGGAACAACTCCAGGCTTGAACTTCATCTACGCTCACCTGAATCGTGTGATCAGGGAGTATGACCTTAATGTCTTGTACGTCGCCGGACCAGGACATGGTGGGCCGGGCCTCGTGGCCAACGTTTACCTGGAAGGAACGTACAGCGAGATTTATCCCAACATCTCTCAGGACGAGGTGGGTCTCAAGCGACTCTTCAAACAGTTTAGTTTTCCTGGGGGAATACCAAGCCATGTCGCTCCCGAGACCCCAGGCTCGATCCACGAAGGGGGTGAGCTGGGCTACGCGCTATCGCATGCCTACGGGGCCGCGTTCGATAACCCAGACCTACTTGTTGCGTGCGTGATTGGGGATGGTGAGGCTGAGACAGGGCCTCTCTCCACCGCCTGGCATTCCAACAAGTTTCTCAATCCCGCTCGCGATGGAGCGGTCCTCCCGATCCTCCACCTGAACGGTTACAAGATCGCCAACCCCTGCTTCCTTGCCCGGATTCCCGAGGACGAACTTCGCAAGCTCCTGGAGGGCTACGGGTATGCCCCTCACTTTGTTGAGGGCCATATCCCCGACGAGGTCCACGGGGGGATGGCGGCGGCCCTTGATCACTGCGTGGCCGAGATCAGCCGGATTCAGACCGACGCGCGGACGAACGGATTTCGCAGACGTCCTGCCTGGCCCATGATCGTTCTTCGTACGCCCAAAGGCTGGACCTGCCCCGCCGAGATCGACGGCCTGAAGTGCGAGGGCTACTGGAGAAGTCACCAGGTTCCAATGGGAGATATGTCCACCGAGGAACATGTCCGAATCCTCGAATCCTGGATGAAATCATACCATCCCGAGGAACTGTTCGATGAGACAGGGCGGTTTCGCTCTGAGTTCGCCGCTCTGGCGCCCATCGGCGACCGGCGGATGGGGGCGAATCCGCATGCCAACGGTGGGTTGCTCCTCAGAGATCTACACATGCCCGACTTCCGGGACTATGCAGTGGAGATCTCGGCGCCGGGCGCGGTGATGGTCGAGGCGACCAGGGTACAGGGTCAGTTTCTCCGTGATGTGATGCGGCTCAATCTCACCTCGAAGAACTTTCGCCTTTTCAGCCCTGATGAGTGCGCGTCAAACCGTTGGCAGGACGTGTTTGAAGCGACCGACCGTTGCTACACCGCCGAGATCCTTCCGGAGGACGACCACCTTTCTCCCGAGGGCCGGGTGATGGAGGTCCTTAGTGAGCACCAATGCCAGGGTTGGTTGGAAGGGTACTTGCTCACGGGCCGACATGGGTTTTTCAGTTGTTACGAGGCCTTCATCCACATCGTGGACTCGATGTTCAACCAGCACGCGAAGTGGCTGAAGGTCTGCAATCAGATCCCCTGGAGGCAGCCGATCGCATCGCTGAATTACCTACTGTCTTCTCATGTTTGGCGCCAGGACCACAATGGGTTCAGCCATCAGGACCCAGGCTTCCTCGATCATGTTGTTAACAAGAAGGCCGAGGTCATTCGTGTTTACCTACCGCCGGACGCAAACTGCTTGCTGAGCGTTACGGACCACTGTCTGCGGAGTCGAAACTATGTGAATGTGGTCGTCGCGGGTAAGCAACCGGCACCGCAATGGCTCACGATGGATGAGGCGATTAAACATTGCGAGGCTGGCCTGGGAATCTGGGAATGGGCCTCTAATGATATGGGGACCGAGCCGGATGTCGTGATGGCCTGCTGCGGTGATGTACCAACGATGGAAACCCTGGCCGCTGTCGATCTACTCCGCCAACACATTCCAGACCTGAAGGTGCGGGTTGTGAATGTGGTGAACTTGATGAAGCTCCAACCCTCCAGCGAACATCCACACGGTCTTCCTGACAGGGAGTTCGACGCCCTCTTCACCGTCGACAAGCCGATTCTCTTCGCCTTCCACGGATATCCCTGGCTGATCCACCGACTCACCTACCGACGGGCCAACCACCGAAACCTCCATGTTCGCGGTTACAAGGAAGAGGGAACCACGACCACTCCCTTCGACATGGTCGTACTCAACCAGATGGATCGGTTTAGCCTCGCCTCCGATGTGATCGACCGGGTGCCGGGACTGGCCACGCGAGCCGCGTATGTTAAACAGTGGATCCGGAACAAGCTGATCGATCACCGGCGGTACATCGCCGAGCAAGGAACGGATCTGCCGGATATTAGTGGTTGGTCCTGGAACGGCGAGGGGAATCGGCTTCCCGGGGCCACGGCTGCTGATACTTCCGCCGACACCGCGTGAATGATTCGGACGGGATGCGGAGTGTGGAAACCCGCTCGCTGTCCTGTGCAAAAAGGTTGCTTCTCAATGGTCCAACTCTCATCTCTTGTTCGGATATTTCTTAATTATATTGACAGTTTAAAGATCGGAATCATGAATTTGAAAGCCGTTGGCAGTCACTAATGGAACGAACCGGGCCAACTCGAGCCAGGCAAGCGAACGGAGGGGAGTGGTTTTCAGCCACTCCCCTCGCCAATTTCGTGGGATCCGGGTTGGGTCCACTAATTATCAAAGGGTTTTCATTTCTTAAGGTGGATCCAGAACGGGCTTCCCCAGGCGAGCTCGCCGTTGGTCTGGAGTACGCGCACGTAATACCAGCTTAGTCCTGGTTCGCGTTTCTCATCGTCTTGCCACTCGAACGCGACCTCGGCTGTGTTCGGCTCGGTCGAGAAGGCGTAGCGGAAGTCCTTGATGATGTCGACCCGGGCGATCGGGCCGGTCCCTCGGGCCTTGATCCTGAGCCGTACGGGCCCCTTGGTGGAAAACTCGTCGCCCATCAGGTGCTCGCCGCTCCGGACATCCAGGAGGATGTTGTCGGTCGCCCCATAGCAATGCCTGCGTTTGAAAGCGTCGAAGATCGCCTCGCGCGAGTTGTTCTCGGCCAGGGCGATCGCGTAGCTGATGTGGGTTGAGATGTGGTCGCTCGACGCCTCGAAGCCGACCTTGTACTGCATGGCGAGCGCGTTCCAGACCATGCCCAACGGTTTCCAGCCGCCGAGCGCTTCCTCGGCCCTGCGGGCCACGCGCGGGGCTCCCAGGTGCTCGTAGGAATTACGGTGTCCCTGGAAGATCTCGACGATCGGCTCGTAGGTGGGGTTGAGGTCGCGCCAGTCGGTTCCCATGCCGGTTCCCGAGGTGTGCGATGCGCAGAGGCCGTTGTGCTCCTTCAGGTAGTCGTAGAGCATGGGCGTGTCTTCATCAACGACTCCGGTCGGATCGACCAGGCGTGGTAGGGTCCGCACCCCGCGCTGAACGAACATCACGTTGCGGTGACCGTGCGGATAGGAATTGCTGCGTTCGTAGGTGAAGACCCCGGTGAATTTCTCGCCGGTGTAGAGGTCGGTCGTCTTCTGGGCGAGCCACCAGGTGTATTCCTTGCCACCGCCGTTGTCGTGGTCGGCGTTGCCCATCCAGTCGAAGGCCGCGACGTCGAGCGCATACCGCCACATGTCTTCCAGCGAGCCGTCGGAACCGCCGTCCATGGAGAGCTCGGTATGGCGGTGGAAGTCTCCTCGCACGAGCTGGTAGGTTTTCCCGCCCGCCTGGATCCGGTGAGATCGCATGCGGGCCACGTCCTCCGCCTCATTCTCGTGGCCTGGAACGGCTTCAACGGGTTCGGCGGCCGGCCTGGGACCCATGGGCGTGGGCTCGATGGGGCCTCCTTGCTTCCAGGGGGTCAGAGAGGCGACCTGAAGGTCCTCGTTGAAGCAAGAGACCGGCTCGTCGGGGGTGCCCTGGTGGCTCCAGTACCGTTTGTTGAACGCCGGGTTCATTTCCACCTCACGGCGGAGTCGGTTGTCGGTGCTGTAGAATGCGAGGACGGGGCCGTCGCTCGGGGGCACGAGCGCGGGGCGATTGTCGAGGAGGCCATCACTGCGCGGCAGGCCTTGAGGGATCTCCCAGGCCTTGCCGTCGAGGCTGGTGACATGCTCCACCCAGAGCGCTCCGACCACCATCACGGCCGGCCCACCCCAGATCGATTCCTGGCGGTGCCGGAAGGCGAGCCAGATCCGCCCATCCCGGTCCGAGGTGATGCGCGGGTAACTATTCATTCGACGCAGGGCTTGAGGGGCGTTGGCGAGTGGGTCGGGGCCTTCGAGCACCTTGTCCCCCTCCACGCAGCGGACGCGGACGGCGGCGGATCGATAGAGGGTGGATCCTTTTCCATCCAGGAGGTTCTCGGCGTCCTTCCCCCAGTGGGCGTCGCGCTCCTCGTAAGCGACCCAGGCTCTCCCCTGAGCATCGAGTGCGACCGTGGGCCTGGCTTCATACCGGGCCGAGTCGGCCACCGAGATCAAGGTTCCGCCGCTGGCCGTGCCGGTCCAGAGCAGGGCGTCGTAGTTGCCCGCCCGGTAACTGTCGAAAGCAATGACGATTCGTCCGTCCTTGGCCACGGCCAAGGAAGGAGACCAGTCGTTCGCCGGGTGATTGCTGACGTTCAAGGGTTGTCCGGGGTTCTCGACGTCGGCCAGGAATATCTCCGCCTGCCCTTCGCGCCAGGCTTGCCAGGCCATCCAGACCTTGCCGTCGGGGCCTCGGCTCAGGACCACGTCGGTATCGGTGCCGGGGTCGGTGGTCAGCCGCTTGGGCTCCGACCAGGCGGAACGCCTCGGGTCGTAATCGCGGCGCAGGAGGTCCCAATTGTTTTCCTTGAACTCGGACCAGACGACGATGACCTTCCCATCCCGGTCCACGGCCACGGCGGGTCGCCACACATCGAGTCCTGGCTCGGTGACATTGAGGACGGATTCGGGCTTCCCGTTGGCGAATCGGAAGAGGCGAACCTGGTCGCCTCCTTCCTTCGGGGCAAGCTCGGCGAATCGCTTTGGGCGGGTTTGATAGGCCTGGAGGTCGTTGGGCCCTCGCGCTTCATGGGCGACGAAGCCAACCCAGACCCCGCCTTGCGAGTCGGCCGCGGCGGCTGGGAAGTCTTCGTGTTCTTCCGAGCTGAGCAGGGTGATTCCATTGGGAATTCGTTCGGCGGTGACTCGCCCGTCCAGGTAAGGATGAGCCGCGCCATCCTCCAGGTCGGCCAGGCGGACCTGAAAGGGGCCCTGGGGGCTTTCGACCGACAGGGTCGCCGAGGAAGGGCCTTTGAACGTGACGAGCACCCCCGTCGGGGTAATCGCCGGGCCGGCCGATCCTGGGCCGGTCTGCCGTTTCGCGGCCACCTTCTTGGCCAGGGCCTTCTTGGCGGTCTTCCGAATGGGCAGGCTCCTCGCCTTCCACGAGCTGCTTCCCGTCACCTCGTCCCCCGCGCGGAAACGATACCCTTCCACGCTGACGACTTCCCCCTGGTCCACCCGGATCTGACCACTCCAGTCCTGTCGGGCTTGATCGCCAACCCCGAGCATGAGTCGGATCGAGGTGGTTCCCGGATCGAGTCGGGTCGCTGGGGCGATCGCCCGGCCCGGCTCCCCTTGACGTTGCGCCCAGCCCACCGAGACCCCTAGCAGACCGAGGCAGGTCAGCCCAAGAGCAAGTGATCGGTGCGAAAGCATAAAAGGTTGATCCTTTATCTAGGGGTGGAAGTGATTGGATGATCCGATTGTGGTCAACGCCCGGATTCGTCTCGCCTCGGTTTCCAGGAAGATCCTTACGGTTCTGCCTGGTTGGGTAAGGCGGGGGAAGCGATTGAGACGGGCGGACCCTCTGGTTCCTGAAACTGGGCCTGATCTCCGAACGGGACCTGGGGTTTGTGAGCTCGGGCCGTCTCGACGTTGGTGACGGTCCAGGTGCCGCCGCTTCGTTCCAGGTGAAAGGTTTGGCGTTCGTTGCGGTCGGGGTACGCGGACTCGAGGACGACGGTCGTGGTGGTTGATTCCCCAAGGCCCTCCGCGCTAAAGATCGCGTGGCTGGTTCGGGCCTTGGCTGCGTCCTGGAGCTCGGCGGCGAACGCCTCTCGGCCTCGTTCGGTCATCTGCTGCTGAAGGCGTTGCCGGTACGTGTCGTCGAAGCCCGCCAGGTAGGTTTCGACATCCCCCTCGGCGGCCGCGCGAAGTAAGGAGCGGACCCGTCCTTCGGCGGTTAGGCCGACATCCTCATCGGACTCGTTCTCATTTACCGTTTCCGTGAGTCCCCCCCAACCACCCTGGCCGCTCCCGCTGGGGCGGCCTCGCGCCATCCAGGCCAATGAGCCCATGATCAGGCAGGTCAGAAGGGCAGCGAGGATTCGTCGGTTCCGCATCGTTGCGCGTCTCCTTCCCGCTGGTCCGCAGGGCATCCCATCCTAATCGATTGGAACACCTTGTCGAGGGGGGGAGCTAAGGTGCAATCCCCGCTGATTCGCGGGGGATTCGGCCCAAACGTCGTCTTTCCTGGGAAGGCGGGTATCTTGCCCGCTCCTCATCTTATCCAATGCGGGCGGGACGCCCGCGCTCCCAGGGAAAAGAACTTCGATGACTCGTCGCCTGCAACTCAATCCAGGTGTCCCATGAACCTGAGACGAATCCCAACGACGTGACATCGATCAAGAAAATAAGAAAAATAAGCCTATCGATTCGTTGCACCGGGGCTCGGGGTCGTGCCCTGGTCGGCCTGATTATCGTCGGCGAACAGGTTGATGTCGACAGTCTGGCCAGGTGCGATGATCAACTTGCGCTCAAGCCTGGGGAGAAGGAAAGAAAGCGTCTCCAGGTAGAGTCGACGGCGCGTGGCTGGAAGGGCTTTGCGTGACTCATTCCAGACCTGAGTGAATCGGTCAGCCTCTCCATGGGCCACCTGGATTCGGCGGTTGACCTGGGCGGCGGCGCGGTCGGCGATCTCCTGGATTTGCCCTTCCGTATCGGCTCGAGCGCGCTCGGCGTATTCTTCAGCGCGGGTGACTGCCTGTCGCAGGTCGTTCCGAGCCCGCGCGGCATCGGCGAAGGCAGGGGCGACGGGGACGGGCGGGGCCACCCGGCCGAGCCGGACGGCCCGGATCGAGACCCCCAGTTTCTCGAGGTCGGCCTGTTCCTGAACCGAGCGCAGGATGCGTTCGGCGACCTCGGCGCGGCCGGAGGTCAGCACGTCGTCGATCGAGCGTTCCACCAGGGCTCGAGTCAGCGACGCCTGAGCGGCCGCCTCCAGGGTGCGATCCACGGAAACTGAAGTGAAGAGATAAGGAACCGGTTCACTGACCCGGTATTGCAAGATCGCCTCGACCGCCACCAGGTTCAGATCTCCCGTGAGCCGATCGTCCGAGGCCGCTCCCGGCGCCTGAGCAAGCGGGACGCTTCGAGCACCTCGCGCTCCCACGATCAAGGTGCGCGTTTGCCCGGGCTTGAGACGGTCGATCCGATCAATCCCCCAGGGGAGCCCCCAGTGCAGGCCCGGTTCCCACGGCTCGGGCAAGACCGCGCCGAACCGTCGAACCACGCCGACCTCGTCTTGCTGAACCACGGACAGGCCCGACGCCAGGTAACCCGCCAGCACAACGGCTGGAACGAACCACCACCGGAACTTCATGGTCGGGCCTCCCCGTTCGGGGCGCCGGAGAGTGGCTCTGCCTTGGTCCGAGCTTCGACACCCGTGTTCGGTCGCTCGGCGATCCGCCCCGCGCGAGTTGCTGAGTCTTCTCGTGGGTCGTCGGAGATGCCCTGAGTCAGGAGCCGGAGGAAGTCGCTCTCGGCCGAGAGAATGAGCGTGGTCTTCCGATCCAGGGCCTCGCGGTATGTTTCCAGTGTCTTGAGGAACTGGTAGAAGGACGGGTCGGCGGCGTGGGCCGCGTTGGCGAGGCGGGTCGCTTCGGCCTCTCCTTCACCGAGGATGCGGGCGGCGTCGGCCTCGGCCTGGGCCACCTGCTTCGCCCGTTCCAGATCCGCCGCGCTTCGGATCGTGCGGGCCTTGCTTTCCCCTTCCGCCCTGGTTTTCGCCGCGACCTTCGCACGTTCGCTCCGGATCTGGTCGAACACCGCCGAACGGACTTCCTCGGGATAGTTCAGCCGGCGGAGCCGTACGTCCACCACCTCAACCCCATACTCCTTACCGGCCTGCTCCGCGATCCGGCCCTTCACCTCGCTCATCATCGCATCGAGTGCCGAGGCCGACTGATCCACCCGGACCAGGGTCGACAACTCATGCTGGCCGAGCTCGGCGGCGAGGACCGAGGCCGCCATGTCCTCGAGCCGAGCCGAGGCGTCGGGCAGCGTGCGCAGAGCCCTGAGAAAGCGTTCGACATCGGCGATCTTCCAGACGGCGTACCAAGAGACTTCCAGGTTCTTCTTGTCGCCGGTCAACATCTCACGCGGAGGGGGGGAGTCGAGCTGGAGCCGTTTATCGAAGCTCCGGCGGCTCTGGTACGGCCACTTCCACCAAAGCCCGGGCTGATCGATCAACCGAACCGACCGTCCGAACTCCGTCACATAGACCACCTCGGCCTGGTCCACGATGACCACGGAACGGGCGATCGCAATCAATGCGATCAGTGCGATGGCTCCCATGATTACCATCGACCTCGATCTTGGTTGCCGGTGTTCCGAGTTGTTCAATAAATTGTACATGAAAAGTAGTGGTTGTGTTTGTTAAGTAGTCATGAGATGGACGGTGGGTAACGATTGGGAGGAGTCCGCTCACTGGGACGGGCCTCTTCATCAGAACCAGCCGATGCTCGAGAGGACAATCAACTGAAAAATCAGGACGGCAATGATGACGACAAAGTTAAGGTAAGAAAACAAGATAATGTTAATATTCGATAAGATGAATTCGTCAAATGGCCTACGGTGCTGCTTGGATCGCAAGTGCCGACGAGCGAGGAGTGGTAGCACAACCGCCAGGGTGAAGCTGATCTGGAGCCAGTAGGTGAATAGACGCTCTTGTTTGGCCTTAACGATCCAGATTCCTCCCAGGATCCAAAGGCAGCACAGGGTGATTTGAACAAGTATCTGTTTGGTCGAATGACTGAACCAGGCTCCGATTGCGATGGCATGCAGGCTGATGCCGAGGGGCAAGATCACGGGTAGGTCGGCCAGCGTACTGTTTCTTGAAACGCTATCGCCAATCAGACGTGCCACCTCTCGATAAAGCACGATTCCTACCGCGAAGGTCGAGACCCCGACCATCATCGTTCCCAATGTCGGTCGCGCCCAACTTGGTGATGGACTCGATGGATGAGGAGGAGGAAGGTCATTGAGTGGTTCTTGGATGTCTTGCATGATCTTTGAGTTTTTTATGCGTTGTTGAGTTTTGGAATACGCATTAATCGATTGGTTCTTCATCCGGCTCGAGCGAGCTTGGGGATGCGAGTGTCTGGCCAAGTCCGAGCCAGTCCGGGTCGGCGAGCCAGAGTTGTCGTCGGCCCTGGGCTCGAGGGTCGAGGATGACCTTGGGGCGGCCCGCGAAGCTCGTGGCCATCGCGTCCCAGAGAAGTCGGAACTTGGTTAAGGTGGGTTGGCTTGCGTAGGCGGACTGGCGGGCGAGGAACGCTTGCCGATCTCCCTCGGCGCTGAGCTGGAGTTGGCTGGAGCGTGTCTGGGCGGTGTCGCGGAGCGATTGCGCGTCGGCCTTGGCTTGCCAGAGACGTTCCGCGGCGAACCCCTCGGCCTCGTTCTGGAATCGGGCCGAGTCGGAGCTGGCCGCCGAGACGTCGCGGTAGGCCGGGATCACCTCGCGAGGGGGATGGGCGTCCTTGATCCCCACCCGGTCGATCGCCACGACGAGGCCGGCTCCCTTCAACCGATCCTGAAGCTTCTGGGCGGTCTCTTGCTCGAGGTCTCGTCGGCGGGTGACCAGCACCGACTCGAGATCGGTGCGCCCAATCACTTCGCGAAACACGCCTTCCGCCGTTGCCTCGACGACCGAGTCGGTGCTGAGCACCTGGAACTGGGCGTTGGCGACTCCGGCGCGGGTGTAACGGTACTCGACCGATCCCGCCAACTCGACGAGGTTCTCGTCGCCGGTCAGGAAGAGGGCGGAGTCCTCACGCTGTGCGCCGTGGGCCGCGCTCCAGGAGATGGGCCCAATGCTGCGCGACGAGGGGCCGACTCGCGCCACGCGCACCTGATCGGGCTCGACCTTCGTAACGGTTTCAACAGGGAAGGGGAGCCGCAAGTGGAGCCCGGGCTCGAGCAGAGGGGGCTGGTAGCGCCCGAATCGTTGCACAAGACCGACCTGCGCCGGCTCAATGAGCGTGATCCCCGAGCCGAGATAGGCCAGGGCCAGACCGATTCCCAACCCTTTAACGACACCTCGCCAGTGCGACTCGAGCCAGTGGGCCAGCACGGAAGGGCGGCAGGCCCGGCAAAGATGAGCGACCTGCAGGGCCCCTCGGGCGGGGGCCGAGCCTTTCCACCGCTCGAAGCCGAGTAGCCTCAATGAGTTGAGCAAGACGAGCAGCGAACCCACCTGGTGAAAGATCGCCCCTTCGACCGGGCCCATCCAGCGGAGGCTCGCAAGCAGAACCGCGACGGTATTCACGCCAAATGCAAAAATGAGGATGTTTTGGCGGATGACTCGGACGGTGAGCCGAGCCATGCGGAAGGTTTCGGGGAGGGGTTCGAGCGGATCACCCATCAAAATGACTGAGCCGGCCTCGGCGGCGATGTCGGTCCCGACTCCACCGAGCGCCAGGCCGGCGTCGGCCAGGGCCAGGGCGGGGGCGTCGTTGATGCCGTCGCCGACCATGGCGACCACCCGCCCGGCGTTTTGCTTGCTTTGGACCCAGGCGGCCTTGTCCGCGGGAGTCTGCTCGACCTCGAGCTGGTCGAGATGGAGCTTACGGGCCACCAAACGAGCTGGGGCGAGGCGGTCGCCCGTCAGGATCGCCAGGTCCGTCAGACCCAGTTGCTCGAGCTCATGAATGACGCCGTGCGCTTCGGAGCGGACCCGGTCTCGGGCGCCGAGAGCTCCGACCAGGGTGCCATCGACCGCCACGAGCAGCACGGTCTGGCCCGACTCGTCGAGTCGCCTGATCGCGTCTTGCGCTTCGTCGGACAGCGATATCGACCGTTCGCGGAACAGCCGGAGGTTGCCCACCAGGACTTCGCGGGACGTTCCTTCCTCGAGAATACGGGCCCAGATTCCCGCTCCCGGTTGGGCCTGGAATTCCGCGAGCTCCGGGAGCGAAGCCCCCTTGGATTCCGCTTCGGCTACAACGAGCCGAGCCAGCGGGTGCTCACTGGCGCACTCGGCCGCCGCGGCAAGGTTGAGGAGTTTGTCCGGGTTGAAGTCAGGGTGAAGGACCAGTCGATCACCGAGCTCGGGCCGGCCCCTGGTCAGGGTGCCGGTTTTGTCAAACGCGATCGTGTTCACCCTGGCCAGTCGTTCGAGTGCGGCGCCTCCTTTGACCAGGACCCCGCGCCTGGCCAGCCGGGCGGTCGTCGCCAGCACGGCCGCGGGCGTGGCAAGTACCAGGGCGCACGGGCAGGCGACCACGAGGACCGCCAGAGCCGGCATGAGGTCGAGAGAAGGCGACTCCCCCGCGCGTGCCCAACGTCCGAGTCCACCCAGGTTGGTGACCAGGAAGACGACGACGGTCGCCGAGAGGACCAGGGGCAGGAACAGTCGGGCGTAGCGATCCGCCGCCCGTTCCAGTGGAGAACGCCTGGCCTGAGCTTCGGCCATCAACCGGATCACCTGGCCGAGCGTGGTTTCTCCCCCCACCTTCTCCGCGCGGACTTCGAGACGACCGAACTGGTTGACCGTCCCGGTGTAAACCAGGTCCCCTTCTCCCTTGTCGATCGGCAGCGACTCGCCGGTCAAGACCGCCTGGTCAACGGCCGAGCGCCCGGCCGTGACCATTCCATCGGCCGCGATCCGTTCGCCGGGTCGAACCACCAGCAAGTCTCCAACCTCGACCAACTCGGCCTCGACCTCGGTTTCTTCTCCGTCACGGATCACGCACGCGGTACGAGGGCGGTACTCCAGGAGCTTCTGGATCGCGCGTTGGGCGCGTTCAAAGGTGAACGCCTCGAGGCATTCACCGAGCAGGGCGATGAAAACGACCTCGGCCGCCACGAAGTACTCGCCGAGATATCCCGCCGCGACACAGGCGATTGCCAGGGCGATATCCGCGCCGATCCGCCCTTCCAAGAGGGCACTCAGTGCCAGGTAAACGACCCGGCCGCCGCCGATCAAGGCCGCGAGCAGCGCGAGCGAGAGCCCGAACGGACGGCGATACGGACTTCCGAGCGCGGCCAGCACCAGGTCCGCCGCCAGTAGCAGGCCCACGAGCGCGGTTGTCGCGATCAGCCAGCGTAGCTCTGCTCTGTGGTCAGCGTGTGAATGCTCTCCCGGACGTTGGCCATGACCGCGCGGATCATGATCCCCCGGATAAGTGTGCCCGAACGCCATCTGTGCCGGTTGATATTCGCGATGCAAGCCGCCACTCCGCCTCGAAACTTTGGTCTGACTCGCAAGGACGCTCTGAGTCTTTCCGACTCTCCCTCACGATGGAGAATCGCTGAAAACCGAGCCAACGCGTGACAGGCTCCGCTCATCGTTGGCGGAATTCGGGCTGGATGCAAGAACTTTGGAGGTTTCGTGAGAATGAGCAAGGGAATTCACGAGAGCGTCCCTTTCCAAAGGGACCTCTTGATGTGGGGGGCTAAGATTGCCTGGTACACGAGCCGCGCGGATTTCCTACAATGGAAATCAGGTTGAGCGGTAAGGCCGAGCGAGCAAGATCGTCAGCGAGACCGCTGGGCTCACCATTGCATCAGGGCATGCCGTGCTTTTTGGCATGCTGTGCTCGAGCCGTCCGCGGATATTGGGAAAGGTCGCATTTGATGTCCTACGAATTCTCGAAGATCGAAGATGCCCTTCAAGCCTTCTCTGAAGGGCGAGTGGTCATCGTGGTGGATGACGAAAAACGCGAGAACGAGGGGGACTTCGTGGCCGCGGCCGATCGCGTCACGGCCGAGACCATCGAATTCATGATCACCGAGGGGCGAGGGCAGTT
>Ga0182738_1004860_pt1 | contig 14622 bp, 21 predicted proteins | sample eDN5th30CBELigMG_FD_128876 | JGI IMG/M metagenome (GOLD analysis project Ga0182738, IMG submission 128876) | Enriched Miracle-Growth compost microbial communities from Emeryville, California, USA - eDNA 5th pass 30_C BE-Lig MG (version 2)... ... | reverse complement strand
ATGGCCTCAATGAGCAGGCTGGCCAGTTGATGCTCGTTCATCTCCGTGGCCTCCGCCGCAAAGGCTGCCAGCGTCTTCGCCATCGTCTCCAATTTCGCAATCCTGTGTGCCATTTGATGCCCTCCCCATTCCCAGCCTCAGCGGCACCAGTTACCCAGCCTCCGCCAAGCGCCCTATGTTGAGCAGCATGGCGCACGATTTCAAACCCGTCTTCGTCTGGATCACCGCCGGCACCCTGCAGGCCGTGGGGGATGTCGTGCGCGCGGCCGAGATCCTGTTGAAGCATTGGCCCGAGGAATTCGCAGAGAGTGACCTGCACCACGCCGCCCGCTTGGCCTGTCTGGAGGCCTGGCAGGACGATGGCGACATGTTGGAAGCACGCGAGGCTTTCGTGGCGGCGGCCCTGGAGGCGGGCATCCTGGCGCCAGACGAGATCCGCCCTATTCGACGAACAGATCAGCCCCGACGCCCAGGACGGCGGCGAGCTTAATCTGGGCATCCAGCGACAGATCCCTCCCGCCCTCGGCGCCGCGGATGATGGCTTGGCTGACGCCCGACCGGTCCGATAGCTGCTCTACGCTCAACCGCTTCCAATGACGTACCGCTGCGAGCGGCGTTAGGCCGTCTGCGATGGCGGCCAGAACTTCCTCGGGAAGATCCTCATCGGCATCAGGGCCGAATTCGGTGGCGGGCTCGTCGGGCATGTTAGGCGTCCTCCAGCCCGCTCAACGCCCAGGCGGTGACTGCGATCCGCCCAGCCCCGGACTTGAATTCAATCAAAGGAAATCAAAGCGGCCTATCCAGCGCTCGCCCGAACGGCGTGTGTCGCCGCAGCCTGGTCGGGGAACGTGCCGAGTTTCTTGCCCTCAAGCGACTTCGCCACAAAGGCGTGCGGGCCGGTCCGCCGAGTAGATCCGATCAGTTCGCGGCCATCATAGACGGCGAGTTCGTCAGCCATTCTTGTGCCCTCTGCGGCCCTGAAATCCGAGGGCTGCGATGTAGACAAATGTGAACATTCCCGTCCCTCGCGCGCGCCGCGCCCCTGCACGCACGCGAAGGCTGACCCAGCTTCACGCAGGAAATCGCCTGCCGAGTCCGCTGGCTGGCGTTCAGGGAGCGGTGGCGCTCGGTAGCCGCGACACTGCAAGTCGCCGCCAGCGGCTTCGCCTGACTCGGGAAACGGCATTCGTTGCCTCTTGCCCGCAGCGGGGAGACGGGCTTCGATACTCTAAACGGGGTATCGATGATTCTGACTGAGCAGGGTGTGGTGGATGCTGTTAAGGCGTGGCTAGAGGGCAACGGGTTCGGGGATGTGGCAGCGGTGGACGTAGGCCGGCCCGGCTACGATATTCAGGGCTGCCGTCGTTCAACCGGTGAGCATTGGCTGATCGAGGCAAAGGGCGGCTCTCACTCCGGAGACGATAATAGCACTCGGGCGTGGATGGGCGTTGGTGCGGCTTTCCTGATGACGGCAGGGTGGCGATATCAGCCGGACCTGGCTGGCAAGCGCTTCGCAATCGCCGTTCCGGATTCCCGCTGGTTCAACGTCCATGTGGGCCGGATAGCAGAAGCTCTCCGCGTGCTGGGCATATCGGTGTTCAGCGTGAGCGAAACTGGGCAGGTGACGTTCATCGAGAACCACCCGTTCCAGGATGGCGGGCTAGAGACATAAAAGCCCCCCCCCGTCTTCGAGACCGGAGGGGGTTTCTCGTTCCTGCATCAGTGCGAAAAGCCTGCCGTCCAGTCTTCCTGGACGCGCCGATAGCGCGTGTCCGGCTTCACGCCTGAGAAGGTATCGATGGCCTGGACGGCCGGGTCGATTTCCTTGAACAGGTCGATGCAGCCCTTCATGTCGCAGCAGTGGCCGTCAGGAACGTGCAGGGTCCCGGTGGCGGAATCAAAGTCGTAAGCCAACCGAAGAACGCCGCATTTCAGCTTGGTGTGAAACTCGGTCGCCTTCATGCCCGGCGCCCCTGTGCCCGCTTCGGGGGCGGACGCTTCTCGATCACCGGCCGCTGACCGTATTTCGCGAGCAGGTCGTTCGCGGCTTCAACGAGCAGATCCTCAAGAGGGCGGTCCAATTGGATCGACAGCCTAGACGCTGCCCGCCAGCCCTCGCGGTTCGTTCGCATCATCATGGTTTTGTAGTCGCGTAGCGCGGGTGTAGCAGCGACGGCAGGTGTTGGTAGTGGTGCGATAGCGGGCTGCTCCACCCACTCGACCAGGCCGAGCATCCGGCGCAACGGCGCCGACAGGACGCGGATGGACCGGCCGAACCGTTGCGATGGGATGTCACCGTCCTTTACCGCTTTGTAGGCCTGATTCCGCGACATGCTCAGGCAGAACGCTGCCTCGTCTACGGACATCGTTGCCATCCGCAGTAGCCGTTCCCGTGCATCCCGCGGCGACGTGTAGCTCTCGCTCCCGTCCGCATTCGTCCAGATTTCGGTTCGCGACGGGTGGCGCTTCCACGCGCTGCTGCTTGATCCATTAGCCATGAGATATCGTCTCCTTTGAAATGGGAAGTTCGTCTGTCGCCGACTGCCACCAATCTTCGCCCTCGACGAAAGGCACACTGCCAGCGGCGACACCATCGCGTGTCATCTCTGCCTGCACCTCGGCGAGGATGTCGTGCTCACGCTTGGTTCGAGGGGTGAAGGCCCGGCCCCGCTCCAGATTCCATCGAGCGCAGCGCTTAACGTTCGCGCGCCGTTCCGCGTCCCGCTGCTCGTCTGCGGCTATCATGTCGAGCAGACCTTGCTTGGCCTCGGGCAGCCGCGACAGGGACGCTATCCGCCTAGCCTGCAGCGCCTCCTCCGACTTCAAGGCCGTAAGGACTTCGGCAATCGAAGGCAGGAAAGTCTGCGTGTCGACGATCCGCAGGCACGCGGCTTCCAGCGCGCCAACTGTCGGCTCATGAGCGCCAACCCGTTCGGCCAGCATCCGGCCGTAGCCCGCAGCGTCGCCTTTGCCTGCGGATGGGTTCGAGGCGATGACGAGCGCCAGCCGCTGGCTGATCTCCGCCGTGTTCGCCTTCGCTTCACCCGTACGCAGTTGGGCTAGGACTGAGACCGCTACCGCCTCTGCAGCGTCCAAGTGGGCCACGAGCGCGGTGGCGATGTCCCGGCTATAGACCGCGTACAGGTCGCCTCGGAGAATTCGCTCCGCCTCCGAAACGAGCCCTGCCAGTTCCTCGGCTTTCTTTCGGGCGCGCTCGGCGACGGGCGTCCGCGGTATCGCCGCGCTGGCATTAGCCTTCGATGACAGGGCCGTCGTCATGGGGCACCTCCTGGTTCATGCCGTAGCTGAGAATGCCGGCCATCGCGGACTCGCTGCGGGATGCGGCCGGCGAGATAAGAGCCCTAGGCGCCGTCTGCGGGCGCTCGTTCAACCACGCCTCCGCATTTAGCCAGGTCGCCGGCTGCTTCGTGTATTTCGGATCTTCATCCTGCCGCTCGACTGCGTAGCGCATCGCACCGTTGACCAATTCGGCGGCGGTGGCCTTCTTCGCCTTCACGACAGCCAGGAAGGCTTTGCGGGCTCGGCCTTTGTCGTCCTTGCGCGGATAGGCCGGCCAGAACTGTTCCTCGAACGCCGCTTCCGCCGCGGCGACATCCTGCTTTGCCGTGGCCGTGGCCGTGGGCGCAGCGCCGATATCGGGCCGGGCCTGGTCGAAGTCGCTTAGGTAGAGATACAGCCCCGGCCCATCCATCAGGCTTTGAAGCTCGGCAAGATCCTCGGCTGTAAGGCGTCGTACAATCAGCGTAGCGGCTTTGGAACGCGCCACGTCCCGCGCTTCGGCTTCCGCGCGCCAGTCGCGCAACGCAGCCGCACCCCGGGCATCCCTGGCTTCTCGCCTAGCTTTGGATCGTGCCTCCTTGGCCTTCTGCTCCGCCGTCTTTTTCGCCTCGGCGCGCGCAACCCGATCATGCTCCTTAGCGTCGGCGACGATATCGCGGATAGCTGTGAGCGGAACGTGCCGGTCCTCGCGCAGGCGAGATACAACAGCGTCACGAGCGGCCGAAGGCACGGACGGAGAGGCGAGTTGGTAGACGACCGTCGCGGGCAAATCGGAAATGATTTCCGTTTTGTCGCGGAAGGCCTCAGCGGCGGCCATGTAATTCCTTGCCGTTCGATCCGCCCACCCAAATTCAGCCTGCAGCCAGGCGGTGAACCTGCCGTGGCCAAGCATCTCTTTCGCGGCGAGCAGATTGACGCCCGTGCCGATCATCACGCGGATGGTTTGCTTTCGCCACGAGCGGATCTGCGCGGCGGCATCCCTGAGGCATTCAGCATCCTCCGAGGAAATATCGGTGTAGTCGAAGGCGGCAGCGACCGACTGCTCGGGTCGCGCACCCGATACGGCGATTCGGGGAGTCATGCTGCGTCTCCGTCTGGTCGAATGTCGAGAGCGGGGTGGCCTTCGAGGGCGCGCTGAACACATTCGGTGAACGACAGGATCTCACGGTCAATTTCGGTGGCGGGCACGCCGGCCGATGCCATCTGCCGGGTCATGTCCGTGAGGGTCTTGGTCCAATAGATCTCGGCGCCTTTGCCGGATCGACCGGACAGCACATCGACCACGCGGCGGATCTTGCCGATGCGATGCTCGGTCGGGAATGCGATGACGCGAGCAGTCGGTGGCGCCCATCGGAATAGCGGAAAGTCGTTAGCTTCGCGCATGGCTCTTCCCTCCAACCAAACTATCTAGAGCATTTGGTAAATACCAAATTGGATGGATCGTTGATTTCGCTCGACTTTTCAGCATCACGACGCCTCCCGGAGACCGGCGGATTTGGTAAATAGGGGGTGGGCGAATTTGGTATTTACCGAGTGAGGTTTTTTCTTCCGGCCCACGCCAGACCTTTGATCCGCGCGGCGCTGTCGGACCGCCTCTGTCCATCGCTTCGAATCATCCTCGGTGAAGCTGCGCCACTCGTTCGTCGCCCCCAGCCCGTCCGATGTCCCGTCGAAAGTCAGCGTGTAGACGTTCGGATGCGCGGTGCCGTTGCCGGCTCTCCCCCGGCGAACCTTTACCAGCCCTTTGAATACGCATTCGTCTATGCCGTCGCCGACGAAATCCGGCGTCGCGCCATATTCGATGAACTGCTGGTGGGTAACGATCAATTCGCCGTTTTCAGCACGGCCATGGTCGATATGTTCGAGCTTAAGCCGATCGAGGACACGGCGGGCGTTAATGCTCAGTGAGCGGTAGGCAGCGCTTTCCAGGAAGAGCTTCGTCTCGGCAATCCACCCCCCTTGATCTGCGGGTGGCTGCGTTGCCTTCCTAACCATGTTGTGACGTTTGCCGGCGCTCGTTCGGCTCTTGTCGCGCGCGCTGAAGATGGCATTACTCATGCAGCGCCGCCCCCGATCCACGCGGGAAGGTCGTCATAGAAGCCCCTGCAGGCCGAGGCGAAGGCGCGGTAGACCGGCCGGCCCTCCTGCCAGTCTGCGAGCCACGTCTTGCGGAAAGGCTTCAGCCACTCGATGCCGGCAGCACGCCAGTCGTCGTGCGAACAGACCGCATAGAAGGCCGCCGCTTCGAGACAGTCGATTTCCGATTCCGCCAGGTGCTCGATGGCCGCCGTCAGCAGAATCGACAATCCCGCCGCTGCAATCTCTGGCGGCGCCTGCCACGCCTTCGTGCTCTCCATGGCGTAATCGAGAACGGGCAGGAAGGCTGCCGCCCGCTCGGCCCAAGCCGAATGATCCAGCGCTAGCGTTACCCAGTTCTCTAGTGGCTCTGCGATGCCGGGTGTTTTCGGCATGTTGGTATAGGCCGGCTGCTCCGGACGCTGGATCGGTATGTGCGGGACTTTGCACCCGCCGTGGTCGAGGAATATCTGGAAGGGCACGCCGCCTTTGCCCATTGCTTCGGCGAGCACCTTCTCGCAGCGTTCGCGGTTCTGCTTGCCGTGAATGCCAGCGATGGTCATGCAGCCGTCGAGGTCGTGCCCAAACTCATCGTCGAGACCTTGGAGCCGATAGACGGCAACCGGCACACCATAGGGCGACGGGATATAGCCGAGAGGCGCCCTCATGCCGCAACCTCCATGCTGAGGACTTCGACCTGCGAGCGAAGATAGTATCTGCCGTGATGGCCGCTAAACGCGCCCGAATGCGGTTCGTCGACCGTAACGATATCGAGCCCGGCCTGCCTGGCCTTAAACACGTAGTGGCTGACCCGTGGCGCGGGGCTCTCGATGCTGGTGGTGCCGCGCGGCCCAGCCTTTATCAGCCGGTCGACCATCCAGGCGACGCGGCCCTTCAGGACCAGGATGCGCCCCTCATGCCCGCCGACGCGGATTTCCAGTTTGGTGACATTGCTCATGACTGCACCTCACGCATAGCGAGGCCGGCACTGACCGCCGTTACCTTCGCGGTTGATTCCGACAGCCCGAAACGCGCCTGAAGGCGACGGGCAGCTTGTAGAAGGGGGGAGTGTTGGCTATCTTCCGAAGCGATCAGCCCGCCAAGGTGATCGATTTTGCGAAGGCCGCGCGCTGTGCACCCAGCCGCGGCCTTTCGCGTGTCTGGGGGAGCGGCTGCCCGCGCTGGCGGGAGCTTGGTGTGCACCGTAACTGGCATGACTGAACCTCAATGGCTTTGCGCCAGAGGACGGTCGAGGCTATGCTGGATAAGCGAAACTGATAGCCTTCGGCCCCGTCCATTGTGGCGGGGCTTTTTATTAGGCGGCGTAGCGACGGGCCTTGGCCTGCTCGATCACGCCAATGATTTCAGAGCGCGGCCAGCGGGACAGCGAACCGATTTTGACCGGCTTCGGCACGGTGCCGTCCGCGACCCGGCGCCAGAAGGTCGGAACGCTCATCTGGAGGACCGCAGCGCCTTCGCGGACGGTAAGAAGAGGATCGGTGAGTTGCATTGTTTCGCCTCGTGGTCGTTTGATACGAGGCGATTTATTGAACACCTTTCCGCAGGGGCGCAAAGAATAAGCGGCCAGAAATTGGTGTAAACGAGCCGGTAATTGCCGCCTACACGGGAGCTATTATCCGGCAGGTTTCGGGCCGATTATCCGGCGGCATTTTCCGGCAGCATTTTTATGTACTGCTGGGCTGTGCTTCGGCTGATCGTCGTTTTGAACGCGAGCGCCACGAAGTCAATTAACTCTTGAACCAAAGCCTCCCCCTTCTCCGGTAGTTCGCCACGGCTGGCCCTATCGGCGAAGACATTCAGCGCCGCCTCTCTTATCAGGCCGCCGCCCTTTGCCGGGCGGCCCCGTTGCGGTCGGGCGAGCATGGACCCTGTTCCATCGTCCTCCATAAGAACGCAGCCAGGGTAGACATCAAGCGACTTAGTTTGATGCTCACATTGAGGACGAGGGAACCTCGCCAGGAGATCGGATGTTGGAACCTGAACAGCATAGTAATTGCCCGACGAATGACGCAGATCACTATTCTCCCAATCGAAGTTTCTCAGTGACCAGTGCGAGGGCGGTATCTGCACAAGGGGTGTTTCAGCGCCATCCTCGGGACCATCGCCAGGAGCATGCCGCCAGCCGACACACTTTAGCTGCCCTGCCGCTACGGCTCGAAAGACCTCAATTCGCGCGATATCCACTGCAGCGTCGGCCTGTGCATCGATGCTGTTGACCCAATCTGCCTCGGCGCTGACGGCATCCCGTTTGGCAAGAATCTTGGCAATCTCTGTTTTAAATCCAAGGGCCTCATTATAGGACTCTTGACGTTCATACCCCGCGATAACCTCGGCGCCTGTAGGCTTGCGGAGATTTGGGAGGGTCCGTGACAGGAAGTCTTTGGTGCGTTCATAGCGCTCCCAATCGACATCTATGCCTAGGTTCTGAAACTCCGATTTCGTAAACCCGGCATCGAACGACAGAATCTCGGCATCTTCGTCCAACGCATCACGGTTAGTGCGTGGATCGACCTCCGAGTAGTCATTGCCAAATTCACTCACCTTGACCAGGACCTGGGGCACTCGTCCGAGTGCAACCCAAAGAGTAGCCTCTGCCAGGTAGCAGGTGGGCGGCAACGGGACTTCTTGGAATATCCTCACCGGCTATGCTCCTTCTGTAGCAATGTCACTACCGCGCCACTTCGGCCGGTCACATGCTGCGCCCAGCGCTCCAAAAGGACGCGCCGCTGTTCTAAGAAATCCGTGCGCCTGTAGGCGCGCTCGACCGTGCCGCCTACCGTATGCCCCAGCATCGTTTCGGCGACTTCGTGCGGCGCGTCGGTAGCCTCAGCCAGCCAGTCGCGCAGGCTGGACCGGAAGCCGTGGGGGCGGGCCTCAAGCTTCGCCCGTTGCATGAACATGCCCATAGTCATGTCGGAAATCACACCTTTGCGGATGCTCGGAAACAGGTATCCGCCGCGCGCGTGCCGCCGGGCTCTCGCGATGGTTGCCAGCGCCTCACTGGACAGGGGCACGCGGAAGTCAGCCGTCGAGCCGTGCTTGCCCTTCATCGCCTCGCCAGGGATGGTCCACACGTCGTCGATGATTTCGTATTCCTGCAAATACCGCAGTGGCCCAGATCTAACGCCAGTCAGGATCAGCAGGCGCAGGGCGAGGTGAGTAACGCTGTCGTCGCTGATGCGAGCGTAGAAGGCGGGCACGTCCCGCCAGTTCATGGCTGGGATATTTTTGACGGTATGGCGCTGCTTGCCGAGCAGCGCGCGGGCCTTGTCTGGCGCCTGCAGATCCACAGTTAGCCCCAGCGCCGCGGCGTGGCGGAGACAGATGCGCAGTCGTCCCAGGGCCTTCGTCGCGGTCTCCGCCTTCGCGTGCCAGATGGGGGCGAGGGCATCCCGGATGTCGTTTTGATCCAGTTCGGCAACTGGCACTTTGCCTAGCTTCGGAAGGATGTGATGTTCGAGCGGGCTAAACCAACGTCCTGCTTCGCCATCCTTCTTCAGTTCGGCCTTGCGGCTTTCGAAAGCGTCCAGCGCTATATCGGAGAGCAAATGAAGGTTGCGCACAGCCTCGCTTCGTTGGCGCTCGCGTTCCTTGATGGGATCCACGTTGGATCTGGCAGTAGACCGCGCCCTGTCGGCGGCTTCCCGGGCCTCCTTTAGAGATACATCGCGGGTTGAACCCAGGCCCATTTCGCGCCTCCGGCCGTGGATCGTCAGACGGAGAAACCACTGCGCCCCACCGTCCGGACGTTTGTGCAGCCAAAGCCCACCGCCATCGGCATGCTTGCCGGGGCCAAGCGTAGCTACAGAGCGAGCGCTCAAACGGTTCATTGCCCGCAAGTTGGGATCTCCCAAGGCCGGTGATCTGTCCACCCGCCTGTCCACCTTAGTGCGTGCGGTCGGGTGAAATCCAATGATACAGGTTGCGCTCGAACGAAACAAGAACACGCCGCGTCCGCCACAACCTTGATACGGGCTGATGTTTCATGATTTCCGTATATATTTCAATTGGATGCCGACCGCCCGCACCATCTTCAAATCTTCTGGCTGCGTCCATTCCGATCCGGCTTCACGTCGCGCATCGCCCCTGGCCCCCGGGGCGGCGATCGACGGTCGTTAGCCTCGCCGGCCCGCTGCGGTGGGAAAGTGGCGATGGGCTGTGACGGTGGACACTGGACCGGCTCGGTCGCCGGGTCGATAAACTGCTCTCCATGGAAAACGCAGGCACTCCCATACCCGTCTCGGCTGACGGCCCTGGCGACGCCACGGAGGCGAGGCTCGCGGAGGTCGCGGTCGCGCTGCGGCGTTCTGAAGCCGTATTGCGGCAGATGAACCGGCTGCTGGAGCGGGCGAGCGCCAATGTCTTTCACGAGGCGATCCGGCTACCCGGACCCTGATCGCGCAGGCATCGGCTCAGCCGACGGCACAGACATCCGAACGGACGAGGAAGCGGCGCTCGCGGCCATTGTCGAGCGAAAACATGCCGCCCCGGCCGTTGATCGCGTCGATCGTCAGTTGCGTGTGTTTCCAGACCTCATATTGCGCGGCGCCGATATAGAAAGGCGTGTCGCCGATCGTGCCGAGCAGCACGTCGCGGTCACCGAGGATGAAATCTCCGCGCGGATAACACATGGGCGACGAGCCATCGCAGCAGCCGCCGGATTGATGGAACAGGACCGGACCGTGATCGGCGATGATCTCGTCGAGCAGTTCTCGTGCCGCCGGGGTCGCGGTGACACGGTCTTCGGACTGCTGTTCCATGACGGCCTCCATTGCGCTTCCTGGCGATCCCGCTGGAAAAGGCACCGCGCGGAGTGCCCGCGCGGTGCTAGTCTGGGGAGGAGCCCTGTCAGAAGAAGCCGAGCTTCTTCGGCGAGTAGCTGACCAGCATGTTCTTGGTTTGCTGGTAGTGATCGAGCATCATCTTGTGGTTCTCGCGCCCGATGCCGGACTGCTTGTAGCCTCCGAAGGCGGCGTGCGCCGGATAGGCATGGTAGCAATTGGTCCACACGCGGCCCGCCTGGATCGCTCGGCCGAAGCGATAGGCGCGGTTGCCGTCGCGCGTCCAGATGCCGGCGCCGAGGCCATAGAGCGTATCGTTGGCGATCGAGAGCGCTTCCGCATCATCCTTGAAGGTGGTGACGGAGACGACCGGTCCAAAGATCTCCTCCTGGAAGATGCGCATCTTGTTGTGGCCGCGGAAGACGGTCGGCTTGACGTAGTAGCCGCCGGCGAGGTCGCCCGGCAGTTCGTTGCGCTCGCCGCCGATCAGCAGCTCGGCGCCTTCCTTCTTGCCGATGTCGAGATAGGAGAGGATCTTTTCCAGCTGCTCGCTGGAGGCCTGGGCGCCGATCATCGTGGCGGGATCGAGCGGGTCGCCCTGCTGGATCGCCGCGACGCGCTTCAGCGCCTTCTCCATGAAGCGGTCATAGATCTTCTCGTGGATCAGCGCGCGGCTCGGGCAGGTGCAGACCTCGCCCTGGTTGAGCGCGAACATCACGAAGCCCTCGATCGCCTTGTCGAGGAAATCGTCGTCCTCGGCCGCGACGTCGGCGAAGAAGATGTTCGGCGACTTGCCGCCGAGTTCGAGCGTCACCGGGATCAGGTTCTGCGAGGCATATTGCATGATCAGCCGGCCGGTCGTCGTCTCGCCGGTGAAGGCGATCTTGGCGATGCGCGGGCTGGAGGCGAGCGGCTTGCCGGCCTCGAGTCCGAAGCCGCTGACGACGTTGAGGACGCCCGGCGGCAGAATGCCGTCGATCAGGTCGAGCAGGACCTGGATCGAGGCGGGCGTCTGTTCCGCTGGCTTCAGTACGACGCAATTGCCGGCGGCGAGTGCGGGCGCCAGCTTCCACACGGCCATCAGGATCGGGAAGTTCCACGGAATGATCTGGCCGACGACGCCGAGCGGCTCGTGGAAATGATAGGCGACCGTGTCATGGTCGATCTCGGAGATACCGCCTTCCTGGGCCCGGACCGCGCCGGCGAAATAGCGGAAATGGTCGATGGCGAGCGGCATGTCGGCGGCGGTCGTCTCGCGGATCGGCTTGCCGTTGTCCCAGGTCTCGGCCAGCGCCAGCGTCGCGAGGTTTTCTTCCATGACATCGGCGATGCGGTTCAGCATCAGCGCGCGCTCGGCGGCGCTGGTGCGGCCCCAGGCGTCCTTGGCGGCATGGGCGGCGTTCAGCGCCAGCTCGATGTCGGCGGCTTCGGAACGCGCGATCTCGCACAGGACGCGGCCGTTGACCGGTGACGTGTTGTCGAAATAGCGGCCCGATACGGGCGGGACGCGCTTGCCGCCAATATAGTTGTCGTAGCGGGGTGCGAATGGCGCCTTGGTGGCGCGGGTGAATTCCGGCTTGTTCATGAAGACCTCCCTTGGTCGACGCTTGAACGGCGTCATGAGAGGAAGGTCGGCCCTCCGGCGGCTTCTGTCAGCCCGGCTGCAAAGGGTTGGGACGTGCAACTGTCTCAGCTTTGCGACACTGTGCAGTGCAATACTCAGTGGGGACGTTCGAGGCCGAGTTTGCCCAGCTTGCGGTGCAGGGTGGCGCGCGAGACGCCGAGATTGCGGGCCGCCGCCGTCACATTGCCGCCGGAGCGCAGCAGGGCCCTCTCCAGGATGATCCGCTCGGCATGCCGCAATCCGTCGTCGAAGCGGGTTTCGTTGGCGGGGTCGCCGAGGGGCAGGGGCTGGCCGATCAGGGCTTCGCGATGGCGGTAGGCATGGCGCGCGGCGCGGGTGGCGCCGATGACGATGTCATCCCTGTCGATCGCGAGCAGCGCGCTCGGCGACCACTCCGCGGTCGGCGCGACCAGGATGCGGGCATCGGGGAAGGCCAGGCGGAAATTCTCGGCCTCGATCCGCCGCGTCGCCTCGCCGACGGCGATGGCGACGAGATTGACGAGTTCCTCCGTCAGGTCGGTGCGGCAGGAGGAAACGTCCAGCGCGGCGGCCAGGCGGCCTTCATGGTCGAAGATCGGCGCCGTGGTGCAGGAGAGTGCGGTATTGCGCGAGTAGAAATGCTGGTTGCGGTGGATGGTCAGGGCGCGCTGCTCGACGAGGCAGGTGCCGATGCCATTGGTGCCTTCGCTCTCCTCGCTCCAGATGCATCCCGTCCAGAGGCCCCAGTCTTCGAAGGTGTCGGCGTCGGCGTCGCCGCAGCGGCGCTCCACCGGCATCCCGTCGGCATCCGCGAGCAGGACACAGCAGCCCATGCCGCCCACGGCGAGATAGAGCCTGTCAAGGCTCGACTGAGCCGCGCGCAGCAGCGGCTCGATGCGCTTCCGCGCGACCGCCAGCTCCTGCTCGCCGAGACGGGTCGGTTGCCGGCGTTCAGCCGGGTCGAGCTGATGCAGCCGGACGGAGCGCTGCCAGGATGCGACCAGCGCCGAGGTCGCTGCCTCGCCCGATTGGATGGCGAGCTGAATCCTGTCGGCATGCTGTACGATTTCCGGCTTCGACATGGCCTCCTCCCAGATGGCTTCTGCTTCAGCGTCGCTTCCCATATCGGCGTATTTGGGGCGGCCTGTCCGCCTCGATCGGGGTCGCATCGGGCCGTCCGCGGGAATATCGGCAAGATTGCCATCTTGCGGATCGTCGAACAACCTGCGGCTGAAAATATGGACAGCAGCCGCGCGGCCGGCGGCGGAATATTGGCGCGAAAGCGGGTGGATGGACCATCGACAAGGATCGCACCGGAAATTATCTATAAAACATGAGCAAGCCGAAAGAAGAGACCTTGGCGGTGCGGATCAGTCGCGCACTGGCCGATCGCATCATAGCGGGCCAGATCGAGCCGGGATCGCGGCTGCGGCAGGACCATGTCGCCGAGGAATTCGGCGCCAGCCATGTGCCGGTCCGCGAGGCGTTTCGCCGGCTGGAGGCGCAGGGCCTTGCTGTCAGCGAGCCGCGCCGGGGGGTGCGGGTTGCCTCGTTCAACCTGGCCGAAGTCAAGGAAGTGGCGGAAATGCGCGCCGCACTGGAGGTCCTGGCGCTGCGCCACGCCGCCCCCAATCTGACGGCCGCCATTCTCGACGAAGCCGAGGCGGCGACGAAGGCGGGAGACGAATCGCGTGACGTCCGCTCCTGGGAAGAGGCGAACCGGAGCTTTCATCGCCTGATTCTGACCCCCTGCGCCATGCCGCGCCTGCTGGCCTCGATCGACGACCTGCATGCGGCAAGCGCGCGCTTCCTGTTCGCCGCGTGGCGCGCCGATTGGGAGGCGCGGACAGATCACGATCATCGCGCGATCCTCGCGGCCTTGCGTAGCCGGCAGGTCGATGCCGCCTGTTCGACGCTGGCGGGCCATGTGCAGTGGATTGGCCGGCGCCCGGTCCCGGCCTCCGGTGGCAAGGTCCGCGAGGCCTTCGCTATCGTTGGCTAAGAATTATAGATAGTGAGTTGCGAATCGTCACCCGTTATGGATTCTATTATAGATAGACTTGATTATTATCTATAATTTTTCCGGAGACGGCATGAACTCGGTTCTCAACCTGACATCCCGCAACGTGCGGACGCTGGTCCGCCCTGCCGCGGTCGTGGCGATCGGCATTGCGCTGATCACCCTCTGCGCCAAGATCCATATCCCGTCCTGGCCGGTGCCCATGACGCTGCACACGCTCGCCGTCATGGCGATCGCGATCGCCGCCGGTCCGCGTCTCGCGACGGCGACCTTCTTCGGCTATCTCGCTGTCGGCGCCGCCGGCATGCCCGTCTTCTCGGATTCGCCGGAGCGCGGCATCGGCCTTGCCTACATGGTGGGGCCGACCGGCGGATATCTGCTCGGCTATCTGACGGCGAGCTGGGTCACCGGCGCGCTGGCCGAGGGGCGCAAGACGCTGGGCCGCACGCTCGCCATGCTCGCGGGCCTTGCCGTCACCTATGCCATCGGTCTGCCCTGGCTCGGCATGTTCGTGCCGGCCCGGGACATTCTGACGCTCGGCTTCACGCCGTTCATTCTCGGCGATCTGATCAATATCGCCATGGTCGCGCTCGGCGCTGCCATCGTGCCTGCCCGCTTTGTCGGGACGATCGGCCGATGATCGGGAGTGGCGGCACCGTGACGGTTTCCCCGCCTGCGACGCTGGCGGAGAAGCCCTGTCTGGCATGGACGGCGGAGGCGGCGGCGGAGCTCTTCGCCTTGCCGTTCCCGGAGCTGATGTTTCGGGCCCAGAGCCTGCATCGCCAGCATTTCGATCCGGCCGAGATCGAGCAGGCAAGCCT
>Ga0182738_1004859_pt1 | contig 14622 bp, 13 predicted proteins | sample eDN5th30CBELigMG_FD_128876 | JGI IMG/M metagenome (GOLD analysis project Ga0182738, IMG submission 128876) | Enriched Miracle-Growth compost microbial communities from Emeryville, California, USA - eDNA 5th pass 30_C BE-Lig MG (version 2)... ... | reverse complement strand
TTGAATTTTGATTAGCGCTAATAAAAGTATATTAAACGAAAATAAATTAAAAGCTCATAAAACTCGATGTTAGAATTAATCATCCTTTTTTCTCAGGATTATGAAGGCTTTGTTGATCGAGAGATGCTCTGAGAAGGTGCGCTTTGCAGAAGGCACTTCTAAAGCATCCGAATATGTAGACAATTACAGAGGAATTGGGGTGAATTCTTTCAATAATAATTCAGGCCACCCTGTTAATTTAATTTTGTTGAGTAAATTAAACTTGATAAATTAATTTCTCTCTCGACAAGAGAGGATTTTTGAAGGACAGTTGAGCCTGGTGATGATCAATCCATGTCAGAGATGTTGACAGATCTTCAAATACTGAATAAAACATACGAAAATTGGGCTGGATGACTTGAAAATAAGAGACACAGTTTATTTTCATTTCCAGTGTCAGAGATCAGAATATCCCCAGTGGAAGAGTAAAAGATACTGACTACATGACCAAATTGATGATAAAAGAAGCGATCAATCTTCAAGGTTTAAACAAAAAATTAGTTTATTATGGTTGAAATAAAAGAACTCAAGAAACCAATTTTTCTCCTTGCAAATAAGAAGAAAAAGGGAAGAAATATGGTTGGGAGGGACTTCAACCAGATTTTGTATCTCAAGAGGAAAATTCAGGGCCGATATTAAAATTTGAGAATCACAAGGGTTAATCTCTTCTCAATTTAAAAAATTGCTATGAAATAAAACTTGCCTATATAAATTAAAAAGCCTAATGTTCCCATAAGACAAGGGTCTAATTTTATGTTGAAAAATAATGATAAAAAAGGGGCTGTAAATCTGCTATGATTTTCTGCAAGACTTTTATGTTAAATGATTATTCATTTCGTAGTGTGTCAAAATTCGTTGAGTTCTTAAAATAGTACTTTTGATCAAGATACCATTGAAGCTTATAGGAAAACTTATTTTTGTTTTGGGATATTTGAAAAATTCTTTCAGCGTAGAAAACCATCGAGATTCCGTGAACCAAGATTTGTGGAGGGTTCAAAGATTCGTTGTGATAATTAATGCCAAAAAAATTTTCATTGACCTGAAAAATCTCCATTGAAGCAAATAATAACCTGTTCAATATATTCAACTATTGAAATAAGAAATCAAGATTCTTTTTGTTGCAAATGTCAAAGTTTTATTTTTTCATGACAAAAGACTCTCCATCTTAGTAACCTCCCTATAGTCATGATTCAGTGATAATATGAAGTTATTTTTTTCGGATTTAGACTTCAATAAGAGAAATTGTGAGATACAGACCTTCAAAAGAAGGAAGGAATGGCATGATAATATTGTTTTGGTTTGATTCCTGATAAATATTATCTCTCAACTCCCAGAATCAGAGAATCTTGCGCTCAAGCTGCAAGCAAGATTCTTTTTGAGATTCGTTTCAAATGAAAATTCTCTAATCTCGCAATTTAGATGTTTAAATATTTCAGTAAGTAAGAAAGATAATCATCTTCAGGTCCAGGTGAAAGTGAAATAAATTTTTTCAACATTGATTAAAAAAAGTAATAGTCTAAAATTCGGCCTGCTTTTTTCTTGAATGATGAGTTCACTTGAGAACATAGTTTGTAAAACTGAATATGCTTAAAATTAATTAAGAACAAGTATAGTGTTTTTTTATTACGGGGATTATTGAATGCAAATCAACCAACACAAAAAAGCTTCTTCCAAATCTTCTTTTAATTTCAATTTCGACATATCACAATCTCAAGTTGGCTCTCTTGTCAAAGTATATTCCATTTAAGTGTGATAAAAAATTTTCTAGTCTCCAAAATTCGCAGCTAGTTCCAATGTAAAGACTACCTGGGAATCTCCAGCTATGTTGAGTACTCGATTAGAGACACAAGGTTTCACAACAGATTCCGGATTTACATTGCCAACACTGAATACTGATCGTCAGCAAATAGAAGACTCGAACTTGACAAGGATTTCAACACAAGTGAAGCGATTTGATGATTTCTTTAACTCTAACTTGGGACACTTGAGCGAGAAAAGTTTGAAGCATATTGACTATGATAATCTGGATGTCTTGAATTATGTCGCACAGAATTCGCAGTCGTCAATTTATACAGATGATCAGCGTGGACTTTTGGTAAGTTTGAGAAAATCTTCAAATGACTCGAGAGTTTCAGAAATCAAACTAACTCAAGAAACTGCAGTCAGTCCGCGCGGTCTTGTTGATTCTCACTTTGTCAGTCCAAGAGGGAGTCGAGATCCGGTGACGAATCGGGCAACGAGTACGAATGTAACAATCGAACCAATAAAAAATATACATATGATTGGGAAAGAGGCAAAGGGTATAAAATTTGACAGTCCAAAAAAGGGAGTGGAAATACCTTTGTCAACTCGAGTCATTTCGTTACCAAATGAGAATGTTTTGATAGAGACTTCAAAACTTAAGCCCAGTTTATTCAGTAAGGCCAAGAAAAATAGCGATTCTGGAGATCTCATTCCAATTTTGAAGAACAACAACAAACGTGAAAACATCAGCATAACAATTAGTGGGAGTGGCGGTGATCAAACAACTAGAACTTTAAGCAGAAAGCAAACAATACCTTCACCAACAAATACTATATTTTCTCCTACAAACGCAGAGGAACCCAAGACTAGAAAAGGGAATAAAGTGGAATTTCTTGTTGATGAAATCATTCAAAGTCCCAAAGTTGCAGTTACGGAAACAAAGGTTTTGAAATCTGCATCTCTTCAAAAGAATGAAAAAGAAATTTTAAATGTTTACACGAGACGAAGTTCTCCAAAAGCCGAGGATGCAAAGCAAAAATTGCGAAGTTTTCATCAAAGTATTGGATCTGCTGAAGATCTTCAGAAGAATAATCCAGCAGGCAAAATGAGATTGCCAGATGCCGTAACACAAAAAACTCAATGGAAAAAATTAAAAGGAATTAGAAAGCCAGAATCTTTTAGTGGCGGTCTGAGTAGTCAGAAGGTTCAACTTCCGAATCTCAAGACTGAAACTGGTGGTAGCGGTGAAATCCCGAAAGGCCCAGAGCCAACGTCAGCAAAATCGAATTTGACATTAGGAGAGGAAACAGAGAAGGAAAAAGATCAAAAGTCAAAAGTGATGATCCGAAATTTAAGGGTGGATGCAACGAATCATACAAGTCCCAGAGAACAGCGACAACAAAGTTCTGCTTCTACAAGACAATCTCTTGACGACAAGAGTTCGACTTTAAAGTCTGGAAAGAAAGAGTCAAATGATTTTAATAGTGCAACTTCAATCTCCAAAAAGTTCAAACCGCAATTAAACCTCAGTGGAACTTCGTCACCAGCAAGCGAATCAATTAAAAGTGCTCGGATAGTTGGCCAAATTCAGAGTGAGCGTGTCAAGACAGTTCCAGATCATTTCGAGACCCCTAACAAGAAGAAAGTGGTAAACCTAAAAAAGAACAATACACCTGGAGGATCTCTGAGGAAATTAAAGAGTTCAATAACAGAAAAGAATAATGAAGAAGAATTTTCACAATCTTTTTCGAGGGCTTTTGAAGACCGAGATGACAGCATTATCATTCAAGGAGGAAACATAAAGGTCAAAAAGGGTGTTGCAATTCATGCATTAGATGATAATGAGATGTGGCCTTCAGCAATCGCAGTCGAAGACAGAGCTGACCCTGAAGATGATTTGAATTTGTTTGAGAAAAAGAAGAGTTTATTGAACTTGAATTTTCACAAGAAAAAGAATTTGATAAAACACAACAAAGGGGCGGCAAGCCCGAAAACATTCCCAACAGAGGCCTTTTTCGCAAGAGAGATGCAATCAAATCACCATGAAAAAGACTTTGTGCGAGATTTTGGTGAAACTATAAAGTTGATAACTAAGAATATTATGATTTTAGGAAGCAGAGGCCATGAGCAATTGACCTCAATTTCCAAGATATCCTTCCCTATTGGAACTAGAAAGCTTTCAGAGCCCGTCAATATAAGCCAGTTTGATTACTTATTAAAGCAAGATACTGTTGAGGAAAAAGAAGGTCAGAGAAGTCCTCTTGGCGACATTGCTCGTCTAATGAAGCTTGGGACTTTAGAAACACAAGGAACGCTTCCTATGGAGAGACAAGGCAGTGGCAGTGGAAGTAATAATGAGATTCCTGCAGGAGGTGGATCCCAACCGGCTATTGAGAAGGAGATTGGAAATTCTTTGACCAAATCAAAGACTCATACAGTGAAAAACTGGGTTATTACTGTAAATATCAATCCACCAATTGAGGAAGCAAGTCCGCAAATGGAAGAAAGTGTGCTTCCATATGCAAGTTTGATTAGTCCTGGAGATATGTCAGAGATCATGACAGAGAGAAGAAGAGATCAGTTAGAGGAGGGAAGTATGACGAGCATCACCAAGTCGAAGCAGTACAAGTTTGAGATGAGTACAAGGAAGCCAATTGAGGAAACACCAGAGGAGGAGAACCCATTTTCGGAACATTATGAGAGTGATCCTCATGTGGGAAATGAGCAGTTGTCATTTCGAAAGACAATTGAGAATATTTTCAAGTTTAATGATGTGGATTTGGATAAAGTAGAATCTTTTGGAAGTCGAGGTTTTTTACAAAGGATAAAAGCAAATTTCTTTTCATTTGTGGAAGGTTTCATGTCAAATCCAGTAACCAAAAAAGCGCATATGGATGATTTGGAAGCTTCATATTTTGAGAACATGAAGCGATCAGCAATAAATACTTTGCAAAAGCTGTTCAAATTTTGTCCCAAAACTCGAGATGCAGTTTTTTCTTTTATTGACCAAGCAATTCTGATTCCACAAGAAATTATTTTGAGCTCGATTGCTGAAGAGGAGGCGTTGAGTGCGGGCCTCGATCCAGATGACAGTAGATATGATATTCCTTTGAAGGTCAAAGGCTCGATGAAAGTTCCAATTTATGAGCTCCAGCCAAATTCAGCAATTTATAATCGAATCACAGGAATGCCTTCAATCACAGTGTTATGTTGCATGGATGCAAATATGATTCAGCAAGCTCAAAGCATTCAGCCATTTATGCAGATGTACCTGTGTTCTAGCACTCCAAGTCTTGCATACATGGATGGTAATTATGCTGCGATCAATCGAATCTTTGGCAGTACAAGTGATAAAAACTGGGAGTTTGTCTCAAAAATCATACATGGGCTTTATGGCGAACTCTTACACGGTCCATTAGAAAGCAAAATCGAGTTGTTGGAGTCGAATTCATCTTTCGTTAAGTTTAAGGGTGATAAGGCTGAAGAGGTAATTGAAATCTTGTGTTTTTTGAAAATAATAATTCACATAGGAATTAACCAAAATTGACAGGCAAGCAAAGAAACGTACAATTGTAGCTCTTAACGGTGCAGTCAGTAAATTGAAAGTTGGCGGAGGAGTCCTGAAAAAAGTGGTGGAGGCAACAAATATTTTGATGCTCAAGAGAGTCAATAGCAAGGCTTCCCAAGGAAGCCGAACTCAACTTGATAACGGAACAAATGAAAGTATTATGTCCAAACAACCAAGTCAATCTGAAGAAAAGCCACGTAATCCAAAGATATTTTGAATTATTTTGAATTAAATATAGTTCCCATAAATCTTCAATATGCGAAAGCTCCACGTCGATATTCTAAAACGACTATTAAGCCTCTTGTTTCAGAAAGACTAAGGGTGGAGAAGTCAAATACACAAGCAGAACACGTACCAACAACACCAAAGAAACAAACGTCCACGACAAATACTTTACCTTCTGAGAATCATTTAACGCATACGGAAACTCTTCCTGACCCAGTAGTCACGTTGAATTTTAGTTGATTAATTTTACATAGTTGATGATGTCAAGAGGTCGAACTGTGACCATGGCTTCAGAAGATGATACAAATGAAACAAGTCACCAACTTCAAATTCCAACTCGATCTTTCTTATCTGGTCCAGTCAATAAATTACAATCCCTCCTTGGTAACAAAGAGAGAGATGCTTCGGTAATGAAAAATGTGAATACCCTCAATAATTCTTTTTGAAAAGGAGAAAGCGAAGCTTCATTTACAAGGAAAACAAAGTTCACGGAAAAATATTTTTACAACATCATATACTCTAAATTCTTCAGCTCAAAAATCTGCCAGTCCAAGATCATTAGATCAACAGCAGCCGCAAGATATAAATATAAGTACAATACAAAATCTCCCAAAGTCGGCAATGCTTTCTCGGGAAACTTCGAAAAAGAATCTACTATCGCGAGAACCCTCTAAAAAGAATTTGTTATCACGAGAAACCTCCAAAAAGAATTTGCTGTCTCGTGAAACATCAAAAAAGAACTTGCTTTCAAAAGAACCTTCAAAGAGAGATTTAGGTGTACGACCAAGAGCTGTGAGTAAAGAAAGTAAAGACAAGAGCGAGTTTTTGACTTCAGAGCACAGGACAACACCAAGGAAATCTCAAGAATTAACTTCTATATTGAAAAATTCTCCTGTGACAAATCCCAAAACAATTCTCGGCAAAAATGTTATGGTAAATTAAAAGATGTATTGGAAATATTAATCATTGGGTTAGATGGCTGTGATGCCATTTTTAAGGAAGAAGAAAGAAGAAGCTAAGGCCAAGGCTGAAGAAGGTGGACCAAGAAAAGCATTATTTAATGCAGTTTTTTACAATAAATATTCTGAAGTAAAGCTAAGTGTCAGGGAGAACCCTCATAATTTTTTTTAAGTTGGAAGAGATGTTCAATGTTTATCCAAGAGAAGTTATTAATATTCGAGATGAAAATCGAAGTACTTTACTGATTATTGCTGCAAAGATTGGCAATAGTACAATTGTGAAGATTCTTCTTGAAAAAGAGATTGATGTCAATGCTCAAGACGTAACAAAAATTATTATTGAAAAATATAACCTTTTTCATTGGATAGATTGAAGGAAATACGGCATTACATTATGCTCTTCAATACAGACATGATGATATTGGAGATCTGTTGGTTGCAAAGGGTGTAAAACAAAATATTAGAAATAACAGAGGGAAAACTGCTTGGGAAGAATGTAATTTTTGGTAAGGCAAGGCAATCTTTTGAGGAATTTTTTCCTCAAACGATTGAGTATATTTATTATATTTGTTTGAACAATCCGAATAAATAAAATTCGATCGTTTGTTATTACATAATTTTAATGTTTTTTGTTTGATTCCTGTACTTTATTTAGTTTTCTTATGATTGAGATGTTTGTTTAAGTCTCTTGATAATGATATCTTTTTACTTTGGACAATTTACAAAAAAAATCTTTTCACAATAGATTTGTTAATTTACAGCATGGAAAATTTTTTACTTTGTATAAATAAATATTTAACTTTGAGTATAATAATATTCAGTGAACTTATGAGGTGTTTTGGTTGTCGCTTTGGGAGTAGTTTTAAAATTCATTGGACTTCTGATAGATCTAATACCAAGATTCAAGTCTCCATTTTGAGTAAAGTCTTGCCAGGTTCGTAAAATTTTTTCATCTTCTACGCTTTCTTTAGAGGAAGCTCGATCTTTTGATTTATTGATTGACTCCACTGTGACATTTCCTTTGGAACTTTGATAAGATCTGGTACTAAAACCTTGAAGATATGAAGATCTGTGCTCATAAACTCGATCAAGTCCCAAAGATTTCATTAGCTTGAACATTGGCTTCTTTTTGGCTTCTCTTATTTCAGTTTTGATGCTGTTGCGCTCTTCTCCAAACTTTGAGATTGGTGTGAGATGATCTGATTGCATGAAGAACTGATCGCTGGTGTTTAGTCTTGGGCTATTGTTATTTGATAGAGGGCTGGATAACTGATAAAGCCTGGAGGATTCTGGGAAAATTTTAGAGGTTTTAGTTTCATTGAACGAAGGTTCTCTTTTTGTAAGGATGAGCTTTTTTGGGCGAGATTCATCCTTGCTAGAGGAGATTTGTCCAAGCTTTCTTCGTTGTCTGGAATGGACTGGATGTTCATCAGAAAGTTTATTCAGAAAGGTGCTTGTGAATATTTTTGATTGTAAAATTTGTTTATCCTGGATGGCTTTTTTGCTGAATTTTTGTTTCAAATTATGATTTTTCGGACTGAGACTTGATGAAGGAGCGATGTTGGGAATTGAATTGTGCTTTTTCACAACCATTGACTCTTCGATTGCAGAGGTAGTAATAATATCAGCTTCAGATCGTTTATAAGGAGAGAGATTTTTGAAGAAATAACTGGGCAGGGATTCAGAGCCATAATACTCATTCTCAGCAAATTTCTGTTTGATTCTTTGAGGTTTCGAAATAGGATCGGGGGTGTTGTTGGCTTGTTGTTCTAGGATTGTGTCTCTAAAATCAGCGATTTTTAAAGCGTAATTTCTTCTCCATGAATTTTTTCCTTTAAATACTTTTTCAAGGCTTGGAAAAATTGGTTTCTCTTTCACTAAGTTTAAAAATTTCTAAATCATTGAGATAAGTGTAAAGAATTTTTGGCTTACATCATGATCTATTGAGAGTAGTGTGACATCTGTAGAATAAACAATCGCAGTATATTCTCTCTTTTCTGAATTCAATAGTTCACATTCTCCAAAATATGATCCGTTCCCCAAGATTGCCAGCTAAATTTTTGGTTATTCAGGGGCGAAATCTTTCAGATTACTCGCATGGGCTTTTGTCGATGCATCCAATTTCTGCTACTTTTTGAAGGACTTACGGGCTCCATGTACAATGGATAATCGAAACTCTCTTCTTTTTCTTTTTCAACACTTTTTTGGAGCTCGATTTCACCTTTTTTAATAAAGTAAAGTTTTGCTGGTTCATCTCCTTCTCTAAAAAGCACTTGCTTTCGTGTAAACTTAACTTCCTCCATACATCTGATCATTTGAACCAGCTCCGTTTCCTTCCACTTTTTAAAGAAATCCAACCCTTCAAAAAATATAATATTCTCAAGCGTTTTCTTTTGCTGTATTGATGCTAATGAAAAGATTCTGATAAAATTGGTTAAAAATTGGAAATTACCCAAGACATTATAATAATCTTGATAATCAAGTACTCCTACAAATGTACTTTCTTTACAAAGAATTGTTGCTGTTCTTTTCCTAAGAAAATTTGTTGAATGCTTGAATCATAAAAATTGATTTCAAACCCATCACCATCTTTGCTGAGAGCAACTTCACCAAAGGCTTCACCTTTTCCTAGTTCCTTGATAATCAAGAAACCAGGATTGTGTTTTTCAACAGCATTTTTCTTGGCATTTTCATCAATCTCACTCAAAAGAATTTCATCAAGGCTCCCCCGAATGTTCTCAGGAGGCTCAATAGGATTACTTTCATAAGTATCTATGAATATTCTCTTTGAAAATTCTTTGCGACTCTGGATTTTGTTTTCAATTTTGAGAAGAACATACGTTGATCCTTTGATAATGATATAAAAGCTCTTTCCTTCCTCTCCTTTAAAATTGTGAGTAAACGTCACAAGGATGAATACCATGGTTAACGATTTTTTCACCAGCTTTATAAGTTTCTAATTTGAGAGAACGAAAAATTTTGCGAAAAGAGACTTCATCCATTTGAGTTTTGAGCCCTTTAAAAGCTTCAAGGTCCTGAAATGCTTTTTGTAAAACTGTAACTTCTTCTTCAAATCTCCTTTGAGGTCTAACAATCAAAATGCTAGTCACAAGCTACATACCGAGATTAACAAAAAAGAAGAGTTTTCCCATTACCTTTTGATCTTCAGGATTATTAAAGTCAACATTTTTCTCTGCACGTTCTTCAGTGACAAAAGAGGTACGAACGATAGATTTTCGGACAGTCGGTGAATATTTGAAGGTTGAGGCTAGGATATAAGGAGGAATTTCTCGAGAAAGTTTCGATACTTGCACTATTCTGAGCTCTACGAATAAACTTGACAACTTTCATAGCAACCTTGAAGCTAGAAAGAGCCTTTGAAGGAGCAGCCTCTGGAGAAAGTGAAGTGAGATTGATAGGAGTGTTTCTCTGACGTCTATAAACTCGGTTTCCAGAAGCAGTGGCTGAGAGGGGGGTTTCCATTTTGTTTGTTTGAGTAAAATGTCTATTCAAATAGAAGTTTTAAATCGGTTTAATTCTTGTGAATTTAGGTCTGGAAAGCACTGGACGAAGTAAGTAAAATCAACAAAATAATATTCGATGAAAAGGAAGAGAGGAAGCAAGACTTAATTCAATCAATATGGAGAGATTTTTATTGACCAGATAGGATAGAGATAAATAGAAACAAAAGAAGATGAAAGTCTATTTCTAGATATAGAGAGGAAAAAAATTGACAAATTATTTATTTTTGAAAGATAATCTCATTTTTCCAGAAGCAGTCGCTGTCCGAGGAACCATTTTTGGGCTTACGATACCGATTATTGGATTCATTGCATCCAGGAATCGAGAAGATCGATGCGAAGTTACTGAATTTCTAAAAATTCCGCCCGTTTCTCCAAAAGTAATTTTCTCTTTTGCTTGGCTGCTGAATGTTGGTGAAGATGGTGTCCTTATATCAAAGGCAGGATTTAAAGGACTTTGAGATTCTCCAGCTCCTCCATACAAGCGGTTTAATCCTAATGACTTCATAAGCTTGATCATGGCTTTTCCATGATCTGAAGTATCTGCTACTTTTGGGCTTTGAGAAGGACTTGGGGAGAATTCATTATTGGGAGAAAGTGGGTTTCGGCTTTTAGAGAATTTGACTAGATTATCTTGAGATTGTGACTTGCCTTGGAGATGGATGAATGGAGTGTCAGGTTTACGTCCTAAGAATCGAGGGGACTCTTTTGAAGTCTGATCGAGTTCTTTGGATCCTGGAAGGAAAATCGAGTCAACTTTTTGTTTATCTCGATTGAGTTTCTTCTCAAGTCGAGCGATTTGTTTCTCATAGAGGGAGTTGGTGTCATCTGAACTTTTGTTCATTCTTAGATAAGCAAGACCACGACTAGACGTGTGAATTTTTTTGTTTTTGACGACAGAAAAATTTAAAAGAGGAGTAGTAGCAATTTTTGGGGCTTTGAGAATTACTTCCATCGCTTTAAGAGATTTGCCTTTGGGTTTATCTGAGTATTGAGGACTTTTGATAGCGACTATTTCATCAGGAGATCCAACACTGCTACTTTCTAGTTCATCAAATTTTTTACCGAAATTTGAAAAGCTGAAAAATGATGCAAGATGATCTTTAGGAGATTGATCATCTTGTTTAAATTTAGGGCTGTTGAGAAGCAAGCTGATTGAGCTATTAACATTTGTTTCAACAACTGAATTTCGGACAGTGATTTGCTTTGATAAAAGGCCTTCTCGCCACCTTTTCTTTTTCAATAATTGTTCTTTTAAAATATCCATCGTCACTTTATCATTTATTAATTCTTTAAATTTCTATGGTTAAAGGATATGAAAATGTGTCTCTATCGAAATAAAACTTACTTCTTTTTCAATGGAGACAAGAGTAACTTCGCTTGAATAAGCAATTGCTGTATATTCTCTTGGTTTAGTTTCATTAAATTCTGATTCTCCGAAATAATCTGATTTGGTAATGATACCCAACTAAGGCGGGGTGAGATTAAAACAGAAATGTTAATAAAATACTCGAATAGATTTTTTGATAGTTTTGGGTTTACTGATAGTACTTGAGATTTTGCCGATTTTAAGGACAGGAAGACTTTCATCTAAGCTTTCATCTCGATCTTTATTTTCAAATTCAACCATCTTTTGTAGCTCAACTTCACCATCTTTGATGAAATAGATGAGGTCTCCTTGATCAGCTTCTTTGAAAATGACTTGATTTCTATTAAATCTAATTTCTTCTGTATTTCTGACCAGAGCAGTCACTCGATGATGATTCCAATGTTGAAAAATGCGAAGGCCTGACAGAAACGAAATATTCACTGAATGCTTCTTTGCATAAGCCTCTCCTGTGGGAAAATAAATTTTTTCTGATCTTGTTTCCATTTTTACCTGCAATATTCAAATAATCTTTATATCTTATCAAAGCACAAACTGCTTCTGTTTGAGTGATATATATTGTAATCTTTCTCTTTTCTTCAGATTTTTCAGAGAGAAGGCCTCCAAAGGCGTCACCTTTAGAAAGTTGTTTAGTTTGAGTTTCTCCAGGCGAAAAGAAAAGCTTTCTTGGACTGGTACTTCTTTTGAGAATTCTGGAGCTTGGCGCGATGTATTCCATTGTTTGAGCTTCTACTCTTCCCGAGATAATGATGTGTACATGAGATTCCGAACTATCTAAAAAATGATTTAGATTCTTTCAATAGATCAAAGACGGACCATCACTGCATATTTTCTCATTGGGATTATAACTAACTAACCGGAGTTTTCTAAAGAGTTTATTGAAAGACTCTTCATCCATGTTTGGTTCAAGTTCTTTAAAGAATAGAAGATCTCTAAAGACTTTCTCAATAAACAAGGCTTCTTCATCATATCTGTTTTGAGGTTCGATAGTAAGCACTCTTTGGATCAGCTAATGATCTTTAGTTTGATGTTTAACATCCAACAAGTACCATTTCCTCGAGTTGATTATAGAAGTTGAAGGATCCTTGTTGAACTTTTTCTGGAGAAATGAATGAAGCTCTACTTGAAACGCTCTTGGTTGAGGATCTATGCCGAACTAATCAGATTGGTGAAGAGTTTCCAGCTTTTTAAAGTTACCGAGATTGACATTACTGTGAGAGTCTAGATCTGTGGTGCTTGGTTTGAACGTAGATTTACTTTTGACTGCGATCAAGTCAGGGAGGTCATTTGAAATGCTTTCCTTTCTTCTATTGATTTTTTTCTGGTTTTTGGAGGGGGAGGAAGAGTCCATGGGGAATAGATAGGAGTGGGATTGAAAAATAATAAAAAAGTGGGAAGTATTCTCCTTGTATTTTATAAAGAAATAAAATCCAGTGCGTGATAAAATTAGTCTTATTGGCTGAAATTCTTTGGTAAAAATACGCTTGAGTATGTTTTTTTAATAATTTAATAAACTGAAATAGAGACTTTTGATCAGCTTTGGCTATTTGCCAGGATTTTCTTCAGTAAATTATTTTTTTAAAGGTTTCTTGCTGAGGGAAGAGGAGATATTTGAAGAAAGTGTAGATTTATTTCTTTCACAAAAACTTGATGGATTGAGAAGTTCTAACTGGGAATACTGGAACTCAATTTTAATTCATGAAATGCGAATGTGACTGAGCGATTTAGATTCATCTATTAAATAATTAATTGAGTTCATTTTTGTTGGAATATGTTTGTAATGCTTCTCTAACTGTAACTGTGCCCAAATGTTTAGGAGAGGGAGTGAGAAAAAAGGAAACTCTTGGTGTTTTTTAATTTGAAGAATAGTTTTTCTTTCTTTCTTTCCAGTTTTTGAGAGGGAATCTGTAAAAATTAAAGCGTTTGAACTAATTACCCGCTTATAGTTTAGTTTATTAGTTGATTAACTGAAAATCATCGATCTGGCGCAACAATTATTTAGAGTGCTCTCACTGATTCAGGAAACGGACCGAAATGTTCAGATGAGATTCTGAGAATTTAGGAAAAATAATTGTTTCATTTTCAAAATACCATCAAGAGATATATATTCTCTTAAATTTTTGCTGCGTTGGAAGAAAGCTTATTTTCGAATGGTTCAATTGAAAAACTTGGTGTCTATTTTTTTCTACGTTTGGTTGGATAGCAAAACCCTGATGTCGCAAAACAAATCAAAACAAGTAATATATTTTTTTTCTGAAGAAAATTTTTGTGATGATTATTTTTGGATTGGCTAAAGGATAAAAAGGGGGAAAAAAATCAAAGATGCTGATTGTTTCATGAAACTCAAATTTGGTCTGATTATAATTCATCGAACCAGAGTTAACAAAGAGGAGGATTTTCTTTTTAATTTCTACATTTTATTTTGCAAAAATTGTTGATTAATATTTTTCTTCTGAAAAAATTTGGTTGAATTGAAAATATGTCTCTGAGCGAAAGTATAGTATGACTCTCGAATGGTATCGAGACAGTGGTTGAATTCATAAAATATAAATATAATAATGAATAGTCGTAAATTAACCGAGACTTCAAAATTCGATAAATGTGTATTTGAGAGAAAATGTCGGCTCAAAATCTACAAGCTTCTTAAGATTTGAATTCAATCGGTGCTATATAAGAAGCAAATTGTCAAAAAGTCTTTCTGATTTTTGGAAATTTTTTGAAAAATTCTTTTTGAAGAGGGAAAATCCTGTTTTCAGTTTTTTTGTTGTTGCAAAAATCATGGAAAAATGACAATTCTAGATTTTTTGACATTTAATCTCAAATTCTCGAAAAGAACTATTCAAAATAATTTATGTCTTCAAACAAATTAATTTGGATAAATGGAAAGTTGCGAATAATGATAAAATTCTAATTTTTCTTTATCAGAATCAAACTTGAAACAATTTATTATTCCAAGTGTGATAAATGGCGTTTATTCTTTATTGAAACTCATCAGACAAGATTTTCTTTAAAATTCTTCAGAACAAGAATATCCGACTGATGATAATTTCGTTGATTCTTTGCTAGACTTTTTCATAAACGGTTACTCTTCTTTTTTCCTCAGAAAACCAACGTGGGATTTTTGCTATCAGTCTGATTATATCGAGATATTCATGCTTTAAACAGAGTTTTTGATGAAAT
>Ga0182738_1004858_pt1 | contig 14624 bp, 11 predicted proteins | sample eDN5th30CBELigMG_FD_128876 | JGI IMG/M metagenome (GOLD analysis project Ga0182738, IMG submission 128876) | Enriched Miracle-Growth compost microbial communities from Emeryville, California, USA - eDNA 5th pass 30_C BE-Lig MG (version 2)... ... | reverse complement strand
AGGGCGTCGAACCGTCGAAGGCCGCGAGCGCGGCGACGATCATGGCCAGGCCGGTCCATTCCAGGGCCCGCTGCCCGCCGGGGGACGCAGGGCCCCGCTCCTTCAGGAAGAAGACCAGGCCGCCCGCGATCATTTCCCAGACCCGGGTCGGCAGCAGGAAGAATGCCGAGGACGCGCTCTTGGCCGTCAGGTACCACGACAGCGCGAGCGATGCGAGGCCCAGCAGCGCATAGCACGCGAGCAGGCCCCTGCGGCGCCCGCCGAGGCGCCAGACGACCACCAGCGCCAGCGGCAGCAGCAGGTAGAACTGCCATTCCACCGAGAGCGACCAGGTGTGCAGCAGGAGCTTCTCGTGCGAGTCGGCGTCGAAGTAGCCCGCCTCCCGCCAGAACTTGACGTTGCTCAGGAAAACCAGCGCCAGGAAGGCGTCGAGCGCGAAAGCCCGGTAGTCCGGCGAGGGCAGCCAGAACCAGCCGAGCGCCAGCAGCGCGCAGCACAGCACGCCCAGGGCGGGGACGATCCGCCGGGCGCGGGCCCGGTAGAACGACGCGATGGAGAACCGGTCCGACGCCAGGCCCTCGACGATGATCGACGTCATCAGGAAACCCGAGATCACGAAGAAGACGTCGACCCCGATGAAGCCGCCCTGGAAGCCGGCGACGCCGAAGTGGAACAGCACGACGGACACCACGGCCCAGGCGCGCAGGCCGTTGATGTCGTTGCGAAACGGCCGTGCCGTCGTCGATTCGGAGGTCATGCGGGGGACTCGCTGGAGGCTCAGGCGCCGATCACCTGCGCCTGATGTGGAGCAGGCTGCCGCAGCACGCGCGTCTTGATCCAGCGCGCGGGATTGCCGACATAGACGCCCCAGGGCTCGGCGTCCTTGAAGAGCACGGCGCGCGCGCCGACCACGGCGCCTTCGTTCACGGTCACGCCGGGGCCGACGAAGGCCTCGGCGGCGATCCACGCGTGGGCGCCGATGACGATGGGTTTCTGGACCAGCTGGAAGTTCGGATCGGCGATGTCGTGGGTGCCGGCGCACAGGGAGGCGCCCTGCGAGACCACCGCCTTCTCGCCGATGGTGATCCGGCCCTGGCAGTAGCAGTCCACGCCGGGGCCGAGCACGGCGTGCGCGCCCATCGTGAGGTGGGGCGGATACCAGATGCGCGCCTTGCCGTAGACGCGCGCGGTCGGATGCACGTCGGCGCCGAACAGCCGCAGCAGCAGGCCGCGCCAGCGGTGCAGCGGGGGCGGCGTCCAGGCCGCGCACAACAGCCACGCGAGGTTCCAGAGCGCCCGGAACAGCCGGTGGCCGATCGAGTACGAGGCGCCGCCTTCCAGGGGCCGGCTCCTTCCGGCGTCGAGCAGGCTCATGCGGTCCTCCGGGAGGTCTCGCCCGCCGGGCGTTCCGCGGCCTGCCGCAGCACCGCCACGACCCTGCCCGCGAAGGAGCGTTCCGTGAACCTGGCAGCGGCATAGTCGCGGTTGTGCCGTGAGAAGCGATCCACCTCGTCGGGCAGGTGCGCCGAGATCTTGCGCAGCGTCGCCGCCAGCGCCGCGGGGTTGCGGGCCTCGATCACGTGGCCGTGCGACGCATCGACGATGTCCGGGATGCCGGCGTGCGCGGTCGTCACGATGATGTTGCCGGTGGCCAGGCCTTCGAGCAGGGAGATCGGCTGCCCCTCCATGGCGTAGTAGGTCGGCAGCGCGAACACGTTGGCGCCGGCCAGGAGCCGACGCTTCCTGTCACCCGCAACGACGCCGACGTACACCGCCTCGGGCATCAGCGCGTCCAGCCTCTTTCGCACCTCGGCCTCCAGGCCCTTCTCGATGTGGCCCGCGATCCGCGCACGGAAGTCCACCTTCTCCCGCTTCAGGACGGCGAGCGCGTCCAGCAGGTCCAGGATGCCTTTTTCCCGCATGAGGTTGCTCAGGTAGAGGATCTCCAGGCGATCGGTGGGCTTGCCGGCCGCTGCGGTGTCCGCGAACAGGTCGTCGCCCGCGAAGTTCTCCACGACGAAGACCCGCTCGCCCGGCAGCAGGTCGTTGAAGTTGCCCCGCAGCGATTCGGAGAGGACGATGCCCGCGGCGGCGTGCGACACGCAGCCGTGGAACAGCCGCTTGCGCAGGCCGGGCAGCTCGGCGTAGTGCCGCCCCAGGTGATTGCCGTGGAGGTGGATCACGTAGGGCCTGCGGCTCCAGCGGGCGAGCAGCATGAAGGGCGCGTACTTCATCAGGCCGAAGAAGGTCTGCCCCGGCGTCAGGTAGACGGCGTCGGCCCGGAGCACGCGCGGCAGGTGCCGGTAGGTGCCCAGGAAGGCCAGCGCCTTGCGCAGGGAGAAGCGCGCCCCCTGCTTCCCGGAGATGGTGGGCGTGGAGGTGTCGATGGCGCAGAAGTCGTGCCCCTCCTCCCGCGCCCTGCGCAGCAGTACCGCGTTCGCGTACGAGCAGCCGTTGATCGGCTCGGGCAGCGGCCCGATCAGCAGGAACCTCATGCCGCCCTCCGCACGGTCCGCACGAAGTGCTCGTCACGGGCCCGGTCGAAGATCCGCGCCGCGATGTACAGCCACAGCGTGTAGAACGCGTACGAATCGAATTGCAGGTAGACCACGAAGGTCGCGAAGAACAGGATCTTCCTGCGCCGGTCGAACAGCATCAGGAGGAGCAGCAGGTAGCCCAGCAGGCCGTGCTCGGCCAGCAGCTTCACGTGCATGCTGTAGGTCAGGCCGTCCTGCCGGACGCGCAGCTGTTCGATTTCGTCGAGGTCGATGGAAGTGGGCATGTTCTGGTAGGCCTTGTCGAAGCCGGATTCGATCGCCTGGCCGCTGTTGCCGAAGCCGAAGCCGATCGCCGCGCTCAGGGGGTGTTCCACCATCCCGTACAGGGCGGCTTCCGAGCGGAACTTCCGGATGAGGGCGGAGGGGTCCGCGACGCCCTCGCCCGAGAGCACGCTCTCGACCCGCTCCACCAGGCGGTTCGACGGCAGCGCGAGGAAGATGGCCAGGCCGCAGACCATCGCGCTGACGGCCTTGATCTTCTTCCTGGACGGCAGGATCAGCAGCAGGCCGCTGCCGAAGAGCGCACAGTCCACCAGCGCCCGCAGCGACGAGCCCGAGACGATGGAGATCAGCAGCAGCAGGACGCCACACGCCAGCAGCAGGGTCCTCGCGCGGCTGCGGGCCGGCGCCAGGATCAGCACGGTGGGGACGATGATGCCCAGCACGTGCAGGCTCACGAAGCTCGGCTCGGTGAAGCTGAACTGGACCTTCTCTGGATAGAAGCGGGCGAAGACCAGGTCGAACGGAAGGGCGGGGCCCCATCCGAGGATGGCCAGGTACTGGGCCAGCCCGCACAGCACGGCGAGCAGGTAGCTCGCCGCCAGCATCGAGATCAGCTTCCTCGAAATCCTCTGCCCTCGCCGCTCGTCGGCCTGCACCAGGAAGATGACATAGGAGAACGACACGAGGAGGCCCAGGCCGAGCAGCAGCTTGAACGCGGTCAGCCCGACCAGGCCCGGCTCGAGGCCGAACGCCAGATAGGAAAGAAACGAGAGGAAGACCAGCCCCTGCAGGAGGATCGCCCGGTTGACCTTGACGCGCAGGAAGTTCGCCGCGAACTCCCGCGGCCGCCAGAGCACGAAGAGGACGGCGGAGGCGAAGAAGAAATAGGGAGAGACGGCCGCCCATCCGAGCGACGGGGCGATCCGCAGGTTGTCGAATGGAATCAGCATCCATCCGGCATAGAACAACAGGAGCGCGAGCTGCCTCATGCCTGGCAGGAAAAGGCGCCGCGCGCGTGGGGACTGCTTGTCATGGCGTCGGGCGCATCAGGCCGCAGCCAGGGGGACGGCGTCCGCACGGGCCTGGAAGTACAGGTCCAGCGACGTGCGGATGCCGCGCAGGTCGACGTGCCAGGCGCCGGCGTTCTCGTCCAGGAGCTGCAGGACCTGCTCCTTGACGGCATCGGGGTCGAAGTCGGCGATGTCGTGCGACAGCGCCGACAGGCCGATGGCGTCGAAGGTCCCCTTCGTCTTCGGCTGGTAGGCCAGCCCGATGGTCGGCACCCCGCCGGCGATGGCGAAGATCGCCGAGTGCATCCGGCTGGCGATGAAGACGGACATGGCGGAATACAGCGTCACCAGTTCCTCGGGGGTGACGTCCTGGGGCAGTTCCGCCACGCGGCAGCGCTCGTCGGCGACCATCGCCTCCAGCTCCCGGGAGATCGGCACGTCGCTGTCGCTCGCGCCCACGTCGACCTGGGGAAAGATGCTGATGCGGGCGTCGGGATGGGCGCTCAGGACGGCCCGGGCCAGCTCCGCCAGCTTGCGCAGGTAGCGCGCGATGTCCTCGGGCGTGCTCCCCGCCTTGGAGAAGCCCCAGTCGAGCACGGTCAATCCGATCTGCCGCTCCTTCTTCCGGTTCGCATCCCGCAGCGGGGCCGGCAGGGTGAACGCGATGTCGGGGACCTCCTCGCAGGCGATGCGCAGCTGCTGCAGCAGCTTCGTGGAGATCGCCTCCCGGCTGAAGACGAGGTCGACGTCGCGCAGCGCGCGCTTCACCAGCGCGCGGTCGATCGCGTGGCTGAGCGGGCCGATGCTCTGCGGAAAGCCCAGGGTGGGCTTTCCGTGCCGCGGGCCCAGCCAGTAGTGGTAGAGCGCGTTCAGCAGGCCGACGCCCATCGGGCCGCGGCGCGACGAGTAGATGTAGCCGCCGCCGGCCGAGACCACGAGGTCGGCCTCCCGGTAGGCCTGGAAGCGCCTGCTTCCGGGAAGAAAGACCGCCTGGAGCCACGCGGCAAGCCCGTCGAGGTAGCGCGACAGCGAGCCGGTGCCGCGCGCGAGAGGCCACGGCGGCGCCACGGAATCGGCGCGGTAGCGCGCGTAGAACGCCCGGTTCTCTTCCGCATAGGAGGACATGACGCTGATGCGGCAGTCCGGCCACAGGCCGCGCAGGTAGCGGATCATCGCGACGACGATCCCCGCGTCTCCGCGGTTGCGCGCGGAGTAGGCGTTGATGATGAGGATGTTCTTCATGCGCTTCGTTGTCGTGGATGCATCAGGCGCGCGGCACCCGCGGCCATGACGAGATGGAAGACCAGGTAGCCGAGGCTGGTGCCGGCCAGCGCGCCGAGCACGCCGTGGTGCAGCGCGCCCCATGCCCCGACACCCGCGACCGCCGCCAGGCAGCCCAGGTGCGCCACCAGGGTGATCCGGGTGTCGCCCAGCGCGCGGCTGATCACCAGCGGGGCCCGCGACAGGATCAGGAAGGCCTGCCCCAGGCACACCACGAGGACGGACGGCACGTCGGCGGCGCCGAACTTCCGGGCATACAGGAGCCCGTACAGCAGATGGAACACCGGCGCCCAGAACAGCACGTAGACCACGGCCAGCGCCAGGCAGACCTTGCGCAGCCTGGCCGCCGCGCCCGCGAACGCGCCCGTCTCGCGGCGGCTCGCATCCCTGCTGAGGAGGGGCACGTAGTGGTTCTCCATCCAGACGAGCAGCACCGTGGACATGCCGGCCAGGTTGATCAGCAGCCGGAACAGGCCGACCTGCCGGTCGTCCAGGAAATGCGGCAGCAGCAGGACGAAGCCCTGGCTGTAGACCCAGTAGATCCCCGCGCCCACCAGCAGCCAGTGCGAGTGATGCCAGTGCTGCTTCACGGCCTCGCCCAGGCCGATCCTGTAGCCGCCGCTGCCCGCATAGGCCGTCACCAGGAACACGGCGCCCAGCACGGCCGCGCAAAAATACGAGAGCGCGACGGCGCCCAGGGCCGCGGCATAGCTCTTGTGCGCGGAGAACCAGATGAAGGCCATGCCGGCGCAGACGACGACGGCGCCGAGCGCCGAGACGAAGGCGGATTGCACCTGCCTGTTCGCCGAGATGAGCAGGCGGCGGAACAGATCGAAGAGCGCCCAGCACGCGCCGACCACGACGGTCAGCGCCGACAGGGCCGGAAAGGCGCCGAGGCCGCTCAGCAGCCAGCCGGCCAGCAGCGTGAGCAAGGCGATGGCGCCGATCATGCAAAGCAACTGGGCGAGGTAGGCCCTGCCCGAGGGGCTGGATGCCTGGTTGATGAAATAGAGGGCAGGCACGGCGACCAGCGACGCGCACGCGGTCTGCAGGAAGGCGGCCGCGGCCAGGGACAGCGCGAACTGCACGAAATCCCCCACCGGCAGCACCGCGCCGCCCGCGAAGATGACGCCGAAGGCCAGCGCGGAAGCCAGGCACTGGTCCGCCAGGCCCCAGAAGATGCGTCGCATGTGACGATGGCCGGAAGTGGACTGCGCCGCTACTCGGCCTTCCCTGCAAACACGGAATGGCCGTGGCGGCGCAGCAGCGCGATCTGCTGCGCCGTGCCCAGGTCGGCCTCGACCATCTCCCTGACCATGTCGCCCAGCGCGATCTGCGGCACCCACCCGAGTTCGTCCTTCGCCTTCGACGGATCGCCCAGCAGGGTGTCCACCTCCGCCGGGCGGAAGTAGCGCGGGTCCACCGCCACGATCACGTCGCCCGGCCTGAGCGCGGGGGCCTTGTCGCCCTTCACGTCCTCCACCACCACCCGCTCGTCGACGCCCTTGCCCTCGAAGGCGACGGTGATGCCCAGCTCCCTCGCCGCCATGTCGATGAACTGGCGCACGCTGTACTGCACGCCGGTGGCGATCACGAAGTCCTGCGGCTGCTCCTGCTGCAGCATCAGCCACTGCATGCGGACGTAGTCCTTGGCGTGGCCCCAGTCGCGCAGCGAATCCAGGTTGCCCATGTAGAGGCACTTCTCCAGCCCCTGCGCGATGTTGGCCAGGCCGCGGGTGATCTTGCGGGTGACGAAGGTCTCGCCGCGGCGCGGGCTCTCGTGGTTGAAGAGGATGCCGTTGCAGGCGTACATGCCGTAGCTCTCGCGGTAGTTCACCGTGATCCAGTAGGCGTACAGCTTGGCCACGCCGTAGGGGCTGCGCGGATAGAACGGCGTGCACTCCCGCTGCGGGATCTCCTGCACCAGGCCGTACAGCTCGGAGGTGCTGGCCTGGTAGAAGCGGGTCCTGTCGCCCAGGCCGAGGAAACGGATCGCCTCCAGCAGGCGCAGGGTGCCGATGGCATCCACGTCGGCGGTGTACTCGGGCGCCTCGAAGCTCACCGCCACGTGGCTCTGCGCGCCCAGGTTGTAGACCTCGTCGGGCTGCACCTGCGCCACGATGCGCGTGAGGTTGCTGGTGTCGGTCAGGTCGCCGTAGTGCAGGTGCAGGCGCGCGCCCGCCTCGTGGGGGTCCTGGTAGATGTGGTCCACGCGCTGGGTGTTGAACAGCGAGGCGCGGCGCTTGATGCCGTGCACCTCGTAGCCCTTCTCGAGAAGGAATTCGGCGAGGTACGAGCCGTCCTGGCCCGTGATCCCGGTGATGAGTGCTCGTTTCTGGGACATGTGTGTTCTCGATGTGGAGGAACGGGGTGTGCAACGGGCCGGTGCAACCGGCCACGGCCATGGAGGACGCTGCGGGTGTCGGGGCGGATCAGGCCTCGCGCCGGCCGGCAGCCTCCGGTGGCGCGGAGGAAAGGTCCTGGCCCTCGCCCTCCCCCGCTTCGGCGGGGCCGCGGCGTGGGGCCAGCAACTGCCGCTCGAAGCGCGCCAGGATGCCGTCGCGGGCCAGGGTCCGCTCGGCCTGCAGCCGCGCCGCGACGCCCAGGCGCTGCCGCTCGGGGGCGTCGTCCGCGAGGGCGAGCAGCGCGTCGGCGAATGCCGCTGCATCGCCCGGCGGCACGACCACGCCGCTGCCTTCGAGCGCATGGGCCAGCCCCGTGCCCGGATGGGCCGTGGCGAGGATCGCGCGGCCGCTGGCCAGCATGCCGGTCAGCTTGGAGGGCATGACGAGGTCCGCCACGTCCGCGCGCTGGGGCAGCAGGTGGATGTCCGCCAGGCCCAGCCAGTCGTTGAGGCGCTCGCTGGGCTGCAGGTCGAGGAAGCGCACGTTGGCCAGGCCGGCGCAGGCCTGCTCCAGCGGCCCCCGGCCCGGGCCCTGGCCGCCGAAGACGAAGTACAGGCCCGGCGTCGCCGCCAGGCGGGTGGCGGCCTCGCCCAGCAGTTCGAGCCCCTGCTTCAGGCTCATGTTGCCCGAGTACAGGGCCACCACCGCGCCGTCCGGGATGCCCAGTTCCGCGCGATAGGGGCTGGCGGCCTGCAGGGGCCGCACGCCGTCGATGTCGGCCCAGTTGGGGAACAGCGCCTGCCGCTCGGGTGCCACGCCCTTGGCGCCCAGCCGCTCCAGCATGCGCCCGGAGATGGTGGACACGGTGTCGAAGCGGCGCAGCAGCCAGCGCTCGAGCGCGACGGCGACGCGCCTGGCCGGCCCGGCGTCGACGATGCCCATGTTGAGCGCGGCATCGAGTTCGAAATCCTGGATGTGCAGCCAGCAGCGCGCACCCGACAGGCGCGCCAGCGCCCAGGCCGCGGGCGCGCTGGTCAGCGTGGGGGCGACGTTCACCACCACCTGCGGACGCCACGCCAGCGAATACGCCAGCGCGCAGGCCGAGCTCAAGCCGAAGCTGACGAGGTGCAGCAGGCGCGTGGCGCCGCGCGGCGTGCGGGGCACCCACAGCGGGCAGCGGATGACGTCCACGCCGTCGAGCTGCTCGCGCCGGAACCACCAGCGCCTGTGGCCGGGCCAGACGCGCCAGGCGGGGTAGTACGGCGGCGCGGCGACCATGCGTACCTGGTGGCCGCGCGCGGCCAGCCATCGGCACATCTCGCCCGTGTATTTGCCGATGCCGATGTTCTCGGGCGCGTGGTTGATTCCGGTGACCAGGATGCGTGTCATTCGGCAGCGTTCAATACGCGTTGTGGTTGATGAAGCCGGTGAAGACCGTGTAGAAGATGATCTTGATGTCGAAGGCCAGCGACCAGTTCTGCAGGTAGTACAGGTCGTACTCCACCCGCTTGGCCATCTTCTCCAGCGTGTCCGTCTCGCCGCGCAGGCCGTTGACCTGCGCCCAGCCGGTGATGCCCGGCTTGACGCGGTGGCGCTGCATGTAGCGGCCCACCAGTTCCTTGTACTGCTCGTTGTGCGCCAGCGCGTGCGGGCGCGGGCCGACGATCGACATCGTGCCCTGCAGCACGTTGATGAACTGCGGCAGCTCGTCCAGGCTCGTCCTGCGCAGGAAGGCGCCCAGGGGCGTCACGCGCCGGTCTCCACGCGTGGCCTGCGCCACGTGGCCGTCGCGCTCCTCGTGCACGTACATGCTGCGGAACTTCCACACCTCGATGGGCTGGCCGCCGATGCCGTGCCGCAGCTGCCTGAAGATGATCGGCCCCGGCGAGCTGAGCTTGACGGCGATGCCGATGAGGACGAGCAGCGGCGAGATGAGCAGGAGGATGCACGCCGCCAGCACGCGGTCCTCGATGGCCTTGACGATGCGGGCGTTGCCCTCGAGCGGGCTGTCGCGCAGGTTGATCACGGGCAGGCCGGCCATCTGTTCCACCGAATGGTTGAGCAGCTCCATGCCGAACAGGTCGGGCACGAACTTGATGTTGGTGGTGGAGTGGTACAGCTCCTGCAGGATGCGCGCGATCTTGTGCTGCGCGCTCATGGGCAGGGCGATCCATACCTGGTCGATGCGCTCGCGCTGGACGTAGGCGGCGAGGTCGGACAGGTCGCCCAGCCTCGGCACCGATTCGATGGCGTGCGAATCCACGCTGGCGCTGAACCAGCCGTGCACGCGGATGCCGGCCCAGTTCTGGCTCTGCAGCGTCTGGACGATCCGGTGCGCGTCGTGGTTGGCGCCCACCACCACGGCGCTGCGCACGTCGAAGCCCCGCGAACGCAGCACGTCGGCCGTGCCGCGCACCACGATGCGCATGGCCATGGCGGCAGTCAGGCTCAGGGAGAACCAGCCGAACCACCAGACGCGCGAAAGGTGGTCGCCGTCCTTCATCACCACCGCGTACAGCACCATCAGGCCGAACATCAGCAGCCAGAGCGTGGCCAGCTTCAACAGCTCGCTGGCCACACGGCGGCCGCGCCAACTGCGGTAGAGCGAGGTGCCGCTCAGCACGATCAGCGCGAACAGGACGCCGCGGCCGATCGCCTGCGCGTAGTCGGCGCCGAGGCCCGCCGCGCCGAAGCGCAGCCAGTGGACGAGCCAGCCGGCACCCACCAGCAGCACCAGATCGCTCGCGCGCAGCATCCACGACAGCAGGGCGTACAGCTTGCTGCGCACGCGCACCTGTTCCTCGAAGACGCCGCGAGCCGCGCCGACGGCCGACGAAGCGGCCTCGGCGCCCGCCGCCGCGCCTTGCAGGGCGGAGCGGGACTCGGAGTGCATCAATACCATGTCGTCTGCTCTTTCGGTTCGCGCGCGCGGTCACCGATGACGCACATACACCTCGTCCGCGTTGTTCACGACCTGCGACGAAGGCAGGATGAGGCTGACGACGCGGTTCCACTTCACCAGCGGCGCCGGATCGACGTAGACGACGTCGAAGGGCTGCAGCCTGAACTGGCTGGCCAGCACCATGGCCGCGGGGTTCTTGGCGTCGAGGTGGAAGATGGCAGGGTTGCCGCTGGCGGCTTCGCGGATGACATAGATCTGGCCGGGGTTGCTGCTGGCGACGGCGGGGCCGCCGGCCTCGTTCAGCGCTTCGTTCAGGTTCAGGCGGCCGTTGCTGCGCATGGCCAGGGCCATCGGCGCCAGGACCTCGCCCATCACGAAGACCTTGCTGTCTTCGCGGTTGGCCACGCGCACGATGTCGCCGTGCTGCAGGGGGATCCCGTTGGCATCGAGGCCCGCGTCGCGCAGGCGCGTCAGGTCGATGGGGATGGAGGCGCCGTCGCGGATGAGCGTCAGGGAGGAGCGATTGCCCTCCTCGGTGATGCCTCCCGCGCGGTTGACGGCCTCGGTCAGCGTCATGGGCACGTCGGTCACGATCTGCGAGCCGGGCGTGCGCACCGCGCCTTCGACATACACGCGGCGGCTGCGGAAGGACTGGATGCGCACGGTGACCTGCGGGTCCTGCACCTGCGTGGCGATCAGCTTGGCGATCAGGTCGGAGGCCTCGGCCTCCGTCAGGCCCGCCACGCGCACGCGGCCGACATAGGGGAAGGCAATCTCGCCGGCGGCGTCGACGATGAAGCCCGGCGCCACCTGCACGCCGGTGGGATCGGCGGCCTGCGAGATGACGGCGCCGGCATTGGGCAGCAGCTCGGGATGGTCGTAGACGATGACGCCGACCACGTCACCCGAGCCGATGGTGTAGCGCTCCGTCTTGCCGAAGAGGGCACGGACGTTGTCGGGCACGCCCGGCGCGGACTGGCCCAGCGTGCGCACCAGGGCGAGCGAGATGGGCGTGATGCGCCCTTCGGGGGCTTCATCGGGCAGGTAGTCGAACTGGGTGGGCAGTTCGTTGTGCGGCTCGTACACGCTGACGTTGCCCATGCCGGGCACCACCGTGCAGGCCTGCAGTGCCAGGGCGCCCAAAAGGGCCATGCCGCGCGCCAGCCGCTGCGGCGCGCTGATCGTTGAAGTCAATTCGTCCTCTCCTTGATCGACAGGATGGGCTTCGAGCCGGATGCGTGTCTCCTCCTGTACGCCCGATGGCGGGAACAAGAGTCTGTTGGTGCTGCACGGAAATCGGCATCTCCGTGCTGGAGAGAAGACCTGCGGGTCGGGGTGTCGAAAACACGAGCTTGCGCTACATGCTTTGACAGCACCGCCATGCACCAATAAGCCTGTTTCGGCCTTGGAATCAATATACATGCTCATCGGGTGATACCCGATGACTTTTCTTCTTCTTAATCTCTCAACGAATACAAAGCACTACGAAGCGATGTGGTTCTCGCACATCAACTTTTCTTAAGAAATGTCAGATCGTTACGAGGGATTCACAACCTGGATTTCGAGTGAAAAATTGCATTGCTTACGTCGTGGTACGGATCACTTTCCGAACCAAAACATTGGTACTCATGCCGTCAGGAAGAACGAAGCAGAAAGGAATCAGTCTCGAATTCGGGATCAATTCGGGCACGGAAAGAGAACCCGTAAATCTTCTTCGTCTTGTAGGAAGAAGCCGCGATCGCGGGATCGCTAGTCGCGGGACCGGAACCCCCGCATGTCCTTGATCCGTCGCCGCAGCGCATCGATGAACGCGGTCACGCGCGCGGGCCGGTGGATGTCGGGAGGCAGCGCCACGTGGATTCCCACCGGCTCGAGCCACAGGCGCGGAAGCACGCGCTTGAGACGGCCCGCCTCCAGGTCGGCCTGGCAGATCCAGGGCGCGGCCGCGCCGATGCCGTCGCCGTTGAGGATCGCGCGGTAGCTCGACAGCAGGCTGTCGGTGCGCAGCGGCGTATCGATCGACACCGTCTGCGAGCGCCCTGCCCTGTCGAGCAGCCGGACCGTGTCGACGAAGTACGGCACCAGGCCCACGCAGGGCAGGGTCGGCAGGGTGGCCGGCGTCACGGGCCCGATGCGACGCAGCAGCGCGGGGTGGGCGACCAGGATGCGTTCCATGTCGCCCAGATGCCGGCACACCAGGCCCGGGTCGCGCACTTCGCCGACGCAGACCCAGCACTCCGCGCCGGTCGCGACCAGGTCCACGACGCGATCGGTCAGCGTCAGCTCCACGCGCAGCTGCGGCCATGCCGCGCGCAGGTCGGTCACCGCATCCGTCAGGAAGCCCGTCCCGTATCCCGAAGGCCCGATCACCCGCAGCGTGCCCTCCGGCCGGCTGCGGCCGCCCGAGATCCGCTCGGAGAGGCTGGCCCAGCGGTCGGACAGCGCCCTGGCCTCGACCATCAGGAGGCGCCCCTCGTCGGTCAGCGAGAAGCTGGCGGTGGTCCTCAGCGCGAGCTTGCAGCCCAGCAGCCGCTCGAGTTCGAGCAGGCGCCGGCTGGCAGTGGGCTGGGTGATGCCCAGCAGGTGCGCTGCCTTGCTCAGCGAGCCCGTCTCGGCGATGCGCAGGAAGGTCGCGAGCAGGTCGATGCGGTCATGTACGAGCTTCATGCGCCGAGCGTATAGGACTTCATCCTTCCATGCCGCTTCTTTCGCGAGGACGATCTCCGTATCGTTGCGCCATGCAATCGCCTGCCGCCGGATCTCCTGCAACGCCCGTCCCCTCACGCCTGCTGGGCGACACCCCGCATGGCGGCTCGGTCCTCGCCTTCTACAGCCCCAAGGGCTCGCCCCGGCCTCCGCGCGTGGGCCGCGGCGAAGGCGTCTACCTCTGGGACGCCGACGGCCGGCGCTATCTGGACGCGACCGCGGGCGCGGTGGTGGCCAACATCGGCCACGGCAATCCCCACGTGCTCGCGGCCATGCAGGAGCAGGCGGCGCGGGTGAGCTTCGCCTATCCGCGCTTCTTCGAGAGCGAACACAACATCGCGCTGGCCGATCGCGTCTGCGCGCTGGCCGGCGAGGGCTTCGACCGCGCCTTCTTCGTTTCCGGCGGATCGGAGGCGAACGAGTCGGCGCTCAAGCTCGCACGCCACTACGCGGTGGTGAGCGGCCAGGGCAGCCGCTGGAAGGTGATCTCGCGCAACCCGAGCTACCACGGCTCGACCCTCGGCGCACTCGCCGTCACCGGCGACGAACACACGCTCTCGATCTACGGCCCGATGACCAGGCCGATGCCCAAGGTGCCGGCGCCGCTGTCGTACCGGCTGCCGGAAGGCCACACCGAGGAGAGCCATGCCATGGCCTGTGCCGACGAGCTCGCGCGGACCATCGAGCGCGAAGGGCCCGAGACGGTGCTCGCCTTCATCCTCGAGCCCATCGGCGGCCTGTCCACCGGGACGGTGGTGTCGCCGGCGGGCTACTTCGAACGCGTGCGGCAGATCTGCGACCGCCACGGCGTGCTGCTGATCTATGACGAGATCATGAGCGGCGCCGGCCGCACCGGCGAGTTCCTGGCGGCCCACCACTGGCGCGCCGCGCGGCCCGACCTGGTGACGCTGGCCAAGGGCCTCGCGGCCGGGTACACCCCGCTGGGCTGCCTGCTGGCGCCCGACCGCATCGTCGATGCGGTGGCCGGCAGCGGCGGTTTCGTGCACGGGCACACCTACTTCACCAACCCGCTGTCGTGCGCGATCGCCAACGCGGTGATGGACGAGGTCGAGCGGCTCGACCTCGTGGCATGCGCCCGCGAGCGCGGGCTGAGCCTGCGCCGGCGGCTGGACGCGCTCGCGCAGCGCTCGCCGCTGGTGGGCGACGTGCGCGGGCTGGGCCTGCTCAGCGCCATCGAGCTGGTGGCCGACAAGGGCTCGCGCCGCGCGCTGCCGCCGGAATTCAACGCCCCCGCGAAGCTCACCGCGCACGGCCTGCGGCACGGCATCGCGCTGTACAACCGCCGCGCCAACCTGGGCGCCTTCGGCGACTTCCAGATGATCACGCCGCCGCTGACGATCAGCGAGCCCGAACTCGACGAACTGGTCGAGCGCCTCGAACTCGCCCTCGCCGACCTCGCCGACGAGGCGGCCCGCCTCGGGCTGGTCTGAGGCCGCGCTGCGGGCGGGCCGGCCCGTGCCGCACGGCCATCTCCTTTCTTACCTGCCACCCCGCCTCCACCAAGGACGCCCCATGACGCTGACCGCCCTGCCTCGATTCACGCTCGCCTGCGCGAGCCTCGCCTTTGCCTGCGCGGCCT
>Ga0182738_1004856_pt1 | contig 14626 bp, 7 predicted proteins | sample eDN5th30CBELigMG_FD_128876 | JGI IMG/M metagenome (GOLD analysis project Ga0182738, IMG submission 128876) | Enriched Miracle-Growth compost microbial communities from Emeryville, California, USA - eDNA 5th pass 30_C BE-Lig MG (version 2)... ... | reverse complement strand
CCGATGTTATATCGGGACTTGTATTTATCGACCCAACCATTACTAGCAGAAAAAGCAACATATGCTGCCCTTTCTTCTGAAGTCAGAGTGATTTCTTGATCATTAAGAATATCCTTAGAAAGTAATAGTGCCTTTTTCACAAGCGAGTTTTGATTCACAATGGGCTTCCTGGCACGCCATTTCAGGGGCCAAAGGGGCAACCCCCCCCCCATAATTCTTAAAAGTGCCTTTCTTCCCTGCTTTTTTGAGGTTGGGGCCACAGGCAAAGATAGTTTCTTCCCCCAGTCATGCAAAGTAGATCGTGGGATCTTCCTCTGATAGTAAACAAAGGCAATAGCGACAGAGTTATTGCTCAAGAACTTGCTCACCTCTTTTTTAAGCTTAGCTGAATATTGACATTTGACTTGTACTGATGGGTTTCAATTTTGACTTGAAGATGTCGAAGAAGGTTGAGTCATCATTTCTCCAGAGGATTCATTTTTAGGATCGGAAATAGCTTTGAAAAATGCCTTGAGGTTGGTTTGAGCCGAAGGCTTAATCTCATTTTTCTTCACCTTCTTCTCTGAACCAAGAAAATGCTCTTCTGCTTCGAATTCTCGAAGTTTTTGTTGAAGATTAGCCTCTTCAACTTTGAGATCTTTCAGAGACTGAATAGTCTCTTTATAGGCTTGATAGTTTCTCTTCATAGTAGTTTTTTTAATTGAAATTATGATGGCAGAATGGATATAAATAATGAGAGATCTCATTATCATAAAGCATCAAAAGGTCTAAAGTTAATTCAAATTCAATTTTAAAGATTTTTCAACCTATTCAAAATGACATCTATGTTGAATTTAAGCTATTTTATTAGACTTAGGTGATTTATATGACCTCGAAAAAAAATTTGAAGTGTCAAAAACTTTCGAGGTATCCGAAATTTTGCCGGTATATCGAGGGCCGTCTTTTTCGAGGTAATACAGTAGATAGATAGTACCATACCACAAAAATAATCTATTGTGTGATTAAAATCAGCTGAATCGAATCAGATGATAATCAAATCGCTAATAAAATAATTTTGGGAAAAAGGTCCAGGATTGCAAAGTAAAACTTTCATTAAATTAAATCTTGAATTTCTGCGGTTTTTCTTTTATTTTATTTAGAAGAGAAAATCCTGGCCTCTGTTGATTTTCGAAACTCAAAGCATAAAGTGTCGATGAGGTGATTTTCCCTGTCAGGGGGAGATGATCGGAATTATCTTGAGACAGATTTTTTCTTTCTTCAATGAAGCAATCCAAAAGAAAACTGTAGATTTTGATGCCTGTATTGTTAATGATTGGAGAAGTCGTACAATGGGAGAATTATTTTTCACCTTGATTTTACTAAAAAAATTCTGGAAGAAGAGAAAATTAAAGAAATAGTCTATTAACGTCACATGCTGATAAGTGATGAATTTCTTCGGGGAAACTTTAGAAAAGAGTCAAAGAAAAATTTACATTAGGATCATGGATTCTTGATCAGGAAACATTGGACTCTTAGGAGGTGAGAAAGAAATGAAAAAATGAGGATGGAATTTGATGGGATTCAACAATCATCTTGTGGTAATATACCTTGATTTTCCTACAAACCCAGGATTCTCGTTATGCACTATTTTTAGTAGAAGTCTTACTGAAAAAAATTTGGAAATTTGAGGTTCTTTTTGAATGAAATCTTTAATGATCAGATTGTAACTGTGTGCATGATCACACTTTTCCAGTGAAAAAATAAGGCACAATTATTTGGCTTTTTGACAAACGCAGGAAACTTAATTCGACACAAAAGATTCAAAAAGCGCTACTTTGGCTTCTTTATGACCACTCTTGGAACCAATAATCCTTGCGTCGAATCATCTTGAAATCATAAGAAAACTCAAAAGTAACTTGAAGTTTTCTTGATTTTCAAAATGGAAGATGGCCTTTCAAAAAAAGGACTTTTAAACTTGAGAGAAACACAATAATAGGGGAAATCAAAAACCAGAATTTTTTGCGAGGGGAAATGAATCAGTAATTTCTCGACTTCTTATGAAAATTGAATTTTGCTAATTATTAAGATCTGACTAAATAAGTTGAACAATTTTCCTGCACAAAAATAGACCAAAAATTTATTTATTGTCCACATTAATTGGCAAACTAAATATTTGCTCCAACTCCATACCTTGTTCTATGACGGTAAGGAGCTTGTTCGTTTGAACAAGATAATCAAGGGAAAAGACATGGCTCTAAAGAAAATGTTTATCTCTAAAGAATAGATTTTGTGAAATAAAAAAACAAGGGAAATCTCAACTAAATTTGGGTCTTTGGATTGTGAGATGAAGAGTTTTTAAATCCAAGTCATGTTCTCAAAGTTACGTGTCTTTTTTACAAAACTAGTCAAATAAAATTTTGTTGATTAGGCGAAAAAAAAGAGTCATTTATTGATTTATTTAGTGTGAGACTTTGTGAAAACCTTATCTCCCTCGTGTTCATCTTTCAAGAGGTTGGAATGATTTGACTCCTCTGATTCAAGGTACTTCAGAGTCTTTTCAGCGAAGGAAAGAGGATTTGTGGATGAGAGGGTGAGAATTGATTTTTTCTTGCTCTTTTAATTCGCAATACTGATTAATTGAATATTTAGAAGCTGCGAAATTTAATTCGGCATGCTGTTAATTAATTTATCCTCACCGACAGTTTCTATTTCGAACTTTATGAACCAAATGCAAAATTTAGATCCAGAATATCTATTTTATACACAGGCAGAAGTTTTGGAAATATAAAATTTCATAAACTTTTAGATTCATCCTCGCTTTATCCTTCCTACATCCCCAGTATGAGATTCCTCAAAAACAAAATTATAAAAGCTCGTGAAGCAACAGAAAAGCGCCTTCAAACACTTCAGGAAACCTCCTCAGGCCCCTTTTCGGGTACTAGCATGAAATTGGAGGATGAATCTCAATCTGGAAGTCTATGGAATAGAGAACCTAAAATTGAAGAAAGTGAATACAGCCACCAAACCCGATCAACTTTTGCCATCGATTTTGTCAAGACAGAAGAATTAGATCAAATTATTTCCAGCCCTTCTTCGGCTCAATTGAGCCAGCTGGATGAAAAAATTCTCCTCAAGGTTGAAAAATCAGAGGATACTACCAGTTTCTGCTACAGTCAGAACGAAAACTACTCAGTTAAACAAGAAAATTTGTCAAGTGATTGTTCTATGGTGAAAAGCGAATTCAATCAATTCGCCTTGCCCAAAAAAGAGAAAATCCCCGAGAAAAAGAATCAATCAAATCAACCAAAAAAATATGTGAAAAACGTTGATTTGACCTGCATAAAAGCTATCATTACTTTTGCAAACTCGCACACTGCACTACCATATATTAAAGTGTGCCTCCAACAAGAAAACCTCAAATTCACAGACCTTATTTCTTTCATTACTTTAACAAAGGAACGTATAACAAATGGTGTCCAATCCTTTTGGTCACTTTTCTTGGATGATTGTTGCCATGACCCCAAGACTGAGGCTTGTAAAAGAATCTTTCAAAACCTAAGTCAGGTTTTTATTGATAACTTCAGCGTGGAGTGGATCATGCAAAGCAAACTGGTCCATAAAGATGCTTACCTCAAATACAGACAGAAAATGTTGAAAAAAATTCAGAATCCTGGGCATTATATTCAAGCTTCCAAGAAAAACTCCCCCAATGTTAAAAGCTCGTACTCATAAATCGAGCCGTACAATCAAACAAACTCTTCCAAATGTTAAAATGTACAAATAATTTCTGCATTTTTTTATAAATTATTATTTTTATAAACATTTCCTTCCTTAAGTCTTTTTTAACCGATGACGATATATTAAGTTTACATAAACCACATACATATACATATATTTCTCAAAATTTTTATGCATATATATTATTTTGATATTAAATAATGTTAACTCCATTTATGCTTTGTTTGTCATAAACACCATAGAACAACAACAAGAAGAAGTAATTTTTTGTAGAGGGTTTTTAGATCATGAAATGAAAAATCATTAGATTCTATTTGTAAAACTATTTTTATCAAAAACAAGAACAAAAAAATAGTTTGCAATTAGTTCCAAGATACTGAGGAAAAACGAAATGATTATTTTCTAGTTTAAAAATATTTAATGCTATTTTTCAAGATAGCTAAAAAGATTCATGATGGGATGTGTATGAATAATGGAAAATTGGATAAACCTCTTTTTTCTTTTTCGAAAAACTTGAAATGAAGTTTTTAGGGTTTGATATTCAAATAACATACAACTTTGACTGAGCTTTATTTAACCTCTTTTTGACAACAACAAATGAAAGTCAAACCCCTATTTGAGTAATTTAATAGCAAATAGCTAGTTTCGAAAAATTGGGGTAAACATGGCAAAAAGAAATTTCTATAAAGATTTTTGCCTTAAAATACTCGCTCAATCATAGATTTTATTGGTTGAACTTGAATTTCAAATGTTCTTATAATGGAGAATTTTACTCTTTCATTTTTAGAAACAAATTAAAAAAACTTGAGCTAGATGCGTTTTCTGAAGAATAAAATTTTGAAAGCGAAGGAAGCTATGAGACAAAGGCAGTTTGAAGAAAGAGGGAGGTTGAAAGGCTGCCCAGTGTTTAAAATTATGCTGAATGCGAAGAAAGAAGATCCCGAAGAAATTTATCTTCCAGAAGAATCGAAGGAAGCCAAGAAACTTGTGCTTAGCGTGGAAAAGCTGGAGGAGCTTTCTTGGATTGATCACTCGCAGCCGAAAAAGAGAATTAAAGTTGAGGATATTTCACAAAGAAAACCAATCCCTGAAACAAAAAATATCCCAATAAATTATGGAAAGGCTATAGCTTCATTTGCAGTTTCTCCCCTTGCTTTGCCATACCTCAAGTCCTATCTCAAAGGAAAAGCCCTCTCTGTCAAGGAATTTGTCGACTTGATAAATGAATCAAAAGAAGGCATTCGGGGCATTGATACTTTCCGAGCCATGTTGCTTATTGAGAAAAAAGACAACCTGAAAATAGTACTCTGCAAAAAAGCCTTTCAGTGGATCTCTGAAGTGTTTATTAAATGCTTCAGTGTCAATTGGATAATTCATGGAAGAATGGCACATAAAATGACTTACCTGAAATACCGACACAAAATGCTCAGAAGAATAAAACAACCAGAATATTTTACTTATGTCAGACGAGGCGTCGAAAAGACTGAAGAATAGTAAAGTACTCTTTTACTTTGTATAAACTTTAGTAAAAACAATTTAGTTTTGAACCAAATCACTTTTGATCAAAAATTTTAACCCAATTAGTAGTAGTAATATCTTGTTAGTATTGGATGAACTACTACGTATCGTATCTTTAATAAATTAACGATTTATTTAGCTCTGAAAACATCGAGAATTATAAATCACGTTAAAGCTCAATGATGTCTCCTTCTCTCTTGAACCTTCATTGTCTCCCTCATCTCCTCAGAAAAACCTCTCGAATTTTTGTCTTGAGCTGTTTTCTAGCTTGAAAAGTTTATAGAGTGTTTTTTTGTTGTAAAAACCCTCAATTTAATCTAATGCTCTTCACAAATAAAATTTAACGAGAAAAGGGAATTCAATTGATTTTTTCTAAAAGACTCCTTGCTGATGTGCCGCTCATCACTACATTTTTGCCGCCCTCAAAAGACACTTTTGCTTTCCTTGATGCCTAGGCAAATGTTTCAAACTTCTATCAAGATCACAACTTGCTTGTAGAACTGTTGTTGTCTCTTAGGGGAAATTATTGATTAGCATTTGTAACATTTGTGGGGAAATGAATTTCATGCTCACCGACAATTACACTTTTCTAGAACATCCATCTTGTTTGGATTCCTATCTCAAAGACAATCAATTTTTTTCTCTAAACTTGAGTTGCATTTGTTTCGTGTGAATCATATAAGAATTTGTTTTGATGGAAAACTAATTCTTAAAGTCATTTGAGAATATGGATGAGAGAGATTTTGCTTGATCGTCTCCTCATTATGGAAACAACAAAAACTGACTTTTTTTGTCATATAAATTTTTTTTTGAGAGAAGCAGATGACGTAAGAGGCTCTTTCTTTTCGAGGGAAAGAAAGAGTGAATGTGGTTGACTCATAAGAATGTGATAATTTTAGAACTCCTTCTGAGAGGGAATTATCCAGAGTTTGAATGAGGCGTAGCGGGATATTCCTTGACCAATATTAGGTAGGAGCTATATAAAACCTTATTTATGAATGAGATATTCAGTAAATGAAGCAATTTTATTTCTCAAAAAATTCTTTTTAGATCCTTTTTACAGATTGAAACTTTTAGGTATCGAGAGAACAAGGTTTTCTGAGGATAGGAGCTGGCCAAAATATGCCTTTTCTTCATTACTTTTTGCTCAAGATATGATGGCAGCTTTCTAGTATTTTAAGAAAAGTAAAAATAAACCTTGGAATAAATTTTAATATGCCAGTTTAAGCAGCTTTTCAACAATCAACCTCCCGCATTCGATCGGTCTCTCTGAAGATAAAGAGGATCAGGAAATACAATTCTTTCTTCGAGGAAGTTTGTTTAAGTTGAGAAATCATTAAGGTTAAAGGTTTTGACGATTTGAAGACTCTGAAACTCTTATATCCCAAAGATGATGTTTGCAAAGAGAAAAGACATCGTTTGTTTTGATGTTTATCAAAGTTCCTTCGAGAATCTGCAGAATATATAAATTTTTTGAGATAAAAATCCACGCGGAAACTTGTATTAAACCAATTGAAGAGTTTATAAAAAAATTGATGATAGTTTTTCAGCCAAGCCAGTGGTGGCTCCGAAATTAATTATTTATACCGGTTGTTAAGTTCATAATAATATAACCCTTAATTTATTAAATATTTCCCTTCAAAAGATATCCTCTCCATCCATGAGATTGTTAAAGGAGAAAATCTCTCGAGCCCTTCAGGCCCAAAAAGCTCTTTTTCCGCAAAAGTATGTCCATGAATCTGACGACGAAGAAATCGATGATACTGACGTTTCAAACTGCAGCACTCAAGACTCCCAACCAAGAGTCTCCTCCAAGTGCAAAATTATTCTTAATAAGAAGGATATCGATCACAGCAAGGGAAATGTTAAGGGAAAAGGAAGTTCTGGACTGAAGGGCTCGAAAGATGTCAGTGAAAAACCGGATAATGGCAAGAAGAAAAGGTACTGTACAAAGAACATTGTAACAAATTACGGAAAAGCCATTTCTTCTTTTGCTTTATCACATCTGGCGCTCCCCTACCTCCAGCCTCGCCTGGACAAAAGCACCATCACCTCTGGCGAGTTTTATAATTTTATATTAAAAGGTAGAGAAGCAATTAAAAGCATCCAGACCTTCCGTACTTTGTTGTTAATAGAGGAAGGCGACGATGCGAATTATGCAGAATGTAAACGAGTTTTTCAATACATTTGCGAAGTGTTTATTAAATATTTCAGCGTGAATTGGATCATTCATGGCAAAATGGACTATAAGCTGATTTATTTGAAGTACAGGTTCAAGATGCTCAGAAGAGTGCGTGACCCTGAAAACTTCACCTATCTCAGAGAGAGAATTGAAAGATTTTAAAAAATGAGCCAAGTGGCTTGTTTTATTTCAATATGGGAGGAAAATCCAGCAAAGCCTTTGATTTTCCACCCTCTTTTTTATTTCAAATATGGTTCTCAATTATTAATTTCGTTTCAAATATATATTTTTAGATTTTCATATCAAAATATATAAATCAATTCATAATTACATTCATAAATTTCAATAAGATCAGTTTAAAACATCAATCAACCCACCATTAAAAAGTTCCTGTAAACAATGCTCAAAAAAGTTGGTTGATTATTTTTTTTTTTAATTTTTATTTGTGACATGAATGATTTTTTAACTAGTATTTTATTTTCACCAACTAAATTGAACTAAATTAGACAAAAATTGTTGTAAGGTTCTAATACAATGTGAGTCGTAGCTTTTAATTTTGATTGCTCCTAAACGTTTAAACGAGCAGTGCTTGGCGGTTAGTTAAAAATTAATTTTTATAAAATTAGTCACGAAAATAGCAAAACTTGGCAAAAGCTATCATATTAGATTCCCCAAAAAACCCTTTGAAGATTTTGATCCTCAAGTTAAAATCTTCCCATATCTTCTCTCTTTTCCGAATAGGAGCTTTCTCTTCTGATAAGGACATGTGATGTTTTCTTGTGAAACTTTGAGATCATCAAGCTGATGTTTGAACTTCTCGGAAATTCTTTGTACAAAGGGAGGAATGTCGATAGTGAAAACACAAAACGAGTCAAGGTACGATCAGGTAATTAATTTTTTACAGCAATGAGTGAATCTTACAAAAATAAATTAATAATCAAAAGATTTGCAAATATTAAGACAAGAAAGTTTAATAAAATCTAATTTTTTGAGTCTTTCTTTTACTTTCTTATATCAATCTCAATCTCAAGATTTATTAAAATTTTCTTCCCACTCTCTCACTCCTGCTCTAAAATTTCTTTGTTACTCTCGAACTTTAAACTCTCTATGTCGCTTTTTTCTCATTGTAAAATACAGGTCTAGCTTAACTTTTTATTTCTTTTCCTTCACAACCATTTTGGATTTTCTGTGAATGCTTTCTAAATTTAAATTAAGGTGCAGAATTTGCGCTAAAATAAGCCCTTTTATGAAGCTAAACAAAGAAAAATGTCTGACAGATCACTTATCCAATTGAATCAAGACATGCGACTGGCCAGTGGAAACCCAAGTGGAAAATTTATTTTTTCACGGAAAGCTACAGCGAAAATCGAAACCCTCAAAATCTGGTTTTGAGAAGGAATTTGAACGAAATTTGAGTTTAAAATTTTTGCTTTCAAGTTAGGTACTTGTTTTACTATTATTATACATACTACTTTTAATTAATTTAAATCATTATCTCAAATGTCTTGATTCATACTTCATCGAGGAACGAAATATTTTGAATTTTACTCAAGTTCCTCTTGAAATTTTTGAGGAAAATGAATTCCGGAAGTTGTGGAAACTTCTTTAAGAAGATTATTTCTCCTGAATAAAACGCTTGATAGAAACTAGCATGGCTTCAGACAGAGTCGAGTGATTGAGTGATTAAAGCTCAATTTTGGTGTCAATTTTGAGAAAATAAATCAGCTTCATTATTTCCTACTTTTCTCCCTCCATTCTTTTCATGTTTCATATTTCGCGAGAGATTGGCTCAGGCAAGGGGTTTTAAATAATTTAATGTCGATCTTTCTTATTCAAAAATATCATTTATTAAACTCGATTTTCTTCATCACCTTCAGAATTTTTGTTAAAAAAATAATTGAAGAGAAAGCTCAAAAAATTTTTTTTCTTCCAAATTCAAAAAAAAAATTCTCTTCTAAATCAAAAAATTTAGATTTTGTCTAAACAAAACAGAATCACACAAAAGATTCTTCAAGTGGTTTAATGAACTTCCAATTCAATCGATTTTTCTGAATCAGGGCGTACATTTGTTTTTTTTGTTTCATGAGAGAAGTAATTGGTATTGTTTGATATGATCTGAAAAAAAAAATTTTATATTTCTTCTTTGAGACACAAAATTTTCAAATTTTTTTTCGCTGGCTGACCTTCTCATCCATTCAAAGGTTTGAAAACTCCTCAACAAAGAGTTTGTTCCGTGATTCCTTGGACATTTAAATTCTTTGAGAAATTAAAAATCTCTTTCCAAAATATAGACTTAATATTTTAACAGGTCCTTCATAGCCTATGAGATATACTTGCAACCATCTGAGCAGTATCCTCTGCAAGAGACTAATAATTTGGATCACTGATGGATTCATTGTCCATCTGAAAGACAAAGATTGATGGTTTTCTTTTTCTATGATAAAGAATCTTAGAAAACCAAAACAACAAAAAAGAGTTCTTCAAATTTAGGGTAATTCTCACTTAGCTATAATTAATTTTTTCTCCTTGCGAATATATGTCCCAAGAACCCATTTGAACTTTCATTATCATTTTTTGTAAAGAGATCTGTACAAAAATCATAATTCCTGAGGCTCCTCAATCAAGATGATTTTCGTTATCCCATTTTATCATCTGGATTTGAGCTCCAGAAGCCTCTCAAAATTATTGAGAAATTCAGAAGAAATAAATATTTTAATGAAATAATATGATTTTATTTCTGTATTTTTGCAAAATAAAACTTTATAATTTTTGTAGAGACAAAAAAATGTAAATAAAGCAGATTAATTATTCTTATTAGATACGAAAACCGATGCTTAAAATATTGTTTTTGGCTGTTGCTATCCTTGGATGCTTCTCTCTGAAAGCAAACCCTGTCCCATTCCCTCCAACTCCTGATGGCTACTCCAGAGGTTCTAATACTCCCCAATTACATCTCGAGGTCTTTTATGACTTGTTGTGTCCTGGAAGTCAAAATCAATGGAATATTCTTGAGCCCCTTCTCAAAAACACTTATCACATTGACTCCAACCAAACTCTGAGATTTACCATCCACGTTTTCCCACTCCCCTACCACATTCACGCTTTCACTATGGCTCAAGGAGCAAAAATCATTGCCGCAAACCAAGCTCAAGCAAGTGATATTTACACTTATTTGGACATCGTCTTTAAAAACCAAGACAGTTTCCAAACTGATGGCACCCTTGGTAACTCCTCAACTCAAATTCAAAAGGCCCTCACCCAACTTGTTGTTGCTCAATTCCCTAATGTCAGCAACTACTTCTTGGATGGCCTCATTAGTGGCAGCCAATATGATGTCCAAGCTAGAGTCAGCTGGAAATATGGCACATCCCGTCAAGTGACAGGCACCCCCACTTTCTTTGCAAATGGTGTTCAAGTTAATGGTGCTTACGGCTTTGAAGAAGCTGATTGGATCAACTTTATTAATGGGGGTTATGTCTCCTACATCCGTCAAGCCCAAGCCAAGAAACTCGGACTTATTGAACTCTAGACACCTTATTTATTCGAGCAACAGTTTATAACATAATAATATTAATGGTGATGAATTCATACTATTCCTCCTGAGTGAATATTTTATTATTCGATCAATAACTTTAATGAATTATCATCTCTCGCTCGAAATACCTCTCATCTCTGTCTTTTTAGTTTAAGGAAATGTTGCAGAAGAATCAGCTTTCTAAAAATGCTAAATAAATTTTCTGAGTCTAAATCACTGATGAGAGACTCTGGCTTCATGCCCAAGGAACCATTTTCTTTTGACATGATTAAAAGAAATTTCAAACTCCTGAAAAAGTTTAATCTGAAAAGAAGGGTAAACAAGGGAATATTTCTCAACCGATTTTCAAAAAATTTCCAAATTGTCAAGGTCAAAGCTGAGATAGACATGAAGATTTCCTTTTTTTTCAAAAGTTTTTTTCCTTGAACCGAAAATTCTTTCAAATTAAATTTCTATGTTCTGATGAAACATAATTTCTGCATGATTTTGGAGGTTTCTGTATGATAAAAGTTCAAAATTCGAGTTAACAAATGAGAATCAGATTTTTGCTAAAATTTCACCTCAATTCTGAAAACTAAAAAACCGATTTTTATGAACGACCAACCCCTTTTTTAATGCCAAAAAAAGAGATTGAAGAAAAAGAATTCTCTTTTTTCGATTCTCATGAATATCCTTCAGGAAATTAAAAGAACTTATTTCCGCCAAAATAATAATAAGAAATGCCAGAAAAGTTTAAAAAAAGAAAACCTGTTCAGAGCTTCCTTTTCTCAGGCGGTAAATGATAAAAAACTTCAAGGTACGTTTTCGTTTTGATAAACATGCATTTTTCCTCTATCCTTAGAAAAATCAAAGTTTGATAATAACTCAATTTTCTCATGTTCACCTTTTGACCTCAACATTATCATGACAAAAATTCACCCAATTGGATTTCCCTCTGAGAATAAAACGTTGAAAATATTTTTGTTGATTGAGGGAGTTGTTGAAGAGTATTTTATAAAAGTAGCAAAGATTTTCCTTGGAAAAATGACGTATTTTGAGTACAAAACAAAATAATTAAACAAATTAAAAAAATACATATTTCACTCTGCCATAAAATGAACCAAGAGGCCCAAACATAAAGCACCCAAACTGGCAACAAGTTTTGAGGAACTAGATGTACCTCCTATATCAATTATTAGATCATGTTCCCCGTTTTCAAGTTGGCCAAGATCTGTTTCTCCATTTTCACCCTCTTCAATAACTACGACTTCACTTCCTCCTCCTTGCGAATCACTTTCACCATTATCCCCTGAACCAAGAGATCCGACAGGGTAAACATCATTAGGCTCAGCTTCCTCCTCAAATTTAGAGTCATCCTCTTCTGTGTCGGGTGTTGATGTCCCTTCTTCAGTAGATGTCTCTCCGTCTTCTCCAACTTCTCCATTTTCGCCCATTTCTCCAGTCTCTCCTGTTTCTGTCTCACCTGTTTCGCCTGTTTCGTTATTCTCACCTGTCGACGTTTCTCCAGATTCAGCATTTTCCTCGGGAGTTGTGACTTCACCTTCACCAGATTCTGCATTTTCTTCAGGAATTGTGACTTCACCTTCACCAGATTCTGCATTTTCCTCGGGAGTTGTGACTTCACCTTCACCAGACTCTGCATTTTCAGGGAGCTGGGTCTCCTCATTCAGACTCTCTTGAGCTGAGATGCTAAAAAGAAAAAGAGCAAAAACGAAGAATACAAAGAAAATTTTATTCATCTAATCAATATGAATAAAATGTTTTGTTGATAAGAAAATATTTATTTGAAGATAGATGATGGATGAACTTATATGGTGATAGAGGCCTAAATTGGAGAATGAAAAAGGCAGACAAGAAGTCGAACGTGTAATGTCATTTTATTTGCGCCAGTTTTATTCAGAGAAATAATTTTCAGAATTAGTTTCGCAGAAGTTTAAAAGTTAATTTAGCAAATTTGATCTTTTGATTTGGTTAATTAAACTCTCTCAGAGTATCCCTAAACGAAAACAAAAGCGATTAACCAGGCACCGTTTTTATGAAACTGATTCTGAAGGGGCTATCCCATGAGTTTTGTGAATTTTTAAGGCTGGAATGATATATTTTATTTGCCAAAAGAATAATTCAACATTTTTATGAATGTTTTTCATTTTTATTTTTGAGACTTCATACTTTGGTTCAGTTTGTCTTGAGAAAGAATGGAGACTGTGCTTTATTCTAAAAAAACTCACCCTTATCTAATTCACTTTTAATTTGCCAAAGAAGGTGAGAGAGATGTATTTTGAGAAAATCCTTTCCAACAATAATATTTTCTACTTTGGCTTTTCCTTGATTATTTTTCAGTTCAACTTTAGTTTATTTTGTCCCCCTCGCAAAAACTGGTTTTTTGTCATTTTAAAAGTTTTTTCAAAGCAAGGTCTTTTCACTTATTTTGTGTGCCATCACAAAGGGAGGTTGAAAAAATATAAATTTTCGGGAAACTTCTCAGAGACAAAGCCAATCTCATGATTTGAGTCTTTCAACTTCTGCAAATTGGAAGTCGAAACATATTTTTCGAAAGAAAAATCAAAGTGGTATTTTCCTCTTATCTCATCCCTGAGAAAATTCTAATTGCAGAAACGAGAAACGAAGCTCATGAAATTAGAAAAAAATCTGATTTTGGTGTAAATCAGATTCCAAAAAAGTTTTGACAGGTTTGAAATGCTCTGCTTTTTCTCCTTGTTGCTCTCCTAAATTTGATGAAATATCAATACAGAAATTCTTTTTGTCAAATCGAAATGCGGAATGAATTTTACAGCTTTTTTCTTGAAGATTTTGACTTAAGAAATTTTTTAGAATTTCCATTTTTCAGAAAATTCCGCAAGACTTTTTCTCCATTCACTTTCAAATTTCTAAATGATCAAAAGTCATTTAAAAAATGAAAAAGAAGACGTTCATAAATTTATGATCGAAGTTTTGAGAATAGATTTGAAGAAAAACCAATTTGGGCTGAAAAAAGTTCGAGCAACAGTAAAAAAATTAAATTAAAGGATTCTCAACGAACTGGATTTCGTGTCAGAGAAGAGTTCTTGAGAACAAAAACCAATGAGGATTTTTTTCATGTTGGAAAGAAGCATTTTGTGAGAAAACAAATCATTAATCATTCCAAAAGAATTCATGACAAGAGTGTCTTCTTGAAACCGATTTCTCAGGATATTTTCGATAGGCTTTGATTTATTTTGAATTCAAAATTTAAATGATTTGAGGATTTGATTTTGAACAAATAAATCTGAGTTATGACTTTTTCAATATCCTGGATATTTCATTGACAAATATTTTTTTTCGATTCATTTTGTCTCAGTTGGAATGAAAAATTGAAAACTCTCCTGACTTAAGCTATCTTTTTCTTCCTTCTTTGCTGTCAGATTTTGTGAACTCGAGATTTCTATTGATCAGATAATTTTTTCGGGTGGTACTAATTTTTGTCCTGGAGCTGTCCGTCCTGGGATTGTCCTGGAAGATTTTGTCCAGGATACGTCCAGGACAAATTTTTTCTTTTGCTAAACCTCCCCCCAAAAAACCCTAAATCCAAGCAATTTCCTCTCGCAAACAAAAAACTCGAGGACACTTCCAGGACAAAAATTTTCTTTGGAAAAAAGTGAAATTTCTTCCAAGAGAATTTCGAATTTTTTTCTTTG
>Ga0182738_1004854_pt1 | contig 14630 bp, 11 predicted proteins | sample eDN5th30CBELigMG_FD_128876 | JGI IMG/M metagenome (GOLD analysis project Ga0182738, IMG submission 128876) | Enriched Miracle-Growth compost microbial communities from Emeryville, California, USA - eDNA 5th pass 30_C BE-Lig MG (version 2)... ... | reverse complement strand
TTCTTCGATCCGCTTGACGTATTTGATCGCCTGGGCCGGCAAGTCTGCCCAGCTCCGCTTGCCGGCGGTCGACGCGTTCCAGCCCTTCAGCGTTTCGTAGATCGGCTTCACGCGCGCCTGCTGGTTCATGCCGGCCGGCAGCCGCTCGATCCGCTCGCCGTCCAGCTCGTAGGCCACGCAGATCTTGATCTCGGGAAACGGATCGAGGATGTCGAGCTTGGTGAGCGCGATCCCGTCGAGGCCGGATACCTTGACCACCTGGCGCACGAGCACCGCGTCGAACCATCCGCACCGGCGACGCCGCCCCGTATTGACGCCGAACTCCTTGCCTCTTTCGCCGAGCAGCCGTCCGACCTCGTCGGGCTCGCCGTTCTCGTCCAGCAGCTCGGTCGGAAACGGTCCCGAGCCGACCCGCGTGGTGTAGGCCTTCGCCAAACCGAGAAGTGTACCGATGGCGCGCGGTCCGATGCCCGACCCGGCTGCAGCTTGCGCTGCCACGGTATTCGACGAGGTCACATAGGGATATGTGCCGTGATCGACGTCGAGAAGCGCCCCCTGGGCGCCTTCGAAGAGGATCCGCTTTCCGTTCCGCCGCGCCTGATCGAGGGTCTCCCACGTACAGCCGACATAGGGCGAAATCTTCGCGGCGATCGCCGTCAGATCCGCAATCAGCGCATCTTTCGAGATGAGAGGCTGGCCAAGGCCGCTGCGCAGCGCGTTGTGATGAACGAGCAGGCGGTCCACTTTCGGACCAAGGTTCTCGGGCTTGCGCAGGTCCTGCGCCCTGATTGCCCGGCGGCCGACCTTGTCCTCGTACGCCGGCCCGATGCCGCGGCCGGTCGTGCCGATCTTCTGGCCGCCGGCCGAAGCTTCGCGCAACTGGTCGAGCTCCCGATGCAGCGGCAGAATGAGCGTGGCATTTTCGGCCACCATCAGGTTGTCGGGCGTGACCTCGATGCCCTGCTTGCCGATGGCATCGATTTCGTTTGCGAGATGCCACGGGTCCACCACCACCCCGTTGCCGATGATCGAGAGCTTGCCGCCGCGCACGATGCCGGAGGGCAGCAGCGCGAGCTTGTAGGTCACGCCGTTGATGACCAGCGTATGGCCGGCATTGTGCCCGCCCTGGAAGCGCACGACGATATCGGCGCGCTCCGACAGCCAGTCGACGATCTTGCCTTTGCCCTCGTCGCCCCATTGGGCGCCGACCACCACCACGTTCGCCATTCGATCCTCGCTTGCCGAAGAGCGGGCGCCGCCTCCGGTTGCTCGCCTCGCCGGGTGGCAACCCGGCAAACAAAATAAGGGCCCCGGCGCGAGGCCAGAGCCCTTTTCTCATGTTTATAGCGATATTTGGGGCTGGAGCAAGCTGCCGTGATCCGCTGCGACGCACGATATGGATGGGATGGCTCCGGCCGCGCATGGGGTATCGAAAGCGCACATCTGTCTTCGCGGGGCTTGCCCCCGCGATCCATCGGGCCGCGGGGCGCAGAAGTTTGTGGTCGAATGTTGCTGCGCCATCCGGCGCCGAGCGTGGCCGATGAATTGGTCCCGGCGACAAGCACCGGACGGCATCGATCAGTGGCGCGACGTTTCGGACCTCAGCAGAAATTCAAGCTGAGACACAACTGGAACGCCAACCGGAACGCATTGTCGCTGGACAGCCCGAGGCACGAACCCTATAACGGCGCCCGCTCCGCCCTTCGGTTCGCACCGAGAGGCCGACGCCCAGGTAGCTCAGTTGGTAGAGCATGCGACTGAAAATCGCAGTGTCGGTGGTTCGATTCCGCCCCTGGGCACCATTGGCCCCTTAGTAGCATTGATTTCATTGGATAATTTGTCTGTTTCTGTCCCACCGGATGAGTGGGGCAAATCAGAGTGGGACAGTTTGCCATCGCCACGATCCAGTAAGTGCATTGCCGCACCAGCCATCCGCTTCCGCTGCGCCGCTCGGGTGTAGCGCTCCGCCTCTTTCAATGTCAGCCATCCGAAGATGCTCATGAGCTGGTGGGACGTAGCGCCCTGCTCAGCCGCATGTGATGCGGCCGCTTTGCGAATGCCATGGGCCGTGCAGGCCGGAAGTTCGGCCTCATCGCACCGGCGCCGAAACCAGTTCTGGAAGCCCTTTGTCGAGTAGGGCTTTCCAAATTCGGTCTCGAGATACGTGAGGTCGCCGCAGGGGCTGCGCGCGAGCGAGACTACAAGGTGTCTGACGAGAAGGGGTTGTATCTTGTCGTCACCACAACCGGCTCGAAGCTCTGGCGCATGGACTACCAGCTTCACGGTAAGCGACGGACGCTCAGCTTCGGAATTTCCTGACACAACGCTCGCCCTCGCTCGTGAGCGCCGCCTTGAGGCGCGTCGGCTGCTGTCCGAAGGGATTGATCCGTCACAGCACAAACAACAGCGGGCAAGGCGTGATGAACTCGAGCGGGCAAACACGTTCAAGGCGGTTGCCGAAAAGCTGATGTCTGAGGGAAAGAAAAAGAAGCTCGCGCCCCGCACGATCACCACGAAGGAGTGGCTGCTCAGCCTCGTGTATCCCCACATCGGCAATCGCGTTATTGGCGAACTGACTCCAGCCGACGTTCTAAATGCGCTGAAGGCTATCGAGGTGAGCGGCAGACTTGAGTCGGCCCGCCGTGCCCGGCAGGTAATGAGTGAGGTTTTTCGGCGCGCTGCAATCGATGGACTCGCCGCAGGAGACCCGACTCCGCTCCTTCGCGGGCACATTCAGGTGCCCAAAGTGACGAGCTATCCCGCAATTATCCGGGAAGATCAGTTCGGCGAGTTGCTGCGCCGTATGGAGACCTATAAGCGGCCAATTATCAGCTTGGCGCTGCAGTTCCTCAGCTTGACGTTCGTCCGGTCCGTGGATGAGCGCGTGAAGCTCATGCGGGATGTCGAAACGACATTCGGTGCCGAGGATGCGGCTGCCACCGATGCTCATGTCACGGTCCTCGCGGCTACGCAGAACCGAATGCCTATTCTGCTTCAACTGACCGCTGGCCAGCCAGGTGCCCCTTGGCGCGCTCTCGAACCGATTGGACGATGATGTAAAGCAGGGGGATGGCCAATAGCCCGAGCACCGTCCCTATCAGCAATCCACCGAACAGCGTCATGCCGATCGACTGGCGGCTACCGGCCCCCGCCCCAGTAGCCAGTACGAGAGGGAGGACGCCGAGGACGGAGGCAAGCGCTGTCATCAGAACCGGCCGGAAGCGTTGGTGAGTGCCTGCCATAGCCGCCTCCGTGATGCTCATCCCACTCTCGCGGCGCTCCTTAGCAAACTCCACAATCAGGATGGCATTCTTCGCCGCAAGCCCAATCAGTAGGACGAGGCCAATCTGAGCGTAGATGTCCATGGGGATACCGGCGACAGCCAAACTCCCAAGAGCTCCTAGAACCGCGACAGAAACCGACAGCATGACCGCGATCGGCACGCTCCAACTCTCATATTGGGCGACCAGAAACAGGTATGTAAAAACGATGCCCAATATGAGGATGATGATGGTTTGATTGCCAGCCAAGCGCTCCTGCAAGGCTAACCCGGTCCATTCGAAGCCAAACCCGTCGGGGAGGGTTTCTCGCGCCATCGTTTCCATCGTTGCGAGCGCTTGGCCAGTGCTCGTACCCGGCGCCGCCTGACCGATCACAGATGCTGCGGGAAAGAGATTGTAACGACTGATCGTGTTGGGACCGAAAGAGGTCGACAACGTCACGATCGATCGCAACGGGACCAACTCACCATTCCCACCCCTCACATGAAGGCGCCGGATATCCTCAACCTGTCCGCGAAACCCGGGTTCGTCCTGGATGCGAACCTGGTAGACGCGCGACAATATGTTGAAATCGTCGACATAAGCCGAGCCCAGATGCGCTTGCAAGGTTTCGAAAATCGCGGCGGGAGAGACCCCCAGCAGTTCAGCCCGCTTGCGGTCGATGTCGAGGTAGACCTGAGGCACGTCGGCGGTGAACGTCCCGAAGACGCTCGCCAGCCCCGGTGTCTGGTTGGCTTTGATGATGATAGCGCGCATCACCTCAGCGAGGTCCTCGGGGCTTTGGCCGCTACGCGCCTGAAGTCTGAGGTCAAAGCCTCCAGTCGCGCCTAGACCCGGTATCGCCGGCGGACTGAAGGCGGCGATGCTCGCGGTGGGGATCTCAGCAAATTTGCGCCTCAGATGTGCGAGGATGCCGGCAATACTCTCGGCGGCAGTCCTGCGCTCGCCCCATGGTTTGAGCGAGGCGATCACCATCCCGACTTCTGATCCGCCGCCCCCGACCATGCTGCTGCCCGAGATGCTGATGCTGTTGGCGACACCGGGCGTCTCGCGCAGGATTTGGACGACGTCGTCAAGGGTGGCTTCCGTGCGCTCCAGCGAGGCGGCGTTCGGCAGCTGCACGTTTACGAAGAGATAGCCGAGATCCTCCGCTGGAATAAAGCCGGTCGGCAAGGTGCGAAAAAGAGCATAACTGCAACCCAGCAGGACGACGAGCATTGCCGCCACAAAAACCAGCCGCCGCCCCAGGCGCTTCAGCATCGCGAGATACCAGTTGCGCGAAGCCTCTAGCGATCTGTTGAAGGCTCCGAATATGCCACCGCGTATATCGCTAGGCGGTTGCAGGATCATCGCGCAGAGGGCCGGGCTCAGCGTCAGGGCATTGATCGTGGAAAATGTAATCGTGACGAGGATGGTGACAGCGAATTGTTGATAGAGCTGGCCGGTAATTCCGGCCATGAAGCCGATTGGCACGAACAAGGCTGCGAGCACCAGAGTTGTGGCGACGATTGGTCCCGTGACCTGCTCCATTGTGCGGTGGGTTGCTTCGATGACCGGGATTCCGTGCTCCTTCATCAAGCGCTGAACATTCTCGACCACGATGATGGCGTCATCGACCACGAGGCTGATCGCGAGCACGATTGCGAAGAGGGTGACTGTGTTGGCAGAAAAACCAGTCAAATAGAGTATCGCAAACCCGCCAATGAGCGAGACGGGGATCGTCAGTGTCGGGATGAGAGTCGCCCTCCAATCCTGGAGAAAGGCGTAGGTCACCAGAACAACAAGCGCGAAGGTGATCGCCAGTGTGACAATGATCTCTCGGATCGTCTCGGTCACAAAGGACGTGGTGTCGAAGACCACGGTATAGGCAAGGTCGTTCGGGAACTGTGCGCCCAGTCGCTTGAACTCCGCATTGACAGCGTTAGCAACAGATAAAGCGTTGGCATTTGGTGATTGGTAGACGAGCACCGTGGCACTGGGCTGGCCATCGAACTTCGACGAGGAATCGTAGGACTGGGCGCCGAGCTCAACCCGAGCCACGTCGCGCAGGCGCACGATCGCTCCGTCAGCGTTGGTTCGCACCACGATGTCGCCGAACTCCTCCGCACTCGCAAGGCGTCCGCGCGCCATAACCGTCATTTGCAGTTGCTGGCCGGATTGAGCAGGCGCCGACCCGATCAGGCCGGCAGAGGCTTGAGCATTCTGGGCCTGGATCACCGCAGTCAGATCCGGCGCCGTGATGCCCAATGCCTGCATGCGATCGGGGTTCATCCAGATGCGCATACTGCAGACCGGACCAAAAATTCCGGACGCAGATCGAGAATGGCCCGGTCACTGACCGAGAAAACGACCCGGATCGGGTCGATCTGAACGATGCGTGCGAGCGTTCCCGAGGAAGGACCAATGAAACTCCCTACGGAGAACGCTGCTGCTCCGATCCGCCCTGTGAAGGGAGCCCTAATCGTTGTGTAGTCCAGATTCAGCTCGGCCTGTCGGACCACTGCCTCCGCAACTCCAACAGCCGCCTGAGCCGTGTCGCGGTTGGTCCGGGCCTCATCAAGCGCAGCCTGGGAGGCTGCCTGGGTCCGGCGCAGCTCCTGATTGCGTTGGAGGCGCCTCTTGGCATCCAACAGTGTCGCTTGCGCTCCCGCAAGGCTCGCACGCGCCGACGCGAGAGTCGCCTCATAGCTCGCCTTCTCAATCACGAAAAGCTCTTGGCCTTCCGTGACGAGCCGCCCTTCTTCAAATGATCGCGCCTGGAGGTACCCTTCGATGCGCGCGCGGACATCGATCGCATTGAGCGCCTCGACACGACCGACGAATTCTGAGCTTGGCGCGACATCCTGAAGTCGTACCGGTTCGACGACGACGGCAGGCACTGCATCCTGTGCCTCGGCTCCCAAGGGGTTGAGCGCAACAGCCGCGATCACCAAAGCGGCAAAGCAAGACTGGGCCGATCGTCGAGGCTGAACTCCGATCCAGGCCGAGCCAATGGTAGACTTCTTGGCCCGCTGCGCAGCAGTGTCGATCGGAGCGCATTCGGGGCGGCCTTGAAAGGGAAGTCCACGAATCCAAAGCCGACCGCTCATATCAAAACCTCCGCGCAACAGCTAAATTGCCAATTCAGCGTGGACTTCGCAAACGCAGACTCTCCTAGCGCTTGAACTGGCCCTGCAGAGGGAGGCATCTGGGCCAATGCCGAGCCAAAGGAATGGCAGACGCCGTCGCCAGAGCAAATACAAATCTCAGTCCCGTGTTATGCTCCTCTGTCTTCGTACGGCGAACGTCACGTTGTCAGTGCGGGTGAGCTATCTTCGCGCTCGCCGACGCCGGGCAAATCAGCCATTGTGATCGACGGGCTGTTTTATGATCAGGGTGGCGGATTCGAACATTTTGAGTTCTTTCATGCGCTGGGGCGCACGGCGCTGCCAACGTCTGTATTTGGGGGCCGATTTGTCCGAAGAATCGCGAGCGCTGTCTTGAATGCCATGGTCAATGGCACCGACAAGAACAGGCCCACGGGCCCGAGAACCCATCCCCAAAATAAAAGAGACAAGAGGACGAGAACAGACGAGAGTCCCAGTTCGCGCCCAGTGAGGCGCGGCTCGATGACATTGCCGATCACGATGTTCACAACCGCATAACCAAGCACAACCATCAATGCCAGCGAGATATGATTCTCGACCAGCGCAACCAGAACCGCCGGCAGTGCCATGAGAATGTTACCGATGACGGGGATGAAATTTAGAAGAAATGCGGCTACCGCCAAAGAAACGGCAAATTTAACATCGAGTGCCCACAGCCATAAGAAAATACAAATCGCTGTAGCAGCGCTCATAATGACTTTGATCAACATGTATCTGTTGATGCCTCTCATGAGCTTCTGAAGCTCCGTTTCGACAGCGCCTGCACCCGACAAGACTGCACGTAGCCGCTCAAGCGTAGAAGGTGCCTCAGCTAGCATGAACGCAACGATCAACAGGACAAGTAGACCGTTGACCGCTACTCCGCTTGCGTTGGTTAGAGCAGTGTATACTGCACGACTGATCGAGGCCGGGCTAATGAGGTCTCGGAGCGCTTCCCTGGACTTGTCGACGCCAATACTCTCGAGCCATTGACCCAGTTCATCCGTTAGAAGCATCACCCGCTCTTGGTAGCGGGGAAGGCCATCCTCGAAGGCTTCCAGAGTACTGGTTGTCATCAGCGCTATGAGGCTGCCCGCATCCAGAAGTATGAGTAGAATGACAAGAACCGCGACGAACTTCGGCAAGCCTTTCCGCCGCATCCAAAGCATTGAAGGCGTCGCGATTATAGAGATGAATAGAGCAAGTAGAATAGGAGCAACTATGGATGCCGCCCATCGCATGAATCCGATAATAATGCAGGCAGCGGCTGCGACGATCACTGCGCGCGCGATCGGCGAAAACACAGTTTGCCGGTGGAACATGATCGGCCTCTATTCGGCTGGACAACCGAGCAGTAGCGACTGGCCTATCGTCACGAAGCGGGTCGAGCAATGTCCTCCTCCACCTCGATCGAGGACGGCCATGTCATCTTGAAGAGCAACCAAAGAGATAGCCCCAAGACGACCAACTCGGCAGAAAGGCTGATGACGAGAAGGGTGAGGCTGACGGCGTCGATAGCGGAGATCGAGTATCCCGGATTCGTGCCCAGGTTTGGCGCAATGAGCAAGCCTGATTGGGGATTGGAAAGAAGCACGAACATCATCCGCCACGTTGCTGCAAGCAGGAGCAAAACCGAGAAAATGATGCCCACCGCGCCCGCACCAAAGCCGATCCAAAGAGTGGTGAGCACGCTAGCATGAGATGGAGAGCGTTGCGGGTCTTGCAACACGGATCCCATCCTCATGTAGCGATAAAACCAATATGTCGTAAAAGCCAGTATTATAAAGCTGGCAAAAGAGGCGTAGCTGCCCAAATCAATTCGCGTCGAGATAGTATTTGCGGAGCGCCCGACCAGTAACAAGTATATTCCGAAGAGCAGCGGACCTGCGAGCAGAACGATTTGAATGTAGAATCCGGTGCGCCCGAGCGAGGAGAACTGACGTCCGATCTGCCGCCGCCGTTGCGGCGACCAATCTACTTCAAAAGCATCTGAATGTGTATCTGACATCGTTGCTTCCTCACTTACTGCGATGCCGGCCCGAGACTTTCGCTTATGGAATCGATGACGCTCCTGCAGGCGATACCGCGTGTGATCGAATGGCTTTGCTCATTCTTTTGGCGTCTTGTCCTGTCTCTCCGCGAAGGCGCTCGAAATGCCCGGCGACACCGGCAGAGATTGAACCCATTTGGAGATATTACTGAGCTGCCAGCCGATACCGACTGCGGCCAGGGCCATAATGAGCACGCTCGACCAGAATCCATCAATACCGCCTTGCAGACTGCCGTGCAGAAGTAGGTGCGCGCCGGCCACTACAAGACCTGCGCCGCCGAGGGCGGTTGTTACAACCACGAAAACGTCGAAGACATAAAGAACAAGGAACCCGCCGATCAGGCCACCGGCGAGTATCAAAACGAGATTGAGGAAACCCGCGAACAACCCATCCAAGCCGAGGCCAGCGGCAAGTGAAAGCCCCGCCAGAATGCCGCTTGAGGAGCCCAGCAATATTCGCCGATAAGGCTCCAGAGAATAGGAGGCGACAGCAAGAATCCCCGCCGCGACCACTCCCAGCATGATGGCAATCCAGCCGATGCCGCCTGTCAGCCATCGACCCAAGAGCATGCCGATATCAAACCCAATGAAAGCGAACAGCAGCGGGAGGAATGCGTAAAACAGAAAGAGGCCGAACAACATGAAGGCAAAGCCAGTAGCGACGAACAATATTCCAGCCAGAATGGGCATACGTGTTGTCCTCGGTTGATGCCGGAGACGCTCGCCGCCGCGCGGGCGGCAAACGCCCCCGGGAGTTGTCGAGAAAGCCTGGCCTACGGCGCGCTGTTACCAGCGCCGGCGACGGCTCCAACGGCCGGGCACCCAGACCCATTGCCAGCGACGGTCGCTCCAGACCCAGTGTCCCTCCACCCAAACGTATCCTCGCCGCGCGCGCGGCCTCCGCTCGAAGCGCGGTCGCGGCGTCGGGGGGCGCCGTCTCGGACGGTCGTGCCCCCCGGGGCGGTCAGATGGTCCCGGGCGGCCGCGCTGAGCTTCTGCCTCTGTCAATGCGGACGTTCCGACCGCCGCAGCGGCGCCCGCGCCGACAATCAAGTTCAGAAACAATCGTCGTGAGAGCATGTCGATCTCCTCTGCTAAGAAAATCTGGATGCGGTTGCATTAGAAGGGCCAATAAAGCGGGGTGACAATGACGGTCACGATGAGCGTCCAGATCAGCACGACAATCCCGGAAGGCCAAAAGTCCCCGAACTTGTAGCCGCCCGGACGGTAAACCATCAAGCTCACACCGTTCGCGAATGGAGTCAGGAAGGACGCGCTGGCCCCCATCGCCACGCTGATCACCATCGGCAAGGCCGACACGTTCATGTCGCTGGCCGCCGCGAACGCGATTGGCATAGTCACCAGTGCCGTCGAAGTGTTGGAGATGAACTGCGTGATAAGGGCTGCCGCAAAGAAGAGGCCGACGAGCACCGCAGTCGGACCGAAGCCGCCGAGCAGGCTGACGATCTGATAGCCGATCATCTCGGCGGCGCCGCTCTTCTCCATGGCGCGAGCCGGCGCGATCATGGCGCCGATCAGCAGGACGGTGTTCCAGTCGAGGCCGCGATAGATCTGGGGCAGGCGCACGACTCCCGTGACCACCGTGAGGCAGGCGCAGAGGAGGCACGCGATCGGCGCCGGCATGATGTCGAAAACCAGAAGCACAACCAGCAACGCCATGATCGCGAAGACGCGCTTTGCACCTCGGCCGAGCGCCACTGCCTGCGTGCGGACCTCGTCGGGCGAGTCGATGACAAGCAATTGGGCGCTGGACAGATAGCGCTCCAGCGCCGGCCAGCTGCCCTGCAGCAGCATGTGGTCGCCCGACCGGAGGGTGAGCCGCGGGCGAACCATCTCTGCTCCGCCGCGCTGCACCGCCAACACCATCACCTCATGGTCCTGGCTGGTCATTCCAGGGAAGACCGTGCTCCCGATCAACGCCGACCGTTCGGGGACGACGACCTCGGCCAACCCGGAGTCCCGCGAGAGGAGCACGTCACCCAGAGCCGCCTTGTCGCCGTGCTCGCGCACCTCCAACTGCAGGTCGGTGGCCAGTCGGTCGACCTGATGGCCGTCGCCGCGAACGAGAATCAGGTCGCCGGTCTCGAGCCGGTCCCGCTCCAGCGGTCGGTTATCCCGATGATCGAGAAAGGCGACCGCGCGCACACCGGCGTACGCGCTGAGGTCGATGGCCATGCGCGATGTATCGACGAGAGGCGAGGTAGCCGGCACCGCCAACTGGTGCAGCCCGTGCTCGAGGTTGTAGTGCTGCACGAGCGTTTGGGCGTGACCGCTAAAGTCGGCCGGTATCGACTCGCTCTGCCGCTCGGGCAGCAACCGCTTGCCGAGCCAGATGACGATGAGGATCGACCCGATAAGTTGCGGTATGCCGAGCACCGACCACGCGAAGAAGCCAATGTGGCCGGCGTGCATCTCCTCGGCCTGCGTGGCGGCGATGACGTTGACCGGGGAGCCGAGAAGGGTCAGCTTGGCGCCCTTCAGGCATGCCAGAGCGAGCGGGATCATCAGTCGCGACGGCGCGATCCCTGTCCGCACAGCAATGATGACGGTGACCGGCAACAGGGCTGCGACCGCTCCGTTCATGCCGATAAGCCCGCTGAAGATCGCGGCGACAACCATGAGCGCAACTAGCAGCTTGGTCTCATTGGCACCGCTGAGTCTCAGGAGGAGTTGGCCCGCTCAGGCGCCGACCCCGGTCATTTCGACAGCCACCGCAATGGCGAGCAGCGCGGCGATCAGGATCACGACGGGGTCACCGAAGCCGGTCAGAGCCTCCGCCATGGTGAGGACACCGGTGAAGCATAATGCAAGAGAAGCCCCGATCGCGACGACGACCGCAGGCACCGGGTTCCATGCGAATAGTACCAGCGCCAAGCCAATGATCGATAGCGTGATCGCAATGTCGTTCACGTTCAATAGCCCAATGCGGCGCCATCACCTCGCGGGTCTGCCCCACCTTCGAGGAAGCCCTGATCATGGTCGACGCGAATGACGTTTGCGTGCCCCATGTTGTCGTTCCAGTCAGTGACCATTTGCACCGGCTGCCCTCGGCGCTTCAGTTCACGCACCACCTCGTCCGAAATCCGACCTTCGAGTGACATGTTGCGCGAGCGCGTGCCCCAGGTACGGCCCATCAGCCAGCGAGGCGCTTCGATCGCCTGCTGGACATCGTAGCCAAAGTCGACGATGCGAGTGACCAGCGCAGCCTGCGATTGTGGCTGGCCTTCACCCCCCATCGATCCGAAAGCCATGTATGGCTTTCCGTCGCGCACGAGCATTCCCGGAATCAGTGTGTGGAAGGTCCGCTTGCCGGGCTGCAGGTGGTTCGGGTGATTTTCATCGAGCGCAAAGAATGCGCCGCGGTTCTGCAGGATGATCCCCGTATCACCGCCAATCACTGCGCTTCCGAAGTCGTGATAAACGGACTGGATCAGCGAGACGACCATCCCGTCCTCGTCTGCAGCACAGAAATAGCACGTGTCGCCGTCGGGCGGACGGCGGTCGTGCGGATGCCCGTAGGGAATGCCGGCCGGTACTTGAGCGATGTCCTGCGCGCGCTCAGGGTCGATCAGGCGACGCCGTTCGTCCGCATACTCCTTGGTAATCAGTTTCTGCACTGGAATATCGACGAACTTCGGATCCGTCAGCCACTCTTCGCGGTCTGCAAATGCGATTTTCACCGCCTCTGCCATGTGATGATAGTAATCTGCCGTGCCGTCTCCCCACTTAACAAGATCGTACCCTTCGAGAAGATTGAGAATTTGCAGCGCCGTGAAGCCTTGGGTGTTGGGCGGGAGCTCGTACACATCGCAACTGCGATATGTGGTTTTGATCGGCTCGACCCATTCCGCTTTGAAGGCTGCAAAATCGTCGGGTTGCAACGGCGAGCCTTGTGGCTGCAAAGACTTACAAATGCGTTCTGCGATCGCACCCTCGTAGAAACCGGCACGGGCGCCCTTGCTGGCGATTTCCTGGAAGGAGCGGGCAAGATCGGCTTGGACCAGGCGCTGGCCCTCGGCGGGGACGCGGCCACCGGGCAGGAAGATGGCGGCAGTCGAGGGATATTTTGTCAGGATAGGAACGTCTTGCACCGTCCAGTCTTTGAGCGAACGGCTGACCGGTACGCCTTCACCAGCATAGATGATTGCAGCATCGAACAGTTCGCTCCAAGGGAGACGCCCGAAACGCTCGTGCGCCGCCCGCCAGCCGTCGATGGCGCCTGGTACCGTCAAGATGGCGAGAGGACCGCGGGGAGGGATTTCATCGTCAATGGCGTGGGGACGATAGTAATCGAGCGTCGCCGCACGCGCTGCCGGACCACTTGCATTGAGGCCGTGCACCACACCGGTCGGCTCCGAGATCAACCAAAAGCCGTCGCCGCCCAACCCCGCCATGTGCGGATAGGCGACACACAAAACGGCATTTGCGGCAATTGCGGCATCGACCGCGCTGCCTCCTCGTTGCAGGGCACTCAGCCCCGCACTGCTGGCCAGGTAATGTGGTGTCGCTACGACACCACGCGGTGCGCGGGTAGAGGGGCGGCCGGTGCGTGGACCGTTGGGGTGACTCATGATCGCCTCCGCATTCTGTGCTATCGGTGCAAGCCGATGCCGTAACGCATCGGCATTGTTATTCGATAAGCAGTGAACTGCGCCGAGTGGAGCCGCCGGCTAGGAAGGCCGGTCGTCGTACTCCATGCCGGTATCTCTGATCGTGTCGGTGGAGTGATCCATAAAGCGTGTCATCACGGGCAGCACGCCGCCCGCGACAAGACTGAAGAGCCCTATCCACCACACCAGACTGTTGCCACCGGTCGTGCCGAAACTGGTGATAGGGAATGCCGCGAGAAGCAACAGCATCGACAGACACTCTGCTTTGAGCTTCTGATCCATCCATCCTCCTAGCGAGCTAGCACGAGGGCAACCGTGCCCAAACCGGTCAGCACCGCAACAATGACGGTCCAAAGCATGGTGTGCCGCAGGACCGCGCCTTCTTGGCCTTTGATGCCGGCGATACCGGTTCCCAGAACAACATTGGCGGGAGCGACCGCGTTGCCATAGGCGCTGCCGGCCGCCTGAGCGGCAATGATAGTTTCTCCCGACAACCCGTGTAATTGCGCCACGCTACTCTGCACGCCACCGAAGAGAACGTTGGACGCCGTGCTGCTGGATGTCATGAATGCGCCCAGCCCCCCGATCACGCTGGCAATACCGGCATAGACCAGCGGCGACGATACAGCCGCAAGACCATAGGCCAGCACCAGGGACTGTCCTGAATGGTCAAGGATACGGCTTGTAACCAGGAAGGCGATGACCGGGATCGACGCTGGCACCCCGTCCATGAGCAGATTGGACCAGAGGCTCTCCGTCTTATGGCGCGCTGCCCAGGCGTGATAATAGCCGCCCCAGCTGTAGACGACCCAGACGATCAAAGCGGTCACCAACAGCATCATTCCGGGATGCGTGAATATCGCAATGGGCGCATAGCTTGTGACGGCGGCGTTTTGAACGCCGAATCCGGTTTCTACTGCCGGGAACGGCAGACCTATCCGCACTTGACGCAGCGTTTCATTGAGTGTCGGAAGCAACTGGACGCTCAAGGTCACAGCAGTGAGAATGACATAAGGCAGGAACGACATGGCGAGGCTCATGACGGGCGCCGCTTCCTCCTGTTCGCTCGCGCTCTTCTCAGCCATACACGGCCGCTCAGGAATTTCGTCGACTGGAATTGCATCCCCGTAGCGTCGCCAGCGCGATAGCGGATAAAGGGCCAGGAGGGCTACAGCCGCTGCCAGGAAGGTCGATAACTCGGGACTGATGAATGCAGCCAATAATTGCCCGACGCCCATGACGGTACCGAGGATCAGCACGAGCGGCCACGCATGGCGCACGGCATTCCAACGGCCGTAGAGCCAGACGACAAACAATCCACCACCATAAGCAGAGATCAATATCAGCAGCGCCGACTCGAAGGCGGTTCTTGGAATATCGTTCAGGTCGGCAACTTGCAGAGTTGCGAGCCAGCCAACGCCAAGCGTGCCAAAGAACCGGGCCCATGCGTGTGCGACCACTCCCATGGCCACCGCGTAGACCGGCTTGACACCCATGGCCATAAGCAGCGGCACGACCACAACGACAGGCGCACCAAATCCAG
>Ga0182738_1004852_pt1 | contig 14632 bp, 14 predicted proteins | sample eDN5th30CBELigMG_FD_128876 | JGI IMG/M metagenome (GOLD analysis project Ga0182738, IMG submission 128876) | Enriched Miracle-Growth compost microbial communities from Emeryville, California, USA - eDNA 5th pass 30_C BE-Lig MG (version 2)... ... | reverse complement strand
TCCGGTTGCTCCGTTGCCTATCACCTTGCCAAGCTTGGCTGGACGGACATCGTGCTTCTGGAGCGCAAGCAGCTTACCTGCGGCACCACCTGGCATGCTGCGGGCCTTATCGGCCAGTTGCGCGCCTCGCAAAACATGACGCGGCTGGCGAAATATTCGGCCGATCTTTACGTCAAGCTCGAGGAGGAAACCGGCGTCGCCACCGGCATGCGCCAGGTCGGCTCCATCACCGTTGCGCTGACGCAAGAGCGCAAGCACGAAATCTATCGGCAGGCCTCGCTGGCCCGCGCCTTCGATGTGGACGTGCGCGAAATCTCGCCGCGAGAAGTCAAGGAGATGTACCCGCATCTCAACGTCTCCGACGTCGTCGGCGCGGTGCACCTGCCGCTCGACGGCCAGTGCGACCCGGCCAACATCGCCATGGCCCTCGCCAAGGGCGCACGCCAGCGCGGCGCGAAGATCGTCGAGGGCGTAAAAGTCACCGCCGTTCACCAGAAGGACGGCCGCGTCACCGGCGTTTCCTGGGCGCAAGGCGAGGAACAGGGCACGATCGAGACGGATATCGTCATCAACTGCGCCGGCATGTGGGCGCGCGAACTCGGCGCCATGTCGGGCGTAACCGTACCGCTGCACGCCTGCGAGCATTTTTATCTCGTCACCGAGGCCATCGAGGGCCTTGGCCGACTGCCGGTGCTTCGCGTGCCGGACGAGTGCGCCTATTACAAGGAAGACGCCGGCAAGATGATGCTCGGCGCCTTCGAGCCAAAGGCCAAGCCGTGGGGCATGGAAGGCATCCGCGAAGACTTCTGCTTCGACCAGTTGCCCGAGGATTTCGAGCATTTCGAGCCGATCCTCGAAATGGGCGTGAACCGCATGCCGATGCTGGGCACCGCCGGCATCCACACCTTCTTCAACGGCCCCGAGAGTTTTACGCCCGACGACCGCTACTATCTCGGCGAAGCGCCCGAGCTTGGCGGCTACTGGGTGGCGGCCGGCTACAACTCCATCGGCATCGTCTCCTCCGGCGGCGCGGGCATGGCGCTGGCGCAATGGATCAACGATGGCGAAGCGCCCTTCGACCTCTGGGAAGTGGACATCCGCCGCGCCCAGCCGTTCCAGAAGAACCGCGCCTATCTCAAGGAGCGCGTCTCCGAAACGCTCGGCCTGCTCTATGCCGATCACTTCCCCTTTCGCCAGGTGGAAACCTCGCGCGGCGTGCGCCGCTCGCCCATCCACGAGCACCTCAAGGCGCGCGGCGCTGTCTTTGGCGAAGTCGCCGGTTGGGAGCGCGCCAACTGGTTCGCCAGGGAGGGCCAGGAACGCGAATACCGCTATTCGTGGAAGCGGCAGAACTGGTTCGAGAACGGCCGCGAGGAACATCTGGCCGTGCGCAACAATGTCGGCTTGTTCGACATGACCTCCTTCGGCAAGATCCGCATCGAGGGCCGCGACGCGCTCGCCTTCCTCCAGCGCATGTGCGCCAACGACCTCGACGTCGCACCGGGCAAAATCGTCTATACGCAGATGCTGAACAATCGCGGCGGCATTGAAAGCGATCTCACCATCTCGCGTCTGTCGGAAACGGCCTTCTTTGCCGTGGTGCCCGGCGCCACGCTGCAGCGCGACCTTGCATGGTTGCGCAAGCATGTGCGCGACGAGTTCGTCGTCATCACCGACGTGACCGCCTCCGAATCCGTGCTTTGCCTGATGGGTCCGCGCTCGCGCGAGTTGATTCAAAAGGTGAGTCCGAACGACTTTTCCAACGAGAACAACCCCTTCGGCACGTTCCAGGAAATCGAGATCGGCATGGGTCTCGCCCGCGCCCATCGCGTCACCTATGTCGGCGAACTCGGCTGGGAACTCTACGTTCCGACCGACCAGACGGCGCATGTGTTCGAGGTGCTGGAAGAGGCCGGCCGTGACTTCGACCTGAAGCTGTGCGGCCTGCATACGCTCGATTCCTGCCGTATCGAAAAGGCGTTCCGCCACTTCGGCCACGACATCACCGACGAGGACCATGTACTGGAGGCGGGCCTCGGCTTTGCCGTGAAAACCGGCAAGGGCGACTTTTTGGGACGCGACGCGGTGCTGCGCAAGAGAGAGGCTGGGTTAGGCCGCCGTATGGTTCAGTTCCGCCTCACCGATCCGGAGCCATTGCTGTTCCACAACGAGGCTTTGGTGCGCGACGGCAAGATCGTAGGTATCATCACCTCGGGCAATTACGGCCACCATCTCGGCGGCGCCATCGGCATGGGCTATGTGCCGTCGGAAGGCGAGAGCGAGTCCGATATTCTCGGCTCGAAATATGAGATCGAGATCGCCGGCGAACGCTTCGCGGCCGAGGCTTCGCTGAAGCCGATGTACGACCCGAAAAGCGAGCGCGTCCGCGCATAAGGTATGTTTCCGAACAGCGGTCATGCCCCAGCTTTGCGACCCGATTGCGCTTGAAAGCTCCCCTCACCCTTGCTGATGAGGGGGAGCCGTCATCATCCCTCCCGTTCCAGCGCACTTTCATGCCAGCGCCGCAGCAGCAGGTGCGAGAGCAGCGACAGCAGCAGGAAGATGACGATGCCGGTGAGTGAAATCAGGATCAGCGCCGCAAACAGCCGCGGCGCATTCAGCCGGTAGCCGGCCTCGATGATGCGCGAGGCAAGGCCCGACGACTGACCGGAAGCCCCGGCGACGAATTCGGCTACCACCGCCCCGATCAGCGAAAGCCCTCCGGCAATCTTCAGTCCGCCCAGAAAATAGGGCATCGCCGCCGGCAGGCGCAGATGCCACAGTTCCTGCCAGCGCGTCGCTCCATTCAGGCGAAAAAGATCGCGCAGATTGCGATCCACCGAATTCAGCCCCAGCGTGGTGTTGGACAGGATCGGAAAGAACGCCACGATCCACGCGCACAGCAAAAGCCTGGCCATCTGGTTATCGACATAGATGTTGATGAGCGGAAAGATCGCCACGATCGGCGTGACCTGGAGCACCACGGCGAAGGGAAAGAACGACATTTCCACCCATTTCGATTGCGCGAACAGCACCGACAGTCCCACACCGCCAATGACGGCCAGCAGCAGGCCAAGCAGGGTGATCTTCAGCGTCACCAAGAGCGAACCGAACAGAAGCCCGGCATCCGAATAGAGCGTGCGCACCACCACGCCGGGGCGCGGCAGGATATATTGCGGGATTTCATTCCACACGCAGATGCAGTCCCACAGCCAGATCGCCAGCGCCATGATGGCCACCGGCAGCACCCATCTGCCGATCCGCTCCAGTTGCAGGCGACGCGCGCGGCGCACTTCTTCCTGGTCGATCTCGGGTGTGCGACGCTCGACAGCCGTCATCCCGCCCCCCTGTCGCCGGCCTTGTTCCCCATGGCCGCGCCAAGCGCATCGGAGGCTCGCTGGCACAGCGCCGCATAGTCTGGCGAGGTGCGGAACGCCTCGTCGCGCGGGTAGCCTGCGTCCACCGCGACCTCTTCGAACACGCGTCCCGGACGTGCCGCCATGACGACGATGCGGCTGGACAGGAACACGCTCTCGAACACGCTATGAGTGACGAAAACCACCGTGAAACGCTCTTCCCGCCAGAGTTCGAGCAGGTCGTCGTTGAGCTGGAAGCGGGTGATCTCATCGAGCGCCGCGAATGGCTCGTCCATGAGCAGCAGGCGCGGCCGCGTGATCAGCGCGCGGGCGATGGATACGCGCATCTTCATGCCGCCCGAAAGCTCGCGCGGAACGGATTTTTCAAAACCGGCAAGGTTTACCCGCTCCAGCATCCCCGCTACTGCCGGGGCAGCCTCGCTGCGGGACACGCCTTTCAGCCTGAGCGGCAGCCAGACATTATCGAACACGCTGGCCCAGGGCAGCAAGGTCGGCTCCTGGAACACGAAGCCGATGGACGGCTGTCGCCCCGCACCGTTTTGCCAGTCGATCATGCCGGTGGTGGGCATCGTCAGGCCCGCAATGATGCGCAACGCCGTGGACTTGCCGCAGCCCGAGGGGCCGAGAAGGCTGACGAAATCGCCTTCCCCGATACTGAGGTCGATGCCACGGAGCGCCGTGACGCCGTTGGGGAAACTCTTGCCGACGGAGCGAAGCGCCAGAAGCGCCGCACCGCTCCCGGCACTTTCGCGTCTTGCTGCCTTGTCGGACCGCATGGCGCCGGGATCCGGCTTATTTTCTGAGTTCGAGCCCGACTCCCTTGTTCACGAATTGCAGCGTATAGGCTTTCTTGATGTCGAGTCCTGCGGGCACGACCTTGGCCTTCACCATCCTGGCATAGAAATCTTCTATATGCGCATCGGTCATTGCGCCGATGCCGAGCTTTTCCGTGTCGCCGGAATCGACGATGCCGTAGTCCTTCATCTGCCTGATCGAGAAAGCGATCTGCTCGTCTGTGATGTCGGGATTGTCCTTCTTGATCATATCGTTGGCGGCTTCGTTGTCGCCGTAGAGATAATTGTACCAGCCCTTGGCCGAGCCATCGACAAAGCACTGGACGGCCTCAGGCCGCTCGTCGATCGTCTTCTGCATGACCTCGACGGTCGTGGCATAGGTGCTGAAACCGTAGTCGGCGAGCAGGAAGACGTTGGGCTTGAAGCCACCGGCCTTTTCGACCGCGTAGGGTTCTGAGGTTATGTAGCCCTGCTGGATGGATTTCGGATTGGCAATGAAGGACGCCGGATTGAATGTGTAGGGCACGCGCCTGGCCGGATCGAAACCGTATTCGGCTACCATCCACTGGAAGTAGCTCTGCGCCCCCTCGTCACCGATGATATATTGCTCGGCTTTCGGCAGGTCCTCCCATGTGTCGAGCCCCTGCCCCGGATGCGACATCAGCACCTGCGGTTCCTTCTGGAAACCCGCCGCCACGATGCGCAACGGAATATTCTGCTGCACGGCATCGAAAGCCTGCAGCATGTTGCCGCCCATGTAGAAGTCGATTTTGCCCGCGAGAAGCAATGGCCTGCCACTCACTTGCGGGCCGCCTTGCAACAGAGTGACATCGAGGCCGCAGGTCGCATAGCTGCCGTCAGCCAACGCCTGATAGTAGCCGCCATGTTCTGGCTGGGCCAACCAGTTGGTCATGAATGTAACCTTTTCGGCAGCAAACGCTGCCGGGGCGGTTGCCCCCAGAAATGCCGCGAAACCGGCGAAGGCAATGAAATTCCTGCTCATGCACGCCCCTCTTTGTGCCAGCAATTCATAGCTAGGGCACGACAATACGATTCCGAGAGAACAGGAGGGTCTGCAATGGATGCCACACGTTCAAGCGGGCGTCCTTTCACTCCTTCCAGTCCGAAGCCGCCGCCATCATGCCATTCGCGTGAACCATGGTGCTTATTTTCCGAGCGTCTGTCCATAACAATGCAGCAAGGCCGAACGCTTCCAACCAAGCGTGAACCGCTCTACGCTGGGTGAAAATGAGGGTAACGCGCGATGTTCAAATTCCTGACGCCAAAAACGATAAGGCCGCCTTTCGCCCGCTACAGCCACGGCATAGAGATACCGGCCGGAAAGCGGCTGGTGGTCTGCGCCGGTCAGGTCGGCATCGGCCCTGACGATTCGGTCCCGGAAGATATCGCAGCGCAGGCCGAGCTCTGCTTCAACAACATTGCCGCGGTGCTGGACGAGGCCGGCATGACGCTCGCCAATGTCGTACGCATCAACGCTTTCGTCGGCGACCGCGCCCACTTGAAAGCCTATACGCAGGTGCGTGACCGGCTGTTCCCGGAACCGGCTCCGGCCTCCACGCTTCTCATCGTGGCAGGTTTCGCGCGGCCCGAATTCAAGATCGAGGTCGAAGTCATCGCCGCAGGGTGATCGACAATGGCGCAATCCGGGTTTAGGCGACAAGCGAAACAGCAAACGAGGTCAAACGTGGCAGAAGCAGGAAGACGCGTATGGTGGGGTGACTACAAGGCCGCCGACTTCGCCGACCTCGATCCCGAGGCGACGATTGCAGTGCTGCCGGTCGCCGCCATAGAGCAGCACGGCCCGCATCTGCCGGTCTCGACCGACACCGCCATCATGCAGGGCATGCTGGAGACGGCCATCCCCCTCCTGCCCGCCGATCTCGACGCCCGCATCCTGCCTGTTCAGGCAGTCGGCAAGTCGGACGAGCATATACGAACGCCCGGCACGCTGACCCTGCCGGCGGCCACGCTGATCGAGGCGTGGACGGAGCTTGGAGCGTCCATCGCGCGCGCCGGCCTGCGCAAGCTGGTCATCGTGAATTCACATGGCGGCAATGAGGAGGTCATGGGCATCGTCACGCGAAACCTGCGCGTGCGCTTCGACATGCTGGCGGTGAAGACGAGTTGGGAACGCTTCGGCCGGCCGGAAGGGCTTTTCAACGATCTGGAACTACGCCAGGGCATCCATGGCGGCGATGTCGAAACCTCGCTGATGCTGCATTTCCGGCCCGATCTGGTCGATATGGGCAAGGCTGAGAATTTCATCTCAAGCACGGCCAGAGCCGAGCGCGAATTCGACCTGCTGCGGCCGCAGAGCCCACACGCTTTTGCGTGGCTTGCCACCGACCTGAACCCGCACGGCGTGGTCGGCGATGCCTCGGTCGCCACTGCCGAGAAGGGCCGGCAAACCGCGGAGCACCAGGCCGCCGGTTTCGTCCGGCTGCTGCGGGATGTACGCAAGGCCAGGCTGTCGGAGTGGCTGGCATAGAGCATGTTGCATGCCGGGTGGAATCAGTCGCCCGAAAACCGCTTTTCGGCATCATGGTCCAGGCCCGCGGATTGGCGCGATCCCTACCCGCCGATCTCCAGCGCAAAGGGCACTCCCTCGAACGCATCCGCCCCACGGCCGATACTCTTGATCGCGGCGATCATGCGGCCCTCGCGGCCCAGAAGGGCGTCGGCCACGGCAATCAGGCGCGGATTGGGCGTGGCTGAGGGCGACAGCCAGCGCAGTTCTTTCGCAAGCTCCATCTCGTCGCGCTGCCGCGCCAGCGCGGACGCCACGATATAGGCCGAGGCCGTCGAGCGGCTGATACCGGCAAAGCAGTGGATCACCAGCGGCCGGGCGCGGTCCCACTCGGTGGCGAAATCGAGCAGTCGCCGCACATGCGCCTCGCCGGGCAGTGTCATGCCGTCCTGCGCGTCGACGATATCGTTCATCGACAGGAACAGATGATTTTGCGGCGCGATCGCCGCTGGCCGCACCATCTCGGTGCCTGCGGTCAACAGCGAGACGAGGCGCTCGGCCCCCGCCCGCGAGACGGTTTCATCGACCTTCGACAAGGGGCAGACAAAGATCATGGCTGCGCCTCCATTGCTCTTTCCTGTCGCCGGGTGGCCCATGCGGCCAGCGCCTGTTCGAGCCGCCGCCATTCGGCCTCGCTGCCCGGAAGTCCGACACGCAGGGCGGTTTCGTCCCAGATGAAGTTGCGAATCAGGATACCCTGTTGCCCCAGTGTCTCAAACAGGGCTGGCGCATCCGGCAGTTTCACGAAACGGAACAGGCTGGTGCCGCCCCCAACCTCAACGCCGGAATCCGCGAACAGAGCATCCAGCCGTGCAGCGTCGGCCGCTAGACGCTCGCGCATGGCCTGCTGCCACGCGTCATCCCCGAGCGCCTTGATGCCATATTCCAGCGCCGGACCTGCCACCGCCCAGGGTCCAAGCTCACCATGGATGCGCGCGGCGAGCGACTCGGCCGCAATGGCAAAGCCAAGCCTGACGCCGGCCAGCCCGAAGAATTTTCCGAAAGAACGCAGCACGACCAACCCGCCGCGCCCGACATCGCCATCCATGCGCTCGTCCAGCGGGCCAACTTCCATAAAGGCTTCATCCACCACAAGCAGGCCGCCCTTGCAGCGCATCTTGTCGGCAAGCTCCAGAAGGTCGCGGCGGCGCGCCACGCGCCCATCGGGATTGTTGGGGTTGACCACAATGGCGATGTCCGCGCTGAACAGCGCATCGAAATCGCGCACTTCCGCCACCGTATGGCAGGCAATGGCGCAGGCGCGCGCATGCTCGGCATAGGTCGGTCCCAGCACCAGCGCCCGACCGGGTTTTACCGCCGCTGCCACGCGCGGCAGCAGGATTTGCGTGCCGGGCGCCGATACGACATTGGCCGCCGACGGCGCACCATAGGTTGCGGCCGCCACCTCGGCCAGCGTGCGCTCACGGGCCGGTTCCGGCAGCCGCGAGAAGGCGGTGGCAGGCAGATCGAAAAGCGGATAGGAGTGCGGGTTGATCCCGGTCGACAGATCGATCCAGGGCAGCGGCGCTTGCGGAAACAGCGCACTGGCCCGGCCCAGACTGCCGCCATGATCTGCCACTGCATCCACCGGGTTTCCGTTCACAAGCGCCATGTTCGTCCTGCTCGCCTTCCTGTCGCTTCTCGTCGAACTGGGTTTGGGTTACCCGGATCGGCTGGTGCGTGCAATCGGCCATCCCGTCGTCTGGATCGGCCACCTGATCTCTTTCCTCGACCGGCACCTCAACCGCGCGACGCTTTCCGACATCCAGCGCCGCATTTCGGGCGTGGTGGCACTCGTCGTTCTGGTGGGCGTACCGGCAACGATAGCACTCATCCTTTCGCTCCTCCTTTCGCCGCTGCCTTTCGGCATCATCCTTGTGGCGATTGTGGGCAGCAGCCTGCTTGCGCAGCGCAGCCTGGCCAGCCACGTCAAGGCCGTCGCCGACGCGCTCGACCAGGGTGGCCTCGCGGCCGGGCGGCGCGCGGTTTCCATGATCGTCGGGCGCGACCCCGACCAGCTCGACGAAGCCGCCGTCTGCCGCGCGGCAATCGAAAGCCTGTCGGAGAATTTTTCGGACGGCATCGTCGCACCGGCTTTCTGGCTGGGTGTGGGCGGACTTGTCGGCGGGACTGCCTACAAGGCGGCCAACACCGCCGATTCGATGATCGGCCACCGCACGCCGCGTCACGAAGCCTTTGGCTGGGCGACTGCCCGTTTCGACGATCTCGTCAACCTGCCCGCTTCGCGCCTGACCGGACTGCTTCTGGTGGCAGCAGCCGCGCTCGTGCCCGGTGCCAGCCCCGTGAATGCGTGGCGCTCCGTTTTGCGGGATGCGAAAAAACACCGCTCGCCCAATGCCGGCTGGCCGGAAGCGGCGATGGCCGGCGCGCTCGGCCTCGCGCTCGCTGGCCCGCGCGTCTATGGCGGGATGCTGGTCGAGGACCACATGATGGGCGACGGGCGACGCGAGGCGACTGCCGAGGATATTCGCCGTGCGCTAAAGCTCTATCATGTAGCCGATGGGCTGCTGATTGGTCTGTTCGGGGCGCTGGCGCTTGCGTTCCTTCTCGTATGAGAAAGATCAGGCATCGGCGCTTCGACGGGCCTCGAAGGTGATGATCCCGTCCCCCTTGCGCGGCGCGCGGCCGTACCGGTAGTCGCCGCAGGCCTCGACATCGACGAAACCCGTCGCCCTAAGCGCCAGTTCGAACTCGGCAACGCCCCACCACCTGAGGCCGAAAAGGTCGATCTCGGTATCCACCAGCTTTCCGCCGCGCCAGTGCTCGTAGCGCAGGCTGGTCGTCGTGGTCTGCGCGACATAATCGGTCTCTATTCGGTCGCCGGTAAGCGTCAGCAGATCGCCCTGATCGGTTTTCCATGTGCGCACGGAATGGCTCGCACCGAGAAAACCATCGATGGAATCGAGATCGACGATCAGCCGGCCGCCTGGAAGCAGATGGTCGCGGAAGCGACCCAACACCGCCATCGCGTCGGAATAGGAGGTGATGAGCTGGAACGATCCGAGCGGCAGCACGATCGCCTCGAAGCGCTCAGCGTAGGAAAATCCCTCGAAGGTCTGCCGCGTCAGCTTCGCCGGCAGGGAGCGGCTTTCGCATGCCTCGCGGCAATAGCGCAGCATCTCTTCCGAGGCATCAAAACCCTCTACGGCGAAGCCGGCCTCGAGCAAGGGAACGAACAGTCGCCCGTTGCCCACCGCCGGCTCAAGAATCGGCCCGCGGCAACGGTGCAGGCGATCGCGGTAGTATTCCACGTCGCCGAACGATCGGCCGATCGGCTTGTCCAGCTCATAGACCCAGGAAGCGAGAGTGGCGTAGCGATTGTTCACTAGAATTCTATTCCCTGTTGCGCCTTCACGCCGGCCGAGAAATGGTGCTTCACCGAGCCCATTTCGGTGACGAGGTCAGCCGCCTCGATCAGCGCGGGTTTGGCGTTGCGGCCAGTCACGACCACATGCAAGCCCTCGCGCCGGTTCTTCAGCGTCTCCACGACCATGTCGAGGTCGAGATATTCGTAGCGCAGCGCGATGTTCAGTTCATCCAGCACCACCAGATCGATGGTCGGATCGTTGATGAGTTCCACCGCCTTGGCCCAGGCGGATTCGGCGGCGGCAATGTCGCGCTTGATGTCCTGCGTTTCCCAGGTGAAGCCCTCGCCCATCGTGTGCCAGACCATCCGATCGCCGAAAGCAGCGAAAGCATCCTTCTCGCCGGTGTGCCAGGCACCCTTGACGAATTGCACGACGCCGACGCGGCGGCCATAGCCCAGCATGCGCAACGCAAGGCCGAAAGCGGCCGTGGTCTTGCCCTTGCCGGGACCGGTATTGACGATCAGCAACCCCTTCTGCTCGATCGTCTTGCCCGCAACCTCGGCATCCTGCACCGCCTTGCGCCTGGCCATCTTGGCCTTGTGGCGTTCGGCTTCCGTATCATCGATTTTCTTCATGTCATTTCACCTGCATGGGCAGGCCCGCGACCATGAACAACACATGGGTCGCACGGGCCGCGATCTTCTGGTTGAGGCGGCCGGCCGCATCGCGAAACCTGCGCGCCAGCGCATTGTCCGGCACAATGCCGAGCCCGACCTCGTTGGCCACGACGAACCACGGCCCGCGCGGCTTGCCGAGCACCTGCGCCAGGCGTTCGCTTTCGCGTTCCACATCATGTTCCGCGAGGAGATGATTGGAAAGCCAGAGCGTCAGGCAGTCGACCAGCAAGGGGCGGCCATCGGGCACGCTCTCGATCGCGCCGGCGAGATCCAGCGGCGCGTCCAGCGTTTCCCAGCCTTCGACGCGGCGGCCGCGGTGCAACGCGATGCGCTCCACCATTTCGTCGTCATAGGCCTGCGCCGTGGCGATATATGTCCACGGCGCAGGAAAAGCGGTCGCCAGCTGCTCGGCATGCGCGCTCTTGCCGGAGCGCGCGCCGCCGAGCAGCAGCGTCAATGTGTTGGCCTCAGGCAAAGCTGTCGCGCAGGCTTTTTGCCTCTCCGGTGAAGCGGCCACGCACGACGCCGACCAATGCCCCCAGCACCACCCAGAAGATCAGGTTGGTGACGGTGACCGCGACGACGAACTGATGGTGCAGGTCCGGCGGGATCGGCGTTTCATGGCTTGGGGGCTGCGGCGCTCCGATGACGTGCGGCGCAACGATCAACGCCACGCCGACCAACGAGAGCAGCAGCGAGCTGCGGAAGGCGATCAGGCCAAGGCCCGCGGCAGTTGCGACAGCCGTACCGATCCACCAGACCTGACGGGAGGCAAGGTCGGCCGCCGGCATCGCCGGCAATTCCGGCGGCAGGCCAAGGCCCGGCGCCAGCGTGAACACGGCAAAACCGGCAAAGCCCCAGAAAACGCCCTGGCGCCAGTTGGCGATGCCGCCGGCAAGCTCCGACACGGCAACCAGAACCAGCGCGAAGCCGATGCCGGTGACGATATTGGCAAGCACGGTGAAGCCGTAGCGCTCGAAGCCGTCGGCCGGCTCCCACGCCTCTTCTTCCTCGGCGGGGGCCGCGGCTGCAGCCCCATGGGCCGCCGCACCATTCACATCGGCGCCCGGAGCAGCCTCCGGGGTGCCGTGGTCATGGTGATGGCCTCCGCCGGCCTCTTCATAGACTTCGGCCTGCAAAATCAGCGGAACGGTTGCGAAGCTCTGCATCGCGGCCATGACCAGACCGGACAATAGTCCGGCGATCGCCGCGATGAACACGACGTTGCGAAACAATGTCATTGGGAAAATCCCCTGTTAGTGGCAGGGGAACGCCAGCGAGTGACGGAAATCGTGAGCCGCATTGTGGACGACGTCCATATGCGAGAAGCCGACGAAGCCGATCACGAACAATCCCAGCAATGCGGAAAGCGCAAGCTGCGTTGCACGCGAAGCCGAGCCGATGGAAGCGCCGAGCTGCGATGAAGAAACCGTATTCATTCCAAAGTCCTTTCACCCTCCACCCGAGGGCCTTAGAGTTGCCTTCGTCGTCGGCAGGTCTCCTGGCTTGCGGGTCACCGCCCTTCCCCGCCTTCCCGAGGTTTGATCCTCAGTGGCATCTGGGGAGAGCTCTCCGCATACAGTTGCGGGGGCAGCCACGGCTTTGGGCAATATATGCCCTCACCGCATTCCCTCTTTGGTCCGTCCGGAACCGACGACAGCGGCAACTATAGGGAGAATCGCAGCGCCCGGCAAATCCATTTCCCGCTCTTTTCGGCCCCTTGCAGGTCGCAAACGCGCAAGTTCCCGTGCCGCTATCGCGATCACATCGATTTCGGCAGATAGCGCCAGGCAATCAGCCCGCATGCGATGGTGAGAATGCCGAGCGTGCCGAACACCCCGCCCAGCCCGAAAAAGCTCAGCACCAGCGAATAGACGAGTGGCGGCAGAAGCTCCGACAAATCGAGATAGGTGCGGTATACGGCCGTCATCTGCGGCCGTTCGTAGCTGCGCACCGCCCGCAGGAAGGCGGTCGAACCAAGCGCGTCGAGCGCCACCGTGAACAAGGCGCCCACCAACAGGAAACCACCCGTCGCCAGCGGCCATATCTCGCCGCTGAATCCGGCCGCGAACAGGGACGCGCTGATGGCGAAGAACGCCAGCGTCATGATCTTGCGCGCGCTGAAGCGGCGCCCCGCCCGCCCCCAGAAGATCGCGGTGAACAGCACCGCATTTCCGGCCGAAACCAGCAGGCCCCCGGCCAGTTCGCCCTGCCCCGTCGCCACCATCAGGATCGGTCCATAGACGAAGAAGGTGGTCCAGAAGCAGGAGCGTCCGAACGCGATCACCCAGGCCAGTCGCAGCCGGGGTTGCGAGACGAAGCGACGGATGTTCCTGAGCGGGCTGGCGGGGCGTGTCCTGCCCGGTCGTATCAGCGCATTGTCGCCAAGGCGAAAATACCAGAATGCCACGAGCTGGGCCGCGGCGAACACCACCACCAGCCCCTGCGCGGCAACGATGCCATAGTGCGTGTACAGGAAAACGCCGAGCGTCGGACCGCCGGTCCAGGCGACCATCGACCATGCCATGCGCATCGATTCGGCCTGCATGATCTCCGTCTTGCGGATATGGTCCATGATGTAGAGATTGAGCGTGATGGCGAGTGCGCTGGCGCCCATTACCCGCGCCAGCATGCCGAGCAACTGTCCCGGCATCGAATGCGTCATGAACAGCAGCGAGCCGATAGCCAGCAGCGAGGCGCCGGCGGTGTAGATCCACCGCCGCGAGAAGCGCTCGATCAACAGCGGCATGAACAGCGTCGCCGAAAGCCCGATCAGCGCCACAAGCGTATAGAGCAGCGAGACGGTCTGCTTGTTCTGCAGCAACTCGTAGGCCTGGATCGGCACGACGCTGGTGATGGTGGCCCGTGCGAAGGATTCGAGGGCGTAGAGCGTGGCGAAAGTGCGCGCGCCGGCCGGCTTTACGGCCGGAAGCCAGATGGGATGCCTTACCTGCGTGATCATGCCTGCACCGGATCGTTCCGGGGAACACTCGCAGGCTGTCCCCACCCGCCGATAGCAGGAAATCGACCTTTAGCCGTCGCAAAAAGCGATGGCCATTCGCAAAGCGCTTCTGGCCTAAACGCTGTCCCACTGCGGCGAGAAATCGTAATCGCATATGCGGTGGTTCGCATCGCCGAGCGCGGAGATCGCGGCCATCTCCTGCTCGGAGAGAGCAAAATCGAAAATCGAGATGTTCTCCACCAGCCGCTCCGGCCTGGTCGTGCGCGGAATGGCCACGACCCCCTCCTGCTGCACATGCCAGCGCAGCACGACCTGCCCCGGCGTCTTGCCATGGCGCGCAGCCGCGTCCTGCACCGCCGGTTCCTCGAACAACCCGCCGGCGCGGAACAGCGGGCAATAGGAAACCGCCGCCAGCCCGTTTTCGCGGCACATGCCCAAAATCTTGGCCTGGTTCAGATAGGGGTGATATTCGACCTGATCGGCCACCAGCGGGGTGTCCGACAGCTCGATGGCGCGGGCAAGCAGGCCGGTCGGAAAATTGGCGACGCCGATGTGGCGGGCAAGCCCCCTGCGCCGCGCCGCATTCAGCGCCCCTATCGTTTCCTCCAGCGGAATATCCGGGTTCGGCCAATGGATCATCAGCAAGTCCACATGGTCCAGGCCGAGATCCTTCAGGCTTGCCTCGGTCGAGCGCTCGAAGTCGCCCGGCGCATTGTCGGTCCACCACACTTTCGTGGTCACGAAGACCTCGTCGCGCGCCACCCCGGCGGCACGCAACCCGGCCCCCACCCCCGCCTCGTTCCGGTATATGCGCGCCGTGTCGATATGGCGGTAGCCGGCCGACAACGCTCGTGACACCATCTCGGCGCACGCGGCGCCCTTCAACGTCCAGGTGCCAAGTCCCATCGCCGGAATGGAAGCGCCATTTGCATTCACGGTGTGCAG
>Ga0182738_1004851_pt1 | contig 14633 bp, 12 predicted proteins | sample eDN5th30CBELigMG_FD_128876 | JGI IMG/M metagenome (GOLD analysis project Ga0182738, IMG submission 128876) | Enriched Miracle-Growth compost microbial communities from Emeryville, California, USA - eDNA 5th pass 30_C BE-Lig MG (version 2)... ... | reverse complement strand
GCGCAACTGGTATTTCAACGCGTCGGGTACTGCGGGTACCGAGCCAGTCACCAGGATCGCGTCGTACTCGGTGGTCCCCCAGCCATTACGACCGTCGCCGGTCTCGACTTTGACGTTGGTGACATTGTTCGATTGCAGGTTGTTCTGCGCGAACGCGACCAGGCGATTGTCGATCTCGACCGAGGTGACTTGCTGGGCCAGATGCGCCAGCAGGGCGGCCTGATAGCCCGAGCCCGTGCCGATCTCCAGCACACAGTCCGTGGGGGTCAGTTGCAGTTCTTGGGCCAGGCGGGCCTCAACCTTTGGGGCCAGCATGTTCTGGCGGGTGTTCGTGGCGCTGATCTCCAGCGGGATTTCCAGGTCGGAAAACGCCAGGGCGCGCATCGCCGGCGGCACGAATTGCTCGCGGCGCACGACGAACAGGGCATCCAGAACCTTGGCGTCGAGGACGTCCCAAGGGCGGATTTGCTGCTCTACCATGTTGAAGCGGGCTTGTTCTACATCAGGCAAGGTCGAAGCGTTCATGACAGCGAAGAAGAAATCAGGAAGAATCAATCGGACATTGTACTGATTCGGTGTAAAAGTGGGCGGATCTCTGGTGGCGGGGCACAGCAGCCCTGTTTGTACGGGGCGCCACGCTAGACGCCGGGCCAATTCAGGATGTGCGGATGTCAGCGGCAAGCGCTGGCCGACAGCCTGCACGCCGCCGAACGGTGGGGACTCGTCCCCGGCTACCACCACGCATGAAAATGATGCGTTGGCCCGTGACCCGAGCCGACTTGCAGGCGATCGGCGTGGCGCAGGGCCTCGGATAGGTAGGCTTTGGCGCGGCGCGCGGCCTCGGGCACATCATCGCATTGCGGCAGCAGCGCTGCCAGGGCGGCCGACAGCGTGCAGCCTGTGCCGTGAGTATTGCGCGTTTCGATGCGCTGGCCGGGCAGCTCGATCATCCGGTCTCCATCGTGCAGCAAGTCGATGGTGTCGTTGCCAGGCAGATGGCCGCCTTTGAGCAGCACCCAGCGCTGGCCGGAATACGCCATGATGTTGCGCAGCCGCTCGGCGACGCGGCGCATTTCCTTGACGGTCTCGACCGGTCGCTCGTCCAGCAGTACACCGGCCTCGGGCAGATTGGGCGTCAGCATCGACGCCCGGGGCAACAGGGCTTCGCGCAGGGCGCCGACGGCATCGCGTTCGAGTAGATGATCGCCGCTCTTGGCGACCATCACCGGATCCAGCACGACGTGAGGGGGCAGCCATTTGGCCAGTTTTTCCGCCACGATAGTGGTCACCGGGCGCTGGCCCAGCATGCCGATCTTGACTGCATCGATGCGGATGTCGGTGAACAACGTATCAATCTGCTGGCCGACGAACTCCGGCGGCACGGGTGCAATGGCGGTGACGCCCTGGGTATTTTGGGCGGTGAGCGCGGCGATGACCGCGCAGCCGTATGCGCCTAGGGCGCTCATGGCTTTGACATCGGCCAAGACCCCGGCACCGCCTGACGGGTCTACCCCGGCAATGCTGAGTGCATTGGGAATAAGGCGGTCGCTGGCCCGCGACCCTTTCGTGGCGCTCATTTGGTGTTGGCCGAGGCAGTGGTGATCAGGCCTTCGGTGGGCGAGCTGGGCGCACCGCTGTAGAGTTTGCGCGGCATGCGGCCCGCCAGAAAGGCATCACGACCCGCCTGGACCGCGTTTTTCATGGCGCGGGCCATCAGAACGGGGTCCTGAGCGGCGGCGATGGCGGTATTCATCAACACGCCGTCGCAGCCGAGCTCCAGAGCGATTGCGGCGTCAGAGGCAGTGCCGACACCGGCATCTACCAGCACGGGCACGCGTGACTGATCGATAATCAGGCGCAGGTTCCAGGGGTTCAGGATGCCCATGCCCGAGCCGATCAACGAGGCCAACGGCATGACGGCGACCACCCCGATGTCTTCGAGCATGCGGCATTGGATCGGGTCATCCGTGCAATAAACCATGACCTTGAAGCCATCATTGACCAGCGTCTTGGCCGCCTGCAGGGTTTCGGGCATGTTGGGAAATAGTGTGTGCGAGTCGCCCAGGACTTCGAGTTTGACCAGGTCGTGGCCGTCGAGCAGCTCGCGCGCCAACCGCAGGGTACGTACTGCATCGTCGGCGGTATAGCAGCCGGCGGTATTGGGCAGCAGTGTGAATTTCGACGGGGGAACATAATCCAGCAGGCTGGGTTCGCCTGGGTTTTGGCCGATATTGGTGCGGCGGATCGCGACCGTTACGATTTCCGTGCCGCTGGCATCCAGTGCGGCGCGGGTTTGTTCGAAATCTTTGTACTTGCCGGTGCCTACCAGCAGGCGCGACTGATATTCGCGCCCCGCGATGGTCAGAGTGTCAGGAGTCGTCATGGTGATGCGTGATGAAAAAGAAGTCTGTGGTCGGCATCGGACAGCCGTTCAGGTGTCCATGATAATCCACCTGTCCCATCACGCTGTGTCAGCACGGTTCGCAGAAGCGTCACCCGCGCCAATCGCATCCCTCTTGGGTTTGTTTGCCGAATCGGGCATGTGCGATGGCGAAAGGGCTAGTCAGGTCAGCACGTCGCTCGGTCGTTGAGATGGCATGCCGAGAAGTGCCCTGGTGCGACCTCCTTGCGTAACGGTACTTCGGCACGACAACGCTCCATGGCATGTGGACAGCGAGGGTGAAAGTGGCAGCCCGTAGGGGGGGTGAGCGGGCTGGGCAATTCACCTTTCAAGGCCTGGAAGCGGCGTTTGCCTGGTTTGATGCGTGGGACTTCGGCCAGTAGCGATTGCGTATAGGGATGATTGGGACGTTGGTATACCTCCTTGACCGATGCCTCCTCCACCACTCGGCCCAGGTACATGATGGCTACCCGGTCGGAAATATGTTTCACTACCCCAAGGTCATGGCTGACAAACAAATATGTCAGATCGAGTTGTTCGCGTAGATCCATGAATAAATTCAAAATTTGCGCCTGAATCGATACGTCAAGCGCAGCGACGCTTTCATCGCACACCAGGAACTCCGGTTGCACCGCCAGCGCGCGCGCAATATTGACGCGGGCGCGCTGGCCACCTGAGAATTGGTGAGGCAGTCGGCGTTTCATCGCCGGATCGAAGCCCGCCTTGCGCAGATAGTCATCAACATACTCGCCTCGGTCACCTTTGATCAGGCCATGAATCATGGGCGCCTCCGCGACCAGCGTTTCGATATTCATGCGAGGATTGAGTGCGGCCATGGAGTTCTGGAATATCATCTGGGCTGACAAATCCGCGTTATGAAGTGCTTTACCGTTAAGTTTCAGGCGATCAGCGCCGTTCCAGTACACCTCACCGGAGGTTGGATTTAGTATTCCCGCCGCGACGCGCCCCAGTGTCGACTTTCCACAGCCGCTTTCGCCCACTAGCCCCAAGACCTCGCCACGTTTGATGGAAAGATCAACCTCGTCCAGTGCATGGACTACGGGGGGGCGTTTCGCGATACCCAGCGCAATCGAGATACGTGCAGCCAGATCGGGTCTTGCACCAAAGCGCATCGAAATCTTGCGCAGATCCAGCAACGGCTCAGAGTGATGGTCAGTGGCCGAGACGGTCATGCGTACACCTTTTCGTAGGGATGAAAGCAGCGGTAGTAGCGAAGTTCGGTGCCTGAGGTGTTGGGCTGCCGGTGACAGGTTTCGGACGCCCGTTCACAGCGGGTGCGGAATGCACATCCCTCGGGCATATTTGCCAGACTCGGTGTGACGCCGGGTATCTGAGATAGCCGGCTACCTTCGTTGTTTTCTGAGGGGACTGAACGGATCAGACCACGGGTATAGGGATGACTGGGCGTTTCCAAAACGGAGAAAACATCACCTGTCTCGACAATACGACCGCCATACATGACTGCGATTCGATCGGCCAGACTAGAAACAATGGCCAGATCATGCGTAATCCATATCACCGCAGTGCCTTGTTGCTCAGTCAATTTCTGGAACTCGGAGATGATTTGTGCCTGGATCGTGACATCAAGGGCCGTCGTGGGCTCGTCGGCGATGATGAGATCAGGTCGGTGCAACAGCGCGATAGCGATTGCTACGCGTTGCCGCATACCTCCCGAAAATTCATGAGGATAGGCATCTAATCGCTCCTCTGGGCTGGGAATGCCAACCATGCCGAGCGCGTCGCGTGCTCGCATGCGAGCATCCTGACGACTGATTTTCTCATGAGCGTGCAAGGTCTCCATAAGCTGAACGCCGACACGTAAGACAGGGTTCAGCGTCATCATGGGGTCTTGAAAGACCATGGCAATACGGCGACCGCGCAGGTTTCGGCGAGTTTTCGCATCGGCGCGAATCAAGTCTTCTCCGTTGAACAGGATCTGCCCAGAAGCGACGCGGCCAGGCTCGTCGACTAATCCCAAGATGGAAAACCCCGTGACACTCTTACCGGAGCCGCTTTCGCCGACAAGGCCAAGCACCTCGCCACGGTTGACCTGAAAAGATACCTCGTTGACAGCTTTCAGGGGGGCGCCATTTTCATTCGGAAATTCGGTCACGAGGTCACGGACCTCTAATAGCGGAGTCATCGGGCTTTCCTCGGGTTGAGTACGTCACGTAGACGATCACCGACCAGGTTGATCGATATGATGGTGATGAGCAGAGCAATGCCGGGATAGAAGCTGATCCAATACAGACCGGATAGCAAGTAACGATAGCCATTGGCGATCAGCATGCCGAGGGACGGTTGTGTGACAGACGCGCCTAATCCGAGGAATGACAGTGTGGACTCGAGGCCGATCGCACGCGCTACTTGCATCGTCGCTATAACAATGATGGGAGCAATGCAATTGGGCAGCAGGTGGCGAAGCAGTATGCGATGACTCGGAATGCGTAAGCAGCGTGCTGCCTCAATGAACTCCTTGCCTCGTTCGACGAGTGCGGTGCCCCGCGCGGTACGAGCGTATGTCGCCCACTCGGCGACGATGATAGCCAGCACGACATTCATTACCCCATTGCCCAAAATGGCCAACACCATCAAAGCCATCAGAATGGTCGGAAATGAAAGTTGTAGGTCGACCAGGCGCATGATGAAGCTTTCCGTGCGCCCGCCCAGATAGGCGGCAAGCAGTCCGATGGTGGTGCCAAGCAAAGCCGCGACGAGTGCTGACGCAATACCGACAATGAGCGAGGTGCGTAGCCCATATAGAATACCGGACAGAATATCGCGCCCCTGATCGTCCGTGCCCAAGTAGTACGGAATGCCATCCATGCTGGCAGATCCTGGCGGTAATCGGCCGTCGAGAATGTCCAACTGGGTCAGATCGTAGGGGTTTTGCGGCGAAATCCAGGGGGCGAGAATAGCGAGCAGACAGATCGCGAGCAGGCCAATGACCCCCAGGATAGCCGTGGGCGACGAGAAAAAACGCTTCAAAGCCGGACGAACGCGAGAAGGCTGTGGTGATGCAATATCGCTAGGCATTGCTATATCGTCCGATGAGTTGGCAAGTTTCGTATTCATGACGTCATCCTTTGCCTTCGAGGCGGACGCGAGGGTCGAGCAGCGTGTAGCAGATGTCGATAATGAAGTTCAGGGATACAAACAGAATGACCATCATCATCAAATAGGCCACGATCACTGGCCTATCCAACAGGTTGATGCTATCGATGATGAGTTTCCCCATGCCGGGCCAGCCGAAAATGCTCTCGGTGACCACCGAGTAAGCGATTAGTGACCCGAACTCCAGACCGATGATGGTGACTACCGGGATCATTAGGTTTTTCAGCACATGAACCAAGATGATCCGGCTTTCGTGCAGTCCCTTGGCATGAGCAAATTTGACGAAATCCTGCATCACGACTTCCTGCACCCCCGCACGGGTCAACCGAAGGATCAGCGACGTTTTGAACAAGGCGAGATTCAAGGCAGGCAGGAGCATGTGCGAGAGCCCGTTTACGGTCAGAAATGACCAATTGACTCCCAAAAGCATCATGGTGTCGCCCCGTCCATTTGATGGAAGCCAGCCCAGCTCGACCGCGAAAACCAGGATCATCATCAAGCCGACCCAGAAAGTCGGCAACGAAAATCCAAATATGGAGCCCGTCATAATGATTTTGGACGAGATTCTGCGTGGGTACAGTCCCGCATAAAGTCCTAGTGGAATTCCCACCACAATGGCAATTACCATGGCGCAGAGCGCCAGCTCCAATGTGGCAGGGAAACGCTCGATGATGACGTCGAGCGCGGGCTTGTGATAGACAAAGCTATTGCCGAAATTACCCTGAGTCAGGCCATGCAGAAAGCTGAGATATTGCTGCCATAGCGGCTTATCCAGGCCAAGGTGGGCAATGACCTGGGCACGTTCGGCTTGGTTGAGGTCAGGGTTGATAAGAATGTCGACGGGATTGCCAATGACATTGATGCCAACGAAGACGATCAACGTCATCGCCAGTATGACGAAGCCCGCCTGGATTGCGCGTCGAATGAGCGTGGTGATCATTGTCAATCCTGTGTGGTTAGTCGACGCTGATGGCCATGCCGTCGCGTTGTGGATCGGCAGCACCCGCAGAAATGCCGTTATCGATGCGTATGCCGTGCAGCGCGGCAAAAGCGTAGGTCTGCGGCGAACGCACGACGTGGTAGCCGTCTGCAATCAAGTCGTCGACGACGGCTCGACGGATGCGATTGCATATGTCGATCGAATTTGATACGCCGACTAATCGTGGTGCCGATACCGCTTCGTGGATTTCCATGCCGTAGTCGATCATGTTGATGATGCCTTGCGCCACGGTCGGTGCGATATAACTGCCACCGGGGGCGCCGATCACGATGATGGGCCTGTCGTCGTCGAAGACAATGGTGGGCGCGGCCGAGCTGGCACGGCGCTTGCGCGGTGCGATGGAGGCAGGCTTGCCTGGCCGAGGATCAAAACGCCCCATCAGGCCGTTGTACATGAAGCCCAGCCCCTCTGTAATGGCGCCCGAAGGACTGCCCAACGAGTGCGTCAGGGCGACGGCATTGCCTTCTTTATCAATGACCGAAATATGTGTCGTGTCGCGTTGTGACAAATCCAACCGTTCGACATTCGCCCGTTCACCTCTTTTGATTTCCTCGGCCAATGCGGCGGCATGTTCCTTGGAAAGCAATTTTTCAACAGGCACCTCGACATACGCGGGATCGCCCATGTGGGCGTCTTTGTCGATGGTCATGCGTTTCATGGCTTCAAAGAGCGTACGCACATACTCAGTCGAGCCATGCCGCATCTTGGCAATGTCGAAGTGTTCGAGGATATGCAGCAGTTCAATCATGGGAAAGCCCGAGCCAGGCGGAGGGCTGGAAGCGATACGTTTGCCTCGGTAGCTGCCCCACACGGGCTTAGCACGGCTGACACTGTATTGCGCCAGGTCTTCCCGTCCAATCAGCCCACCGTGCTGCGCAAAGTCTGCCGCGATCTGTTGAGCAATCTCGCCGTGATAAAAAATGTCTGACGAGCCGCTCTGTGCGATCCGTTGCAGCGTGTTCGCGAGGTCAGGATTTCGCAGCCGATCTCCCACGCGACGCAGCGAACCGTCTTCGTGAAAATAAACCCGGCGTCCTGTTTCTGAATAGCGCAGCTTGTCTAAGGTGTTGACTTGTCCATCACCGCTCTGGTCTTTAGTCCAATACCAATGCATATGAGGGCGAATCATGAAACCTTCTTCGGCATAGCGGATGGCCGGTCCGATCAAATCGGCCCAGTCCCAAGTGCCATAATCTTTCAGCGCAGTTTCGTAGCCTTTGAGTGCACCGGGGGTGCAGCATGCCAAGTACCCGATTTCAGAAATATTGTCTTTGAGGAGAAATCCAAAACCATCGCGACTCTGTCCAACCAGTTTGTCGAGCCACATATCAGGTGCCGCGGCAATGGGGGCAAGTGCGTAAAACTCGAGCATTTCATGTATGCCTCGTCTGGGCATATACACGTGCATGGAGCCAAACCCCCCGATACCGGTCATCTGAGGGTCAACCACGCCTTGTACGAACGCGCACGCGAGCGCGGCATCTACAGCATTTCCGCCACGCTCAAGAACGGCTGCACCCGCTTCGACAGCTTCAGGTTGTGGAGCAACAATCGTTGCGTTGCGATTCATGCACGCTTCTCCTTGAGCACTTGAGCCAGAAATTTTTTGACATGGCCCAACACTTTGAGTCGATCATGAGAAACGCCAGGGACCTCGTCAAAAGTCACATTCACGCCAGCTGCTTCGAAGGATTTTTGCAACGAGCGCAAGCGTTCGGGACGAGTGGCGCCTGGATCATTGGCTCCTTCCATGTAGTAGGTAGAACCCGGCTGGTGGGTGATCTCCCAGGTCTCCAGATCCAGGGCGCCGACAACCATCTGGACGGGTATTTTCGCGAGAGCTTCTGTATTGAGTGGTCGGCCGAATTTTGCGGCCAGGTCCCGAGTGCCAATCCACCAATCTTTGTCCGGATTAAGCAGCGTTACCGACCCTGGAGCACCTACGCTCGCCGCCCAGAGTTTGTCGGGGTGCAAGATGGCAAAGCGATGTGTGAAGTGCCCCCCGCCTGAAAAGCCGAACATGGCAAACGTGGACCAGTCCTGGTTGTATTTGGCGGCCATCTCTTCGACCATGGACAGTACGATCTGATCGTATCGAATGTCGCCTTCGATCAGATATTTGTAGCCGGACCGGGCGCCGTCTCCACACACGTTGATTGGAAAAATCGGGCACAAGATGGCGCAGTCGTTGTAAAGCCCGAATTCCGCGAACCCATCACGAAAGTCGATCGCTGAAGTGCGTCCTGTACCGTGAACCGCGACTAGCAAATCAATCTTGCGGCCTTCGGCCGCAGCCGGTGGCACATAAAGCAGCATGTGAAATCTAGGGTCTGCGGTTGACGCGAAAATGGCGGTTTCACCGTAGTCATAAAAAGCGCGCGCGCGTGCAGCGGCCTCGCTTGTGCCAAGCTCTTGCATAATTTCTCCAACGGAAAATTTTGAGTTTTCGCGGTGTTCGTGTGAAGCCGCAAGGCAGGGGGTGTCCCCTCCGTTTCCTTAATTATTTTGTGTTCTTTGCTGGGTGCACTTCGTAGGCCATGGTGTATTTGTCGCTACGAGGCGTAAAGGCGATCGTTTTGCTCGCTCCCATCACAACGTTCTCGTAGTGCATGGGCAGCAACCAATGATCATTGAATGTCAGCTCCGATACTTGCTTGAGCAGCGGTTCGCGTTCGTCGTCCTTCAGAGTCGCTGTGGCCTGGTCGAGCAGGTTGTTGATTTCCGGGACATTGATGCCGCCGCCGTTGTAGCGGCCCGTGCCTTTTTCTTTGTCAAGGCCTGCCACGAGGGCAATTGCGGGGTTGGATACTTCGCCGGTGTTGACGCCCCATGAGCCTAGAAACATAGAGTAGTCGCCGTTAGCGTACTTGCCGGAGTACACCGACCAGGGCACGACTTGGACCTTAGTTGCTATACCAATGCGCGATAGCATTTGCCCTACTGCTTGCAAGACTTCGCTATCGTTCACGTAGCGACCTGAGGGCCCGTGGATGGTCAGCCCGAACCCGTCGGGATAACCGGCTTGGGCCAAAAGCTCCTTGGCGCGACGGGGATCGTATCCGACTGAGGCTACTTTGTCTGAGTGTCCAAAGAACCCCTTGGCGACGAATTGATCAGCGACCGTGCCGTTTTTTTGCATGATGCGTTCAACGATGGCGGGGCGATTGATAGCCAGGAGCAATGCTTCGCGAACGCGTGCGTCTTTGAATGGATTCTTTTCTAGCGGTGAACCGTCCTTGGTGGTGGCGAACGGGGTTTTGTCTCTCGCGACATCCATGCCGAAATACACGAGACGAGTGGATTGGCCGCGGATAATCTGCAGTTTGTCGTTGCTTTCGACGCGGCTGACGCCTTCAGCGGGTAAGTTCTCGATCAGGTCGAGGTCTCCCGACAGTAACGAAGCCAGACGTCCGCCATCATCGGCCGCCATACGCAGTATGACTTTGCTCCACGGCGCCGGGCCTTCGAAATAGTTGTCGTTGCGTGCCAAAACGATTCGGTCACCCGGGGTGTACGACACAAACTTGAATGGGCCGGTGCCTATTGCGGCAGTTCCGTTTTCAAAATCCGCGACGCTGGCCTTGGCGTATTTCGAACTGATGATGTGAATCCGGCTGAGCGAATTCAGCAGCAGGGGATCGGGCGTAGTGGTTTCTACGACAACGGTATGGGGATCTTCGACCGTGACGTTCGCAATATTTCGCGTGTATGCGGCAAAAGCATGCGAGGGCTTGTCTCTTGCACGCAAGAGGGATGCGACAACGTCTTCAGCATCGAATGTGGATCCGTCATGAAAAGTCACCCCTTCGCGCAGATGGAACCGCCAGTGCGTGTTATCGATGACCTCCCATGAAGTCGCCAACTGTGGCTTATTTTCCGCCCGGCCTCCGCGGTTGACCAGACTGTCGAAGATGTGGCGGTTGGCCGCGTTATTCGGTGAGTTGGAGTCCTCGTGCGGGTCGATGGTGGTGACGGGGGCCGCCATACCGATTGACAGCGTGGCGTCCTGCGCCACAGATGGAGATGTCACAGAAACGAGTAATGCCAATGCTGTGCCGGACATAAGTCGGCGGGTCATCGCTTTGATCAATTCTTGCTCCCTTGAAGGCTGGCGTCAGGCCAATTAGTCAGTCTGGGTTTTGTGTCGCTGCAGGGTGTCGAAAGCGGGTGATGAAAACAAAGGATTAGCTATATGTCAATGCAATTTTGTTATGTGTTTTGTCTAGTAAAACAGCTAATATGGCCCTTAAACAGGGAGTCTCGATCATATGGCCGGCGATAAATACACCGTAGAATCAGTAGAAAAAGCCTTTGATTTATTGATGGCGGTCGCGCGTATGCCGCGCTCCGGCGTGACAAAGCTTGCGCAAAAAACCGACTTGATAAAATCTAGAGCGTATAGATTGTTGCATACAATGGAACAGCGCCAGATCGTCAAGCGGGACGAAAACAACGGCTATGTTTTGGGTGACGCCATGCTCGTGTTGGGAATCACCGCCAGCTCGCAAATTGACCTGATCCGGCTTGCAACGCCGATTCTCGAAGAGCTTTGCCAGCGCGTGAACGAAACGGTTCAGCTGCGTACGGCGGATGGCTTTGATGCCTTGTGTATTGCTAAGGCAGAGCCATCCCGGGACTTGCGGGTACATGCCAACGTCGGGCGCAGACGCCCCTTGTATGCAGGATCACCCAAGTGTTTGCTGGCTTATAAACCTCGGGAGTTTATAGAGCGTTGTATTCCCGACTATCCCGCTCCGCTGACGGACCTCACACCCAAAACGCGATCTTTGATTCTTGACGAACTGGTCAAAATCCGTAAACAGGGTTATTGCGTCAGCCGCGGCGAAGTCAGTGATCATCAGGTGTCGTGCGCAGCTCCTGTGTTTGCCATTGACAACTCGATCGTGGCTTCGATTCATGTGGTGGCACCGGCCTTCAGGATTGGAGAGCCGGAGTTGCAGCACATCATTCATTTGGTGGTGGCGGCCGCGCAGCGGCTGTCCGCCGGGCTGGGATGGTCAAAGAGTTAGAAACGGAAAATAGACGCTCAGGAGCGAACCTGGTCCAGGTCTTCGCAGATTTTTTCCGCCATATCGATCAAGCGCGGGCCAGGGCGATATAGCGCGTCCTCGTCCAGACTGAACACATACCCGCGTTGTGCGGCGGGCAGGCCGCGTTGTTGCCAGGTTTGCAGATTGACGCGTTCGTCGTCGGGCGCAACGGCACCCGCGATGACGGCGTCCGGCTGGGCGGCCAGCACGCTTTCCAGCGAGAGTTGCGGCGCCAATGCCGGGGCTTGCGCGAAGACATTAATCCCGCCGCACAGACGCACCGCATCACTGATGATGCTGTGGCCGTTCAGCGTATAGATGGGCTGTAAACCGGCTTGAATAAATACGCGTACAGGTGTGCGGTGGGCGTAGCGGGTGGATAGGGTATCTAGACGTGCACGCAGTGCCTCGGCGGTGGGGGTGGCCTGCGCTTCGGTGCCAAATAGATGCCCGATGGCCTCGACTGCGTCGGGAATGGCCGCCAGCGTACGTGGATCACTGTAGAACACGGGGACACCCAGGCGTTGCATCAAGTCCCCGAGCGGATCCGGTGTTGACGGTTGCCAGGCAATCAGCAGATCCGGTTGCAGTGCGGTCGCGATTTCCAGATTGGGCCGCAGCGTAGTGCCGATAGAGGGTAGGGCGAGCGCGGCAGCGGGATAGTTGCTGCCTTGCGCCGTGCCCACAAGATAGGCGCCTGCGCCGGCTGCATAGGCCAGCTCCGTTGCATGAGGCGTAGCCGTAATGGCACGCCGTGCCGGACCAGGTAGCGTGACTTGGCGGCCCTGATCATCACGCAGGGTGATGTGCGTATTTTGTATTGATGGTGTCTCGCCCGCAGCGGCGGCTGGTACCGAGACCATGCGTGCCGCAATAACTGCGGCCATCAATATGGATGGGACGCCCGCCCGCAGTCGCCCCCCCGGGTGGAGGCATCGAGGAACGCGAAGTGCAGGCAGGGGGCTTGGCATCAGTAACGGATCGTCAGCGAGGCCTGGACGTTACGGCCAGCGGCGGGATACAGGTTATAGGCGCCGGTTGCGCCTGTGCTGCCTGAACGAATGCCATAGGTCGCGTACTGTCGATCAAACAGATTGTTGACCGCTAAAGTGCCCGAGATATTCTTGGTAAAGTCGTAGCCGACCTTGCTGTTGACCAGGAAATAGTCATCCAGCTGTTTGTCGAACTCATTGGCTTGATCGTTATCCATGCGTGCTTTGCCTACATATTGGCCCGATAGGCTGATAAACAGTTTATCCATGGGGCGCCAAGTCGCGCCCAAATTAGCCATCCATTTTGGCACCAGCGGTACCGTGTTGCCCGCCAAGTCCACGCCATTGACCGTACCCGAACGGAATTTTGCTTGCATCCAGGTCACGTTGCCGTCCAGCGTCAGCGCGGGCGTCAGGTCGTGATGGCCTTCCAACTCGATGCCTTGGCGGCGCGTTGGGTCCAGGTTGACGTTTGTGAAATTGATGGGGTTGTATTGGATCTCGTTGGTTAGATCGTAGCGATACCAGGTCAGGCGCGCGCTGGACGTGGGGGATTGCCATTGAACCCCCAACTCTTTGTCTACGGAGGTCTGCGGTTTGAGCGGCGTTGCCACGTATAGCAATTCGTCGGAATTGGCGAAACGGAAACTGCGGCCGACTTTTCCGTAGGCACTGAATCCTGCGCCCAGTTCTTGGCGTAGCGCCAATTGCCAGGCACCCAAGTGACGCGTTTCGTCAGCGTTGCTGCTATAGCCAGATAGCGTCGTCAATTGATCATTGGCATATTGCCGGCGCCCGCCCAGTGTGATGCGAGTGGTGTCGGTGGCCTGCACTTGGGCCTCGGCAAAGAGGCCGTGCTGGCGCTGTTTGGCCCGCCATTCGTCGGCGACGGGAGAGTACGAGTACAGGCTGGAGGCATCCAGGTTGCTGTTGAGCATGTCGGCGCCGACGATCAACGCATGTTTGCCGGCGATGGGCAATTGATAGCGCACACTGCCCGTGGTTTCGTCCAAGTCTTGTTCGCGGGTCGTATCTCCGTAGCTGGATCCGTTGAAACCCGTCAGCGATTTATCGCGCTGGTTCAGCTCCGCATAGAGCGTGCCCGTGCCCAGGCGTTGCTCGATCTGCAGGCCAAACGCGTCGGTTTGCGTTTTGATGTAGTCGTTGGGCGTCGACGTGCCACGAGGGTCGTCTTCATATTGATTCAAGCCAGTAGCGGGATCAACGCGGCGTGGGCCGGGCAAGCCGAGCTTCTGACGCGTCGTACGGGCATAAAGGCGAATCTCGCCGCTGTCGTGATGAAACGCCAACTGCGCACCGCCGCCATCACGGCTTTCCCGGTTGTTGTCGCGATAATTGTCAGTGCGCAGCGTTTGACCATAGACATCGACCGTGACGTGCTCGTTTTGCAGACTGACGGCGGCGTCCAACTGGTGCAAGCCATAGCTGCCTACGGTGCCCGTCACGCTGGCTGAAACGGGTTGGCCGCCGGGGCTACCACGTTTGGTGATGATGTTGATGACGCCGCCGGTCGTGCCGCCGCCGTACTGCACTGAGCCGCTGCCGCGCACGATTTCGATACGTTCGATACGATCCAGCGGGACGGTGCCCAATGAGGGGGCCGACAGGTCATTGTTGTTTTGCGGCACGCCGTCGATCAGGATCAGGGTATTGCTCATCCCTGTCAGCCCAAATCCACGCAGATCGACCATAGCCTGCTCCGCGTTGCCTGTGCTGTTGATCACGTGAACACCGGCTTGGGTAGACAGCAATTCCTGTACCGTCATGGCACTACTGGTGCGGATTTGCTCGGCCGTCAGGACTGAGACCTGCACAGGCTGGTTCCGGACTTCGGTCGGCACGCGCGATGCTGTGACGGTGATTGTGCCGAGTTCAGAGGGAATGGAGGATGTCTGGTCTTGCGTTTGTTGTTGAGCAATGGCCAGGGCGGGTACGGCGCACATCAGAACATTGGCTGTGCGTCGAAAAGGGCGGGATTTCATCAAACTAGCCTCGGTGTGACGCGCGACCCCGCACGTCGTTCTCGGTAATGG
>Ga0182738_1004850_pt1 | contig 14633 bp, 4 predicted proteins | sample eDN5th30CBELigMG_FD_128876 | JGI IMG/M metagenome (GOLD analysis project Ga0182738, IMG submission 128876) | Enriched Miracle-Growth compost microbial communities from Emeryville, California, USA - eDNA 5th pass 30_C BE-Lig MG (version 2)... ... | reverse complement strand
CCGGCCATTCCCGTCAAGTAGTGAGGGTCTCCCAGTGATCAGTGAGCGCATCAACGCAACTCGGCTTCGTCGTCGGGTGCTGGGCGCGGCCTCGGTGGTGGCGACGGCTTTGGCGTTCGGGGTGGCGCCAGGGACGCCGGTGTCGTCGGCTGATGGTGAGTTGGACTGGTTGTTGGATCTGTTTGGTCCGGCGGGATGGTCGGGACCGGATCTGGCCGGAACGGACTGGGGGTCGTTGTTCGAGCCGTCGGCGGGTTGGGCTGGCAGTGATGCGTTCGACGTGACGGCGTTGGTCGAGGAGTACATCTACACGCCACTGCACGCCAGCATGGTGGACTGGATTGAGAGTCCGCTGGGCATCGAGGTCGACACCTTTATCAACGAGACGTTCGGGTTCGGCTCGATCATCATCGGCAATGGTGCAGCTGGTGTTGCCGGTGTTGATGGTGGCAATGGTGGCGACGGCGGTTGGCTGTTCGGTAACGGTGGTGCCGGTGTAGACGGTGGCGACGGTGGCGCTGCGGGGCTGTTCGGTAACGGTGGTGCCGGCGGCGCCGGCTTGGCCGGTCTGGCCGGTGGTGATGGTGGTGCCGGCGGTTCCTGGATGGGCGTCGGTGGTGCTGGCGGCGCTGGTGGTGCCGGCGGCAACGGCGGCAACGGTGGCGACGGTGCGGGCTGGTTGTTCGGGTCCGGTGGTGCCGGTGGCGACGGTGGTGTGGGTGCGGCTGGTGCCGCAGGCGCAGCGGGTGCGACCGGGGCGTGGGCCGACGGTGGTAGTGGTGTGGCCGGCGGCAACGGTGTGGTCGGCGGCAACGGCGGCAACGGTGGCGCTGGCGGGAAAGCGTCGGGCCTGTTCGGCAGCGGCGGCAACGGTGGCGCCGGTGGTGTCGGCGGCAACGGTGGCAACGGTGGCCGCGGTGGTGACGGTGCGTTGGGCGAGTGGGCTGAGGCGACCAGCAACGGCAACGGTGGTGCCGGGGCTGTTGGCGGTGACGGTGCCAATGGTGGTCTGGGCGGCAACGGTGGTGCGGCGGGAACAGGTGCGAGCTTCGGTTCCTCGGGTGTCAACGGTTTGGGTGGCCAGGGCGGCGCGGGCGGCAACGCCGGCGTCGCCGGCGATGGTGGCGACGGAGCGCAGGGCACGTTGGGACACGCCGATGGTGGGCGGGGCGCCGACGGGGGGAACCCGGGAGCGGCTGGCGTTGGTGGCGTCGGTGGTCTGACGGGTGGTTCCAGTACCGAGCATGCGGCCAGTGGTGCTGATGGGCTGGCAGCTACCAGCGGTGGTAACGGTGGTAATGGTGGTGTCGGGTTTGATGTGGCGGCCTACAACGCGGCCCATGCAGGTGATCTTGGCTTCAAAGCACTGTCGATCGCGGGCGGCAATGGTGGTGCTGCCGGCAATGCCGGATTACTCGGCAACGGCGGCCAAGGCGGTGACGGCGGTAACGGCGGCAATGGTGGTGCCGGCGGAAACGGCGGTTACGGCGGTGGCAAGGGCGGCACCGGCGGTAACGGCGGTAACGGCGGCGCCGGCGGCGATGGTGGCGCGCTGGGCGGTGTCGGTGGCCAAGGCGGCAACGGCGGCTTAGGTGGTGATGGCGGCCGCGGCGGTAACGGCACCGGCCTCAACAGCAATGCCGGCGCCGGCGGTGACGGCGGCAAGGGCGGCATCGGCGGCCAGGGCGGTGCCGGGCAGGCAGGCGCGGTGGGCAGTTACACCGACGGCGACGGCACCGGCGGCGACGGCACCAATGGTGGCGCCGGTGGCACCGGTGGTGATGGCGGCAAGGGCGGTGACGCCGGAACCGCGACCGGTACCGGAAGCCTCGGCGCTAACGGCAACGGCGGTGCGGGTGGTCAAGGCGGCAACGGTGGGATAGCCGGTAACGGTGGCCGGGGCGCCGACGGCGACGCGACCCACATCAACGGTGGCAACGGTGGCAACGGCGGCGATGTCGGTGAAGCGGGCGTCGGCGGCAACGGTGGCGCGGCCGGAGTTGTTGGCACCGGAGGCAACGCCGGCGTCCATGGCGCGGAGGGTCTTGCGTCAACCGCGGGCGGTAACGGCGGCGACGGCGGCGATGGTTTTGGCTCGACGACCGCGGGTGTCACCGGCGGCGTGGGCGGCAACGGTGGTAACGGCGGCGACTACGGCAACGGTGGCAACGGCGGCGCCGGCGGCGGCGGCTTCACCGGCGCGCAAGGCATCAGCGCCACGACCGCGGGCGGCTCGGGCACCAGCGGTGGCGATGGCACTGACGGCGGAGCCGGCGGTTCCGGCGGTTTGGGTGGTGCGGTCGCGGGCAACGGCGGCAATGGCGGCAAGGGCGGCACTGGCGGGTCGGGCGGCCACGGGGGCGACGGCCTGGCCGGCGCGCAGGTGAGCGTGGCCGGGACGGACGGCAACGACGGTGGCTCCGGTGGCAACGGTGGCAATGCCGGCTCCGGTGGAGCCGGTGGCAACGCCGGTGGTGTAGCGGTCGGCGGGTCCGGCATTACGGGCGTCAACGGGACTGGTGGAGCAGGCGGGTCCGGCGGCAACGCCGGCACAGCCGGTGACGGCTCGGACGGCGCAGCCGGTGACACCACCCACGTCGACGGCGGCAAGGGCGGCAACGGCGGCGACGTCGGCACAGCGGGCACGGCCGGCCAGGGTGGTGCGGTCGGTACCGGTGGCAACGGTGGTGCCGCAGGAACGGACGGTAGCGCCGGTACAACGATCACCGGTCCGGCGGGCAATGGCGGCAAGGGTGGTGCGGGGTACGACGCGGCCAGTGACGCAAACGCCACGGGCGGTACCAGCGGCGGCAACGGTGGCGCAGGCGGTAACGGCGGCAATGCCGGCAACGGTGGCGACGGCGGCGCCGGTGGCGACGGCAAGACCGGTGGTGCCGGTGGTGCCGGCTCCGTGGGAACGTCCGGCACCCCCAATGGCGGTGTCGGTGGTTCAGGCACCGGCGGCGGCAACGGCGGTAAGGGCGGAGCGGGCGGCAATGGTGGTGCGCTGGCGATCAACACCGCCGGCAACGGCGGCGCTGGCGGCAACGGTGGTGGCGGCGGCAACGGTGGTGCTGGTGGTGTCGGATTCAGTGCGACCGCAGCCGGAGCCGCCGGGGGCAACGGGGGCAACGGCGGCCAGGCCGGCTCCGGTGGTAACGGTGGCATCGGTGGCAATGCCGGAACCGCGCAGTCCGGCACCGTGGTAGGCGACAACGGTGACGGAGGCAAGGGCGGTAGCGCTGGCGCGGCCGGTGCGGGCGGCGACGGTGGCCGGGGTGCCGATGGCAACGCCACCACCATCAACGGTGGCAAGGGCGGCAACGGCGGTGACCCGGGCAGTGTGGCCGGGTCCGGTGGTACCGGCGGCGCGGCTGGCACCACGGCCGGTGGCGGCGGAACCAAGGGCGGCGACGGCGCGGCCGGAACCGGTGCGGTGGGCGCGTCGGGTAACGGCGGTAACGGCGGTAACGGCTACAACTCCACCGTCACCGGCGGCAATGGCGGTGTTGGCGGCGATGGCGGCAACGGCGGCGCGATCGGCAATGGCGGCGACGGTGGCACCGGCGGCAAGGGTGGCACCGGCACCAACGGCGTCAACAACACCACCAGCACCGCGGCCGCCGGCAGCAACGGGACCGGGAAGGACGACCCTGGCGACACCGGTAGCAGCGGCGCCACCCCGGGGCAAGGCGGCGGCAGGGGTGGCAACGGCTACTCCCAAGACCGAGGCGGCAGCATCTTCGCCGGCGGAGCTACCGGCAGCTCCGGCGGCGCGGGCGGTAACGGCAACGTCGGTGCCTCCGCCGGCAATGGCGGTGACGGCGGGTACGCAAAGACCGGCGGTTCGGGCAGTGCAAACGCCGGCAACGGCGGAAATGGCGGAATCGGCGGCGCCGGTGTTGCCGGCGGCACCGGGGGCACCGGCGGCGCCGGTGGGAACGGCGGGGCCGGTGGATCGATTTCCGGCGACGGCGGCAACGGCGGCAAGGCCGGTGACGGTGGTGACGGTGGCGACGGTGCGAAAGGTGTCACCGGCGGCAACGGCGGCAACGGCGGTGAGGCCAAAGTATCGACCAATGCGGCAGGCCAGAAGGTTAATGGCGGCGACGGCGGCAACGGCGGGCAAGGCGGCACCGGTGGCGCCGGAGGTGCCGGCGGCCAGGGCGGTGTCGGCGGCAACGCCGGTGCGGCCGCGAACGGCACCGCAGGTACCGCGGGTCAGGGCGGCAACGGGGGTAACGGCGGCGCCGGTGGTGCCCAAGGCAACGGCGGCAACGGCGGCAACGGCGGGCCGGCTAACGGCAACAACGGTGGTGCCTCTAAGAACCCCGGCGACGGTGGTGGCGGCGGTGCCGTGGGTGGCGCAGGCAGCGGCGGTGGCGCCGGTGGTGGTGGCGGCGGCGGCAAGAACGCCGACGGGTCGGACTCCGGCAACAACGGCGCTAACGGTGGAGGTGGTGCCCAGGGCGGCGCCGGTACCCCCGGCACCGCCGGCAGCCGCGGCTGATGAGTGCCGATGTCGGTTACTGGTTGCGCCGCCTGCCCCGGCAACGTCCGGCCGCGCCCGGTATTCGGGATGGTGTCGACGGTGCACATGGCTAGCCACTCACGTCAGACGCCAACGACGCCAATGAAATTCGGATCAGTCGAGGTCGCGGACCTGCAGATCCGGTCGTACCTCGGCGATCCGGCGGTAGTCACGGTCGTGCTGCACGACGCCGGTGCCGTGGTGCAGTGCGACCTCGCCAATGAACAAGTCGGGCAGCGGCGTCCGATGCCACATCCCGTGGTGGTGGGCCAGGTCGTGTTGCAGTCGACGCACCCGGTCGAAGATGTCGGCGGGCGCGGCCAGCACCGGGAAGACCGCGCGCAACGAGGTGGCCTGGCTGTCGTAGTCGGCTGCCGATCGCGCCGAGTACAGCCATTCGAGTTCGCTCATCTCACAGATCGCCAGATCGGCGAGGTCCATGCCGTGCGGCAGGGTTGCGCCGGCCGCCAGCCGTACGTGCGCGCTCTTATCGAGCAGCCATCGCGTCACCGCCACGCCCGATCCGACAGCAGCGCGGCGGTGTCGACCTGCGCACCGGCGCCCGCTAAATGCTCCGCGACCCGTCGGCGGCGCGCATCCGCCGCACCCTGCGCCTCGGCGACCAACCGGCGCAGCGCAGCCTCCACCGTCGACCTCAGTGTTTCGCCCGTGACGGACCGGGCGGCGCGCACTAGATCCTCGTCGAGCTCGATCGTCGTCCGCTTCACCGCCATGCGTACATATTACGCGCGCATGCGTACATATCGCTTTCACGTTAAGTCCGCTCACCTAGACGGGGGTCGTCCCAATGGCTCGTAAGCACCACAGTGACCGTCGTCGTGCGGTCGGCGCTGCCGGTGCGGTCAGTGCATTCCTGGCCTTCGGGATGGCGCCACTGGCCCACGCCGACTTCGGCCTGGAGGATCTGTTCGACCCGACTGCCTGGACTGCGCTGCTCGACGGTGGCACGTGGGTCTCGGACTTCAACTGGGATCAGCTGTTCACCGGCGGCGAGTTGACCGACGCGCTGAACGCGGCCTACCCGGGTTCGGCGGCCGACACGACCGGCATCACCGGCCTGATTGACCAGTGGCTGTATGAGCCGATGCACAACGCGATGGTCGACTGGATCAACAGCCCGTTTGGCACTCAGGTCGACACCGTCATCAACAACATCTTCGGGTTCGGGTCGATCGTCATCGGCAACGGTGCGGCGGGCACCGAGCTCAATCCCGATGGGGGTGACGGCGGGTGGTTGTTCGGCGATGGTGGCGTGGGTTATGACGGTTCGCTGACCGGTGTTGCCGGCGGTGACGGTGGTGCGGCCGGGATGTTCGGCAACGGCGGTGCCGGCGGCGCCGGAGCGGCCGGTTTCGCCGGTGGTGCCGGCGGTGCCGGTGGCTGGTGGAACGGTGTCGGTGGTGTCGGCGGCGCTGGTGGTGTCGGTGGCAATGGTGGCGATGGCGGCGTCGGGGCTGGGTTGATGTTCGGCATCGGCGGTGCCGGCGGTGTCGGCGGCGACGGTGCGACCGGCGTAGCGGGTACGGCCGGTGTCGCGGGCGTCAACGCCGGGAATGGTGGCGTCGGCGGCAATGGTGGTCTCGGCGGTAACGGCGGCGCCGGTGGGGCGTCCAAGGCGTTGTTCTTCGGCGCGGGCGGCAAGGGCGGTGCCGCGGGGGACGGTGGCACCGGTGGCGTCGGCGGTGCGGGCCTGGCCGGCACCAACGGAAATGACGGTAAGGCGGGCACGTTCGCCGGCGGTGGGACCGGCAACGGTGGAGACGGCACTGACGGCACCAACGGCGGCAGCGGCGGCACGGGTGGCAACGGTGGTGTGGCCGGCACGGCCGGGGCCGCCGGGGTCGCGCGCTCGTTGTTCGGCTCCGACGGTGCGGTGGGCGCGACAGGCCAGGCCGGTGATGGCGGCAGCGGCGGTGCCGGCGGCGTTGCCGGGCTCGGCGGCACCGGTGGCGCCGGCGCGACCGGCACGGCGGCGCACATCAACGGTGGTACCGGTGGCAACGGCGGCACCACCGGCACTGCGGGCGCCGGTGGTGCCGGCGGGCAGGCCGGCGGCGCCGGAGCCACGGCCGGTGCGCAGGGCGTCGACGGAGCGGCGGCGACGGGCATCGGCGGTAACGGCGGCCGGGGCGGCGACGGCTACAACGCCGCCGCAGACCCGAACGCGGCGCCCGGAACGGCCGGCGGTAACGGCGGTGCGGGCGGCAACGCCGGTGCACTGGGCTTGGCCGGCGTGGGCGGCAACGGCGGCAACGGTGCCACCGGCTCGGCCGGAACCAGCAGCACCACGGCCGGGATAGATGGCACCGACGGCGGTCACGGGGGTGCGGGCGGTAACGGTGGCATCGGCGGTCTGAAGGCGGATGGACACACTCGTGGTGACACCGGTGTCGGCGGTGCCGGTGGCGCCGGTGGCGCCGGCGGCAATGGCTACACCGGATTGAGCGGTGTCACCCCGGGTGCCAATGGCGAGTCCGGCACCGATGGTGGTGCCGGCGGCAACGGTGGAGTCGGCGGTACCGGTTCGGTCGCCGGCCAGCACGGCGCCGGTGGGCTCGGTGGCAATGGTGGCGACGGCGGCAGTGGCGCCGCCGGTGCCGCCGGTGCGAGCGGAAACCTGGCTGATCTCAACGGCCAGACCGGCGGCAATGGCGGTAATGGTGGTAACGCCGGTTCCGGTGGCGCCGGCGGTCAGGGCGCCAACGGCCCGGCGGCCAGTGGCAGCAACGGCGCTGCGGGTGTCGGTGGCAACGGCGGCGGTGGCGGGAAAGGCCTTGCGGGCCTGAGCAGTTCGACAGCCGGTGTCGATGGCACTGCCGGCGGTCACGGCGGCCAGGGCGGTAACGGTGGTCAGGGTGGTTTGGTTGCGGGCAGCACCACGGCGCACGCGGCTTCCGGTGTCGGCGGCGCCGGTGGTGCCGGCGGCAGGGGCGGTAACGGCTACACCGGTTTGAGCGGCCTCACTCCGGGGGCCAACGGCGAATCCGGCACCAATGGTGGCCAGGGCGGTAACGGCGGTGCCGGCGGTACCGGCTCGGTCGCCGGCGAGCACGGTGCCGGTGGCGTCGGCGGCAATGGCGGTGACGGTGGCAGCGGCGCGACCGGTGTGACCGGTGTGGACGGCAACGCGATCAACCACAACGGCCTGGTCGGTGGCAATGGCGGTAACGGCGGGAACGCCGGTTCCGGTGGCGCCGGTGGTCAGGGCGCCAACGGTGCGGCGGACAGTGGCAGCAACGGCGCCGCAGGTGTCGGTGGCAACGGTGGTGTCGGCGGTAAGGGCCTTGCGGGCGCCAACAGTTCGGCAGCCGGAGTGGACGGCTCTGCCGGTGGTAACGGTGGTCAGGGCGGTAACGGTGGTCAGGGTGGTTTGGTTGCGGGCAGCACCACCGAGCACGCGGCTTCCGGTGTCGGTGGTGCCGGTGGTGCCGGCGGCAGGGGCGGCAACGGCTACACCGGTTTGAGCGGTGCCACCCCGGGCGCCAATGGCGAGTCGGGCACCAATGGTGGCCAGGGCGGTAACGGTGGCGCCGGCGGCACGGGTTCGGCGAACGGCACCCGTGGCGCCGGAGGCGCCGGTGGCGATGGGGGTAGCGGCGGCAACGGCGCAACCGGCACCACCGGCGCGGACGGAACAGTGGCCGACGCCAATGGCAATGCCGGTGGTAGCGGTGGTAACGGCGGTAACGCCGGTCTTGGTGGTGGCGGTGGTCAGGGGCCCAACGGGATCGTGGCCAGCGGCCGCAACGGCGCCGCCGGTGTCGGCGGCAACGGTGGTGCCGGCGGTAAAGGCCTTGCGGGGGTAGACAGTTCGTCGGCAGGAGTGGACGGTACCGCGGGCGGGAACGGTGGCCAGGGCGGCAACGGCGGACAGGGTGGCTTGCTCGCGGGCAGCACCACGGTGCACGCGGCGTCCGGTGACGGCGGCGCGGGCGGTGCCGGCGGCAAGGGCGGCAACGGCTACACCGGATTGAGTGGTGTCAATCCCGGCGACAACGGCAGCACCGGCTCCAACGGTGGCCAGGGCGGCGCGGGCGGCAACGGCGGCAGCGGCACCAACGGCGGCTCCGGCGGCGCCGCGGGTGCCGGCGGTAGCGGCGGCAACGGTGGCAATGGCCTCGACGGCAACGCTGCCAGCACGGCCGGAGCTGCCGGCGGCAACGGCGGCAACGGTGGTGCTGGTGGTCAGGGCGGCGCTGGGGGACACGGCGGCAATGGCGGCGCAGCCACCACTGGCACCGCGGGTGCCAACGGTAACGGCGGCGCCGGTGGCCAGGGCGGTGGCGGTGGACTCGCCGGTAGCGGCGGCCGAGGTGCGGATGGCGACGCCACCACGCGCAACGGTGGCAACGGCGGCAGCGGCGGTGAAACCGGCTCCGGCGGCAGTGGCGGTACGGGCGGTGCTCACGGAAGCGGCGGAATCGGTGGAGTCGACGGCGGCAAGGGTGCTGTCGGCGCTGCGGTCACCACTGTCTCGGGCAACGGTGGCGCCGGTGGCGCCGGCTATGACGCCGCCAGTGACGCCGGCGCGGTCGGTGGTACCAGCGGTGGCAATGGCGGTGCCGGTGGTAACGGTGGCTCGGCCGGTAACGGTGGCAATGGTGGTGCCGGTGGTGACGGCAAGACCGGTGTCGGCGGCGATGGTGCCGCTGGGACTGCGGGCGATGCCAACAATCCCAACGGCGGCACCGGCGGCACGGGCACTGCCGGCGGTAACGGTGGTAAGGGCGGTGCAGGCGGAACCGGTGGGCTGTTGATATCCAACGTCGCCGGCAACGGTGGCGCCGGCGGCGACGCCGGTGATGGCGGTGATGGCGGTACCGGCGGTGCCGGTTACAGCCCGACCGCGGCGGGCGCCAACGGTGGCAACGGCGGCAACGGTGGGCTGGCCGGATCGGGCGGCAACGGTGGTGCCGGCGGCAACGCTGGAACCGCACGGTCCGGCGCCGTGGTGGGCGTCAACGGCGACGGCGGCAAGGGCGGTAGCGCCGGGACGGCCGGCGCGGGCGGCAATGGCGGGCGCGGTGCCGATGGCAATGCCGCCACTCCCAACGGTGGTCGCGGTGGCAACGGAGGTGATCCGGGCACCGTCGCCGGCGGCGGCGGCAGCGGTGGCGCGGCCGGGACCACCGCCGGTGGCGGCGGAACTGACGGGGTCGGCGGTAGCGGTGGTGCACCGGTTGGCATCGCGTCCGGTAACGGCGGCGCCGGCGGCAATGGCTACAACCCGGCCGGCGACGCTGGCGCGGCAGCGGGCACCAATGGCGGCGTCGGCGGCGCCGGTGGCGACGGCGGCCTGATAGGCAATGGTGGCAACGGTGGTGCGGGCGGTAACGGCAAGGTCGGCGCCGATGGCTACACGGCTCCGACAGGCCAGGCGGCCACCGGTGGTACCGGTGCCACCGGCGCAAACGGCACCCAGTCCGGGCAGATCGGCGGCAACGGCGGCAACGGCAGCAACAACAGCTGCGCGAAGTTCTTGGGGTGCGACGACTTCTATGCCGGTAATGGTGGCAAGGGCGGTGACGGAGCGGCAGGAGCAGACGGCGGACGCGGCGGAACAGGCGGACAGGCCGACGCAGAGACCGGCGGTACCCGTGGCAAGGGGCATGGCGGCGTTGGCGGTGACGGTGGTGACGGTGGCGACGGCGCGGACGGTACTGCCGGTGGTGCTGGTGGCGCTGGCGGGGCCGGCGGCAAGGGCGGTGCGATCTCCGGAGATGGCGGCGCCGGTGGCGCCGGTGGCGCCGGTGGTAACGGGGGTGCCGGCGAGAAGGGCGCGTCGGGCGGTAATGGCGGCAACGGCGGCAAGGCGACCAACGCTCAAGGCTCGGGCCACTCATACGGCGGTGACGGCGGTGATGGCGGCACTGGCGGTGACGGCGGTGACGGTGGCAACGGCGGTAACGGTGGCGCCGGCGGTGCCGGCGGTGGTGTAGCCGCCGGTGGATCTGGCACTAGCGGTGCCACGGGCGCTGGCGGCGACGCCGGTACCGGTGGTGCGGCCGGAGGTGCCGGGGCGGGCGGCGTCCACGGCAACGGCGGACAGGCCACCAGCACCATCGGCACTGTTGGCACAACCAACGGATCCAACGGAATCGACGGGGCCGGAGGCACCGCTGGCACGAAGGGTACGGACGGTACCCATGGCTAACTACGTTCTCCCGCAGTTCATTTCACGCCCGCGCCGCTTCGTCGGCGCCGAAAACTCAACCAACTGATTCGGAATCAAGGCAGATAGGCGTCGTACTCATGGCTCGTAAGCGTCGTAGCTCAGGACAGCACGTCAACCGTGGCAATGCGGGGCGTCGTGCAGTCGGCGCTGCCGGGGCAGTCAGTGCGTTTTTGGCGTTCGGGGTGGTGCCACAGGCCCAGGCCGATTTCGGTGTGGAGGACTTGCTCGATCCGGGCGCGTGGGGGTCGTTGTTCGACTCCAACACAGGGGACTCGGACTTCAACTGGAGCCAGCTGTTCACCGGCGACGAGGTCAGCACTGCGCTGAGTGCGGCTTACACCGAGCCGGGCTCTGCGCAGGCTTGGCTTGGCGATCCGCTCAACATCACCGACCTGATCGACCGGTGGTGGTACGAGCCGTTTCACACCGGGCTGGTGAATTGGATCGAGAGCCCGTTCGGGACGCAGGTCGACAACTTCATCAACACGTGGTTCGGCTTCGGTTCGATCATCATCGGCAACGGCGCTGCGGGCACCGCGTCGGATCCGGATGGTGGGGATGCCGGGTGGTTGTTCGGTGACGGTGGCGCAGGCTATGACGGCTCACTGACCGGTGTCGCCGGCGGCGACGGTGGTGACGCGGGGTGGCTGGGCAACGGCGGTGCCGGTGGTAACGGCGGGGATGGCTTCGCCGGTGGTGATGGCGGTGCCGGTGGTTGGTGGAACGGTGTCGGTGGTGCTGGCGGCAATGGCGGTACCGGCGCCAACGGTGGTGACGGCGGTGTCGGTGCCGGGTTGATGTTCGGCATCGGTGGTGCCGGCGGCGCTGGTGGTACCGGCGTGACCGGCACCGCGGGTACGGCCGGTGTGACCGGCGTCAATGGCGGTGTCGGTGGTGTCGGCGGCAACGGTGGTGTCGGGGGCAACGGCGGCGCGGGTGGGGCGTCGAAGTCGTGGGTGATCGGCGCCGGCGGCAAGGGCGGCGCGGCCGGAAACGGTGGCGCCGGTGGCGTCGGCGGCGAAGGCCTGGGCGGCACCACCGGTGACGATGGTGCGGCCGGCACCTTCGCCGACGGCGGGGACGGCAATGGCGCCAACGGCACGTCCGGTTCTGACGGTGCCAATGGCGGGGCCGGCGGCAATGGTGGCGCGGCAGGAACTGCTGGGGCCGTGGGGGTCACGCACTCCTTGTTCGGCTACGACGGCGCCTCGGGTGTAGCCGGTCAGGTCGGCGCCGGCGGCAATGGCGGTACCGGCGGCGCGGCCGGCACCGGCGGCACTGGCGGCGCCGGTGCCACCGGTACCGCGGATCATCTCGACGGTGGCACGGGAGGCAATGGCGGTGATTCGGGTGCCGTCGGTATCGGCGGTGCCGGCGGCGTGGGTGGCACGACCGGCCAGCAGGGCAGTAATGGAGCTGCGGCGATCGGTGCCAGCAACGGCGGTCGGGGCGGCGATGGCTATGACGCCGCCGCGGACCCGAACGCCATAGCCGGCACTGCCGGTGGCAACGGTGGAGCGGGCGGTAACGCCGGCCTCCATGGCTTCGGCGGCGTGGGCGGTAACGGCGGCAACGGTGCCACGGGCTCGGCCGGGGTTAGCAGCACCACGGCCGGGGTGGACGGGACCGACGGTGGTAACGGTGGAGCGGGCGGTAACGGCGGCGCCGGCGGCCTGAATGAGGACGGGACGCACGCCGCCACCGGTATCGGTGGTGATGGTGGCGCCGGCGCTAAGGGCGGTGACGGCTACACCGGTCTCAGTGGTGTGACCCCGGGGGCTGATGGCGAGTCGGGCACCAACGGTGGTGCCGGCGGTAGCGGTGGCGCCGGCGGCACGGGTTCGGTTGCGGGCAGCCAGGGTGTCGGTGGCGCCGGTGGCAATGGCGGTAGCGGCGGAAATGGTGCGGACGGTTCCACGGGTGCCGACGGTAATGCGCTCGACCACAACGGAACTGCTGGCGGCGACGGTGGCAAGGGCGGTAACGCCGGTGCCGGCGGTGCTGGTGGTCAGGGCGCCGGCGGTGCGGCGGGCGGCGGTTCTGACGGCAACGCGGGCGCCGGTGGCAACGGTGGCGCGGGCGGTAACGGCCTTGCGGGCGTTGACAGTTCGACAGCCGGGGTGGACGGGACCGCCGGCGGTAATGGTGGCGCGGGCGGTAACGGCGGCGCCGGCGGCCTGGATGTGGACGGCATCACTTACGCGGCGACCGGCATCGGTGGTGATGGTGGCGCTGGCGCTAAGGGCGGTGACGGCTACACCGGTCTCAGTGGTGTGACTCCGGGTGCTGATGGCGAGTCGGGCACCAACGGTGGTGCCGGCGGTAGCGGTGGTGCCGGCGGCACGGGTTCGGTTGCGGGCAGCCAGGGTGCCGGTGGTGCCGGTGGCAATGGTGGTAGCGGTGGAAACGGTGCGGCCGGTTCGACGGGTGCCGATGGTAATGCGCTCGACCACAACGGAATTGCCGGCGGCGACGGCGGCAGGGGCGGTAACGCCGGTGCCGGTGGTGCCGGTGGGCAGGGTGCCGACGGTCCGGCGGTCGGTGGTTCTGACGGCAGCGCCGGTGTCGGTGGCAACGGTGGTGCCGGCGGTAACGGTCTTGCGGGCGTTGACAGTTCGACGGCCGGGGTGGATGGCACCGCCGGTGGTAGCGGTGGCCTGGGCGGCAACGGTGGTATCGGTGGTCTGCTCGCGGGCAGCACCACTGACCATGCGGCCTCCGGTGCTGGCGGCGCTGGTGGCGACGGCGCTAAGGGCGGTAATGGTTATACCGGTCTTAGTGGTGTGATCCCCGGCGCCAGTGGCGAGTCGGGCACCAATGGTGGCGCCGGTGGCAATGGTGGTGCCGGTGGTAGCGGTTCGACGGCCGGCACACATGGCGTTGGTGGTGTGGGCGGTAATGGCGGTAGCGGCGGCAATGGTGCTGCCGGTGGTGCTGGCACCGATGGGACTGTCGGCAACGTCAATGGCACGGCCGGTGGTAGCGGTGGCAATGGTGGTAATGCCGGTTCCGGTGGTGCGGGCGGGCAGGGGCCGACGGGTGCTGCAGCCAGCGGTAGCAATGGCAATGCGGGCACCGGCGGCAATGGTGGTCAGGGCGGCAAGGGCCTTGATGGCACTACCAGCACGACCGCCGGAGTGGATGGCACTGCTGGTGGCAGCGGTGGCAAGGGCGGCAACGGTGGTACCGGTGGCCTGCTCGCGGGCGGCACCACTGACCATGCGGCGTCGGGCACCGGTGGTGATGGTGGCGCCGGTGGTAAGGGCGGTAATGGTTTCACCGGTGGTAATGGCCTGACTGCGGGTGCTGATGGTGTCAGTGGCACCAATGGCGGTGCCGGTGGCAATGGTGGTGCCGGGGGTAGCGGTTCGACTGCCGGCACGCATGGTGCTGGTGGTGTCGGTGGCAATGGTGGCTCCGGTGGCAATGGTGCGGCTGGTTCGACCGGTGCCGATGGCACGTCGGGCAGCGTCGATGGAACCGCTGGGGGCAATGGCGGCAACGGTGGTAACGCCGGAACTGGTGGTGCCGGTGGTCAGGGTCCGACGGGTGCTGCGGCTAATGGCACTGACGGCAATGCGGGCACCGGTGGTAACGGTGGCCAGGGCGGCAACGGGCTTGCGGGCGTTGACAGCTCGACTGTTGGGGTTGCTGGCACTGCCGGCGGTGATGGTGGCAAGGGCGGCAATGGTGGTCAGGGTGGCTTGCTCGCGGGCAGCGCCACTGAGCGCGCGGCTTCCGGTGTCGGTGGCAATGGTGGTGCCGGCGCTAAGGGCGGTAACGGGTTCACCGGTGGTAATGGCCTGACTGCGGGTGCTGATGGTGTCAGTGGCACCAATGGCGGTGCCGGTGGCAATGGTGGTGCCGGGGGTAGCGGTTCGACTGCCGGCACGCATGGTGCTGGTG
>Ga0182738_1004848_pt1 | contig 14637 bp, 12 predicted proteins | sample eDN5th30CBELigMG_FD_128876 | JGI IMG/M metagenome (GOLD analysis project Ga0182738, IMG submission 128876) | Enriched Miracle-Growth compost microbial communities from Emeryville, California, USA - eDNA 5th pass 30_C BE-Lig MG (version 2)... ... | reverse complement strand
TCACTCCAAACTGTGTTTGATGATATGATTTATAACCTTCTTCCAAACAAAATGATCCATGATTCCGCCAAAAACTGAATTTTTATCCTAGTTTCAAGACACCTCTCTTTTTAAATTCTGCTTTATTAAGAGTTTAAACCTGATAGCGGGGTGAGTGATTCAGAACCATATTTTGATTATTTTCCTCAATTTCACACTTATCAATTTCTACATACCAAACTCAATCCAATTCTCTCCTCAAAAAGCAATTACTACTGAGAACCACTTTATTTAGTTGAAGCTTTCTTGGTTTCAACGGTTCAGTTTCTTGCCTCGCATTCTCCCAATGATATCACTCCCCCTGTCTATGTAAATCTCCACAAGAAGAGTTTATTAAACCATTAAACTTGATTGCGTTGTGAACAAATTAACACTTTCATTTCTTCACTTTTAAAACCTTTGGAGATTCCATGAACTGCAACACACAAGACTTTTATTTTCCCTCCTCAATGTTTCTCAGGTCGAATTGGGTTGCGGAAATGATGCAAGGCAGCCAGATTTCAACCAGGAATACCTTCCTAGTAACAAGACAAAACACCGTTAATATTGCCGCCTTCCTCGAATCCAAAAAGCATCCTTAAAAATCAATTTTCCAGATATTCTAGTCATTGTAATTTTGAAAAACTCTTCCTTCGTTTATTCACTCCATTTATACAAAGAAAAGGCCTTTCACTGAATCCCTGTTTATTCAAGGCAATATATACAAAATTATTAATTTACAAATTATCCTGAAAGTAGAGGGAAAAGGAACAATCCCGCTAAATTGGAGCCTTATTAAATTTGTATTTGTATCGTGACTTGAATAATTGACTCGTTAGTATTTCTCAAATTAGGTTGGCTTTTCATCTTTGATGCATGACCTTCACAACATTCATCTTTCAGAGTTCAAGTTCTTTCAAAAATTCCATTTCTTCTACTACAGTCACAAAGATAATCAAACTTACTTCTTGTTGAGACAAAACAAATCTGGTCAATACTCTGAAATTAGAGGCCATCTTGAGCAACATGACCCTGCTATTCTCTTTTCCGTTGGAAGAAAAATCATGGAAATCAGCTCTGGCCTGTTGACACAGCAAAATTTACAATTCTTTGCTCACAATTCCCCTCATTCCACTGTTAGCAGAGATATGCTTCAATTTTGCAAACCTAGACAACAAATGGTAAACTCCTTTTGCATATTTGTTTCACCAGACTAACCACCATTTTTAGCCCATTTTACAAAACTCCAAATTATATCAAAAATTTATTGAAGACACCTTCGAAACGATGCAGTCTTACCAAGAAAAGAAGAATGATGATGCATATTTCTTTGTTGAAATTCCTTTTGTCGATTTGGAAAAGCTCCATAGCTTTTGTAAAGACAACTCCATCAGCACTGCTCTCCAACTTAAATACGTCTCCTCTCAAGATATCCTCTCCTTAGATCTCTTGAAAGAGTTATTTACCCCAGAATTAACTTGTTTTGTTCAAAAATATATTGAAAAAGCAGAACCTATTCCGATCAAAGCTCGATATGCTGTTGTCTGTATCTTGACTACTCCTACCAATTACCGAACTATGGGCTTAATTGGCTCTTATTACAAAAAACATGGAGAACAATGGAAATTCTACAGATTCCCACTTGAAGAGCCATCGATCGAAGAACTCAGTCAATTGGATGGTAACATTACTTGGCTAAAAAAATTCACTAAACTCCTTAGGACTTTTGATTCCTGGAGCCACAGTTTGTGCAGCAGATAAGAGCTTGATCTGGCGAGAAAAGCTTCTTAAATTAATTCAAACTGTTTACAATGAATATCCATTGTGTAGGATTCTTGGTACCTGCTTTGGTATTCAGATTGTCGCTGAAGCCCTCAATGGAAAGTGCGAAAGAATGCGTGAGCCTATCAGAGGTTCTTCAAAGCTCGAAATAAAACAGGAGTTTTGGGAACTTCCTTACGTCAAGCAACTCGGAGTAAAACCAATGGAAAGTATGCTTGTTTCAAAATCTCACTTTGATGCAGTCACTAAAGTTCCCGATATGATGACAGTCTATGCGTACATATGATTTTCATTTTTAAATTAATTCTCCAAATGTAGATCTTCTGAAGCTTGCTCAGTCGAAATTATGGGTGTTGAAGATAGACTTCTTGCATTTCAAGGTCATCCTGAAATCAACGAGTCATGGACAGCCTGTCTGATCTATCAGGCAACCAACGAAAAAATGAAATTCAACGTATATTATGAAGACATCAAAAAGAAATATTTTCAAGAAAAATTTGAACATGAACTCTGGTTAAAAATTGTTTATAGTTTCTTCAAACAAAAAGTACTCAAAAATTAATTCTAATAATTAACAAAATTAATTAATAACACAAAATTGCAGTGTCAGTACATATTTTCTTATTTTATGTTCATCTTTATTCTCTTTTACTTTTTTCTCATAAACCATTATTTCACATATTCAACAATTGAATTGATTCCTTTCCTTTCCGAGAAAAACATTTTTTTGGAAATGAAGTTGAGTGAGAATTTATTTATCGGTAATAATCATTTTACTCTAGTATATAAAATCTTTATATTATATGAGTTCTTTTGATAGATAGAGACAAATCTTTAATTGCTCATCATCTTACAATGAAATATTTTATAAAAGAGTGGGAGTCAAAGTTTATTTAGCAGGTTGGTTCTTTTCAATCAACTTGGCCAATTCAGCTTCTTCCAAGTTTCTGCCTCTGACAGTTCCATCTTGTCTTTTAACGATGGTCATGATTTCAACTATTTTTTGTTATTTATAAAAATCTCCGAACAAATTATTACTTTTTTCAGTAGTAAGGGTGGCAGTCAAGGCCTTGGCCAAAGTTTGAACAGCCAAGTCCAAACCGTCTTCCAAAGTCAAATCATCCTTATATTTTTCCTTCAAATAAGAGTTGGCAGCTTCGTTGTTGTTTCCTTTAGATATCATTTTAAAAGACGTGATTTTCATGGTTTTACCGATAGCCTTAGCTTTCCAGCCGACGTAGTTACCGCTGGGGTCAGAACTGTAAAGTTGGTAGCCAGCTTCGTGATCATGGCCTGCATAGAGGAAAGCAGCGCCAAAAGGTCTCATACCTTTTTTTGTTTCAAAAAACGACTCAAACTAATCTCTTACCTCCGACTTGGGTGTATCTTTGCTTAAGATCGCAAATGTTTTGAATGAGTTGCTCAATAGGTTGGATATCTCTGAAAGCAAATCTATATTGTTGACCAGTTAATCTACGCAGTTTAAGACCAAACCTCAACTTTTTTCTTACCTAGCGTAATCAATGAGGTAGTTGGCATCAGCAGTTACACCAGAAACGACACAGTACAAGTGCTTGTCCAAAGCGTAAATCTTCTCACTTTGCTTGCCTTTTTAAAAAATTCAGCATCCCAAAAACTATATCACTTTACTTTGCTCCAACAAGGCAGAAACAGTTTGCTTTTCAGTTGCGAGGATGATACCAGCGGGAGTCAAAACACCGATAGCAGATCCGGCTTTGTTAATGGCTTCCATAGCATATTCGACTTGCTTAAGACGACCTTGGCGCTTTTAAACAAAATATAAACTCAAAATACCTTCTTGATCGAAGGAAGTAGTACGAGCATCAAATCTTCTTGACTAAAAACTTTCAAAATACGAAAAAAATGGGGACATTACCATTTCGCTTTAAGAATATTAATTTAGTTATATAGCTTGTTTAGATTAAACAGCCCTATGAAACTTATATTTTTGTCAGCTCAAAAATTATTTGAAAATAAAAAAGGTATAAGAATTTGCAAGTGTTTAAATATCTTCTACTTAATTATATCGTAATCAGCTTGACATCTCAAACCTCCAAACGCGACTTTTAAAAATTCTCTTCTTTCGATTTTCATTCCTTCCTTCTTTGACTGAATCGTCATAAACAAAATTTTTCTTTGAAATGGGATTTTTAAAAAAAGGAAAACCTTAACATTTTTTTTAAATAAAATATAAACTGGTAGAGAGATTTCATTAAAAAATTCTCAAGAATCTTTTCTTACATTTTTTAAGAAATAAATGTGAAAAGCAATTTTATTAATGGTGCAGGGAAAAAAGCCACATACATGAGGTTCAACTCTTCAAATACTTTACTTTAAATAAAAAAAAAATCTATCCAAATTTTTATTCAAGAGGCTGATAGTTATATCTGAGATCGTCAGCGTTTTGACAGCACATAGCCCGACAATTGAACCACCAACTGCAACTTCTGCCTTCAACTTCAATAGGAATGTAATCAGTTTCTGTTGATATTGAACTAAAGTCTCTCCTCTATAGAAAAAGTTATTGAGATCAATCTCCAAATTGTTCTATTCTACCTGTTCGTGATTTCCCTTTTCTGAACCTGGATTAAATCCATATCTCTCACTTGTTGTTTTACCGCTCAAAAAGTTACGAATTTGCACCAAATTAAGAGCCCTATGAAATTAACTTAGATAATGTTGATTGCCATTTTTACATTAAGGGGAAGATGAACATTCCAGCAACAACCATATCACTGATACAAAATATTTCCTTTAGAGAAAACAGCAATTGTTCTGTCAAATATTCATTCTCAGGGATCAGAGAATGGGAGTGAGTTTTCGTTGTCAAATCTAAAACGAATTATAAAAAAATTTTCTTGGTTCATCAATTTACGGAAAAAGCCGATAATGAATAATAAGGCAAGGCAGATTGTAATGGAGAGAATAAAGAGAATAAAGAATTTATGGTTTCTAAGAAATTAGAATTATTTCAATTTCAAGTCTTACCTTGCTCCGACACAATTATTCACCCAAGGGCAGTGGTGATCGAACACTGCAACACATCTGTTGCAATATTCACAATGCTTTGATCTTTTTGGTTTCACGATAACACACTCAGGGCAAATGTGTTTTGCTTCATTTTTAATCAGCAGATTCTGAGATAATTTTTTAGACCACCCTCATTCAACGACAAAAAAACCCACCAGAACATTATTCTTGTGAGGATTCTCCATGTATCCTGGATTCTTCAATGCGACCATCAAGAACATCAAAAATGCAAAGGAAGTAGCGATTTCAAATGCTGTTTTGAACCTTTCATCACTTACAACTAATTGCAAAATTTAGAGTGGAAAAAAATTTGTTTCGTTTTACATGGAAAGACAAACAAGAAATTGCCCACAATAAAAGTCAAAAATAGCAAAATAAAAGAAGATATCGTGTATCTTGTTCTCTTCTTTTGTAAACTTGGCTTAATATTCAAGAACTCCACAAAACAACCTCGACCTTTCTATAACAAAGATTAGATCTTCATCCTCACAAATTTCATTTTACCAATAATTGAATAATATTATTATATTGATTTTCTCGAGCAATGTCGATAGCTAGTCTCCCTTCTTTATCCTTCGAAGACGTTAATATTTTCTCCTTCATGGTGAGAATCTTACCCTGATGGTTTTGTCGGCACCTTTAACTAAAACTCTTCTGACAACTCTGGCGTTGCCTGAAAGCACAGCAAGATGTAAAGAAGTGAATCCAGACTCAAGATCCTTTTCATCAAGAGAACAGCGCCAAGAAGTCAAGAAGTTTGTCGCATTTTCCATTCTAAACCAGTCAGGTTATTATTCTCATTCAAACTTTACCCGAGGAAAGCTGCCCAGTGCAAAGGTGTGCTCCCTTTGTCATCCCTTTCGTATATTGACATTCCCTTTTCTCTAAAATAAGCCTCAAATTAAATTAAGTCCCAAATTTCTTCCAAATTATTGTACCAAAGAAACTGGTTGATCTCCTTGTGCAGCAATATGAACTACACTTAAACCTACAAATCGTCAAAAAATTATTCTTCAAATATTTTTGCGACCTTGATTATTCTTCACTGCGAAATCAGCGCCATGTGATTCTAGGAGCTTTATCAATTCCTATGGATGGTTGAGATTTTCAGCACTTTGAACAAAAAAATTTACAATGTTTCCTTTGAATGATGCAAAATGCATTGGAGTAAATCCTTCGTCAGTTCTGCAGTTTACCCATGCTCTGATCTTTGATTCGGCAACGTTTTGACTTTTAATATGGGCGAATAACAAATTGCAAATTTTTTGTTGATTATTGAGACATCCAATGTGGATCACTATTCAAAATAAGTTTTTTCTCCTCAAATCTGCGATCTCTTTTACATGTGTAAAGTTTTGAATCCCTCATTTTAATGATATCAGTATCAGGATTTTTAGATAAATAGTCCTGAAGTCTTGTAAAACGATTGCTTCGTGCAAGATGAACCAAATATTCTTCGGGTGACTCAAAAACTCGAGATACTGCTGTTGGTCTATTTGACAGAGTGCTATCACTTAAAGAAGGGCGGTGACTTTGTGTTGTTAGTTCGCTCATATTCTCAGCTCAATAAAAATTATTTTCTTTAAACCTTGAATAAAGTCTCTGATATATCAGTATTAAAACGTTCATACTTTTTACCCAAACTATTTCTTCATTTTTGTTGAATCCTTGAGGCACAGGAGGCCAGATATTTTATTTTAAAAGAGATTTTTTAAATTATGAACAATACAATCGTCATTCTGAGCAAAATATGGCCAGATTTTTATTCATAAAAATTCAGAGTTTTTTTTCACAGAGGAGGGAGAAAAGAAAATGAATAATTTTTTTCAATGAGGAGAATTGATTCAACTCTAAAGAGGATATCAAGAAAAATCCCCTATCCCACCCTTTTATCAATCAAGTTCATCTCAGAGAGCTTGAAAAAACATGAGGTTTCTCTTGAATTCAAAATTCTATTTTCAAGCGACCTTGTGGTTGTCTCAGCAGCAGACATTGAATCACCAGATTTACACTTTCTGACTTTTATTTATTAAGCCATCTAATCTTATAAATCTTGATTAAAATATCAAAATAAAATCAAGCTATGGCTAGTAAAAGAGGTATCCAACCTTCCTTCTAACTCAACTCTAACGTTATTTTCTTCAGGAAGAGGTGGTCAAGTCGGTACCAAGCTTAAGGTCTCTTTGGGTCTTGCTCAAGGTGCTTTGATTAACTGCGCTGATAACACTGGTGCCAAGAATTTATTCATCATCTCCGCTTTCGGTATTAAGGGTCACTTGAGCAGACTTCCCTCTGCTTCTGCCGGAGATATGGTTCTTGTCTCAGTCAAGAAGGGTAAGCCCGAACTCAGAAAGAAGGGTAAGAATCAACAAATCGCCTCAAACCTTTATTAACCCAATTATCTAGTCTTACAAGCCGTTGTTGTTAGACAAAGAAAGCCCTGGAGAAGAAAGGAAGGTATCTTCATCTACTGCGAAGGTATAAAATCAGTTTTCCTCCCAATAATCTCATTTTCTTCCTAGATAACGCTGGTGTCATCGTCAACCCCAAGGGTGAAATGAAGGGATCTGCCATCACTGGTCCCGTCGCTAAGGAATGCGCTGATATCTGGCCCAAGGTCGCTTCCGCTGCTGGTTCCATCATCTAAACAATTTGCAATATGTACCTTCTCTTAATTGTAAAACATATATGTGATGATTGCCCTGCAAGCACACGGCAAGTACTCTGCATAGAACATTAAACCTTGAGAAGAAAAATCTCATCATTAATGGTTAGAAAGTTGTTTATAGGTTGAATCCAAATCATCTGTGGTGTAATCATCACAATATCCAAAAGTTAATTTTTTCTGATCCTGTGAAGTGAAAATCACTTCTTCAATAAACTCTCTGACTTTGACTTGATTTTTGCCTTGTCCTCTCTCTTTTCTCTCTCCAAAATTTTAATTAAGTAATCCACCACAACAACGTTTTAAACTTCTCAATTAAAGAAAGAGAGAGATGGTTCAATATTTATGACAGTAGGCATATGGCAGAATTTAGTTTAAATTTTTTATATTTATATAAAGGATACACTATAAAATTTTTTTTTTTAAAGTACTTATCTAAAAAATATTACAATTTTTTGAATCGCCTTTATTCCAAAGGACATTCATAAACATTTCAGGAGCTAAACCATTTTTATGCATGGAGCTTCCAACTTGATAAGCTATATTTTAATTAAAAAAAAAATCTCCAAAAAAATTACTTTGTCTGAGCCGTTTTAAAGTGGTATTGATGACAGTATCATCTTCAATTCTGAGCTCATCTCTCACCAAAAATTCGTCAAATGGCATCTCTTTGAAGGACGTCTGTAATAATATATATTCAATATTATCAAAGCCATTGTCAATGAAATTTTCATTGTATTCTTCAAATCCCAAGCCTCTTAACCATTGTTGGATTGAGGGACATGTGAAGCGTGAATTCTTTGAATTAAGCTCAGTCTTAAAAATTCCAGTTCTCGAAAAGAGCCCACTATCTAATCAAATTAAATATAAACCCCCAGTCTGTGTTTACCTTCTCGGAGTTTCATGATTATACGACAACGGTGACCAAGTTTATCAATACCAAATTTGCACAAAAGATCCTTGAAAATGATGGGACAGTGGCTGTAATCTTGTCTAAATTTGCTGTAGCTACTATAACCAGTATCAATGAAATTCAGCTTCAAATCTTCTAATCCAATTGATTTCAACCAATCAATCATTGAGAGATCTGAAGTAAATTCAAAGCATTCATAACTATTGTCCTCATCAAAAATGCTACTTTTTTGTGCACTTGAATCCTTAAAGAGATTTTTGAAGCTTGTATTAAACAACCTGCTAGCAGAAAGACTCTGTCTTGATGTAGGCGTAAATATATATTTAATATTTTGAGCAGAAGCAATTGCTTTAGTCGTGAATGATTCATACAAAGGTTTTGTTCCTTGTGGAGTTGTCAAGCTTAAAGAAGCTTGTTCTCCGCTATGATTGAGAGAAGTCATATCCAAATGAGTGTTATTGAGAGTTAAATTGCATTTTTCACTCTTGGAATGAGAAAGTGTTAATGTTTTGTACTTTGAAGGGAAATCACGTTTCATCTCTGGAGATCCTGGTGGGTGGCTTTCTGGGGCCAAATTTCCAGTCAGCAATTTTGATTCTGGCAAGCGACTGTCAGTGTCAATGATACTTTCTGTTTTGACAGGAACTGGGACTGAATTTGCTTTCTGCAAACTTCCAAGAGTCAAGTTCTCCTTCAATTTCAGAGGTTCTTCTTGATGTACTTCGACCCTTTTTGATTCTTGACGTTTTTTTACTTCTGATATCTTTGAAGCGATTGCATCAATATTGGACAATGGCAAGCATTGACTTTGGCTCTTTTTATGACTGTTTAGAGGTGGTTGTTCATTTAATTTTGCTTTCAAGGTCAGGATTCTATCTCGAATGTTTTGTGAGGATCTCATATCTTTCTCTTCATTTTCTCTCCATTCAATTTTTTTAGACTCTCTCAAAACATCTGATTTCTTTTCAATTTCAATTACAACCAAAGAACTTCGAAGATCAGATTCTCTGCTCATGTGATTCACCGTTAAATTTGTTCTATCCCCCAACACCGAAACCGGAGCTTTTTTCATAGTCGTTTCTTTTGAAACCTCTTGGCTCAGGTCCACTTTTGGTTCTTCTTCTTTCTTTTTGAGCACTCTAGTTTTATTGACTTCAACTCTTCGATGTAAACTTGATGGTTGGGTTGGTGGTTGTTTCCTTGGAATATTTTCCTTATTTTCTAGATCTCGTTTTGGTTGAATATTATTATGTACCTGAGGACCAACAGGTTCCTTCGGTAATAATCTCTCTTTTGGCATCTTATTTGTGATTTCTCTCATTTGAGAATGAATTGGAGGATTCGGCTCTTTGATTCTATCTTTTTTTGGTAATGGTTCTTCAACTACCTTTGATATAACTTTTTCTGTCGAATTCACAAGTCTTTGAGGTTCTCTTCCCCACTAAATTGATGAGATCATTTCACCAAACTCCCATTACCTTGTCTTTTATTTCCAAACTTGCATTGTTTTTCAATAATAATTCGTATATCTCAACGTTATTGTTATTACTCGCAAAATGTAATGGCGTTCTTCCCAACTAGATCAAAATTTTCATCCCAAGCTTCAAAAAGATATCGCTACCTTGTTTTGAACACTCACTTCTGGTTGATATTGCATCATTATTTTCATTGCATTTGCATGATTTTTCTTACAAGCAATATGTAAAGGTGTATTCCCATCCTATTCAAAAAGACTTGGATAGACTTTAGTCTCATATTTACGGATTGTTTGACATTAGGATTTGCTCCACTTTTTAAAAGGAGAGAAATGAATTCAGGCTTTCCAATTTCAGCAGCATAATGCAATGGTGTTTCACCAATCTATTCACAATTAATGCAATTTCTCAAAATAAATACTACTTTATTTGGTAAGTTGGGATCAGCACCTTTCTCCAATAAGAATTTAGCAATCTCAATTTGCTCATAAACAATGGCTTTGTAAAGAACAGTCCAGCCGATCTAGAGCAAATGAATTAAAAATCAAATTTTGAAATCCTTCTTATTACGTTTGGATCAAGAGTGTTTATTGAAGAAGAATCATGTTGATATGCTTGACTCACCATATTCAAGTCAAATGTTTTGATACTCTCATGAAGACTGAGAGCTGATTTTGAATTTGATAAAGCCATAAGTTTAATTTGAATTTTTATTTATCTGTTTATTTAGAGGGACTTATCTGTTTATTTGTTTGAATACAGAAGATAATCTAATTTCAAATTCAACAGAAGAAAAACAAAATCCTTTCCCAAGCGAAAGATAATTTCAGTCAGTCAGTCAAGTTATACAACAACAACAACAATTATATTTCAAAAATAAGGTGAAATAAACTTTATCAATCACAAAATCCCAAAAAAAGATACAGGTTGTATGTATAATTAGCATTACGAGCAAAGTTCTTGTTTAACGGATCAGGTGAAGATAATACTTTAAATGAAAGAGTAAGTTAATAATAATATATCAAAAAATCGTTTTTATTATTTATAATAGTTACTAACCGGTGTATGTGTGTGCTTGGTGAAACAACTCCATTTCTTTATTTTAATTACAAAATCGTGGTAAACCCTATGGTTTCGTCTCCTTCAGCTTCATCGTTGATCCAAAGGACTGGAAGCTGAAATGGACCGCGTTGTTTGGTTAGAAAAACTTGTATATGCATAGCTGCCGCCGTTGTTATTAGAAGACACTGATTGCTTCAACTGTGGAGTCACCATTCCACTTGGAACTGTAGACACTGAATTTATATCATAGTTATACCCGTTAAATAGTCCTTGAGAAATTTATTAGGATTTTTGATGCAAAATAAATCCAACCTTGGATGGAGTTTCTACGAAGTAAAATAGCATTTTGCTTCATCACTTCAGAATTTTCATCATCAAAGTTATTATTGGCCATGCTTTGTCTGAGTTCAAGTTCGTTCTCCTGAGATAGAATTTTACACCTTGCCAAATCTTAAAAATTCTCTTACGTTGGGAATGAATGGTGACTCGAGCTCTTTATTGTAAAGTTTATCCCAAGGATAATTCTTTAACCATGGATGATTTTTAATTTCATGGGGCCCGTCCTGTCCTAGACGGTTCATTGGCTTTCTTTGGATCAACTATTTGAAATTAAATTTTTTCAAAAATTAAAATCCCAACTCTGTTAATAAAGTCAGCAGCTTCAATTGACCATCCTTCTGGAATGTCAGCTCTCTTAATTTGCACTTGCTTTGACAAAATCTGGTCTCTGATTTCCTTCCTGTCTCTTCCCAAATATGGTCTCTAATAAATTTTTATTATTTTCAAAAAGGCTCCCAATCAATACCTTGCCAATCATGCATTCATAAGCGATAACACCAAGAGCATAGTAATCGACGGCAACTCCGTGGTTTTGTCTGCACATAACTTCAGGAGCTAAAAAATAAATATTTCTCGAAGTTTGTGGGTTTTATACCCATATAACCGGGCGTTCCGCTTGTGTCTGTTGCGTTATCTGGTCTCCACACTCTGGCGATACCAAAGTCTGTCACTCTTAAATATCCTGCAAAATCTCATTTTCACGTCCCATAAAAACCCTACCTTGAGAGTCAAAAACCAGATTCTCGGGCTTGATGTCTCTATGTAGGATGCCTTGATTATGGATGTATTCCAACCCACAAATAATAGAAGCGACAAAGAATTCTATCACAATCAGTTAGCCAAACCTATTTCTTGCCAACACAGTCTTACTTGTTTGTTCTTCGTTGAATTTCTTACGACGAGAAATGTGGTAACGTAAATCTCCACCTGTCATCAGATCCATCACCAAGAAAAGGTTCTCTCGGTCTTGGAAAGCGTAAACCATGTTCACCAAGTATCTATGAAAAATTACTTTCGGCAGTTGAACGAATAGTACGGGTGTTTAAGCACACTAAGTAGATGTCTTTCATTCATAACAGAACTCACACTCTTCTTGGATATAACTCTATTTTTCTTGTTAAAACCGTCAAGCTGTCTCAATGATGTTACCTGGACTTTGCCATCTCCTTCATAGCATAAACTTGCTTGCTATTTTTCTTCTCAACTTTCCATACCTAATAATTACAGTAAGTTAAGGCAAACAAACTCAAGTTACTTTTCCGAAACCACCTCTACCAATCACATAGTGGAAAACAAAGTTGTTGACAGATAATGCTATCGAAAATATTAAGCCGGGAGAAACTTTACAAAGTCTAACTTGATGTTTTTTCAGGTGCTTCTGTCTTAAAGTTGCAATTTCCCATTGAAATTAACTAATAAATTATATAAAATCCAATTTAACTATGTTGTTTTAATTAACACCCAAGAGGCTCTTAAGGATCGTATTAAATAAATATTTATCCGAGCAAATTCCTCTCGCACCCATGTTCGTATCCAGGGCTCTCTCAAAATATACATCCTCCAAACTCGCTCAAATCCCTCACTACAATTTCTTTTTCTCACAAAAACAACCAGAATACATTTTTAATTCAGAAATCAAAGACGATTTAGTCTCTGACAGAAAGTTTCTCCCCTTCTTGAAAGGCATAGACTCTTTCCCAATTGAAATCGGAAAAGAATTCCACAAAGAAAAAAAACCTATCAACGTTTTCTCCAGAAGTGCCTATCTCAGCCTTATGGCTTCTGAAGAATTCAATGAATGGGCAAACATCTTTAAATTATATTACAGAGCTCTGGCTACTGAGAACCTTGCTATACTCGAAGGAAGAGTAGAAAAAAATTTGTACGACAGACTTGATAAATTTTTCCGTGATATAAAAAATACCAAGCTCTCCTTGCAGCTCCCAGAAATCAAAGATCCAATCTATAAAGTCAACATTATCCAACACAGGACTTTTCAAGGTGTCTTTATCGACAGAGGCCTCAATCTTCATATCTCCAACTATTTCCATAAAGAAACGAGCGATAAAGAAACCTACGAATTACAGAACGATCAAAAAACTGCTAAAGCCCAAGCTGCAATCAGAGTCGATTGGAATGATTTGCTCGATAAAGAAGTCACCAAAGAGTACCTCGAAAAAGATAGAAAAGGGTATACTGTCAATCAATTCATTCTAGAAATTGAAACCAATGCCAAAATGTATGTTGCAAAAGAAGATAAAGGAGAAATCAAACCCGTTTATGGCAATCTTGGTGAAGGATTCGAAAGCCATTATCTTGTCATCGAAAATAAAAGAGATTACTTCAAAAAATTCCCTTATTATATCGTCGATTTCGATTTTGTCCTCAGAAAAAATCCTCATGTCCAAGGAAAGCATATGTTCTAATCATTCAAACAAAAGATATGTGTATCAGTATTAAATGTTACTTTTATATTCAAATAATGTAACAATATTAATAATTAAATTTAACTCAAAAATCGTTTGATATTTGAGATTCTCAAAATCATAACGGACTCATGAATCCTCAATCAATAGTTTGACCTTCATCTTCATCGTGATCTTGATATTTAAAAAAATTACTTCTCTCTCATTCTTCTTCATTATTTTCTTCATTTTATTCTCAAATGAGACATTCAAGAGACCAATCAATAAGCCTTTAATTATATTTCAGGTCGTCCTCCTGGCATTTCAAATAAAAAGTATATAAGAATTCTAACCGTTTTCGAACCATAACGTTCACTGCTGAAAATTTTTTTTTCCTTTTTTCGTTCATATTCATAAAATATCTCAAACCCAAATTCTCTTATTTCTTACAACAACAACAAAAAAGTTTTAATTTCTAATAATTGCACCTACATATTTTAGAGCTCAATTCAAAATTTATTGAAACCAAATTTTATTGAGTTGTTAAAATTAATTCACATGCATAATACTTCCCTTTAGTTTGTTAACTGAATTTCTCATGAATAAAATTAAAATTTAATCAAATATTCCTTATGATATCTTCCTTATTTTTAACAAAAACTGCAAACTCATTTCCATTTTTCTTATTTTATTTTTATTAGGACTTGGATTGAGAAAAAACGTTTTGATTAGGCGGATACAAATCTGAATCATCTTTATGAATGCTTTTCATGTGCCTGAAAAAGTACTCAATTTTTTTTTTTTAAATAAGGTTCTTCTTTCATCGCTTCCAACTTTTCATTCGTTGAATTCAAACTGGATGGGAGCTTCGAAAACCACAGAAATTGAATGAAAGTTTTTTTGGCATCTCATTCTTGAATATAAATA
>Ga0182738_1004847_pt1 | contig 14638 bp, 13 predicted proteins | sample eDN5th30CBELigMG_FD_128876 | JGI IMG/M metagenome (GOLD analysis project Ga0182738, IMG submission 128876) | Enriched Miracle-Growth compost microbial communities from Emeryville, California, USA - eDNA 5th pass 30_C BE-Lig MG (version 2)... ... | reverse complement strand
TGTTGATCAGACGCATATCTGCATCAACCGGCCGGGCGCACGCGCGCCTGCGCTCGCGCGTGCCGCGCCAACGTCTGCTCCGCCCGCTTGAGCACGGGCGCATCGACCATGCGCCCGTCCACCACGCACACGCCGCCGCCCGCCTCGCGCAGCGCCTGCTGCACGCGCCGCGCCTGCGCGACGGCCGCCTCGTCCGGATCGAACACGCCATGCAGCACCGGCACCTGCGCCGGGTGGATGCACAGCTTGCCGCCGAAGCCCATGCGCCGGGCGCGTTCGGCGTCGGCGGCCATGCGGGCGGCGTCGCGTGTGTCCACCGTCACACCGTCCACCGGCGCCTGCAGCCCGGCGCGGCGCGAGGCCAGCACTAGCGCCATGCGCACGGGCAGCAATTCCTCTTCGTTCTCGCCGCAGTCGATGCCGGCGTCCACCTGGAAGTCCAGGTGGCCGAACACCAGCCGCGCCACCTGCGGCGCGGCGGCCAGGGCGTCCAGCGCATCGAGCCCGGCCACGCTTTCCACCAGCGGCAGCAAGGCAGCCCGCGCGCCGGCGGCCTGCGCCACCGCGTGCAGCGCCGGCGCCCGCTCGGCCTTCGGCACGACCACGCCGGCGATGCCCTGCGCCACCAGCGGGCCGAGTGCCTGCAGGTCGTCCGCATGCCAGGGCGTGCCCTCGGCATTGATCCGCACCAGCACGCGCGCTCGCCCGGCCGCCGCCAGCGCGCCCACCGCCTCGGCCAGCGCCGTGCGGGCCGCGGCCTTGTCGGCCGGCGCCACCGCGTCCTCCCAGTCGGCGATCACCATGTCGGCGCCGCCGGCCAGCGCCTTGGCCAGGCGCTCCGGCCGGTTGGCGGGCGCGAAGAGGAAGGAAGCGGCGTGCTGCGGCAGCTCGGGCAGGTTCATGGCGAAAGCGGGGGCGTGTTCAGGCGTAGACCGAGATCTCGACCAGGTTGCGGTCGGGGTCGCGCACGTAGACCGAGCGGATCGGGCCGCGCGCGCCGGTGCGCTGCACCGGGCCGCACTCGACGGGCACGCCGTGCGCCGCCAGGCGCTGCTGCACCTGCTCCAGCGGCACGGCGGCGATGAGGCACAGGTCCAGCGCGCCGGGCGTGGGATGCAGCGCCTTAGGCTCGAACTCGCGGCCCTTGACGTGCAGGTTGATCTTCTGCGCGCCGAAGACGAAGGCCTTGCGGCCCTCGCCGAAGGTCTGCAGCTGCATGCCCAGCACGGTGGCGTAGAAGTGCACGCAGGCCGCCTCGTCGGCGGTGGTGAGCACGAGGTGGTCCAGCCGGTCGATCATCGAAGTCTCCTTGCAGCACCGCCACCGTAGCCGCATTCACTCCGCGGTGACGCCGGCCGCCTTGATGACCTTGTCCCAGCGCGCCACCTCGGCCTCCAGGTGCTTGCGCAGGCCCTCGGGCGTGGCCTTGTCGGGCGTGGCCAGCTCCGAACTCAACTCGGCGATGCGCTGCTTCACGGTGGCGTCCTGCAGCGCGGCGTTCAGCGCCTTGTTGAGCGCAGCCAGCGCCTCCTGCGGCGTGCCCCTGGGCGTGTACATGCCGTGCCACACCTTCACGTCGAAGCCCTTGAAGCCCTGCTCGTCCAGCGTCGGGATCTGCGGCAGCGTGGGCTGGCGCTTCAGCGTGGTGACGCCGAAGACCTTGGCGCGCTTGCCGTCCTGGATGACGGGCACGGTCTGCGTGGTCTGGTCGCACAGCAGGTCCACCTGCCCACCCATCAGGTCGTTCATGGCCGGGCCGGCGCCCTTGTAGGGCACGGTGGTCAGCTTCACGCCCGCCTGGTGCATGAACAGCATGCCGCACAGCTGCGACACCGCGCCGGTGCCGGCGTTGGCCAGCGAGACCTTGTCCTGGTTCTTCTTCACGTAGTCCAGCAGCTCGGGGAAGGTGCTGGCCGGGAAGTCCTTGCGCGAGAGCAGCGTCATCGGCACGTCCAGCACCTGGCCGATGTACTCGAAGTCCTTCAGCGCGTCGTAGGGCAGCTTCCTGTAGAGCGCCGGCGCGGTCGCCATGCCCATGTGGTGGATCAGGATGGTGTGGCCGTCGGCCCTGGCGCGGGCCACGCGCGCCGGCGCGATGGTGCCGCCGGCACCCACGGTGTTCTCCACCACCACGATCTGGCCGAGCGACCTGCCCATCGGCACGGCCAGCAGGCGCGCCACCACGTCGGTGGGGCCGCCGGCCGAGTACGGCACCACCAGCGTCACCGGCTTGTCGGGCCAGCCGGCCGCCTGCGCGGCGCCGCCGGCGCCCAGGGCCAGCGCGAAGGCCGCTGCACAGCGCAAGCGGGAAGCGAGGCGCGATCGGAAATGGAAAGTCACGGGGGTCTCCTTGAAGGTAGTGGGCGCTCGAACGCCTCTGGTTGGACACACGACGGCCCCGCGGACGGCGTCCGCGCCCAGGCTGCCGGATGGGAAAAACGGGCCGGCCCGTCAGGCCAGCAGCCGCTGCACGCGCGGCCACTGCGCGACGCGCCACAGGCGGTCCACCGCCTGGGCCACGCGCGCGGCGGGCAGGCCGGGGCTGCCATAGGCCGCCAGGCGCAGCGCCTTGGCGGTGATCTCCTCACGCGTGAGGGTGTTGCCGGGGTCGCCCTTGGGCTCCTCGACGCGGCCCTGCAGCGTGCGGCCGTCGGTGGCCAGCACCGTCACCTTGCCGATCCAGCGCTGCGGGTAGGCGGCGTCCACCTCGGCGTCGAGCACCATGCGCACCTTCTCGCGCAGCGCCACCGTCTCGGGCGCGAGGTACTGCGCGTCGAACTCGGTCAGCCCGGCATGGCCGAAGCGCGCGGCCAGGCCGAGCACGGTGCCCATCGAGAACTTGCTCTGGTGCACGGTGACGGGCGAGACCACCGGGCCCAGCACGTCGATGGCGCCCTGGTGCACGTGGCAGGTCACCTGCGCGATGTCGCCAGGCTGCAGGCCGTGCGCCTGCATCACCTGCAGCAGCGCGTCGGCGGCCGGATGCGTGTGGCGGCACGAGGCGTGCCACTTGAAGGAGGTCTCGGCGGTGGCCCAGCGTGTGCCGAGGCCGTCGGTCAGCTTCGCGGGATCGGCGTCGCTGGACATGCCCGCCGCCAGGCCCTGCGGGCCGGTGAAGATGTCCTGCGCGCCGGTGAAGCCGTCCTGCGCCAGGCAGGCCGCCATCAGCCCGGCGGCGGCCGCGTGCGCGGTGTGCAGCTGCTTGCTGTCGGCGCCGGTGCGCAAAAACTCCCACAGCCCCGCCGACTGCGTGCCGGCCGAGCCGAAGGCGTGCTGCATCTGCGCGGGCGTCAACTCCAGCAGGCGCCCCACCGCGGCCGCGGCGGCCAGCGTGCCGGCGGTGGCCGTGGTGTGGAAGACCTTGTAGTGGCTGCGGCCCAGGAACTCGCCGACGCGGATGCCCACCTCGTAGCCGGCCACGCAGGCGGCCATCAGCTGCTCGCCGCTGGCGCCGATGCGCTGCGCCACCGCCACCGCGGGCGGGAACACCACCGCCGCCGGGTGGAAGACCGAGCCGTTGTGCACGTCGTCCTGCTCGGCCACGTGCGAGGCCGCCGCATTCGCCAGCGCGGCCATCATGGGCGAGGTGGCGGCGTCCTGGCCGATCACCTCGCTCGGCCCGTCGGCCGACCCCTGCGGTCCCTGAGATATCGCGAAGCGCGCGATGCTGCGCACCGGCCGCGCCTCCTGCCCGGCCAGCACCGAGCCGAACCAGTCCACCCACAGGTCTTCGGCGCGGCGCTGCACGGGCGCCGGCACGTCCTGCCAGCGCAGCGTGGCGGCGAACTGCGCCAGGGGATGGACGGCGGCGTGGCTTTCCTGCTTCATGAGGCCTGCTCCGGTGATTCGTCGTTCTGCAGGGCGGCGATGCGCTCGGCCGTCCAGCCCAGCTCGGCCAGGATGGCGGCGGTGTGCTCGCCGACGGTGGGCACCGGGTCCATGCGGTAGTCGAAGGCGCTGCTCACGCCGGGCGGCAGCAGCGCGGGCACCTCGCCGGCCGGCGTGCCGACACTGCGCCAGCGATCGCGGGCCTTCAGCTGCGGGTGCGCCCACAGGTCGGCCATGTCGCTGACGCGGGCGTTGGCGATGCCCGTCTCGTCCAGGCGGCGCACCACCTCCTCGGCGCTGAGGGTGCCGAAGATGCCGAGGATCACGGCTTGCAGCGCCTCGCGGTGCTCGTTGCGCTTCGCGTTGCTGTCGAAGCGCGGGTCGGCGGCCAGCGCGGCGTCGCGCAGCACGCCCTCGCAGAAGGCCTTCCACTCGCGCTCGTTCTGCAGGCCCAGCATCACCGTACCGCTTTCACCCACGTCCTTGCCGGTGGCGAAGGGGCCGTAGGGGTAGATGCTGGCGTGCGAGGCGCCGGTGCGCGGCGGCGGCGGCGCGCCGTCGAAGGCGTAGTACATCGGGTAGCCCATCCACTCGCCCATCGCTTCCAGCATCGACACGTCGACGTGGCTGCCCTCACCGGTGCGGCCACGCAGCAGCAGGGCCGACAGGACGCTGGTGTAGGCGTACATGCCGGCGGCGATGTCGGCCACGGAGATGCCCGACTTGGCTGGCGTCTCGGGCGTGCCGGTGACGGACAGGAAGCCCGCCTCGCTCTGGATCAGCAGGTCGTAGGCCTTCTTGTCGCGGTAGGGGCCGTCGGCGCCGTAGCCGCTGATGTCGCAGACCACCAGGCGCGGGAAGCGCTCACGCAGCGCCTCATAGCCCAGGCCCATGCGCGCCGCCGCGCCCGGCGCCAGGTTCTGCACCAGCACGTCGGCGCGGCCGAGCAGCTCGATCAGCGCGGCCTGCGCCTCGGGCCGCTTCAGGTCCAGCGCCAGGCTTTCCTTGTTGCGGTTGAGCCAGGTGAAGTGCGAGGACTGGCCGCGCACGCGCTGGTCGTAGCCGCGCGCGAAGTCGCCGCTGCCGGGGCGCTCGACCTTGACGACGCGCGCGCCCAGGTCGGCGAGCTGGCGCGTGCAGAAGGGCGCGGCCACCGCGTGTTCGAGCGAGACGACGGTGCTGCCGTCCAGCGGACGGGGGCGGGGGGCGGTGGTGGCAGCCATCAGAACGACCGGGGCAGGCCCAGCACGTGCTGGCCGACGTGGCTGAGGATCATGTTGGTGGAGATCGGCGCGACCTGGTACAGCCGCGTCTCGCGGAACTTGCGCTCCACGTCGTATTCGCAGGCGAAGCCGAAGCCCCCGTGCGTCTGCAGGCAGGCGTTGGCGGCCTCCCAACTGGCCTTGGCCGCCAAGTACTTGGCCATGTTGGCCTCGGTGCCGGCGTTCTGGCGCGCGTCGATCTTCTCGCAGGCGCGCCAGCGCATCAGGTTGGCCGCCTCCAGCTCGATGTAGGCCTCGGCCAGCGGGAACTGGATGCCCTGGTTCTGCCCGATCGGCCGGCCGAAGACCTTGCGCTCGTTGGCGTAGTTGCGGGCGCGCTCCAGGAACCAGTAGCCGTCGCCGATGCACTCGGCGGCGATCAACGTGCGCTCGGCGTTCAGGCCGTCGAAGATCACTTTCAGGCCCCGGCCCTCCACGCCCAGCAGCGCGTCCTCGGGCAGCTCCAGGTTGTCGAAGAACAGCTCGTTGGTCTCGTGGTTGACCATGTTGAGGATGGGCCGCACGGTGAGCCCCTTGCCGATCGCCTTGTCCAGCTCGACGATGAAGCACGACAGGCCCTCGCTCTTCTTCTGCACCTGCTCGATCGGCGTGGTGCGCGCCAGCAGGATCAACAGGTCGCTGTGCTGCACGCGGCTGATCCACACCTTCTGGCCGTTGACGACCCAGCGCCCGTCCTTCTTCACGGCCGTGGTCTTGAGCTTGGTGGTGTCGCTGCCGGTGGTGGGCTCGGTCACGCCCATCGACTGCACGCGCAGCTCGCCGGCGGCGATCTTCGGCAGGTACTTGCGCTTCTGCGCGTCGGTGCCGCTGAAGACGATGGTGTTCATCACGTACATCTGCCCGTGGCAGGCGCCGGAGTTGCCGCCGCAGCGGTTGATCTCTTCCATGATGACCGAGGCCTCGGCCATCGACAGGCCCGGGCCGTCGAACTCCTGCGGGATCAGCGCGGCCATCCAGCCGGCCTGGGTCAGGGCGTTGACGAATTCCTCGGGGTAGCCGCGCGCCTCGTCGATCTTGCGGAAGTACGCGTCCGGGAACCCGGCGCACAGGGCGCGCACGGCGTCGCGGATCTCGTGGAAGTTGTTGGACTGGGTCTTCTCGATCATGGCGGTGTTTTTTGAGTCTTTTCGGCCTCCAGCGCCCGCGGGACGGGCGCTGGCAGCTATGGTTTCGATAGCAGATCAGCCCAGCACGGCGCTGGCCTGCATGGTCAGCCAGCCCTCGTGGTCCTGCGCCCACAGGTCCACCCGGGTGCCGTCGGCCGAGGGCCGGCCGTGCACGCTGAAGGGGTGCAGGTCGAAGGTGGGCCGCACGGCCCTGAACTCGAAGGAGGCCACGAAGGCGCCGGGCCGCTCGCGGCGCAGCAGGTCCAGCAGCAGCGTGGCGATCAGCGGGCCGTGCACCACCAGGCCCGGGTAGCCCTCGGCCTCGGTGACGTACTTGCGGTCGTAGTGGATGCGGTGGCCGTTGAAGGTGAGCGCCGAGTAGCGGAACAGCAGCACGTCGTCGGGCACCAGGGTGCGGGACCAGGCGGCCTGGCCGTCCAGCGGCGGCTTTCGCGGCGGCGGTGCCGGATCGCCCGGGCGCGCCGCACTGCGGTAGACGATGTCGTGCTCCTCCGTCAGCGCCAGGCCGGCTTCGTTGGCGATGCTGTGCTCGACCAGCACGAACAGCAGCTCGCCCGTGCGCCCGCTCTTGTGCGAGACCGAGCGGATGGTGGAGCTGCGCTCGACGCGCTGGCCGACCTGCAGCGGGTTGGCCGGTTCCCAGCGCAGCCGCCCGCCGGCCCACATGCGGCGCGGCAGCGGCACCGGCGGCAGGAAGCCGCCGCGCTTCGGATGCCCGTCGGGGCCGATCTCGCTGTGCCGCGCGTGCGGCAGAAAGTACAGCCAGTGCCACAGCGGCGGCAGCGCGGTGCCTTCGGCCGGCGCCGGGTCGTCGCGGTCGAGCGTGGCCGACAGCGCGGCCACCGGCGCGGCGGTCACGGTGTCGCCCAGGCGCTCGCTGCGCCCCTGCCAGCCCTGCAGGTGCGCCAGGGTGGCGGCGTCGAGGGCGTCGCCGCTGCTGCGTGTCTCCTTGTTCATGGCCGCGATCGTCGGCGCAGCCGCGCGGCGGCGCAATCCGCGTTTGTGAAAGCGTGCCTTCGGCGCCGGTGAAGCCCGCGCTTTCACGCCGGCGAAGGCCGCCCTTGCCATTGCCGAATGGCGCCGGGCGGGCTTTGCCGCCATGCTCGGCGCCGTGTTCCCTTCCAGACGACAAAAGGACGACGAGACATGGCGCAGCCCGGGATGATGCAGGACAAGGTGGTGGTGGTGACGGGCGCCGGCGGCGGCATCGGGCGCGACATGGCGCTGGCCCTGGCCGCCGAGGGCGCGAAGGTGGTGGTCAACGACATCGGCACCTCCACCAGCGGCGAAGGCACCGACGCCGGCCCGGCGCAGCAGGTGGTGCAGGAGATCCGCGCCGCCGGCGGCGAGGCGGCCGCGAACACCGACAGCGTCTCCGAGGCCGCCAGCGCCGCGCGCATCGTGCAGAGCGCGCTCGACCACTTCGGCCGCATCGACGGCGTGGTCAACAACGCCGGCATCCTGCGCGACCGCTTCTTCCACAAGATGAGCCTGGACGAGTGGGACGCCGTCATCAAGGTGCACCTGTACGGCAGCTACCACATGAGCCGCGCCGCGGCCAACCACTTCAAGGAACAGGAAGGCGGCGCCTTCGTGCACATGACCTCCACCTCGGGCCTGGTCGGCAACCTGGGCCAGGCCAACTACAGCGCGGCCAAGCTGGGGCTGGTGGCGCTGTCCAAGAGCATCGCGCTGGACATGCAGAAGTTCAACGTGCGCTCCAACTGCATCGCGCCCTTCGCGTGGAGCCGCATGATCGGCTCGATCCCCACCGACACGCCCGAGCAGCAGGCGCGCGTGGCGAAGATCCAGCAGATGACGCCGAGCAAGATCGCGCCGCTGGCCGTGTACCTGCTGTCCGACGCGGCGCGCGAGGTCAACGCGCAGGTCTTTGCGGTGCGCAACAACGAGATCTTCCTGATGAGCCAGCCGCGCCCGCTGCGCTCGGTGCACCGCGGCGAAGGCTGGTCGCCCCGGTTCATCGCCGAGCACGGCATGCCGGCGCTGAAGGCCTCCTTCGTGCCGCTGGACCGCTCGGCCGACGTATTCAGCTGGGACCCGGTCTGAGGGCAAACCCCCGCTAAGCAGGCCCGAAGCCCGCCTTCGGCAAAAGCAGATTCCGCCGGCGGGAGCAACGCCGCACCATCGGCTTCACGCAGTCGCGGCCCTGCTCATCGCAAGCGCCTGCGGCCCGAAGCCATCACCACGAACCCAGGAGACACATCCATGCTCAACCCCCGACGCCGCCTGGCCCTGGCCGCCCTGGCCTGGGCACCGCTCGCCCTGGCCGCCCTCCCCGCCGCCGCGCAGGATGCGCAGCAGCAGCCGGTGCACCTGCTGGTGGGCTATTCCGCCGGCGGCCCGGTGGACCAGGGCGCGCGCCTGCTCGGCGCGGCGCTGGCCAGGGAACTGGGCACGCCGGTGCTGGTGGAGAACAAGCCCGGCGCCAACGCCACGCTGGCCGCCAGCGAGGTGTCGCGCGCCAAGGCCGACGGCCTGACGCTGTGGTTCGCGGCCAGCCCCACCGTCACCATCAGCCCCAACGTGATGAGCAGGATGCCGCTCGATCCGGTCAAGGACCTGACGCCGGTGGCGCCCGTGCTCAGCTACTACAACGTGCTGGTCGCCAACAACAGCGAGCCTTACAAGAACGCGCAGGAGCTGGTCGCCTACGGCAAGGCCCACCCGGGCAAGCTCAGCTACGGCTCGGCCGGCGTGGGCGGCTCCAACCACCTGGGCGCGCTGCTCTTCGCCAGGCGCAGCGGCATCCAGATGAACCACATCCCTTACAAGGGCAACGCGCCGGCGATGACCGACGTGATCGGCGGCCAGATCAGCATGATGATGGACATCATCAGCACCGCCAGCGGCTACATCCAGGGCGGCAAGGTGCGCGCCATCGCCGTCACCTCGCCGCAGCGCAACGCCTCGCTGCCCGAGGTGCCGACGCTGGCCGAATCGGGCATCGAGGGCCTGAAGGGCTTCGACGTGGGCGGGTGGTACGGCGTGTACGGCCCCAAGGGCATGGCGCCCGAGCTGGTGGCCAGGCTCAACAAGGCCATCAACGCCGCACTCGCCCAGCCCGAACTGCAGAAGCGCTACAGGGAACTGGGCTACGACGAGTGGACCGGATCGCCGCAGAAGCTGGCCGAGCGCGCCGCGACGGAGCGTGCCATGTGGGCCACGGTGACGCAGGGCATCGTCGTCGACTGAACATGCCGGATCGCATCCATCACCTGCTGGACCGCTGGCTGGCCGAGGCGCCGCAGCGCCCCTTCATCCACCTGCCCGACGGCCGCACCTTGAGCTTCGGCGACCTGGGCGCACTGACCGACATCGCCGAGGCCGAACTGCGCCGGCTCGACGTGCGCCCCGGCGACCGCGTGCTGGCGGTGGCCGAGAACGGCCCCGAGCATGCGGCGCTGATCCTGGCCTGCAGCCGCGTCGGCGCCTGGTCGTGCGGCGTCAACGCGCGCATGGCGCCGGGCGAGGTCGATGCCTTCGACGCGCGGGCCGACGCGCGGGTGGTGTACTTCACCGCCGCCGCCTCGGGCAGCGCCGCCGCGCACGCCCGGCGCTTCGGCGCGGTGCCCTCGGCGCTGGCCGGCCTGCAGCATTCGGCCGTGCGCGAGGCGGCCCGGCCCGAGCCGGATCCGCGCCCGGGCCCGCGCGGCGCCGTGGCCTCGCTGATCTTCACCTCCGGCACCACCGGCCAGCCCAAGGGCGTGATGCTGACGCACGACGCGCTGATCCACTTCGCGCGCGAGTCCGGCGCCTCGCGCGATCTGGGCCCGGCCGACCGCTGCTACGCCTTCGTGCCGATGACGCACATCTTCGGCCTGGGCACGGTGCTGATGAGTTCGCTGCTGGCCGGCGGGCAGCTGGTGATGCGCCCGCAGTTCGACCCGGCCGACCTGGTCGATGCGCTGGCGCGCCACGGCGTCTCGCAGCTGCAGGGGCCGCCCGCCCTCTTCTCGCGCCTGCTGGCCTGGCTGCAGGAGCAGGGCATCGCCCGGCCCGAGGCGCCCGCGCTGCGCTACCTCTACACCGGCGCCGGCCCGCTGGACCTGGCGCTCAAGCAGCGCGTCGAGGCGGTCTTCGGCCAGACGCTGCACCACGGCTACGGCCTCTCGGAATACGCCGGCTCGATGCACGTCACCCGCCTGGGCGAGCGGCGCGCCGACACCAGCGCCGGCCACGCGGTGGCCGAGGCCGAGGTGCAGGTGACCGACCCCGCCACCGGCCGGCCGCTGCCGCCCGGCGAGCGCGGCGAGCTGTGGCTGCGCGGCCGCGGCCTGATGCCCGGCTACTTCCGCGACCCGGCAGCCACCGCCGCCGTGATGCGCGAGGGCGGCTGGTACGCCAGCGGCGACCTGGGCGAGATGCACGCGGACGGCGCGCTCTTCGTGGTCGGCCGGCTCAAGGAAATGATCATCCGCTCCGGCTTCAACGTGTACCCGGCCGAGGTGGAGACGGCGCTGAACACGCACCCCAGCGTGCAGCGCTCGGCCGTGGTCGGACGCCGCGAGGAAGACGGCAACGAAGAGATCGTCGCTTTCGTCGAACTGCGCCCCGGCGCCGCGCTGGACGCCGCCGCCGTGCAGACGCACCTGCGCGGCCTGCTGGCGCCCTACAAGCGGCCGTCCCGCATCATGGCCCTGGCCGAGCTGCCCACCAACACCAACGGCAAGGTCCTCAAGCGCGTGCTGCAGGAACAGGCCGCACGCAACGAAAGCCCCCGACCATGCACATGAGCGCACAGACCCACTACCAGGCCGAGCTGGACGCCGGCCGCTTCTGCATCCAGCGCTGCCCGCAGTGCGAGCGGCACGTGTTCGCTCCGCGCGAGCTGTGCCCGCACTGCGGCGCCGGCCCGCTGCGCTGGGTGAAGGCCAGCGGCCTGGGCACCGTCTATTCGGCCAGCACCATCCACCGCAAGAACGACGCCGGCGGCAACTACAACGTGGCGCTGATCGACCTGGACGAAGGCGTGCGCATGATGAGCCGCGTCGAGGGTGTGGTACCGGAGGCGGTGCGCATCGGCCAGCGGGTGCAGGCGCACGTCGCACAGCAGGACGGGCGCGGCCTGGTGCTGTTCCGGCCCGTGCAGCCGCAGCAAGGAGGTGCCGCATGATCCCCCGCTCGGCCCTCGACGCCGCCGCCGTCAACCGCCCGCTGCGCGGGCGAGCGGCCATCGCCGGCGCCGCCACCTACGGCTGCGGCGAGGCGCCCGGCATGGACGACATGACGCTGCTGGCGCGCGCCGCGCAGGCGGCGGTGGCCGACGCCGGCCTGACGATGCAGGACATCGACGGCATCGCCACCTGCAGCGTCGCCTCCAGCATGTGGGCGATGCCGGTGATCGAGCACCTCGGCATCAACCCGACGTACGTCGACGGCACGATGGTCGGCGGCAGCAGCTTCGTCGCCCACCTGCTGCCGGCGCTGCGCGCGCTCGAAGCCGGCCAGTGCCGCGCGGTGCTGGTCTGCTACGGCAGCGCCCAGCGCTCGGCCACCTTCGGACGCCGGGAAACCCAGGCCGCGCGCCGCGTCCTGGACCCGCAGCCCTATGAATTCCCCTACGAGCCGGTGCTGCCCGTCACCGCCTACGCACTGGCGGCGGCGCGGCACATGCACGAGTTCGGCACCACCCGCGAGCAGCTCGCCGAGGTGGCGGTGGCCGCGCGCGCCTGGGCGCAGAAGAACCCCGAGGCCTTCATGCGCGACCCGCTCACCATCGACGACGTGCTCGCCGCCCGCCCCGTCGCCAGCCCGCTGGGCGTGCGCGACTGCTGCCTGGTCACCGACGGCGGCGGCGCCATCGTGCTGGTGCGCGCCGACCGCGCGCGCGGCCTGCCGCAGCCGCCCGTCTACGTGCTGGGCAACGCCACGGCGATCTGGCACCGCCAGATCTCGTGCATGCCCGACCTGACGACCACCGCCGCCGCGCAGTCGGGGGCCCAGGCCTTCGCCATGGCGGGCATGGCGGCAGCCGACATGGACATGGCGCAGGTCTACGACGCCTTCACCATCAACACCCTGCTGTTCCTGGAAGACCTCGGCTTCTGCGCCAAGGGCGAAGGCGGCGCCTTCGTGCAGGGCGGCGGCATCGCGCCGGGCGGACGGCTGGCCGTCAACACCAACGGCGGCGGCCTGTCGTGCGTGCACCCGGGCATGTACGGCATCTTCGCGCTGATCGAGGCGGTGCGGCAGTTGCGCGGCCAGGCCGGGCAGCGCCAGCTCGCGCGCCACCGCACGGCCGTGGTCCACGGCAACGGCGGCACGCTGTCGAGCCAGTCCACCGCCGTCCTCGGCACCGCCGACGCCCTCTGAGGAGACACAGCCATGATTCGCGACCCGCAGATCCTCGACGCCCTGCTCGACAGCGTGCGCCGCTTCGTGCGCGAGCGCCTGGTTCCCGCCGAGAACGAGGTGGCCGAGGCCGACGAGATCCCCGAATCGATCGTGCAGGAGATGCGCGCGCTGGGCCTGTTCGGCATGACCATCCCCGAGCAGCACGGCGGCCTGGAACTGACGATGGAGGAAGAGGTGCGCGTGCTCTTCGAGCTGTGCCAGACCTCGCCCGCCTTCCGCTCCGTCATCGGCACCACGGTGGGCATCGGCTCGCAGGGCATCCTGATGGACGGCACGCCCGAGCAGCAGCGCGACTGGCTGCCGCGCCTGGCCACCGGCGAGGTCATCGCCTCCTTCGCGCTCACCGAGCCCGAGGCCGGCTCCGACGCGGCCTCGCTGCGCACCACCGCCGTGCGCGACGGCGACCACTACGTCGTCAACGGCAGCAAGCGCTTCATCACCAACGCGCCGCATGCCGGCATGTTCACGCTGATGGCGCGCACCGACCCGGCCAGCAAGGGCGCCGGCGGCGTCTCGGCCTTCATCGTCGACGCGAAGAGTCCCGGCATCAGCTTCGGCAGGAACGACGTGAAGATGGGCCAGCGCGGCGCCCACACCTGCGACGTGTTCTTCGACAACGTGCGCGTGCCGGCGGCCAACCTGATCGGCGGCAAGGAAGGCCGGGGCTTCAAGACGGCGATGAAGGTGCTCGACAAGGGCCGCATCCACATCGCGGCGGTGAGCGTGGGCGTGGCCCGGCGCATCCTGCGCGACGCGCTGGCCTACGCGCTGGAGCGCAAGCAGTTCGGCCAGCCGATCTGCGAGTTCCAGCTGGTGCAGGCGATGCTGGCCGACAGCCAGGCCGAGCTGTACGCTGCGGAGTGCATGGTGGTCGACGCCGCGCGCCGGCGCGACGAGGGCCTCAACGTCTCGACCGAGGCCTCGTGCTGCAAGATGTTCGCCACCGAGATGGCGGGCCGCGTGGCCGACCGCGCGGTGCAGATCCTGGGCGGCTCGGGCTACCTGGCGGAGTTCGGCATCGAGCGCTTCTACCGTGACGTGCGCCTGTTCCGCCTGTACGAGGGCACCACGCAGATCCAGCAGCTCATCATCGCGCGCAACATGGTGCGCGAGGCGCGCGGGGGCTGACTCACCCCAGCTTCAACCGCCCCTGCGCGTCAGCCACCAGCAGGTCCACCAGCTCCTGCGCGAAGGACGGCAGCGCCTCCAGGCTGCGCATGCAGATCTGCATCTCGCGCATCGACCAGGCGTCCGCCAGCGGCACGATGGCGATGTCCATCGCGTGCGCGTGGCGGCTGGCGGCCGACTCGGGCAGCACGCCCACGCCGACGCCCGATTCGATCATCCGGCAGGCGGTCTCGAAGTTGCCGACCTGGATGCGCTGCTTGATCGGCCGGTGCAGCTGGTCGCTGGCTTGGCGCAGGAAGGCGTGGATCGCGCTGGACTCGTGCAACCCCACGTGGTCCAGCTCGAGCGTCTCGGCGAACTCGACCTGCGCCTGCCCGTCCAGCGCGTGGCCGCGCGGCACCACCAGCACCAGGCGGTCGCGCCGGTAGGGCAAGGTCTCCAGGTTCTCGGTGCGCACCAGGCCGGCGACGATGCCGATGTCGGTCTGGCCTTCGGTCACGGCGCGCACGATGTCGTGCGAGAGGCGCTCGCGCAGGTCGATGTTCACGTCCGGGTTGCCGCGCAGGAAGTGCCGCAGCACCGGCGGCAGGTACTCGCTCAGCGACGTGGTGTTGGCGAACACCCGCACGTGGCCCTTGATGCCGCGCACGTACTCCTGCATGTCGCCGCGCAGGTGCTCGATCTGGCCGAGCACCGCCCGCGCATGCGTCACGAAGGCCTGGCCCGGCGGCGTGAGCGTCACGCCCTGGCTGGTGCGGTAGAGCAGCTTGGTGCCGATGCTCTCCTCGAGGTTCTTGATGCGGGTGCTGGCCGCGGGCAGCGAGATGAAGGACAGCTCCGCGCCGCGCGTCATGCTGTTGGCATCGGCGATGTGGACCATCAGGCGAAGGTCCACGA
>Ga0182738_1004846_pt1 | contig 14640 bp, 18 predicted proteins | sample eDN5th30CBELigMG_FD_128876 | JGI IMG/M metagenome (GOLD analysis project Ga0182738, IMG submission 128876) | Enriched Miracle-Growth compost microbial communities from Emeryville, California, USA - eDNA 5th pass 30_C BE-Lig MG (version 2)... ... | reverse complement strand
GCTTCGGCGTGGCGTCCCGGCTTGATGGCGATGACGGGTTTGGCCCGCGCGGCGGCGCGCGCCGCCGACATGAACTTCCTCGGATTGGGAATGGATTCGAGGTAGAGAACGATGGCGCGGGTCCTGGCGTCGCCAGCGAGGAGATCCAGGCAATCGGCTACGTCGACGTCGGCCATGTCGCCGAGCGAGACGATCTGCGAGAACCCCACTCCGTTGTCGGCCGCCCAGTCGATCAGCGAGGCCGCGATCGCACCCGACTGGGACAGAAGCGCGATGTCGCCGGGGGCTGCCGCCATATGGAAGAAACCGGCGTCGAGCTTGGCGTACGGAAGCATGAGACCGATGCAGTTCGGCCCGACGATGCGCAGGAGATAGGGCCGGGCTGCTTCAAGCATCTTCTGCCTCAACCCATTGCGTTCGGTCAGGCCGGCGGAGAGGACCACCGCGGCGCGCGTTCCCCTGGCTCCGAGATCGCCGATGAGTCCGGGCACGGTGACGGCCGGTGTCATGATCACGGCAAGATCTGGCGCCGCGGGAAGATCCTTCACGGCCGCGTAGCAGGGGCGGCCATTCAGCTCAGTGTATTTCGAATTCACAGCCCAGATGTCGCCTGCAAAACCGCCCTTGAGGATATTGTCGAGCACGACCGTTCCGACCGATCCCGGCCGGCACGATGCCCCGATGACGGCGATCGATTGCGGGACGAAGGCATGGTGCAGGTTTCGGATCGTCACCGTCGTTTCTCCTGAGAACGGAATTGCAAAGCCCGCATAACTCGCTCGTATGTTAGAAATCGCGTTTCCCGACAGCGCCACGGTGGGTCAATTCGGCAGACAGTCGTGTTAGGCGATCGCCAAATGTCGATGCTGTTTGACCAAAAAGTCGTGATGTAGAAAAATTTCTAAAAGATATGTCGCTTCAACGGTCGTTCTTCCCGCTTCAAACGATGTGCTGGTGATCGTTTACACAATTCTGGGTTGGGGCGCCCAGTCCGCAAGTGCTGGGGGCGGACGGATCCGGGGTGTTCAATGGCTTCTTTTACCTTGGTCAAAACGGCGTAGAGGTCCGAGCCTTCGAGCGTTCCATGGCGCACAAGCGCATCAGTGATGTGTTGCAAGGAGTGTCGATGCCGACAAACGAGATCGCATGCGGCAGCGTGCGCGATTTCAAGCCGCACATTGACGCGAGCGGCAAGGTCTGGATCGAGCCGTAACTCGCTAACGCGGTCGTCGGGATCGCGGTAGAGCAGCGGCGTGGTGGTGCCGTAGCCGATCGCTGAACGACGTTCCTACCTTTCGCGTCAAGCACGAACGCCATGAGATCGACGCGAAGCTGCGCCGCATCCGTGATCTGGATGGCCGCGGCACCCGTACAAGGAGGCGGCACGGCTGTCTGGCGTTTCAGAAACGCAGCTCCACCGGTGGCGGCGCGATCCGTAATACCGCATCTGAGCGGAGTTCCGCATACAGAATGCGTTCAAAAGAGGAGACAGGATGGCCGATGGGCACCGCGGCGCAGGGCCAACGGCGCCAAGGGTTCGGATGGTGGGCGTACCAAGGATCGAACTTGGGACCCCTACGATGTCAACGTATACGGCGGTTTCTGAAACGCCGCGTTTGCGCGGGATTCCGGTGACGGTCGCAGTTGTCAGGTGGAGAACAGCGGGCGAACGGGAGCGGAACAAACCAGTTTTTGCCTGCAAGTTGCCTGCAAGTCAACGGCGGGCTTAGGCGGACGCCTTCAATTGGCGCGCCAGCGCTTCCAGCGCTTCGACATCGCCCTGATATGCTGCGGCGTGATCGGGATGCCGCTGTTGCTGCCGTCGGTAGAAATCGAGCCAATTCGGCAGGTCTTCTATCGGGAAGGTTCCTGACCAAGGGCCCTTCGTCAGCGTGAACGTTCCCACTGCCGAATCATATGTCGCTGTCGTCTGCATGGGTGCGGTATACCTGCAGAATGGTCGACCGCATCGTCTTTCTGCTCGTGTTCGCGATCTGCTTCGGGATAGGCGGGGCGCTGGTGTGGCTACTGATGTAGGGAGGGGAACCTTGGCAAGAAGAATGGCAGCGGCGTCGCTGTTGGGAGCCATTGTGGGGATAGCCGTGGGCTACGGGATTTACGCTCTCAGCGCTCGCCTGGTTGGAGACCTTTTGCAATGGCTGACTGGGTATTATAGCCACGACGCCATTATGTGGGCAGTGGGAGGCGCCGTCGCTGGGGCTGCACTGCGTTTTACGATGTCCAAGGCCTGAGACGCCAAAAAGCCCGCCCCGGCTAACCGGAGCGGGCGAGCCAACGAGTGCCGTGTGTCAGCCGCAGATCGCTGACCCAACCAGGTAGATGACTAGAACCAGAGCCGAGAAAACGTCAAATTCCATAAGCTCAATTGTAAAGCTCCCAGAACGAAATAAAAGCCCGCCACCTTTCGGCAGCGGGCGAACTGTTTCAGAAATTGAAAGAGTTGGGTTAGGGCTGATACTTGGCTTTTTGCGAGGCCTCGATGCGCTGGAGGATTTCGCGGGTCACCTTCATGTCTGAGGCAAGACCGTTCAGGGTTGTTTCGAGAGAGCGCATCGTCGCGGTCGCATCGGTGGCGGCCTTCTCCATGTTGGTGATGCGCAGTTCGTGATTATCGATCCGCCGCAGAGTCGTTTCGTTGGCGGTGACGCGGGCTGTCAGGCTTTCGATATCGCGCCTGTTCTCAGCCCGGCCGGTCTGCATGTCGCTGAGCGTGTAGCCCCATGCCACAAAGCCACTAGCGAAGCCGAGCAGGACAACAAGCGTATTAAGGTTCCACTCCCATTTCCATGTCGGTGCAGCCATTGGTTTCGCCTCAACATCCGCCATCAGCCCGTTGCCCTATCTGCACTGCTATTCCCAGCATTTCCGAGAAGCGCCGAAGCGATTGTGAGATGCCACCTGGTTGGCAAACGGCCGATCCGTTTTGAGGATAGCCACCGATGTCTCAAGGCTTGGCGTCAGGCGGTGCCAACCGTCGCACGCACTCTGCGGCATCGTCGATTGACAGCCCGATATCCCGGCACAGATCGACAGCATCAGCGGTAGAGATCGCAGCATCGATATCGTTCCTTTCGCGAAGGGCTTTAACGGATGCCTCCAGCGCGGCCACAGCCGCTTGCTGACGGCCGTTGTGAACGCCGTAGAGGTAGAGAGGCCCGGAGGCGATGAGCGCGCCCAGCGCCGCGCCTGCGCCGATCTTGATCCAGTCCAGAAGCCCGAACATCGTCCTACCTCGTGAAGTTCCACAGGATCAGCCAGTGGATCAGCACCACGGCGACGATGGCGATGAGGATGGAGGAGATCATCCAGAACATCACTCTGCGACCTCGGCCTTGATCTGGCGAACGGCAGAGACAACCTGACTGCGCAGAAGCAGCAGCACGAGGATGATGACCAGCAGCACCACGCCGCCCGCCACGATGGCCTGCCAGTCCATGCCGAAGACGCCGCCGAGCCCGAGAGCGGCAATACCGCCGCCGCCGGTCAGCTTCGTCCACAGGTCGGACTTCTCCTTGACCTTCTGTTCCACTGCCTCCGGGACGACGGGCGTTTCCACCGGTACGGGCTTTTCGACAATGACGGGAGGGTCTTTGTCAGGCTGCGCCGCCAGCTTCATGGCCTCGGCACGTACGCTCGACACGCGAGAGGTCCAGCCTTTGCCGAACGTCTTCCACGTCTTGAGACCCTTGAGGAAGGCCATGCGCTTGTCGCACAGATCGTTGATGACCGTGGCGCGCATCATGGTCTTGACGGCTGCAAGCGTGGCCGGGCCTATCTTGCCGTCCTGCTTGGCCCCGACGACGCCCTGCAGATACTTCGCAGCACGATCCGGTCCGCTGTTCACGGCGAAGTCGAAGACGGCGTAGTCGATACCGCCCGGAAGCTGAGAACCCGAGATGGCATCCCAATAGAAACGGCGATAGACTTGAGCTACCTGCTCATCGGTGATTTTCCTGAGATCGGCCTTCGTCGCGTCCGGCTTCACGAAGCGGCGGAAATTCGCCAGCGTGACGCCCTTCATGGTCGCGCCACCCGGGTCTGCCGGATTGTCGCTCCACAAGCCTTCTGACTTCAGGACGAGCGAGAGCGCCCGCTGGAAATTGCGGTCCATATCCATAATCCTTTCAATGATTGCTATCGCGGCCCTGTGCGGCCTATGGTGCGCCTGCCCGGCTTCCCGCATGGGCAAGGCCCGGCCACGATCTTTCGATCCCTTCGGGATCGTGGCCGGGTTTGTTCTTGATAAAAATCCCGGCTCTCACCGGGAGCCGCGACAATGGCAAAGCGCGGCGAATGTCAGGCTAGGCGGGCCACCCGCTTTCCACATCCACTGCATCGAGCGCGGCCTGATCTTCCGCCGCCCGGGCCGCATCCTTCAGCACCCAACTGTTTGACATGCAGGCCGCACCCCATGCCGCCATGCCGAGCAGCACGTTGAGACCATCGGCAAAGGAGAGCGTATAGGTGGAGTTGTCTGCGGTGCGGAACTCCGCGCCTTCAACCGCGCCCTGTCCCGCTGCGACCGCCGCCGAATAGCTCGCCTGCGAGATCAGCCAGTTGGTGCGGTCTTCCAGATTGCGGGTTTGCAGCACCTTGCCCGCCATGTCGCCCGAGGGAACGGTGAAGCCGCCGGTCAGCACATCGTTGAGCTTGGCGTTGATCGCCTCGATCTTCGCGGCCTTGCGATCTTCGAGCGGCATGTCTTCCAGCGTGTGAACCTCTTTCAGGATGCCCTCGATATAGCCTGCCGTGACCGCGGTGGATCGCTTGCCTTCCGGCACGGCGGTCGGCTCGACCGGCAGCGCGCCGAACTCGGCGCGAACATCATCGGTGAGCGGCGACGGGAACGAGACGTTCGGATTGTCGCGGAGAAGCTGACTGATCGAATATGGATAGGCGACCACGGAGCCATTTTTAACGAGCGCGTACATCAGATTTCTCCATAAACGATAGGAGCGCCGGCGCCAGAAAACGAAGCGACTTCATCCCATGTCTGGCCATCGTCGGACACGGCGACATAGGTCGTGGTGATGCTGCTGTTGAGGCCAGTCGCTACGAACTTGCCGTCACCATAAGTAACCTTCTGCCAATACCGGCTCGCCGTGTTGGGCATCGAGTATGCGGACCACGTCACCCCGTCCATCGAGACCATGGATTTGGCATAGGACATGCCGACGAACCTGCCCTTGCCGCAGCAGATCGACATCCAACCATCGCTTCCGCTCGGCGGTGTTCTGGCCGTCCAGGACTCATACGACCCGGTGGTGCCGGCCGACGTCATGATCCGGTTTGTCACGCCAGCTTCGCCGACAGCAACGGCAAGACCTATGTCTGGCGAATAGCAGATGTCGTACCATAGACCCTTAAGAGACGCTGTTTGCGCCGCCCAAGCGTCGTTGGTTGCCTGGCCGCCATACACGTTCGCATTTGAATCCGTCGCCGCACGAACGGCCAGATATCCGGAATTCTTCGCTGCACAAACCGCTGACCAGTTATTGGGACCTCCGAGCGCATAGGAACCGTTCGCCCACGTCTCGCCATCGGTCGATACAATGTTGCGCGTAGAGGAACCGTTGTAGATGGCGACCAGAGAATCAACGAAGGTGAAGGTGCCGCTCCTCCCCGCCGCAACCGCCACAAGCCCAGGGCGGCTTGGCACGCTTGCCGTGCTCCAATTCTCACCGTCCTCCGAATAGATGGCGCGGGCGTTGCCGCCGCTAGTCGCACCAACCATCACGAACTTGCCAAGGGCGGGCGAGAATGTGCCTGCCTGCCAGTCAGCCGACGTCGGTGAGCTTTGCGAGGCCCACGTCTCCGCATCGTCGGAAGACATGAGCAGACCGGACACCCCGCCAATGACCCAGCGCGGCTGCTTGCTCTTGGACGCTGCCGCCATCATCAGCGCCTGTGTGATCGGATCCATGTGTCAGCCTGCAAATTCCATGGCCGCGCCGCGCCATGTCGTGCCGCCATTGATGGTGTGCAACACGACGACATAGGTCTTGCCGGCTGTGAGCGTCGGGGCGGTATCGTCCTTCCATTTGACGCTCGACGGCCATGTCACGGTGCCGGATGAATAGGTCAGCACCAGCGAGACCCCGAACGACCGCGATGACGGCACGTTGGAGAACGAGAAGGTGACATTGCCGCTGATCGTCCGCGAGAACGCATTGTTGGCGGAGCAGTTGATTGTGGAGCCGCTGCCGAGCGCCGAGACCGACGTGCCGATCTGGCCGAACAGTTGCGCCCCCGTCCATGTCTGCGCGGCGTCCGTTTTGGCTGTGTCGGCGTCATAGGCCTGCACATCGGTGCCGATGACCAGCCCCAACAGCGTCCGCATCGCCGCGTAGTTTTCAGCCGAGACTAGGGAGCGCCCGTTCGCTGACGCATCCGAGATTTGCGACAGCGTGTGGGTGTGAGAGGCAGCGGCGAAAAAGGTTGTATCCTTCGCCGCCGCCGATCCCAATGTCGGCAGGTCATCAAGGTCATTGTAACTGCCGGAGAACGGAGCGCCGCCATCCTTGATCAGCTTGCCCGTCGCGCCGTCGAACAGGGCGATATGCCCATCCGTCGCGCTGGATGGGCCGGAGACATCGCCGGAGCCTTCACCATCCGCACCGGCTGGTCCCCTCACATCAACGGCGTCCCCGATATCGTCAACGAGGCCTGTGCTGCCGATGTATTTGCCAGTGGCCGGCTTGGTTCCTGTGCCGCCGACCCAATCGACGATCTGCTTGACGCGGCGGTCGCCATCCGTAACCGTCGCCTCGACGGGTGTCCATCCATCGTCTCCATCATCCCCATCAACACCAGGATCGCCCGCCGCGCCCTTCAGGTCTACATAATTGCCCCACGTCCCGGTCGGCTGCTTGAACCGCAACTGCGTGCCAGACCATGCATGCTCCGGGGATGGGCCAATCAGATCGACATAAACATCCCATGTCCCGTCCGACTTCTGGAAGCGGATTTGCGTGCCGTCCCAATCATGATCCGGCATTGGACCTGTGTCGCCCGTCTCTCCAACGAGGGACGCGAGCCAAGCCTCCACGGTCCCGCTAAAACCGTTGTCCAGCGCGATCTGATAGGCCGACTTGCCTGACGGTCCCGAACGGGTGACGGAAACGCCGGAAGGAGGCTTCGGCGTAACAGAAACGACGGTCATGTGCGCGTGATCCCTCGCTTGATCTCAACGCTTCCGGCGGCAATCATGTCCTGATTGCCATCGGCATCGATCCAAACGATGTCCCAGACATACTCACCCGGCTCAATCAGTCGCATGGTGGTTTCAGGGACGTTCCACGACACAACGCCGGTCGTCTCGCTGCCGGTATCGCCCTGATCCGGGGCTATTTCGAGCAGGCCATTGTCTGTGGAAGCAGCCAGAACGATCGACAGCGTGTTTTCCGTCTCGCGGATATGGGCGATGAATGAACTGCCGGTCAGGTCAACTGGCGCGGCGGCTTCCTCGATCAGAAAGCCGTCCCGCCAATCCTCGTTGGTCGAGACGAGATAGTTGATCTCCGTGTAGCCGTCGCTCATGCGCGTATCCCCATGGCTGCGAAGTTGCCGCAGGAAACATCGAGCCAGCCGCCGTAAATCCCGACCTGAATGGGGACCATGGCAAATCCGCTACTGGCTCCAAGCCCGTTTTGATACTGTTGGTTTCTCCCCCAACTGTAGAGGCGGGACCGGCGAATGGCCGAGCCGAAATGGGTCTCGCCCATGGAAACCTTGGTCCAGCCGCTCAATTCCGACGCGAGCGTAGGGTCATCGGTTGAGCCGCTATCCGTATTCTGGCCAGTCTGATAGTCGTCGTTCTTGCCCCAGGTGTAGAGCATCCCGCCCCGAACACCGGCAAACGCACCATTGCTATTGCAAGCCGCATCGGTCCACCCGGTATCGGTTCCGACGCGCGACATGGTGGGCGCACCGTCATCTATCTCGCCCTTGTAGAGCAAGCCACCCTCGCGGATTGCAACGACTTCACCGGCTACCAGCCCGTTGGCAGCAGAGACATGGACCCAATCAGTGAATGATCCGACCTTGGCCGGAGTGCCGTCATACCCAGGAATGAAATAGAGGGAGCCGCCGCGAATGGCGAGTGCACCATCGTCTGCCCCAGCCGCCACCATGTCCCAATCGGTGTTCGATCCGATCTTCTTCGGCGTGCTCGATACCTCGTCACCCCATGCGTAGAGCGATCCATTGCGGATGCCGATACCCTGCTCCGAACCCGCCGAAACGTCCGTCCAGCCTGTATCTGTCCCGATCTGCACGAACTCGGTCGAACGGCCCGACCCGCCCCCGTTCCCAATCAATGAATTGAGACCAGCGCCCCAAAGCGTCCCATCATCGCGAATGGCAAGCGTGAGGCCAAAATTGCCGGTGATCGAGACCTTGCGCCACCGCCGATAGGTGCCGACCTGGGTAGGGACGGGAAGAGTATTGGCCCCCGGAACGCCCAACTGATCGCCATTGTTCTGACCCCAGCCAAACAGAGGGCCGACATCCGCGTCGGCCTGCAAAAGACGCGTTGAAAAGAGCATTATTCAAAGCCCTTCGACATGGTGCAGCGGAGCGTGTTGGCCGTTTCGGCAAAATAGGAAATGATATCTACGACATTGCTGCCGGATGAAAGCGCGGGCAGGCCGCCGGGGAATGTCCATGCCGAACCGACAGCGGCAAGCTGCTTGTTCGAATGCTTCAGGATGATCTGGCCCGACGCCCCCGGCTTGACATTGGTCGGGCTCGCCAGCGTTGGATTGCCCGTCAGCGTGCAGACGAAGTTGATCCCGCTGTTGAAATTCAGCGTGATCGTGGAGGCATAAGGCACCGTCACCGGCGCATTGGCGGTATAGGCCCGCCGAGCCGAGATGTACTTGCTGGCCGTACCTGTTCTGATTTCGCTGTCGCTGGCTTCGTCGGCGCCAAGCTCAGAACGCAGGTTTTCCCGCGTGATCGCCTTCGTTTCAGAGATCGACGTATCCCAGAACAGAAACCGGTCGCCTGTTTCCAGAGAGCTATCGACCTGCGCGCCAAGCACGGCCCGGTGCAGAATGTGCAGGGCCAGTTGGTTCGGGGCGAGCGCAAACCAGTTGCCGTTCACCGGATCGTAGCGCTTAAACTGCCGGACATCCTTGTGATACCAGAGCTTTGAGCGATTGCCCGCAGTGGGAGCTGTGTTCGATATCGTGACGTCGAACAGCCCCATGTCGTTGAGAATGCGCTGCTCGTAATCGCGCGCATCGAGGGCAAGATCATTTGCGGGGTTGGCGCCGGTAGCGCAGACAAGCTTATGGGAGGCTGGAGAAAATGCGGTCATTGGCTGCGTCCTTTATTCGGCTGTGAGATCGGCGCCACGGTCGGAAAGGCCGATGGACACGTCATTGCCGGCAACCGCGATCACCATTCCGCCACCATCGAGAAGCTTGCGAAACTGGAGATTTGAGCCGGAAACCGAAGCGTACAGTTCGCCGGTGCCGGTACCGATATTCGCACCGCCTGAAATGGTCCCATCATCGCCGCCGAGGCCCGACACGAAGTTCTCACGCGTCATCTGGACGTGCAGGGCGCGGGATGTGTCATAGACGACGATCAAATCGTCACTGGCGATGGAGCCCTCCGTTTCCAGACCGGGGATATTCAGCCGCAGCGTTCGGTCGGCGGTCAGGTCGCCGCCTCCGGTGATGCCTTCGGCCGTCTCGATGCGGCGGGTGCTTGGCACCATGTTTTCGATGCCAAGGCCATTGATGGTGGACATCAATGACTGAAACAGCCAGTTGAAAAGCCCCGGAGAAGCTGGCCCGCAACTAAAGCCGAGCCGGATTTCCGCATCGGACGGAGGATCGATCAGAGCCTCGTCATCCGAGGCCCAGATAGGGTCGAAGGTCATGGTCGCCTCGCTTAGTTGAGTGTGATTTCAGACGGGAACGCGCCGTCGCAAAAGCCGCCCCAGCCGCTTCCGAAACCGAAGGCAGGCCCATTGCCGTGCCAGATTTCAAGCATGATGCCCGGAGCAACAGGGAGCACCTGCTGATAGAGGTGCGCGATCGATATCTCGATGCCGGTCAAAAGGCGGCCGGCGTAGATGGCAACCGTCCCCGGCCCTTCGTGAAGGATGCAGGCGCCGTCGCCAAAGACTTCCATGGCCGCGTCCGATATGCCGGCGCGGGTATAGTCACCGGTTAGGGTGACGATCCTGGCTTTCAGGAAGCCGCGATAAAGCTCGTCGTCGGTAAAGCAGAACTCGATATAATCGGGGCCGTTGCCGCAGTCCCAATCGGCCTCACAGAAACCGGCGATGGGTATGGTGGGCGGACCGCATTCATTATCGCAAGCAAAGCCGAACACAGGCCGTCTCTGGCCCCTGCAATGACATCTGGGCCAGCCAAGCGCCTTGCCGAGAATGGTCAACTGATCGCCCACGGCCGTGTCGATGTCGAAATGCTCCAGCATCTCGCAGGCTTGACGTGCGACGGTCGCCATCTGTCCAAGATAGGCGCGCGCCACGCCCAACAGATTCGGGCTTTCGCGATACTGGGTAAGGACGCGCGAAATCCGCTCGTCAACCAGATCGTCAATCTCTCGACACGCCATCTCAGACGTACCTTACCCGCACGTATGGGTTGATGATGACGGGGCGCTCGAACAGCGTCGTCTCGATATCGTCCATCACGATGAGATCGGCGTTTCGCGCAATGCGGACTTCCACGATCTTCAGATCGCCGATCCGCGCAACTTCCGCGGTTACCCGGTCTTTCGACACGGTGTCGCCATTGCGATAGCCGCACTGGTCGGCAAAGGCGGCAATGACGAAATCGGTAATGGTGGAGATCGACGGCGGCGCGCAATTGCAGCTATCGGGGATATGCTTGACATCGATCTCGACACGGATCGGCACGTCGTCGGGCCGGATGAATTTGACCCGGCGGCAAAAGCCCTCAATTGTCACAGAGATTTCGGTGTTGCCGTGAAGTTCGACGCCGGGGACGGAAAGCTGATAGACCATTTCGGCAACATCATCGTCATCGCCGCCCACCACCGCATAGGCGACGGAATGGGCCGGTGCGTCGAGGTCATCCGTCTCTGACGTGTAATTCTCGTGCGCGCTGGCCCACGTCACGCCCGGCACAGCCCGCAATCTGTTCAGATTGGCCGTAAGCTTGATGTCGGCCTGCCCCTGATTGGTGATGCGGACGCGGAAATCGACATCGCTTTCCTCTGCATGGCGGGTAAGTCGCCGCAGTTTGGCCAGCATGTCGAGGCGCGGTCCTTCGGCCTGATCGACATCGAACGACTGATATGTGTCCTCAACGACCTCCAGCGTCTCGCCGGTCAGATCGGAGAACAGACCATTCAACTGCCCCAGCGGCGATTGCGCGGTCTGGATCACGCCGGGGCCGAACAATGCAACCATGGCGTCCTGCAATTCGTTCAGAATGACCGGCAGCGGCTTGCGGCTGAAACCTGTCGGGACAACGCCGTAGTCGGTCATATCGCCACCTCCTCATCATATTCGGTCAGAACCTCGATCCCGTAGATGTCGAGGTTGCGCTGGTCTCGCAGGAACCGGACGGAAAACGACGTGATTTCCTCAACACCATCGGTATCGAGGATTTCGGCCTTCACGACTGCTTCGGCCAAGGCGCTGTCGTAGGCGCGGCCAAGAAGCTGATCGAGCCAAGGCACGCCCGCGAATACGTCGAGGAACCATTCCCCCTCGAACGTCATGAGGCGCTGGCGGACATGCTGCCCCACAGCCTCGGCGTCGTAGACAACGGCAAGGTTGCCGTCCGGGGCGAGAAACAGATCGTTCGTGGCCGGATCGACGGCCAGCCCGATACGCGCCATGGTCATAGCTGCATGGCCCTCAACTTGGCCGCGATCTCGGCATACTGCGCCTTGAACTGAAGCTCATGGCCGGAACCGGAAGACGAGCCGTGATTGATCTGCAACTGGTCCTGCGACAGCAGTTCGACAACGGTAGCCAACAGATCATAGATATTGCCGGAATTGCCCTCGATCTTGATCTTGCCGTCCTTCGAACCGCGGATGCCATACTCCCCATCCGGCGAAAACCGCATGTGGGCGTTGGCGTTGTCGAAGTTCGGTATCGGATCGGTCAGGCTCTCACCGCCGTCGAGATGCGCCTCCATGTCCGAGAGGTTGAACGACCTGGCATCTGACGCCTCGCCGTTGTCCTCATCATGATATTTCTCCGTAGACCGCATCTTCGGGCGCAGCGTCACCTTGTCACCCGGCTGGATTGGCCATGTCATGGCGCCGTGGCCGCCCCTGGGGAAGCGCACCGGCACCTCCAGCAGCTCCGGCATGTCGATGGCCTTGCCGTTGTGGCGCGGCTTGTAGAGGGGCTGGATCGTCGCCGTCTGCGACTTCGGGTCGAACGTCTTGATCTTGCCCTCGATTTCCCCCCACATCGCCTCGCGCTCGGACTGCGCCTGCTGGCCAACGACATCCTGGCGCTTGTTGACGGTCTTCCCAATATACCCAGGCATCAGCGCTTCTTTCCTTCATCCACCTTGCCGCCCTTGATGGCCTCGCCATGGATGGCGACCTTGAAGTCGCCGTCGCGGTTGTCGCCCGAGAACGTCGCCTGGCTCACGCGGTATTCGCCGCCCTCGGCGTTCATTTCCAGGACGCCGCTTTCGATGCGCACGCGGCGATTGGGACGGATTTCCGGATTGAGCAGGCATGACACCTTGACGCCATTGTCGGTGATGGTCGGCGTGTCGATCATGCCGGTTTCGGGTGTGATCAGGACGATGCCGCCGATGTAGCCATCCGACGGGATGACCTCCATCACGCCGTTCTGGACCGACCAGTAGAAGCCGCGACCCCGGCCGACCGTATCGAGTTCGCGCGTGCAGGTGCCGCACATCGAATAGGGGCGTTTGTACTTCGGCATGTCGTCCGGGAACTTCCATTCCCCGCGCCGGACGCCTTCCTTTTCAAGCTGCTTGTAGAGCTCTTCGACCACCTCCTTGACCTCGGTCCCCTTCGGGAAGGTCTTGGAGATTGTGGCGCGGCGGAATGCCTTGTCGCCATCGCCGCAGGTCAGCGTGGTGATGATGTCCACCCCGTCACGCTTGTGCTCGACGTCCCGCAACTGGCCCCTGAAGATGATGCCGACATTGCCGCCGCCCTCTGGCGGCATGTAGCCGGCCTCCAGGGTCACGTCGTCCCATTCCTTACCGACGGCGTTCCGATGGCCCTCGTTCAGGTTCCAGATCGAGATCGTGGCCGTGTTCTGACTGCTTTCGATGCCCTTTGAGATGTCGAATTCGATCTTCATCTCGTGCTTGGCGATGCCGCCCGGATTGACGGTGATGCCACCGCCGCCGCCAGTCGCGGTGAACCTGACTTTCCTTAGGAATTGCCTCATGCCGCCAGTTCCTCGGGCATCAGGTGGAACAGCTTGACATTGCCGTTGGGCAGGTCATCCCGCGTCGGGTCAGACCCAGCCTTGATCGGAGCCGCGACCAGCATGCCTATCCCGAAGCTGAACGGATCCAGCAGATCGACCCCGCAGACGATCCTGCGGCCTGTCAGGACAGGGAGGTCATCTATCGACAGGTCTAGCGACCACCGATCCGTCGTCACGTTGTAGCGCAGCCTGAGTGTGACGCGCCGGTCATTCAGGATCGTGGCGAACTGCTGGTCCGGCTCGGTCGATATCTTGAAGGTGATCATGATCCGAACATCTGCTTGAGGAACGACTGCTCTTTCGGCGTTGCCGCTGTTGCCGACGAATCCCCGCTGGTTGTCGTGCCAGCAGCCCTGTTCGCCGTTGACGGGTCCCCCGCGCCTCCTTTGGTTGGTGTAGCTGCCTTGGTGCTTTTGGAGCCGCCCGCGTTGCCACCGCTGCCGCTTGAGGCTGCACGCGCCGTGCTCACGATGATCGCTTCCTGCACCTCGACCTTGGCGGACAAGACGCGCGAATGAGCAGCATCCCGATCCGCCTCGATGCTCTTGATGAGCATGTTGCGATAGACAGTCAGGCCAGTGACCAGTGTGAACGGCACCCGGCTTTCCTGAAAGCGGACCAGCGCCGAGAAGGTCGCCGTGGCGTTGGCGTCGGCGATGTCCAGCATCACCTTCTTCGGCATAACGTAGGCGTGGTCGGTGATCTTCGCCCCTGTCTCGATCGGGATTTCCGATATCTCGATTTGGCTATCGTGCTTTTCCGTGAGGACGCAGGAGATCGGGACCGGCCCGATGGCCCGCGACATGGCGATGACGGACATGGCAAATCCCTAGAATGCAGAGTCCACAGCCAGACGGCCGGCTTGCGGAACCGCCGCCTGCCCTACGGCCTGGCTGGTAGCCCTTGCGGCGGCGGCCGGCGCCTGCGTGGCTTGCGTGACCGTCTGGTTTACCGTCGAGTTGACGGTTACCGGGAACTGACGGTTGTCCTGCCGAGCATCGGTCACCGTTGCCTGCACGGCCCGCTCCGGGGTCATCTTGGCCAGGTTGGCATTCATGTTTTCAAGCATGGCCTTGAGCGGGTTCTCGCCGCCCGAGTTCGCCGCCGCTGCCTTGTCACGTATCGACCCGCGCTCGGCTGCGTACGCCTCGGCGCTTTCGGCCACGTAGCCGCTG